>Ga0209051_1002715_pt1 | contig 12311 bp, 12 predicted proteins | sample AraplaCvi_mMS_r2_2_FD_184286 | JGI IMG/M metagenome (GOLD analysis project Ga0209051, IMG submission 184286) | Arabidopsis root microbial communities from North Carolina, USA - plate scrape MF_Cvi_mMS_r2 (SPAdes) (version 2) | ecosystem: Host-associated > Plants > Roots > Endosphere | place...
GAGCCGGGCCGGCGAGACGGTGCTGCGCGCGGTCGTCAGCGATCGCATGCAGCCGGGCGTGATCTACACGACCTTCCACTTCCCCGAGTCGGGCGCCAACGTCATCACGACGGACAGCTCCGACTGGGCGACCAACTGCCCCGAGTACAAGGTGACCGCGGCGCAGGTGTCGAAGGTGGCGCAGCCTTCCGAATGGCAGCGCGAGTACAAGACGTTCAACACGACCCAGCTCGAGCTGCTCGCGCAGGCGCGGGCCGTGCCGGTCACGGGCAAGTGAGGGAAGCAGGCAAGATGAAGCTCGAACAGCTCGTGAAGATGGCGAACCAGATCGGCGGCTTCTTCGAGGCCATGCCCGACCGCGAGGAAGCCCTGGCCGGCGTGATGCAGCACCTGCGCAACTACTGGGATCCGCGCATGCGCCGCCAGTTGCTGCAGCACGTCGCCGACGGAAGCGGCGACGGCCTCACGCCCTTCACCCTGGAGGCGCTGCGCACCTACCACGTGGCGCTCGTGCCTGCCCTGGCCGGCGACGCGTGATGTCTTCGGGGTCAGGTCTCCGACCTGACCCCGGCATTCATGGGGCGCCACCGGCAAGCCCGGCCTCCCGCGCCAGCACGATCGCCTGCCCCCGATTGGCGACCTCCAGCCGATCCATGATCGCCGACACCTGGTTGCGGACGGTCTTCTCCGACAGGCCCAGCGTCGCCGCGATCTGCATGTTGTCGCGCCCCTGCGCGATGAGCACCAGCATCTCGCGCTGGCGCGGGGACAGCATCGCGAAGCGGTTGCCGCCGCCGCGCGGCAGGAACTCGCGCACGGCATCCAGCCACACCCCCCAGCCCGGCTCGTGCCCCAGCAAGAGGTGATTGCCGCTGTCGATGGGCACGAACTGCGCGCCGGGGATCTCGCTGGCCATCAGGCGGCCCTCGTCGAACGGCACGCGAACGTCGTGCCGGCTGTGCGTCACCAGCGTCGGGCAGCGCACCTGCGGCATCAGGGCCGTGACGTCGATGTCGTTGAACTCGCGCATGAACCTCGCCGCGTTCTCGGGCGAGGTCGACAGGCGCTCCATCTCGTTGAACCACTCGTGCTGCTCGTGCGTGCCGCCGGGGATGAACTGGGTGGTGAAGAACTGGCGGAACGACGGATCGGCCTTGCCCCAGCCCAGCGCGGCCAGGCGGGCCATCGTCTCGGCCTCGTCGACCTGCGCCGGCGTGCTGCTGCGCACCAGGCGGCCGCGCGCATAGCCGCCGTGCAGCACCAGGTGCGACACGCGCCCGGGATGCCGGACGGCATAGGCGATCGCCACCGCGGCGCCCTGTGAAATGCCGAGCAGGGCGAAGCGCGCGACCTGCAGCGTGTCGACCACGAGTTCCAGGTCGTCGACCCAGCGCTCGAAGCCCAGGTCGGGCACCGTCCAGTCCGAGAGGCCGCAGCCGCGCTCGTCGTAGCGGATGAAGGTGCCCATGCCCGACAGCGACTCGAGGAGATGCCGCCACACGGGGCTGCCCCAATCGAGCTCGAGGTGCGACAGCCAGGTCGCCGCCTTGACCATCGCCGGCTCGCCCTGGCCGCTGCAGGCATAGGCGAGCCGCACGCCGTCGCGGCTCTGCACGAAGCGGATCTGTTGGCGCACGGCGGGGGGAGTCATCTGCCGCGACCCTACACCTCATTCTTGGGGGGATGGGACAGGTGTCCCTGGCCCATCCAGGGAATCACCGGGTCGGCGACAGGGGCCGGGCCCGGGTCGGGACATCCGTCCCACGACGGGACGACCCCGCGTTCGAACAATCGCGTCACTCACCGGCGTCGCCGCCGGCCGGGATGTTCGACAGGGAGAGAATGATGATGAAGTTCGCCGCCACGACCGACGGCATTCCGTGCGGCGTGCCCGCGGAAGGCGCTCGCGATGCCGCCAGCGATCGACTGGCCTCCTGCCTGGCGCGCGTCGCGCTCGGCGACCGGCAGGCCTTTCGCACCCTCTACGAGCTCACCAGCGCCCGACTGCTCATGCTGGCCTTCGAGGTCCTGCACCAGCGCGAGCGCGCCGAGGAAGTCCTGCAGGAGGCCTACCTCAGCGTGTGGCATCTCGCGGGCGGCTACGAGCCCGGCATGTCGCGGCCCATGACATGGCTCATGAATGTCGTGCGCAACCGGGCCATCGACGCGCTGCGCGCGCAGCGCAGCCGCCAGCACCTGAACGTGCCGCTCGACGAGGGCGAGTCCGAGACCGTGGTCGACCATGGCCCGCGCCCGGAGCAGCAGTACCAGCGGGCGCTCACCCAGGCCCGGGTCTCCGACGCGCTCGATCGGCTGGCGAGTTGCGAGCGCCAGGCCCTCGCGCTCGTGATCTACCGCGGCATGAGCCATGCCGACATCGCGGCGCAGTGCAACGTGCCGATCGGCACGGCGAAGAGCTGGGTGCGCCGCGGACTGACGCACCTGAAGGAGGATCTCGACGCCGCCAATGCGCGCTCGCACGCGCACTCGCACTCGTATTCACGCACGCAGATGTCGCTGTCGATGTGCCACCCGGCGACGTAGCGCTGTCGCGTCATCGAGCCGACACGCCTCCGTCACGCTCGCATCATCCCGGCCCGGGATGATCGGGGCTCATGCACAGCGATCCCGCCGCAGCCCCTGCGATGACCGCGGCCGCACCGCGTGACGGTGCGACGCTGCGCGTGCGCGCCGCCTGGATTTCCGACGTCCACCTCGGAACGCCCGGCTGCCGCGCCGACGCCCTGCTCGATTTCCTCAAGCACGTCGACTGCGACACGCTGTTCCTCGTCGGCGACATCGTCGACGGCTGGCAGCTCCGGCGCTCCTGGTACTGGCCGCAGACGCACAACGACGTGGTGCAGAAGCTGCTGCGCAAGGCGCGCAAGGGCACGCGCGTCATCTTCGTCCCGGGCAACCACGACGAGTTCGCGCGCCGCTACGTCGACCACGAGTTCGGGGGCATCGAGGTCGTGGAGGACTGGACGCACACGACGGCCGACGGCCGGCGCCTGTGGATCACGCACGGCGACCTGTTCGACGGCGTGATCCAGTGCGCCAAGTGGCTCGCCTACGTCGGCGATTCGCTCTACGAGTTCACGCTGCGGCTGAATCGGCACGTCAACTCCCTGCGCGCGCGGATGGGGCTGCCGTACTGGAGCCTGTCGAAGTACCTGAAGCTCAAGGTCAAGCGCGCGGTGAGCTTCATCGGCGACTTCGAGCGCGCCGTGGCCCGCGAGGCGCACCGGCGCGGCGTCGACGGCGTCGTCTGCGGTCACATCCACCACGCCGAGATGCGCCGGATCGACGGCATCCTCTACTGCAACGACGGCGACTGGGTCGAGAGCCTCACCGCGCTCGTCGAGCATCCGGATGGGCGGCTCGAGATCCTCGACTGGTCGAAGCGCGACCTGCGGGCCGCGCCGAAGATGCCGGTGCCGGAGGAGCGCGCGCCGGAGCCGGCGCTCGAGCTCGATCTCGTGGCCAGCGCCCTCGGGGTCAGGTCGAAGACCTGACCCCGATCGGGCGCATCGCGTCGAGGAACTGGCGCGTCGCCGCCGCCCAGGTGAAGCACTCGGCCTGCGCGCGCGCACCCGCGCGCGGCAGGCGCAGCGCGGCCAGGCAGGCCGTGCGCAGGTCCTCGTGCAGCACGCCCCCGGCCGACGTGCCGACGACATCGAGCGGGCCGCGCACGGGAAAGGCCGCGACCGGCGTGCCGCAGGCCATCGACTCGATCAGCACGAGGCCGAAGGTGTCCGTGCGACTGGGGAACACGGTCACGTCCGCGCTGCGATAGACGCGCGCGAGCGCCTCGCCATGGAGGGTGCCGAACCAGCGCACGCCATCGTAGGTCGCGCGCAGTCGCGCGGCCTCGGGCCCGTCGCCGACCACCCACTTCTCGCCCGGGAGGTCGAGCCTGAGGAACGCGTCGATCTGCTTCTCGACGGCGAGACGGCCGACATACAGAAAGACGGGCGCGGACCCGCGGGGCTCGCGCTCGCCCTCCGGGTGGAACAGCAGGCCGTCGACGCCGCGCGACCACAGCGTCGCCGCGTGGAAGCCGCGCGCGCGCAGGTCGTCCACCAGCGCCGGCGTCGCCGCGAGCGTCGCCGAACCCGCGGCGTGGAAACGGCGCAGCACCGCGTAGCTCCAGGCGAGCGGCACGCGGATGCGGGCATGGACGTATTCCGGGAATCGCGTGTGGAAGGCGGTGGTGAACGGCCAGCGCCGCGCGAGGGCGACCGCGCGGGCCTGCCAGCCGAGGGGGCCCTCGGTGGCGATGTGCAAGGCATCGGGCCGGAACGCGTCGATGCGACGGGCCACGGCGCGCCGCGAGGTCAGCGCGAGCCTGATCTCGGGATAGCTCGGGCACGGCACGGAACGGAAGGCATCCGGGGCCAGCAGTTCCACGTCGTGGCCCAGGCCGCGAAGCTCCTCGCGGGTCGACCGCACCGTGCGCACGACGCCATTGACCTGCGGCTCCCACGCATCGGTCACGATCATGATCCTCATGGCCCACGAGGATGCCGGGCGCGCGTGAAACGGCCGTGACGCCCGCGGGGTCAGGTCGAAGACCTGACCCCGAAGACGGCTACAACTGGAAGAGCGTGAAGCCGACCCCGATGCTCGTCTGGCTGTGGTTGTAGTCCAGCAGCGTCTCGCCGTAGCCGTTGAAGATCTGGACGTACCACCGCAGGCCCTGGCTGCGGCTCGGGAAGACTGGGCGCGTCCACACGAGTTCCTGCGAGCCGCGGCTCCAGCTTCCGGGTGTGGTGCGCCACGTGAACTGCACCGTCGAGAGGCCCGGCAGCCAGGTGGCGCCGAACTCCGTGTTGCCGATGTAGTGGAGGAGGTCGGGGTTGTCGTCGACGCCGCTTTCCGGCAGCCGGTGGTGCCAGTGGATCTGCAGGCCCCAGTCGCCGTGATCGAACGAGGTGCCGAGCGTGATCCGGTTCCAGCTGCGCGAGAGCGGATCGGCCTGGCCGTTCGACTGGTGCGCCATGCCCAGCGAGGCCATGCGCCAGTGCCAGTCGGCGGGCAGCGTGCCGAGGCCCTCGGGCACCGGGACGATGTACATCGCCTCGGGCTGGTAGTCGCTGCTGCGGAAGGGCGAGGAGTCGGCGCTGTTCCAGAGCTGCCAGATCGATTTCTGCGAGTACGCGAACCACAGGTCCGCGTTCGGGAGCAGGAAGTCCTCGAGGGCCTTGGCCCGCAGGGAGACCTGCAGTTCGGCCTCGGTGTTCTGGTACTGGCTGAACAGCTGGCCCGACTCGGGGTGCGTCGGGCTCGTCGGGTTCCGGTTGATGTTGTTCGTCCAGTGGGCGGGCATCAGCACGTTGGGCTGGTAGGTGCGCACGATGAACGTGCCCTGCTTGTCTTCCGGGCGCAGCTCCCAGAAGCGGCTCTCGACCTCGGCGGCGGGCAGGCCGTTCGGCGTCGGGCGCAGCGGCTCTTCCTTCGCCGCGCGCTCCGGCGCGGGCTGGGCCGAGGGCACCGCCGCGGGCGCGGGCGCGGCCGCGGGCGCCGCGGGTTGCGCCTGGCTCCCGCGGAACACGGCGTCGTAGCAGGCGAGCCGCTTCGCGTCGTCCGACTCGGCCGCGCAGCTCGTGCCGTTCGCGCCGACCGGCGCCGGCTCCTGCGCGTGCGCGCACGCCACCATCGTGAGCAGCGCGATCGCCGCGCCATCGACCCGAGGTCGAATCATGGACACCCTCCGTGCGCCCCGCCTCGGGGCGCGCCAAAAGGGGCGATTTTCGTGCCAATCGCGAGGCGGGGTCAGGTCTCCGACCTGACCACGGCATTCCGGCGGGCCGGGGTGAATGCCGGGGTCAGGTCGGAGACCTGACCCCGAGGACGATCAATGCCCCTCGCCGGGGCTGCCGCGGCGCGCGTAGAAGCCCGCGACCTCGGCGATCTCCTCCGGCTTCATCAGCCGCACCATGTTCCGCATCTGCGCGAGGCTGTCGTTGCGGCGGGTGCCGGAGGCGAAATCGTTGAGCTGGGCGATGAGGTAGCGCCGGGGCATGCCTTCGAGCCAGGGAGCGCCGAGCTTCTGGTCGACCGAGCCGTGGCACGAGATGCAGGGCGCGATGTTGCGCAGCGGGTCGCCCGTGCGCACGAGCTTCGGCAGGGGATCCTCGTAGGTGGTCGGCGCGATGCGGGCCTTGGGCAGCGAGGCGTAGTAGGCGGCGAGGTCGTCGATCTGCGCATCGGAGAGGCCGCGCGCGATGGCCTGCATGATGGAGCTCGTGCGGCGCCCGTCGCGGTAGTCGAGCAGCTGCTTGACGACGACCTCGGGATACTGGCCCGAGAGGTTGGGCGCGTCCGCGAGGCTCATGCCCTGCGCGCCATGGCACATCGTGCAGTTGAGGGCGAGCGTCGCGCCGCGGCCGATGGCGTCGGCCGCGCCCGCGCGCGCCATCGGCCGATCGAGCACCACCTTCGTCGACTGCCCGCCCGTGCGCAGCGCCTCCCCCGGGTCGCCCCAATTGCCCGGCACGCCGGCGGCCTTGCAGATGCTCGCCCACAGGCCACGCGCGCTGAAGTCGGGCTGCGCCATCGGCAGCCACACGAAGCCCACGAGCACGCAGGCCACGAACACCACCGCGAGCCAGGTCACGCTCCGGCGGAAGCCCGCGTTGCTCCAGGTGTAGGGGGAGTCGTGGTCGCTCATCATCGCGTCCCGATGGGAATGACCGGCACCGACGCCGTCTTCAGCGCGGCGAGCTGCGCGATGGGCCAGCCGTAGTTGACGACCGTGAGCGCGATCATCATGGCGACCCACAGGCCGTGGCCGTTCAGCACCGCGGGCGGGCGCAGGCCCTCGTGCACGGGCCGGCTGAACGTGTACGGCCGCGCGCCCGCGGCGCCGGGCGCGCGCGCGTGGCCGCGCGCGAGCACGACGAGGAACAGCACGCCGGAGACGACGAGCATCGCGCCGCCGATCGTCGAGGCGATGACCGTCCACGCCTGCGGCGCGATCGCCGGGTCGGTGTAGTCGTAGTACGCCATGCGCCGCGGCATGCCGAGCAGGCCGACGAGGTGCCACGGCAGGGTGAGCACCAGCATGCCCACGAACCACAGCCAGAGCTGCAGCTTCATGAGGCCCGCGTGCAGCGGGCCGCCGCCGGTGAGCTCGGGCCACAGGTCGTAGGCGAGCGCGATGTACATGATGACGATCGCGCCGCCGAAGATCAGGTGGAAGTGGCCCGTGATCCACTGCGTGTTGTGGACAGTCTCGTCGAGCTGGTAGCTCATGTTGATCAGCCCGCCCGCGCCGCCGAAGCCCAGCAGGATGAACGAGAAGGCGAGGGTCAGCATCATCGGGTTGTCCCACGGCAGCGCCCGCACCCAGCCCACCGCGCCCTTGCCGCCCCGCAGCCGCGCGACGATCTCGACGGAGGCCACGATCGTGAACACGGTGAGGAAGGTCGGCACCGACACCAGCGCCGTCATCGCCGCGTGGACGAACTTGAAGCCGGCACCCACCTGCGGGTCGGCGAACAGGTGGTGGATGCCGATCGGCATCGAGAACACCAGGAAGAGCGCGAACGCGACGCGGCCCATCGTGTCGCTGTACAGGCGCGATCCTATGGCGCGCGGAACGATCGTGTAGAACGCGATGTACGCGGGCATCAGCCAGAAGTACACGATGGCGTGCAGCGTCCACGAGAAGAAGACGCGTGCGAGGCCGGCGTTGATCGTGTCGGTGAGCCCGAGCGAGGCGGGCAGGATCAGCACGAGCACCTCGATCGCGGCGCCGAGCGAGGTCCAGGCCCAGAGGTAGGCGCCGGCCACGTTGCCGTACATCGCGAGCGGCACCGTGGCGCCCGGGTTCGCGCGCTTCCACGCGCGCAGGTTGATCGCCATGAGCGCGACCCAGATCCACGAGCCCACCACGACGAGCACCACGCCGAAGTAGTAGAACGGGCTCGCGATCATCGGCGGGTAGAAGGTGTAGAGCACCGAGGCGTGGCCGATGGCGACCGTGGCCGCGGCCATCACGGTGCCGACGATGACGAGCCAGAAGCCCAGCCAGGCCCAGCGCAGGCCGATCAGCGCCTGCTTCAGCGCGAGCTCGCAGATCGCGTAGCCGAAGCCCATCGCGACCAGCGTGGGCAGCACGTAGGCCATGACGGTGCCGTGCGCCGTGACGGAGCGGTAGTAGTGCTCGGGGTTGTTCACCCACTGCGCGAGCGGGCTGCGCACGAACATCTGCCACTCGCCCAGCACGAGCGCGAGCACGAAGGCGACGAACGCCACCCAGAAATGCGCGAGGACGAGCCGCCGGCTAGCGCTTGACACAGCTCAGCCTTTCTCCGCCGCGCGCACGCGCGAGGAATTCGTCGGGCGGCAGCACCTGCACGCGCGCCCACATCGCTTCGTGCCCGGTCCCGCAGTACTCGTGGCAGGGCATGAGCTGCTCGCCGGTCTTGTGGAAGGTCGTGGTGAAGGTCGCCACGAAGCCGGGCACGAGCATCGTGTTGGCGTTGGTCGTGCCGACGATGAATCCGTGGATCGCGTCGGTGGCGGTGCCGCGGAAAGTGACGGGCATGTCGGCCGGCACGACGAGGCACTGCGGCGTGAAGGAGTACTGCTGCGCGACGAGCCGCACCGTCACCTTGCCGTCCGCGCCCAGCGCGGTGCCGAGGTTGCTCTCGACGAACTCGCCCTGCACGTGCACGGTGCGCGGGTCGATCGTCTCGACGCGCGACGGCGGCATGGAGGCCCAGTGCAGCCCGGTGACGATCATCATCAGCACGAGCGCCGCGATGATCACGCCGACGAGGGTCGCCCAGCGCCGCTCCGCGGCCTCGGCGGTCTGGGCGGCCAAGTGGTCGTGGGCGAGGTCGGTGCTCATGCGTGCCCCCTGCGGCGCTTCGCGCCGATCCCCGAAAGCGGGAGCGAGCGCCTTGGGAGCGGCCCGGCGGCGCTCATTGCACGGCCCCCCGCGGCAGGTACACGACGACGTAGAAGGCGAACACGATCAGCACCACGATCGCCGTGGCGATGCCCGCGACGGCGAACGCGCCGGCCGGCCCGCGCCGCACGATCTCGTCCACCGCCGCCTGCTCCTGGCGGGCTTCCTCGTCGGACTGCCTGGCATCGACCATCGTCGTCCTCCGGTTCGCGCGGGGCTACTCGGGCAGCAGCTTGCGCAATTCGTTGACCTGCGCGGGCGTCACGGGCGCGCCGGTGTTGCCCCACGCCACGCGGATGTAGCTCACGACGGCCGCGGCCTCGGCGTCGTCGAGGATGTGCGAGAACGGCGGCATGCCGTGCGGGCGCGCGTTGCGCAGGGTTCCGGGCGCGTAGCCACCGTTGAGCACCATGCGGATGGAGTTCACCGGCGACGCCATCGTGATCGACTGGTTTCCGGCCAGCGGCGGGAAGGCGGGTGGATGGCCCTTGCCCTCGTCGCCGTGGCACATCGCGCAGTTCTCGACGTAGGCCTTGCGGCCGGTCTCCATGACCGCCGGCTCGACCAGGCGCGCCTGGCTCGTGGGCGGCGCCTCGGACTCGCCCTTGGGCAGCGCCTTCAGGTAGACGGCCATCGCCTTGGCGTCTTCGTCGGTGACGTACTGCAGGCTGTTGTAGACGACCTCGGCCATCGGGCCGTAGGTGGTGCCGCGCGTGGAGATGCCCATCTGCAGCAGGTCGACGATGTCCTGGATCGGCCAGTTGCCCAGGCCCGCCTCCTGGTTCGAGGTGAGCGAGGGCGCGTACCAGTTCTGGTTCGGGATCATCCCGCCCTCGAAGGCCTTCGATTCGCTCGAGCCGCCGAGGGCGTTGATCGCCGTGTGGCACATGGCGCAGTGGCCGAGCCCCTCCACGAGGTAGGCGCCGCGGTTCCACTCGGCGGTCTGCTTCGGGTCGGGCACGAACTCGCCCTCCTTGAAGTAGAGCGTGCGCCAGCCCAGGAGCAGGTCGCGGTTGTTGAACGGGAACTTCAGCTCGTGCTTGCGGTTCGCCTGCTTCACCGGCGCCACCGACATCAGGTAGGCGTAGAGCGCGTCCGAATCGTCGCGCGTGACCTTGGTGTACGAGGCGAAGGGCATCACCGGGTAGAGCAGCGAGCCGTCGCGCGAGACGCCCTGGTGCATCATCCGGTAGAACTCGTCGACGGTCCAGCGGCCGATCCCGGTCTCGTCGTCGGGCGTGATGTTGGGCGCGTAGAGGTTGCCGAACGGCGTGGGCATCGGGCGGCCGCCCGCGAACTGCCTTCCGCCGGGCTCGGTGTGGCAGGCGACGCAATCGCCCGCGCGGGCAAGGTACTGGCCGCGGTTGATCGTCTGCACGGCGGCATTGGCCGCCAGGCTGGACGGCGACGGCTGACGCCGGCAGGGTGCCCGGGCGCGCAGGAAGTACAGCACCGTCGCGGCGAGCGCCACCAGCACGAGGACGCCGACGACCATGGCGAGCAGGCGGCGCGCGACCTTCATCGCTGGCTCCCGCACGCAATGGGCATCTGCCCGGAGTTGGCGGGCGCGGGCGACATGTCCGACGGCGCGGTCTGCTGCGCCAGCCAGGCCGAGACGGCGCCGATGTCGGCCTCCGACATGCGCGTCGCGATGCGCTTCATGCAATCGGGCTCGGGCGCCCGACGGTCGCCGGTGCGCCAGCGGGTGAGTTGCCCGACGAGGTAGGTGTAGCGCACGCCGACCAGCCCCGGGATGCCCGGTTCCATGCCTGTAAGCGTCTTGCCGTGGCACGACTCGCACGAGGGCAGCCCGAGGCCCTTGTCCCCCGTGACGGCCAGGGTCTTGCCGCGCTCGAGGACGGCGGGCTCGAACGCGATGTCGGGCTTGGGCGGCAGCGCCGGCCGCTGCTTCGCGTACCAGGACGCCATCTCGTGCAGGTAGCCGTCCGGCAGGTACGCCACCAGGTAGTTCATCGGCGGGTACTTGCGCGTGCCGTCGCGGAAGCCCACCAGCTGGTTGAAGAGGTATTCCGAGGGCTTGCCGGCGATGCGCGGGAAGTAGCCGTTGCTGGTGCCCTGCCCCGTGTCGCCGTGGCAGGTGACGCAGCCCTGCACGCGCGCCTCGATCGAGTCGACCTCCTTGAAGGCGGGCGTGATGGCCGGATCCTTCATGTGGAGGGGGGCGGAGGCCGCATCGGCCGCCGTGGCGGCGAGCGGCGCCAGCACGGCGAGCGCCAGCCCCGTCGCGACCGCTGCGGACGCGCGCGATTGCCTAACCAGCAGCTCCAGCACTCGAAGGACGGCCATGGCGCTGGGAATCATAGGCACTTGCGGGGCGGAGGACAACGGCCGCGTGGCGCGGCGCCTGCGGGTCGGGGGTGCCTGCGACCCGAGGTGTCGAATGCCGGGGTCAGGTCGAAGACCTGACCCCGCCTCGGGCATTCGGGGTCAGGTCTCCGACCTGACCCCGGCATTCCGCTCGAGGATCAGAAGCTCCCCGCGTCGCCGGGAAACACCACCGGCGACTCCCACCCGTCCGCCGACACCGCCGACACCCCGAAGAACCAGTCGTCGATCACCACGTTCTTCAGCACCGCCTTCGTCTCCGTCCCGGCCGGGAAGAAGCGGCTGTGCTGCCACTGCGGCGCCGTCGTGCCGCGCCACCACACGCGCCAGCCGGCGACGCCGGGCTGCGCATTCCAGGAGACCGTCGTGTCGGACGTCACCGCCCCCGCGACGGCGACGCCCTGCGGCGGCATCGGGGCGCTGGCCATCGCGGCGAGCGTGATCGCGTTCAGGCGGGTGACCTGGGCGAGGTAGTCGAAGTCGACCCCCTCGATCGTGTCGCCGTACGCGATGCCGTTCTCGGTGCGCAGGTCTTGGTGCTGGCGGCTGTAGGCCTCGTGCGGCTCGCTCAGGCGCACGGCGGGATAGCCGGCCTCGAGGAAGGGCACCTGGTCGCCGCCGCGGCCGAAGCGGTCGGTGCGGTAGACCATGTCGACCCGCAGGTTCGTCAGCGTGCGCTCGGCGAGGTCCGCCATGAAGCGCGCGACGTTGCGCGAGGGCGAGTCCACCTCGCCGCCGTTGTAGCGCCGCCTGCTCGCCTGCGCGGTCGTCTCGGTCGCCTTCGTGCCCTCGGAGAAGACGCGCACGCGCGTGTTGTCGTGGACGCCGTCCTCGCCGTGGGTGTTGCCGACGATGTCATTGTTCAGGTCGGCCTCCACCCGCCAGCCCCGCTTCTTCGCGTACTCCGCGAGCACCTTGCCGCCGTACAGGCCCTGCTCCTCGCCCGAGAGGACGCCGTAGACGATGGTGGCGCCGAAGCGGTGCCGGGAGAGCACGCGCGCGGCCTCCATCACGGCGGCCGTGCCGGAGCCGTCGTCGTTCGCGC
>Ga0209051_1002717_pt1 | contig 12300 bp, 11 predicted proteins | sample AraplaCvi_mMS_r2_2_FD_184286 | JGI IMG/M metagenome (GOLD analysis project Ga0209051, IMG submission 184286) | Arabidopsis root microbial communities from North Carolina, USA - plate scrape MF_Cvi_mMS_r2 (SPAdes) (version 2) | ecosystem: Host-associated > Plants > Roots > Endosphere | place...
TGATCGCCGCCACCCCGATGCCGCGCGTCCAGACGCGATCCATGCGACACCCCTCGACACCGTTGATTCTGATGCCGCCACCCTAGCCGCGATCGCCCGATCAGCCGAAGGGGGGTTTCACTCACGGCGGACGAACGGATCGTTCGCGTTCCAGCAATTCTTCATTGCGATTTTGCGCGCTTGTCGCGCCCGGTCTCCGCCCGGATGTACCGGGAACGGCATCGCACCCGGGCCACGTCCCGTCGGGCGCGCCGCGTCCCACCCCACCAGGAGCACACCATGAAGAACCGAATCCTCGCTTCCACCCTCGTCCTCGCCGCCGTCGTCGCGGGCAGCAGCGCGATGGCGCAGACCGGCCGCCCGTCCGAGGCGCCCGCCGCCCCCGGCGTGCCCGCCAGCGTCATCGACACGAGCCAGGATCCCGCCGGCTCGTACGCGCACTACCTGATGCTCAACGGCACCCCGCGCGCCGAGGCGATCCGCGTGGCGCAGGCCATCGACCATCCGGCGCCGCGCCGGTTCGCGTGGCACAAGGAGCAGCGCGGCGCGACCCGGCCGCAGTAAGGGAGAGGGGGTCTGGCCTTCAGGCCTGACCCCGTATTGCCGGCGCTCGAATGCGGGGTCAGGCCCGAGGGCCAGACCCCCAAATCTCACGCCTCCTCGGCCTCGATCGAGAGGCGCACGCGCCGGGCCTGCCGCACCGTGGTCTTGACGACGACGGTGAGGGGCCGGCCGACCGCGACCTCGCGGCGGAAGTGATAGTCCATCGAATCCGTGTCGCCCGGGTTTTCGGTGGGCGCCTCGCGTATCCATTCGAGCGCGCCGTCGACCTCGACACGCATCCCGTGCCGTGCGCCCGGCGCGCGCTGCGCCACCACGAAGCGGCAGTCGATCTCGAAGCGACGCGCACGCTGCGCGTCCGGCGGAATGGCCAGCGTGGCCACGTCACCGTCGCCGCTGTCGATCCGCCAGCGTTCGGTGACGTCGCGCCGGGCCGCGGAGGAGGGAGCCGTCGTCATGGGGCGCCACCATACCTCAGCGCGGCCGCCCGGCCGGAACGGGGCCTGCAAAGACGCCACCCGCGTCGGGACATCGCCACTCCAGGGACCCGAGGGAGCCCTCACCCTTCGCACGGCGAGGGTACGGGCCGCGGCGCTTGTCGGAAGGCGGCGGCCGGGGGATAACCGGCGCATGAACGCCACCTACGCCCCCCTCGACACCAAGTCGCATACCTGGCTGGAACTCGCGGAGGCGCGACGCCTGCTGGTCGATACATATCCTGGTATCGCGCTCGGGCTCGACCTCGACGGCCGAATCCTGTGGATCAACCCCGCCGCCTCGCAGCGGCTCGGCTACGATCGCGAGGAACTGACCGGCCGCGCGTTCATCGACGGCCTGGTCGCGCGCGAGGAGATCGAGCTCCAGGCCGCACATCTCTCGCGCGAGTTCGGCGAGCCCGTGGCCGCGGACGCGGGCGTGCTCACCGCCCGCCTGCAGCGCGGCGCCCCGACCGACGAGCAGGGCTGGGTGCTGAAGAACAAGGACGGCATCCTCCACCCCGCGCGCCTGTCCTGGGCGCTGCTGCGCGATCACGAGGGCCACGCCACGGGCCTGCTGGCCGTCGAGCCCTGGCCGCGTTCCGAGGGCGACGTGCAGCCGCAGATGGTCCACCACGACAGCCTCACGGGCCTCGCCACCCGCGCCGTGCTGCCCGACCGCGCCGAGATGGCGCTGCAGCGCGCCGCGCGGCAGAAGTCCGTCGTGGCCATGCTGCTGATCGAGCTCACGAACTTCGACGCCCTCTGCGAGGAGCACGGCCACACCGTCGGCGACGACGTGCTGCGCGCCACGGCCGGCCGGCTGTACTTCGAGCTGCGCAAGACCGACACCGCGGTTCGCCTCGATCGGGGCCAGTTCGTCGCGATGCTCGTCGACCTGAACGATGCCCGCGACGCGGAGCGCGTCGCGCAGAAGATGGCGGCCGCGCTCTCCTCTCCCGTGAACGTGGGCGTCGCCCGCATCCCCCTGTCCGCGCGCATCGGTGTATCGTGGTATCCGGCGCACGGCGACCAGCTCCTGCCGCTGATCGAGGCCGCCGAGAAGGCGCTGGCCACGGTGCCGGCCAGCGATTCCGGCGTCGCGAGTGCCCCCGTTCCCGCACCCTGAGGCCTGGCGCGGGAACGGCGATTGCCGTAACGGGCCTCCCACCCACCGGCGTTCACCATGGCCCGCATCGATCCAGCCTCCGGCAAGCATCCCGACAGCCTCCTGAAGTCCATCGGCAAGGCCATCTTCGCGCCGATCGAGGGTGCGCACGACGGCGTCGCGCTCCCGCACACCCATTCCGACACGCCCACCGAGCCGCCCAAGGCGAAGACCCATGCGGACGACGAGCATCGCCCGCGCGTGCTGAGCTCCATCGGCAAGGCCATGCTCGCGCCGATCGAGGGTTCGCACGGCGGCCTCTCCGGCGTGGCGCGCCACCGGCCCGCGCCCCAGGGCCCCCTGCACGGCGAGAAGGACGTCGCGGGACGCAATCCGCGCGTCGTCGGCGGGAACGAGGACAACCCGCTCGAATCGCTCGGCAAGGCGGTGGTCGCGCCTGTCGAGGGCGCGGACGAAGGCGCGGGCAAGCCGGGAAGCATGCCGCCGAAGGATCTGCCGAAGTGAGTCTCAGCGCGCCGCGCGCGGCGCGCTGAAGGCCGGCGACTTCGAACGGGGCCCGGGCAGGTCGGGTGGCGGCTCGAAGGTGCGCGGCACCATTCCCGTGGGCACGTCCAGCCGCTCGGCAAGGCGGGCGGCGTCGTACGGCGCCTGCACCTTGACGTCGTTGTCGAAGTAGCAGAACACGTCACGCCTCGCCCGTCGCCGCGGGGCCTTCGGCGCGGCCTTGCGCGCATCGCGCACCTCCGAGCCGCGCGCCCAGGCCTCGATGCGCCGCGCCCAGTCGTCGAGCGCCGCATCCCCGTAGCCGCTCGCGTAGAGCTCCTCGTCGCCGTGCAGCCGGACGTAGACGAAGTCTGCCGTCACATCCTCGAGCAGCGGCCAGCGGCGCGCCGTGTCCGCGACGACGAGGGACACGCCGTGCGCACGCAGGAGCGCGACGAAGGCCGGATCCACGAAGGTCTCGTGGCGCACCTCGATCGCGTGTCGCAGCGGCTGCGGATGGGGCACGCGCAGGAAGGCGCGGCCCTGCATCCGCGCGTCGTGCCCGCGCGCGAGGCGCAGCGCCGCGTCGGTGTCGTGCGGCAACAGGCCGAGGAAGGCGTCGATGCGTTCCATGTCGAAGCCGAGCTGCGGCGGAAGCTGCCAGAGGATCGGTCCCAGCTTGTTCCCGAGCGCGAAGAGGCCCGAGGCCAGGAAGTTGGCGAGCGGTGCGCGCGACTCGCGCAGCTTGAGCATGTGGGTGATGTAGCGCGGGCCCTTGACGGCGAACACGAAGCCCTCGGGCGTCTCGTCGTGCCAGGCCTGCCACGAGGCCGGCCGCTGCAGCGAATAGAACGAGCCGTTGATCTCGATCGTGGGCAGCATGCGCGAGGCGAACTCGAGCTCGCGCCGTTGCGCGAGGCCACGCGGATAGAAGCGGCCCCGCCAGGGCGCATAGCGCCAGCCCGAGATGCCGATGCGGATGTCGCCGCGTGCCATGCCGGGGCGCGGCAAGGCTCGGACCTGACCCCCGGCGGCGCTCAGCTCGGGATGGCTGCAACGACCAAGCCAGTCGCCAGCAGCTTCACGGCCGCCTCCGGCGGCGCGGGGCGGGCATGCAGGAAGCCTTGCACCACATCGCAACCCCAACGCTCGAGGATCTCCTCCTGAGCGCGGGTCTCGACGCCCTCGGCCGTCACCGACAGGCCGAGGCTGTGCGCGAGCTCGATGACCGTGCGCACGATGGTGTCGTCCTGGTCGCTCGCCGCGAGCTGGGTGATGAACGAGCGGTCGATCTTCAGCCGGTCGAGCGGGAAGCGGCGCAGGTAGGACAGGCTGGCGTAGCCGGTGCCGAAGTCGTCGATCGCGAGCTGCAGGCCCAGCGCGCGCAGCGCGTGGAGCTGGGCGATGCTCGCCTCGGCGTCGTCCATCACGCTGCCCTCGGTGATCTCGAGCTCGATCTGGCGCGCGTCGACGCCGGTGGCCTGCAGCGTCTCGCGCACCGTCGCGAGGAAATCGGGATGATTGAACTGCCGCGGCGAGATGTTGACGGCCACGACGGGCCGGCCGAGGCCCGCGTCGGCCCAGGCCCTCGCCTGGCGGCAGGCCTGCGCGAGCACCCATGCGCCGATGCGCACGATGAGGCCGGTCTCCTCCGCGATCGGGATGAACTGCGCGGGCGAGATCATGCGGCCCTCGTCGTGCCAGCGCAGCAGCGCCTCGAAGCCGAGGACGCGGCCCGTGCGCACGTCGCGCTGGCCCTGGTAGTGCAGCTCGAAGGCCCCGTGCTCCAGGGCCTTGAGCAGGCGGCTCTCCATGCGCTGCTTGTCGCGGTGGCTGTCGCCGATGCGCGCGTCGTACACGACGCCGGTGTTGCCCGGCTCCGCGTGCGCCTCCAGGCGCGCGAGCTCGGCGAGGCGCGCCGCCTCCTGCGCGGTGCCGGCATCCTCCGGATAGTGGGCGGCGCCCGCGCCGAGCGCCACCATGAAGTCCTGGTTGCCGATCTCGAACGGCGCCTGGGTGGCCTGCGCCAGGGCCGCGAGCGCCGCAGTGACGCGCGCGTCGCCGCGCGGCAGGCAGAACACGGCACCGAAGGTCACGCCGTCGATGCGGAAGAGCCGCCCACCGAGGCCGCGCACGACCTCGTCGAGCCGCAGGGCGATCTGCCGCAGCAGGGTGTCGCCGAGCTGGTGGCCGACGCTGCCGACGATGAGCCCGAAGGCCTTCACCGAGATGCTGACGCTGCACCACGCCGACGCCGACAGCGCCGCCGTGTGCGCCTCCATCGCCCGCCGGTTGGCCAGGCCCGTCACTTCGTCGTGCAGGCTCGCGAACTCCAGCGCCTCGTTGTTGAGGGCGAGCTGGCGGTTCGACTGGCGCGCCCGCAGGTACAGGCGCCCGGCGACGAGCACGCCGATGCCCAGCGCCGCCGCGAGCAGCAGCGTCAGCAGGCGCTCGTTGTTGCGGCGCGCGATCTCCAGCGACTGCAGCGCGTTCTCGTGCTCCAGCCGCTCGAGATGGCGCTGGCGCTTCTGGAAGCTGGACTGCCGTTGGAGGGCGATCATCGCGCTCTCGCGGTCGTGGCGCGTGAGCTCCTCCTGGAGCTGGAGCGCGCCGGCGAGGTGCGCCAGGGCGGCGTCGGCGTCGCCCGCGCGCTCGAACGCGGTCGCGACGCGGTTCATCTGGATGAGGAGCTCGGCGTCCCTCGCCAGGCGATTGCGCTGCGCGAGTCCGTCGTCGATCTCGCGCTTGGCCGCGCCGGCGCGCCCCGCGCCGAGATCGGCCAGGCCGAGGTCGATCAGTGCCTGCGCGCGGTTCAGCTCGTCGCGGTGCGCCGTCGCCTCGTGCTGAGCGCGCAGCGCGTACTCGCGGGCGCGCTCGTGGTGGCCGGCGAGCGCGTGCAGCTCCGCCAGGGTCAGCAGGCCGTCGAGCTCGCTGGCGAGCCAGTCGCTCGCGGCCTCCGGGTTCATGTAGCCGGTGGGCCCGGCCGCGCTCGCCGCGGCCGTGCGCTGCACGGCCAGGCCCGCGCGCCGGGCGCGCGCCACGCGCTGGGCGTCGCCCTCGGCGTCGGCGGCGAGGGTCTCCAGGATCCAGCCCGAGACGACGAGGGACGGGTCGCCCGCGCGCGTCGCCAGCTCGCGTACCTGCGCCGCGGCCCGCGAGGCGGCGGCCGTCTCGCCGGCCACGAGGCGCAGGGGAGCGATGCCGAGCCAGGACTGCGCCTCGCGGCGCGCGTTGTGGCCTTCGCGCGCGGCCTCGGCGGCCGCCTCGTACAGGCGCAGGGCCTCCTCGAAGCGGCCGTTGGTGGACGAAATGTCGGCGCCCACCATGTCCACCCAGTAGCTCAGGTCCGGGCTGGGGCGGCGGGCGGCCACCGGCAGGGCGGCCTCGATCCAGCCCTGGGCATCGCGCAGGCGGCCGGCGAACTGCAGCAGGCTGGCGCGCAGCGTCCAGGCGGATGCCAGCGCCGCGTCGTCGTGGGCGCCGATCGCGGAGAGTTCCTCGATCGCGGCCTCGGCGACGCTCGGCTTGTCGACCGCGCCGTGCGCGTAGCCCCAGGCGGCCAGGAAGATGCGCAAGTCGTCGCCGCCGGCGGCGCGCGCGGCCGCCTCGAGCGGCCCGAGGCGCTCGATCACCTGCGCCGAGTCGGCGCCGTGGCGGGCCTCGACGTCGAAGACCTGGTCGCCGATCGAACCGGCACGCGCGACCGTCGCGAGGCCGAGGGCCAGCGCGACCGAGGCGGCGAGCCGCCTCCCTGGCCGGGCCTTGCGCGGACCGGCGCCCGCCGCACGGGCAGGCGCGCCGGGGCGGGCGCGGCGGAGGATCGTCGTTCTTCTGGGCACGTCGGCATATCGGCGCGGCGCGCCGGGCGCTGAGGGGGCGCCGCGGCGAGGCGTGACCTAGTGCGCGAAACGGGCGGCGAGGGCGCCCATAATCCGACGCGCGCACCGACGAGGAGCCTCCATGAACTACCGCGAACTGGGCCGGACCGGCTGGAAAGTGTCGACGATCAGCTTCGGCGCCTGGGCCATCGGCGGCACCTGGGGGCCCGTCGACGACGAGTCGTCGATGGCGGCGCTGCACCGTGCGCTCGACGGCGGGGTGAACTTCTTCGACACCGCCGACGTCTACGGCGACGGCCACAGCGAGCGCCTGATCGCGCGCCTGCGCCGCGAGAGGCGCGAGCCCTTCCACGTCGCGACGAAGGCGGGGCGGCGCCTCGACCCGCACGTGGCCGAGGGCTACACCCGCGCCAACCTCACCGGGTGGGTGGAGCGCAGCCTGCGCAATCTCGAGGTGGAGGCCATCGACCTGCTCCAGCTGCACTGCCCGCCCAACGAGGTGTTCTATTGGCCCGAGGTGTTCGGCGTCCTCGACGACCTCGTCGCGGCCGGCAAGGTCCGTCACTACGGCGTGAGCGTCCAGAAGGTCGAGGAAGCGCTCAAGGCGATCGAGTATCCGGGCGTGCAATCGGTGCAGATCATCTACAACCTGCTGCGCCAGCGGCCGGCGGAGCTGTTCTTCCGCGAGGCGCGGCGGCGCGGCGTCGGCATCCTCGCGCGGCTGCCGCTGTCCTCGGGACTGCTCACCGGCAAGCTGACCCGCGCGAGCGAGTTCGCGCCCGACGACCACCGCAGCTTCAACCGCGAAGGCGCCGCCTTCGACAAGGGCGAGACGTTCTCCGGCCTCGATTTCGATCTCGGGCTCGAGGTCGTCGAAGCCTTGCGCCCGCTCGTGCGCCCCGGCGAGACGCTGTCGCAGTTCGCGCTGCGCTGGATCCTGATGGACGAGGCCGTCACCTGCGCGATCCCGGGCGGCCGCAGCGCCGCGCAGGTCGACCAGAACGTCGCGGCCGCGGACCTCCCTCCGCTTCCCGCGGACACGATGCGGGCGATCACCGGGATCTACGAGCGCGCCGTCAAGCCGCACGTGCACCAGCGCTGGTAAGGCGGGCCGAGGGCCGGGCCGCGATTCACGAAAGGACGACACATGGCAACGATCGGATTCGTCGGCGCGAGCGGCCTGATGGGCCACGGCATCGCGAAGAACCTGCTGGCCAAGGGACACGCGTTGCACGCGGTCCTGCACCGGCGCCGCGACCGCCTCGCGGACCTGTTCGCCGCCGGGGCGCACGAGGCCGCGTCGCCCGCCGCGCTCGCGCAGGCGTGCGAGACGATCTTCATCTGCGTCACGGGCTCGCCCGAGGTCGAGGCCGCGATCCTCGGCGCGCAGGGCGTGCTCGAGGGCCTGCGGCGCGACGGCCGGCGCGGCCTCGCCATCGTGGACTGCTCCACCAGCGAGCCCGCCTCCACGGCGGCGCTGCGCGAGGCCTGCCGCGGACTCGACGCGACGTTCATCGACGCGCCGCTCGCACGCTCGGCCGCCGAGGCCGAGGCGGGCCGCCTCACGGTGATGGCCGGCGCCGAGGACGCCGACTTCGCGCGCATCGAGCCGCTGCTGCGCTGCTTCGCCGAGAACGTGTTCCACGTGGGCGGGCCCGGCACCGGCCACGTCGTGAAGCTCCTCTACAACTTCATGGCGCAGGCGATCTGCACCTCGGCGGCGGAGGCCTTCGGGGTCGGGGCGCGGGCGGGCGTCGACCTGCGGCAGCTCGCCGCCCTCACGACGGCGGGGGCCGTCAACTCGACGCTCTTCCAGATGATGGCCCGCACCCTCGACGGCGAGCTCGGCGCCCTGCGCTTCGAGCTCGACAACGCGCGCAAGGACCTGCGCTACTACACCCACCTCGCCGAAGGCCTCGCCGTGCCCGCGATCGTGGGCGAGGCGGTGCACCAGTCGCTCACCGTCGCGAGCGCGTTGGGGCACGGGGCGAAGTTCGTGCCGTCGCTGGTGGAGGCGCAGGAGACGCTGGCGCGGGCGCGCATCGTCGGAGGCGACGATCCGAATGCCGGGGTCAGGTCGAAGACCTGACCCCGCTGCGGTCCTTGGCCCGCCGCTGGCGCTCGGGCGCCCGAGCGAGATTCACGGGAGGGAGGGATCCGGCTTTGCCGGGCCCGAACCGGCCGGCCCCCTTGGGGGGCAGGGAGCGCTAGCGACCGTGGGGGCTTCTTGCCAGCGTCTGCATCACCTGCGCCTCCATCGCATCCGCGGCCGGCGCGCCGGCGGAGGCCCGGCTGCGCAGGAGCACCACGTGCTGCACGGGCAACGGCGGGAGGCCCTGCCGCTCGCCGAGCAGCTCGAATTCGCCGGGCACGCTGCAGCGCGAGAACAGCGCCACCGCGAGCCCGCTCTCGACCGCCGCCAGCATGCCCGCCGGGCTCGTGCTGTCGCAGACGATGCGATACGGCCGCTTGCGCGCGCCGAGCGCGGCCAGCGCGGCACGGCGCGCGGTGCTGCCCGGCTCGTAGACCGCGATGGGCAGCGGCGAGGCACGCCAGGCCTCGAAGCGCGGGGCGGCAGCCCACACGAGGGGCTCGTCGAACAGCGGCCGGCCGCGCCCCGCGCGGTCGCGCGTGACCACCGCCAGGTCGATCTCGCCGCGCAGCACGCGCGGGATCAGCACGGTCGACTGCTGGCACACGAGCGTGAGCTCGACGCCCGCATGGCGGCGCGTGAACTCACGCAGGACAGGAGCGAGGTACGGCACCGCGTAGTCCTCCGGCGCGCCCACGCTGAGATGGCCGCGGATCGTCTCGCGCTGCATTGCCTGCACCGCCTCGTCGTGCTGTGCCAGCAGCCGGCGCGCGTGGCCCAGCAGCTCGCGGCCGGTCGCCGTCAGGTCCAGGCGGCGCGGCGTGCGCACGAGCACGGGACGGCCCACGGCCTGCTCCAGCTTCGCGATCTGCATGCTGAGCGCCGATTGCGAGCGATGCACGAGACGCCCCGCGGCGGTGAGCGAGCCGCCGTCGACCGCGGCGACGAAGGCGCGCAGCCAATCGAGCTGGAGATCGGTGGCGGGCACGGGGGGGCTCCCTGGAGCATTCGATTTCGTGATGGTAAGCGCCCGAAGGATTCGCTTTGCTCGGCACGCTCCGTGGCGTAGCCTGCGTGACCATGTCCTCCCGTTCCGACGCCCTCCCCGCGGCGAACCATCCCGCACCCGGCCCCGGCGCGCGCCCCGCCGATGCGGCCCGGCGCGCCCGCGACGGCCAGGCCCTGATGGTGGCCGCCGGCATGCTGCTGGGCACGATCGGCATCTTCGTGGAGGAGGCGGGGCAGGATCCCGCGACGACGGTGTGGTTCCGCTGCGTGTTCGGGCTCGCCGCGCTGCTCGCCTGGGGCGTGGCGAGCGGCCGCCTGGGCGAGCTCACCGGCCTGCGCGGACGGGCGCTGGCCGCCGTCGTGGGCGGCGGCGTGCTGATGGTCGTGAACTGGGCGTTGTTCTTCGCCGCGATCCCGCGCTGCTCGATCGCGGTCTCGACCGTCGTGTTCCACGTGCAGCCGTTCTGGCTGATGGCGATGGGAGCCTGGTGGCTTCGAGAGCGCGTCACGCGCGCGCAGTGGGGCGCGGCCGCCGTCGCCCTCCTCGGCCTCGCGCTCGCGAGCGGCCTGGCCGATCACGATGCGGCCTGGTGGTCGCAGCGCAGCGGCTATGCGACGGGCCTGCTGATGTGCCTGGCCGGCTCGCTCAGCTACGCCGGCGCGGGCCTGATCGCCAAGGTCGAGGGCGAGCGCGTGGGCTCCTTCGCGCTCTCCGCCGGCCAGTGCGCCGTCGGCGCCCTCACGCTCGCCCCGTGGGCGCTGATGCAGGGCTTGCCGGCCTTCGGCGCGTCGTGGGGCTGGCTCGCGGGCCTGGGCGTGCTGCATACCGGGCTGGCGTACGTGCTGCTGTATGCCGGCATGGCGCGCCTCCCGACGGGGCGCATCGCCGTGCTGCAGTTCGTCTATCCCGCCACCGCGGTGATGGTCGACTGGCTCGTGTACGGCCGCACGCTGAGCATCCTGCAGATGCTGGGCGTCGGATTGATCGGCGTCGCGCTGTGGACGCTGCGGCGCGTGGGATAGTCCCCCATGCGCCTTTCGCCGACACCGCGCACGCGGTGCGCGGGCGAGAATCGGCGCGATGTCTTCAGCTCCCTCCTCCTTCCGGCGAGCGCCGCCGCCGCGCGTCGCGACGCTGCTGCTGATCGCCCTGTCCGGCTGCGCCTCGGTGCCTCCGGTCCCGCAGCCGCCGGCGGCGGCGCCGGCCCCAGCCCGGGCCGGGCCCGCCGCCGCGGCGTCCGCGCCCGTCGCGACGGCCGCATCGGCCCCCGCCTCGGCGCCGGCCGACGACCCGGCGCTGGAGCAGCAGCGCTTCGCCGAATGGATCGCCGCCTTCCGCGAGTCAGCGCGCGCGGCCGGCATCGACGAGGCCACGCTGGCCGCGGCCTTCGACGGCGTGCAGCTCCGCCCGCGGGTCGTCGAGCTCGATCGCGCGCAGCCCGAGTTCGTGCGCGCGGTGTGGGACTACATCGACGGCGTCCTCACGCCCCAGCGCGTGGCGCAGGGCCAGGAGCGGCTGGCGCAGTTCGCTCGCGAGGCGCAGGCCGCGTCCGCTCGCTATGGCGTGCCGGCCCCCGTGCTCGTCGCCGTGTGGGGCATCGAGAGCAACTACGGCAGCAACTACGGCGACATCCCGACGATCGATGCCCTCGCCACCCTCGGCTTCGAGGGCCGGCGCGCCGACTGGGCTCGGCGCGAGCTCCTCGTCGCGCTGCGGATCCTTCAGGGCGGAGACATCTCGCGCGCGGACATGAAGGGCTCGTGGGCGGGCGCGATGGGCCAGACGCAGTTCCTGCCCTCCAATTTCGTCGCCTACGCCGTGGACGCCGACGGCGACGGCCGGCGCGACATCTGGTTCAGCATGGCCGACGTCCTCGCCTCGACCGCGAACTTCCTCGCGCGCGTCGGCTGGCGTGTCGACGAGCCCTGGGGGCTCGAGGTGAAGCTGCCAGCCGGCTTCGACCCCAGCCGCGCCGACCCGGGCGTGCGCCAGCCCGCGTCGCAATGGGCCCTCGAAGGCGTGCGCGGCATCGACGACGCGCCGCTGCCGTCGATGGCCGACGCCACGATCCTGCAGCCCGCGGGGGCGCGCGGCCCGGCCTTCCTCGTCGGGGCCAACTTCCGCGCCATCCTCCGCTACAACAACGCCACGTCCTACGCGCTCGCCGTGGGCCTGCTCTCGCAGCGCATCGCCGGCGGGCCGGGCGTGCAGGCCGCGTGGCCCCGGGATCTCGTGCCGCTCACGCGCACGCAAACGCAGGACCTGCAGGCGGCGCTCAACGCGCGCGGCTTCGACGCCGGCACGCCCGACGGCCTGATGGGGCCCGCCACGCGCGACGCCGTGCGGCGCTGGCAGCGCAGCGTCGGCGAGGCGGCGGACGGCTTCGCGACGCTGGAGCTGCTGCAGCGGCTCCAGCAGTCGCCCTGAGAACCTGCGAACGAAATGGGCGGGCTGCCCGGGGGCGCCCATTTCACCCACGGGTTCCGAGTCAGAGGTCGCGCCCCCACACCTGGGACACGAGATCCTTCCCGAACATGTGGTGCGGCTTCTCCTCCACGAGGCGGAACCCGGCCCGCTCGTAGATCCGCCGCGCGTCGGCGAGAACGCTGTTGGTCCAGAGGATCATCCGCCGGTAGCCGACCCCGCGCGCGAAGCGCAGGCATTCGTCGACGAGCCGGTTGCCCAGCCCCAGGCCGCGTGCCGAGGGGTCG
>Ga0209051_1002719_pt1 | contig 12290 bp, 12 predicted proteins | sample AraplaCvi_mMS_r2_2_FD_184286 | JGI IMG/M metagenome (GOLD analysis project Ga0209051, IMG submission 184286) | Arabidopsis root microbial communities from North Carolina, USA - plate scrape MF_Cvi_mMS_r2 (SPAdes) (version 2) | ecosystem: Host-associated > Plants > Roots > Endosphere | place...
CGATGCTGCGTTCGATCACCTTCAACATCGGGCCGATCGACTCGAAGCTCGCAGGCGTTCTGGTCATGTTCGGCGCGATCATCGTGCTGTTCTTCTTGCCCTGGCTCGATACCTCGAAGGTTCGCTCGGCTGCCTATCGCCCGTGGTACAAGCTGTTCTACTGGCTGTTCGTCGCCAATGCGATCGTTCTTGGCTGGCTCGGCTCCCAGCCTGCTGAGGGCCTTTACACCACCATCTCGCAGATCTGCACGCTGCTATACTTCGCCTTCTTCCTGGTTGCCATGCCGGTTCTCGGCCTCGTCGAGACACCGCGCCGCTTGCCAAATTCAATTACCGAAGCGGTTTTGGAAAAGCGCAACAAGGCGGCGGCCGCTGAGCCGGTCAAGGCCTGAGAGTGCGGCAGGAAGGGAAGAGAAACATGAAAAAGCTTGTTACAAGCCTCCTGTCGCTTGCTGTCGTCGCAGGATTGAGCGGCGCAGCATTCGCCCAGGAAGCGGCCTCGAACGGCGCCGAGCCGGCAAAACATGCCGAAGGCGAGACGCCACATTTTCCGCTGCTCCATCCGAAGCATGAGCATTGGACATTTGCGGGCCCGGTCGGTCACTATGACAAGGGCCAGCTGCAGCGCGGCCTGAAGGTCTACACGGAAGTCTGCGCCGCCTGTCACTCGATGAGCCTTGTGCCCTTCAGAACGCTCGGGGCTCTGGGTTACTCGGATGCCCAGGTGAAGGCCTTTGCCGCCAACTACGAGGTTCAGGACGGTCCGAATGCCAGCGGTGACATGTTCACCCGCAAGGCCATTCCGTCGGACTACTTCCCGTCGCCGTTCCCGAACCACGAAGCGGCGGCAGCGGCCAACAATGGCGCGGCGCCTCCCGACTTCTCGCTGATTGCCAAGGCGCGCGGTATCGAGCGCGGCTTCCCGCAGTTCCTATTCGACATGATCCCATTTGTCGGCGGTTATCAGGAAGGTGGTCCCGACTATATCTATTCGCTGCTGACCGGCTACGACCAGCAGCCGCCAGCCAGCGTCCAGGTGGCTCAGGGAACTCACTACAACCCGTACTTCGCTGGCGCTGCCGCACTGGCGATGCCGAAGCCTCTGTCGGACGGCCAGGTCACCTATGACGATGGCGCGCCGGCGACGGTCGACCAGTACGCCAAGGACGTCGCATCGTTCCTGATGTGGGCCGCTGAGCCGCATCTCGAAGAGCGCAAGCGCACCGGCTTCATGGTCATGGTCTTCCTCGTGATCTTCACGGGACTGATTTACCTGACCAAGCGTTCGGTCTACGCGAACAAGGAACACTAGCGCTTTGTTCCAGAGCCTAGGGAAAGGCGGCCTTCGGGCCGCCTTTTTTGTTGGTTCCGAGAGTGGCAATTGGTAGGGTGCGCGGAATTGAAGCCCTGCAGAATATGGATAATCCATGAGCAATACGATTTCGGAGCTTGCGGCCAGCATCCGCTCCATCCCGGACTACCCAAAGCCCGGCATCATCTTTCGTGACATTACGACGCTTCTCGGCAATCCACGCGCGTTTCGTCGCGCGGTCGATGAACTGGTCCAGCCCTATGCCGGCATGAAGATCGACAAGATCGCTGGGGCCGAAGCGCGAGGCTTCATTCTGGGTGGTGCGGTTGCCCACCAGCTCTCGGCAGGGTTCGTACCGATCCGCAAGAAAGGCAAACTGCCACGCGACACGGTGCGCGTCGCCTACAGCCTTGAATACGGTGTCGACGAGATGGAGATGCACAGGGATGCCGTGGAGCCCGGCGAAAAGGTCATCCTGGTTGATGACCTGATTGCGACCGGCGGAACCGCCGTCGCCGCTACGCAACTCCTCCGCCAGATGGGTGCGGAGGTCGTTTCCGCCTGTTTCGTTATCGACCTGCCGGATCTTGGCGGTCGTAAAAAGCTCGAAGACCTTGGCGTGGATGTCCGGACGTTGGTGGAATTTGCGGGCCATTGAGGCCCGCGACTATTCAAATTCGATGACCGTGCTTTCGAACCGCACCACCGGCGTACCGTCGATCGTTCCCTCGCACAGAATAGTGTTCAATCGACGCCCCGGGCGGGACACCAGAGGGCGGCTTGAGAGGAAGGTGACGGAGTAGGTCACTTCTTCGTCGGCGAAGACCGGCCGCAACCATTGCAGCTTCTGGAAGCCGGGCGAGGGACCGAGCGTCGGGGGCTCGATGCCCTCGCTTGACAGTCGCGCGCTTTCCGCGCTCCAGTAGGCAACAAAGGTCTTCATCCATGCCGCGCAGGTGTGCCATCCCGATGCGCACAGACCACCAAAGAGGGTAGTCTTTGCAGCTTCCGCGTCCAGGTGGAACGGTTGAGGGTCGAAGCGCTCGGCAAAGTGGACGATCCGCTCGGCCGTAAACACATAGCTGCCGATTTCAGTCTTTTCACCGCTGGCGTAACGCTCGGCCATGATCATGCTGTTTTCTCCAGCACTTCACGCATGACGAACATGATCGAGTTCTCCGACGCGCAGACGAGTTCGTTCTTCTGATTTTCGACCTCGTGGCGGAACTTGACCATGCCGATGCCGGGCCTCGAGCGCAGCGTGCGAGTCTCGACAACCGTCGAATGGCCGGAGAGCGTGTCGCCAGCTAGAACGGGCTTGCGCCATTCCATAAAGTCCACGCCGGGGGCGCCTTGGGAGAACGAGTCGACGAGAAAACTATCCGTCATCATACGCATGAAGAGTGCCGAAGTGTGCCAGCCGGATGCCGCCAACCCACCGAGAATGCTCGCGCGGCCAGCCGCTTCGTCGACATGCATCGGCTGGGGATCGAATTCACGCGCGAACTCGATGATCTCTGTTGCCGTGACCGTCCGCGGGCCGAGCAAAAAACGTCGGCCCAGCTCGAAGTCTTCGTAGGAAAGTTTCATGCGGCCCAATCTCCCCGGCCGTTGCTGATCAGGTGTTGAAGCGGAAGTGGATGACGTCGCCGTCCTGAACGACGTATTCCTTGCCTTCGTCGCGGCCCTTGCCTGCTTCCTTGGCGCCGACTTCACCCTTGAAGTTGATGTAGTCGTCGTAGCCGATGGTGAAGGCGCGGATGAAACCCCGTTCGAAGTCGGTGTGGATCACGCCGGCCGCCTGCGGTGCCTTGGTGCCGCGCACGATCGTCCAAGCGCGCGTCTCCTTGGGGCCGACGGTGAAATAGGTGATCAGGTCGAGCAGGTGGTAGCCCGCGCGGATAAGCCGGTCGAGGCCGGCTTCCTCGAGGCCGAGCGCCGATAGGAACTCCGTTGCTTCCTCTTCGGGAAGCTGGGCCACCTCCGACTCGATGGCCGCGGAGATAATGACGCATTCGGCGCCTTGCTGTTCGGCCATGACGGCGACGGCCTTGGTATGCTCGTTGCCGGTCGAAGCGTCGGCTTCCGCGACGTTGCAGACATAGAGTACTGGATGAGACGTCAGCAGGTTGAGGCCCTTGAGGATCTCTATCTCCTCGGGCGCCAATGTCTTCAAGAGCAGGCGTGCGGGCTTGCCTTCGTTCAGTAGCTTGATGACGGCTTCCATGACCGGCAGCTGCGCCATTGATTCCTTGTCCTTGCCCGTGGCGCGCTTGCGCGTCTGCTCGACGCGGCGCTCGAGACTTTCGAGGTCGGCGAGCATCAGCTCGGTCTCGATCGTATCGGCATCGCCGACCGGGTTGATGCGGCCCTCGACGTGGGTGATGTCGTCGTCCTCGAAGCAGCGCAGCACATGCACGACGGCGTCGACTTCGCGGATGTTGGCGAGGAACTTGTTGCCGAGACCTTCCCCCTTCGAGGCGCCGCGCACCAGGCCGGCGATATCGACGAAGGAGATGCGGGTCGGAATGATTTCCTTGGAGCCGGCAATTGCCGCCAGTTTCTGCATACGGGGATCCGGAACGGCGACTTCGCCAGTGTTCGGTTCGATCGTGCAGAAGGGATAGTTCGCCGCCTGCGCCGCCGCCGTCTTGGTGAGCGCGTTGAAGAGGGTCGATTTGCCGACATTCGGCAGACCGACGATACCGCATTTGAAGCCCATGGCCTGAAACCTGCTGTTCTTGAATTCGTTGGTGCTGGCTATGGGATAAAACGCGCCTTGCGGTCAAGCTTTTCGCGCAACTCTGTTGCATTCCGAGGGTTGAAGGCCAGGCTTCGTGGCGCAATATAGGTATCGGCGAACTGTTCTCGCCTCTCCATGTCATCAACGGGTGGGTTTCCGATGAGTGACAACGATATTACCCTTAAACCGAAGACGAAGTCGAAACCGAAGCTGGATCGGCCGAAGCTCTACAAGGTCATCCTTTTCAACGACGACTACACGCCGCGAGAATTCGTGGTGATGATCCTCAAGGCCGTCTTCCGCATGAGCGAAGAGACTGGCTATCGCGTGATGATGACGGCCCACAAGATGGGATCAAGCGTGGTTGTGGTGTGCACCAAGGACATCGCGGAGACCAAGGTCAAGGAGGCGATGGACTACGCCAAGGACGCGGGTTTCCCGTTGATGCTAACGGCCGAGCCTGAGGAATAGGTCGGCAATTTCTTAACCAGCCTCGTTAATTCGACATCCGCTGTTTTCCGGCAGTATGCCCTCATCGGTGGGGGCGTTCATGCAAGGGGAAGCAGCAACATGGCACTATCTCGTGGCCGCAGGGCTTTTTGCGCTTCTTGGTGCGATCGGCCATGTTTGCCGGGCCGTCTTTAACGTTCTCCCTGATCGGGTGACTGACCGGCCGTTGATGGACCTGCCGCTATCGTCCGGTTACGATCTGCCGGATCTGCTCTTCGGGACGGAATATGACGACGCCGGCTATTATCGTCTCGACAGCCTCAAGAATTTCCGCATTTCCTGTGTGTTGACCGTGGTTGGTGGGCTGTTGGCCATGCTGTTTTCCCCGGGCGTCTCCATTGCCGTGGCCTGGTTGATCGACAGCGGCATTCTGTGGATCTGGAACCTTCTTCTCTTCAGGCTGCACGCAGTTGGATTGCTATGAGCTCAGTCGTCCGCCGGTCGCCGGATCTGGTAGCCAGTCTTGTCCCGTGTGAAGCCGCAGTTCTCGTAGAAGCGTAGCGTGGCGTGATCCTTCGAGCCGCTCAGAAGCATCACCTTGTAACAGCCGGCCTTCCACGCGGTTTCGACCGCGTGGCTGATCAAGGCGCGGCCATAGCCGCGCTGCCTGTGGTCGGCGGCCGTGACAACGTTCTCGATGAAAGCATAAGACGCGCCGCTCCGGGTCAGATTGGGAACGATGATCAGCGTCACCGACGACGCGGCCGTTTGACTCGCGACTCCGACGAATATCGTCATGCCAGGTTGTGCGACGATCGCTTGGAATCGCTCTTCGGCGTGCGCGCGATCCATTGCCGGATCAACCGGGTTGAGCTCATGGTAGAGGGCAAGTAGTTCCGGCAGGACGCCTATCTCGGCGGCGCGGATGACGAGTTCGCCGGTCGGCATGGCTCAGTCACCTTTGCTGCCGAACATCTTCTTCAGCATTTCGGCCATCGGCCCGGTTGCAGGCAGCTTTGGCTGATTGTGATTACGAGCCTGGTGGATGTGGGACTTCGCCGCCGGCTTCTTTTCGGACTTCGGCTTTTCCTCTTCGGCCTTGCCGCCAACCGCAAGCGCCAGCTTGTTCATCAACTGCGAGTCTTCCTTGCGAGCAAGCATGTCAGCATTGTCCGCGAGCGCATCGAGCAGCGGCTCAAGCCATGTCTGGTCGGCCTTAGCGAAGTCGCCGAGGACGTGGTGCTGCACCAGCTCCTTGACACCGGGGTGGCCGATGCCGAGGCGCAGGCGGCGATAGTCCTTGCCGCAATGGGCGTCCAGCGACTTGATGCCGTTGTGGCCGCCATGGCCGCCACCCGTCTTCAGGCGCGCCTTGCCCGACGGCAGGTCGAGTTCATCATAGATCGCCACTAGGTCGGCGGGCTGCAGTTTGTAGAAGCGCATGGCTTCGCCGACAGCTTCGCCGGAGAGGTTCATGTAGGTCTGCGGCTTGATGAGCAGCACTCTTTCGCCCGCAATCTCGCCCTCGGCGATCTCGGCCTTGAACTTCTTCGACCAAGGCGAAAAATTGTGGCGGCGATGGATCGCATCCACCGCCATGAAGCCGATGTTGTGGCGGTTTCCGGCGTATTTTCCACCGGGATTGCCGAGGCCCGCGATAATCAGCATGGCTCGTCTATTTCCTTGCAAATGTGCTTTACGCGTTCACCATCGCGAAATGACGCCAAAGTCAAGGCGAAGCCGCCATAAACGCGGAAAATTAGTCCGCGGAGCTCAAGCCGTACTTTATGAAGATGGTTTTCTGTGTGCCGTCGGCAATTAGCCTGTCCAGTGCAGCCTGCATCTTGGTCAACAAATCGCTTGGGAAGTTCTTCTCGCAGGCAATCCCCATTTGCTGTGAGGACAGCACCGTCACCTTGTCCAATGGCTGTTCTGCCTTGAGTTTGGCGAAGTAGATCTCAGAGATCGGCATCATGTCGATGCGGCCGTTGAGGAGCTTGCGCAATGTGGCGTTGAAATCGGTGGCGACGTCCAGCTTGGTGAAGCCGTTCTCCTTCAGCGTCGTCTCCGTGTAGTCCTCGCGCTGGGTCCCGATCGTATACTTCTTGGCCTCTTCGAGGTCGCGTGCCACGACGCCGGAGCCTGATCGGGTGATGAGGATATTGCGATCAACCAGAAGGGGTTCGACCCATCTAAACATCGGGTCGCGCTTCGCATTGTGAGCGGTCGTGAAGACGCAGCTCAAAGGTGTCGTCTGGGCGAGATTATAGGCCCTGGCCCAAGGCATCATCTCGATCTTGTAATCGATCCCAGCGTCCTTCATCAGCTTGTCGACTTGTTCGACTGAGGCGCCTTTGATCGCCTTGCCGTCGCGATAGCTGAAGGGAGGGTATTCTTCCGTGGCGAGCGTGACGCTGGCCGCAATGGCGTGGGTCGCGGCAGCGAAGCCCAGAAGAGTGAAAAGCAGCAGTTTCTTCATGGTGTTGCCTTTCCTTGGCCGCTCAGGACGCGCGCGCGATGGGCTGCTCGGCCTTCGACAGGCGCTCGATCAGAGCGGCTGCATGCTGGGGGCGATGGAACAGGTATCCCTGGCCGAAGTCGAGGCCCATTTCGTGAAGCGTCTGGCATTCGTCCTCGGTCTCAATGCCTTCGGCAATGACAGTGCAGCCCATTTTGTGGGATAGCGTCGCGATGCTTTCCACCAGAGTTCGGCTCTTTTCGCGCACCTCGTCGTTGCCATCGTTGATCGACCGGGTGAAAGACTGGTCGATCTTGATGATGTCGACTGGGAAGCGATTGAGATAGCTCAGCGAGGAATAGCCCGTACCGAAGTCGTCGAGGGCAATCCGGCAACCGAAACGGCGCATCTCGGCGACAACGGTGCGAATTTGCGGATTGTTGTGCATCAGCACCGCCTCGGTGATTTCCACGACTATGCGCTGGGGGCGGATACCATGGCGGCCAAGCAGTGCGGCAAGGCGCGCGGGCAGGGTGGTTTCGAATTGTAGCGGTGAGAAGTTGATGGCGAGATAGCTGTCCTGCATTCCTGGGAGACGGGAAATGGCCGCAAGATGTGCGATCGCCTTCTCCATGACAACGTTGCCGACGCGCACGATCTTTGCCGTTTCCTCGGCGACGTTGATGATCTCGGCCGGTGCCATCAGGCCCCGTTGCGGATGGTTCAATCGCATCAAAGCCTCGAAACCGGCGATATCGCGGCCGTTCAGGCTGACGATCGGCTGCAGGTAGGCGTCGAACCAATCCTCGGCGAGACCGGTCTCAATATAGTTCTCGATCTCGGCACGAGCCCGAGTGTGGTCCATCATGCCGTTGTCGAACAGTTGTGCGCCGTTCTTGCCGTCGCGCTTCTTCGCGTACATGGCCATATCGGATTTCTGCAAAAGCTCTGCCGCGTTCGCTGCATGGCGCGGATAAATGGCGATGCCGACGCTGGCGCTCAGATGCAGGTCTGGGCCGAACGGCTCGACGAAGATGGAGGCAATCTGCTCGGCCATTGCGCTAGCCCGCCGGGTGGCATCCTTTGCAGGCAGAAGGATCGCGAATTCGTCACCACCAAGACGCGCAGCCTGATCCGATGGGGCCAGATGGGTCTTCAGACGGCTGACAAACTCGCGCAGTGCCCGGTCGCCTTCGGCATGCCCGAGGTTATCGTTGATCCACTTGAAGCGATCGAGGTCCACGAAAAGGCAGGCCAGTTCCTGGGTTGCTGCGTCTGCTTCGCGGATTTTGGCGTCCAGCACAGCTTCGAACCCCTGACGGTTCAGGAGGCCGGTCAAGTGGTCCCTGATGGCCTGCTGATGGTTGCGGGCTTCCGAGGCCTTCAGCTCGGTTACATCAGTCATGACAGAAAGAGAGAGCCGGTTGTGACCCGCCGAAGCTGCTGTCGACTCCAGAATGAGTACGTCCATGATGTTGCCGTCGGCGCACATGAACTTGACCGTAACGTCAAGAGCGGCGCCGCCATCGAGTTCGTTCTTGCGCTTCAGGAAGGCTTCGCGCGTATCTGATGTCACGAGGTCTGCGAATCTTTGGCCGATCACGCGGGGCCGATCGTAGCCGGTCGCGACGAGCCAATAGTCGCTGACAGCGGTTATGCCGTCAGTCTCATCGAGCGAGAACAGCATGGCAGGCGTCAGGTCGTAGATGTCGACGGCGCGGCGATGCGCGAGCTTCAGTTCGCGTTCCTCGCTTTCGAGCTTCGACTGCATCTCGTTGAAGCCCCGGGCCAGGCGTCCCATCTCGTCGTTCGACTGCCAGTTGACGTGATGTCGCGACCCGAGTTGGCGCGTGGCCTCGACTGCGGCCGTCAGGCGCATCAACGGGCGGATGATGAAGATCCGATTGCCGACCAAAGCCGCGGTGAATACGGCAAGCACCGCGAAGATGAAGATCGACATGAAGACGATTTCTTCGTGCTTGAGGCCGGAGAAGAGACCGAGCGCCGGATAGAAGACCGAGATGGTACCCAGATTCTTTGGGCCATCGATCGTGTTGTATATGATCGCGCGCGAGACCTGGACGAGATTGCCATTGAATGACTTCGGTATGGTCGACTGTGTGACGTCGAGCTGGCCCGATTGATCGCGAACCTGAACCTTGACGATGGCACCCTGCGAAACGATCGTCGCGCTGATCTGGGTCACGCTGTCGTCGTCGAGGTCCCAGAGCGGCTTTGCGAGCGCCTGAGAATTGGCGACAAGAAGAACGGAGATGTGGTCGCGTATTTCCTTATCCGCACGCTCGGACGAAAGAAAAAGGAACAGCACGAACAGTGGAGCAACGAAGAGGAGCAGCGCTCCGCAAATGATTGCCAGAAAACGATTTTCAACGGAATTACTCATCGTTCCGTTTGCTCCCCGCCGCACTTCCTACGCCCGCGGTTTCTACGCCCGCGGGTCTCTAAAACGTACCGGCATGGTTCCATGAAATGTATTAAATGTTGCTGAAACAGGACCTCTGCGCGCAATTGAAAAGGCCCGCTTTCGGGAGAAAGCGGGCCCTATACTTTACAAACTATGGAAGCGATTAAGCTTCAGCTTCGCCTTCGCCAGCTTCTTCAGCGGTTTCATCGACGCCGCCTGCCGGAGCAATGATCGTGGCGACCGTGAAGTCACGGTCTGCGATGACGAGCGACACGCCCTTCGGCAGGGTCACGTCGGAAATGTGGATGCTGTCGCCGATCTTCTTGCCGTTGAGGTCAACGTTGAAGAATTCCGGAATCGCATCGGCCGGGCAATGAACTTCGATTTCGTGACGAACGATGTTCAGAACGCCGCCAGCCTTGAGGCCCTGGGACTTTTCTTCGTTGATGAAGTGAACCGGGATTTCAACGGTAACCTGGGTGTTGCCGGAAACGCGCAGGAAATCCACGTGCATCGTGAAGTCACGTACGGGATCCAGCTGGTAGTCCTTCGGCAGAACCTTGTACTTCTTGCCGTCGACTTCGATGGTCGCGATCGTGGTCATGAAACCACCGGCATGAATGCGCTTCGTCACCTCATTGGTGTTGAGAGCGATAGAAATGGGGGCCTGCTTGTCACCATAGATGACAGCCGGGATGAGACCATTGCGGCGAAGTTCACGGGCGGACCCCTTACCAACCCGTTCGCGCGCCTCGGCCTTGAGCTCGTAGCTTTCGTGGCTCATGACTTTTCCTTCCGAGGTTATTTGGAGAGCTCGACGCAGGCATTGCCTGTCGCTGAACTGGAGGCGGGTTTCCCCATCCTCATCCGCATTGCCTCCAAGGGTGTCTGTGCGGACGCGTGCGCTATAGTATAGATGTGGCGGAAACGCAAGCTGATCGCCTGATGCTGGCGATGGTTATGGCTCGGGACAAGCTGGTGGCGAGCGATACAGGCGCAGCATTTCCAGAAGTTGAGAGCAATCGCGAAGGCTTAACCATATAGCCGGGTTTTCCGCCAGATTAAGTAATACAAAATGTTGCTGCAGATATGAAGGCCAAAACGCAACTTGGTCCTCCCGATGCCTCGTCTCCTTACCTGCATTGTCGCTGAACACAGCTGGCCGCATCTGATCTTTGCAACGGTGATTTGCCTGCTTGGCTGCTTGCTCACCGTGCGGCTTTTCTCGCGAGTTCGGCGCACGCAAGGACTGCAGAAATTCAACTGGCTTTTTCTATCGGGCTTCGTTGGCGGCGCGACGATTTGGACAACCCATTTCATTGCTATGCTTGGCTTTCGTGCGCCGACGCTCAGCGGCTATGAGCCGGATCTCACGCTGCTCTCGCTTTTCATCGGCGTCGCTTCGGCGATGATCGGCTTTACGATTGCCTCGGTGCGTAGCCAGGATGCGCTGGTCGAAGCTGGGGGCGCGATCGTCGGCCTTGGCGTAGCGGCGATGCACTATGTCGGCATTGCCGGCTACAAGGTGGCAGGCGACATTCAGTGGGACAGCGCTTATGTGATCACTTCGCTGATTGCAGCGGCTGGCTTCGGCGCGCTGATGGCAACCCGTGTTGCGCGACCGACTGCGCGCTTCAGTCCGGTCGGCGCGGCGTTGCCGCTCATCCTTGCGATCGTTTCAACGCATTTTCTCGCCATGGCGGGCATGACGATCGTGCCGGATACCACGGTCGCCGTTCCGCGTGAAATTCTTTCCGTGGGCGTGATGACGAGCCTGGTCGGTGCGGTGATGATCATCATCTTACTCCTCGGCGCGTCTACCTACATCATCGACATGCAGTCGACAGAAGCGGCGGTCGCTCGCTACCGTCATCTGTCGCTTCATGACCCGCTGACTAACCTTGCGAACCGTTCGGCGCTCAACGAACATCTCGCCGCGGCTACCAAGAGCACCCATGAAATCGGCTGGAACGTCGCGGTCCTTTGCTTCGACCTCGATCGCTTCAAGGAAATCAACGACGTCCACGGTCATGCGGCTGGCGATGCGGTGCTGCGCGCGATCGGCGAGCGACTGGCAAAGGTCATGCAGAAGGGGCAATTTGTGGCCCGCGTCGGCGGTGATGAATTTGTCGTTGTGATGCGAGATCACGTTGGCCGTTCGGAGACGAAGATCGGGGCCCAGCGTCTGCTCGACGAAATTGAACGGCCAGTGGAGTGGAACGGCCAGTCGCTGAGCGTCGGCTCCAGCATCGGTATTTCCAGCTATCCAGACAGGGCGCGCACCGTCGATGACCTGCTTTCGCAGGCCGATGTCGCGATGTACCGTGCCAAGACGACGGCCGGCAGCAGCATCTGCTTCTACGATCCCTCGATGGACGAGGCTGCGCGGGAACGAAGCGCGCTGGCGATGGAGATGCGTGAAGGGTTGAAGAACGGCGAATTCCAGCTTTTCTATCAACAGCAGAACGATACCGTTACACGCGAGGTGCTCGGTTTCGAGGTTTTGCTACGCTGGAAGCATCCGACGCGCGGCTACATCTCGCCGGCTGAATTCATTCCGATCGCCGAAAAGACGGGTTTCATCATGGAACTCGGGGAATGGGTGCTGCGCAGCGCCTGCGCGGAGGCCGCCAGCTGGAAGAATCCCTTGGGGATCGCGGTCAACGTGGCTGCCCAGCAGCTCGCCGATAGTCGGTTACCGCAGATCGTACAGCAGATCCTGCAGGAAACCGGCTTGGCAGCGTCGCGGCTCGAGCTTGAGATCACCGAATCCGGCATTATCGCCGACCACGGGCACGCGCTGAACGCCATACGCCGGCTGAAGGCATTGGGCGTCAAGGTGGCCATGGACGATTACGGAACCGGCTATTCCTCACTATCGACCCTGCAGAGCTTCCCATTC
>Ga0209051_1002724_pt1 | contig 12275 bp, 11 predicted proteins | sample AraplaCvi_mMS_r2_2_FD_184286 | JGI IMG/M metagenome (GOLD analysis project Ga0209051, IMG submission 184286) | Arabidopsis root microbial communities from North Carolina, USA - plate scrape MF_Cvi_mMS_r2 (SPAdes) (version 2) | ecosystem: Host-associated > Plants > Roots > Endosphere | place...
GCCTCGAGAAGTTCGTCCTGGTGCATCCGGCGCAGGAGGGGCACTACACGCACCACCACCATCCGCACGTCGGCCTGGCCTCGGCGGCGGTGCTGGCGGCGCACAGCTTCATGGACGGCGTGGCGATCGGCATCGGCTGGCAGGTGGCGCCCGCGGTGGGCCTGACGGTGGCGGTGGCCGTGATCGCGCACGACTTCTCGGACGGCCTCAACACGGTGAGCCTGATGCTGCGCCACCGCAACTCGCCGCGCCGCGCGATGGCCATGCTGGTCCTCGATGCGCTGGCGCCCGTCGCCGGCGTGCTGTGCGCGCTGGCCTTCAGGATCCCGCCGTTCCAGCTGATGCTCTACCTCGGCTTCTTCGCGGGGTTCCTGCTGTACATCGGGGTATCGGACATCCTGCCCGAAGCCCACTCGCGCGCCGGGCCCGGCGTCGCCGCGAAGCTGATCGCGCTCACGTGCGCCGGCGTCGCCTTCGTCTGGCTGGTGACGCGCGCCTCGCACTGAGCCGCGTCATTCGCGCACGGGCGGGCGGTCGGCGGCGACCTCCGCCGACACGACCCACTTGAGCAGCGTGCGCACGAGTTCGACGGCGTCGATCGGCTTGGAGACGTGGGCGTTCATGCCGGCGGCCAGGCACTCCTGCTTGTCGGACTCCATGGCCGCGGCCGTCATCGCCACGATGGGCAGCTGCGCGCCCTGGGGCAGCTTGCGGATGGCGCGCGTCGCCTGGATGCCGTCCATCTCGGGCATCTGCATGTCCATCAGCACGAGGTCGAAAGGCGCCCTGCGCACCCACTCGACCGCTTCCACGCCGTTCTCTGCCAGCGTCACCACCAGCCCGCCGGCCTCGAGGAAGGCCGCGGCGACCTGCTGGTTCACGACGTTGTCCTCGGCCAGGAGCACGCGCGCGCCGCGGATCGAGCCCATCGCCACCGCCAGGTCCAGCTTTCGCGGCGCCACCGGCGCCGCCGGCGCCTGGCCATGCTGCAGGCGCACGACGGTGTCGAACAGGCGCGACGGCGTCACCGGCTTGACGACGACGTCGACGCCCGGCTCGCCGCGCAGCTGCTCGGCGACGCGGTCGCGCGCCGCGAGCGTGGTCATCGCGATCACCCGCAGCGAGGCGCCGCCGCGTTCGTCCACCAGCGCGCGCGCCTTGCGCATCAGCTCGAGGTCGCCCGTCTTCCAGTCCAGCAGCATCAGCTCGTGCGGCGCCTGCGGGTCGGCGCGGCGCAGCTTGTGCAGCGCATCGTCGGGGAACGAGGCCGTGCCGACCTGGAAGCGCCAGCTCTGGAGCATCTGCTGCAGCACCAGGCGCTCGGTGGGCTGGCTGTCGACGACCAGCGTGCGCATGCCGCGGATGCGGTGCGGGTCGATGCGCTCGGCCGACGAGGGCGCGCCCTGCGCCAGGCCGAAGCGCGCCGTGAAGGCGAACACGCTGCCGCCGCCGGCGGCGGGCGCCACGCCGATGTGGCCGCCCATGAGCTCGACCAGCCGCCGGCAGATGGCCAGGCCCAGGCCGGTGCCGCCGTATTTGCGCGCGGTGGAGCGCTCGGCCTGCGTGAAGACGTTGAACAGTCGCCCGGCCTGCTCGGCCGTGACGCCGATGCCGGTGTCGCGCACCTCGAAGCGCAGCGCCACTTCCGTCGCGGTGCGGCCGACCACGTGCGCGGCGATCACCACCTCGCCCGCGGGCGTGAACTTGATCGCGTTGCCCACCAGGTTGTTCAGCACCTGGGTCAGCCGCAGCGAGTCGCCGACCAGGCGCGACGGCAGCGCGCGGTCGATCTCGAAGACGAGGTCGAGCCCGGCTTCCTCGACGCGCGCCGAGAACAGGTTGCCCACGTTCTCGATCGTCTCCTCGGGGCTGAACTCCTCGGCCTCGAGCGTGACCTTGCCGGCCTCGATCTTGGAATAGTCGAGGATGTCGTTGAGCAGCGCCAGCAGGGCCTTCGACGAGGTTTGCACCTTGGAGAGGTAGTCGCGCTGCACGTCGTCCAGCCGCGTCTCCAGCACCAGGTTGGTCAGCCCGATGACCGCGTTCATGGGCGTGCGGATCTCGTGGCTCATGTTGGCGAGGAACAGGCTCTTGGCGGCGTCGGCGGCGCGCGCCTCGTCGCGCGCGATGCGCAGCGCCTCGTTCTGGCGGCGCTCGTGCTCGCGCTGGCGCACCAGGCGCGCGTAGAGCACGCCGTTCTCCAGCAGCAGCTCGATCAGCACCGCGCTGCTGGCGAGCAGCCCGTAGATGCGGCCGGCGTAGAAGCCGAGGTCGTAGCGTCCGGCGTTGAGCATGGCCGACAGCGCGACGTCGAAGGACCAGGCCAGCAGCGCCACGGTCAGCCACAGGTCGAGCACGGAGTGCGGCCGGTGGCGCCACAGCACGGCCACGGCGACGAGGCTCAGCGTCCAGATGGCCGAGGTCGACAGGGTGAGCGCGATCCCGTAATGGCCGCCGACGAACATGTGCGGCAGCGTGTCCTGCGCGAGGGTCGCCCAGGCGACGAGCACGGCGGCGCCCGCCACGGTGGCGAGGGGGAATGCCAGCGCGACCGGGTCGCGCGGCGTGGCGCCCAGCGCCGCGGGGGCCGCGGCTGCGGGACGCCGCTTCAGCGCGGCGTAGCCGAGGACGAACAGCGGGAAGCCGGCGTGCCAGAACACGTAGAGCGAGGCGGTGGTCTGCGTGCCCGCCCCGAGCAGGCCGGTGGGCGAGAAGATGCCGGGGAAGGTGAGGGCGTGGACGAAGGCGAGCAGGGCGGTGAACAGGTAGGCACAGGCCAGCAGCATCAGCGCGCGCGAGCGCAGGATGCGGTACTGGCCGAACAGCATCGCGGCCGTGATCGTGTCGTTGATGACGAGCGCCGACTCGTAGACCGGGATGAACGCCTGGACCGGCGTCAGCTTCACCTGCACGAAGGGCACGAGCGCGCCGAAGGCCAGGATGGAGAGGATCAGCACCACGGCGGCGCGGCGCCGCTGCGCCGGCGCGGCGCGCTGGTCGAGCAGGAACCCGGGCTCGCCGACGCCCCGGAGGGCAGGATCGTCCGTCTGACCATCGGCGAGGGCGGCCGTGGCGCTTTCCATGCGTGGTTCCCCTGGCGCTGGTCGGGCCAGCATGGCGCGGCCGAGCCGCCGCCCGGCCCGCGCGGTAAAGAATGGTTGCCGTGGAACGCCCCGGGCGCGCCGCCCGACCCTCGGTTCTTGTCTGTCCCGACACCCTGCCCGGCGATTGTGGTCGCGTTCTTGTCGGCGCCGATACGGCTTTCGGGTATCCACCATGCCGGGCGTCGCTGGCGCGCGACGGCGGCCGCGGCGCGCCGATCGCGTTTCCGCTTCGTCAAGCGGGCGATTCCCGGGCCGCGCATGTCCGCTCCGACATCCGCGCCCCGACGCTTCCGTCGTGCCGATGACAGCGCCCCGGGGGCTGGCTAAGCTGCCGCGCGACACCTCCTCCACGCGCCCCACACGCCATGATCACCTGCCTCGTCGTCGACGACGACGCCGACCTTCGCCGCCTGGTCGGCGACCACCTCGTGCGCCACGGCCTGATCGTGCGCGCCGCCCCCGACGCGCGGGCGATGCGCGCCGAGCTCGCCCGCGGCGGCATCGACGTCATCCTGCTCGACCTGATGCTGCCCGACGCCGACGGCTTCGAGCTGTGCCGCGAACTGCGCGGCGTCTCGGCGCTGCCGCTCATCGTCGTCAGCGCCCAGGGCGATCCGATCAGCCGCGTGCTCGGGCTCGAGATGGGCGCCGACGACTACGTCGCCAAGCCCTTCGAGCCGCGCGAGCTGCTGGCGCGCATCCACGCGCTGGTGCGGCGCAGCCGCGGCCAGCTGGTGGCGGGCGGGACGCCGCCGCGCTCCCCCGAGGGCGCCCTGGCGCGCATGAGCCGCGGCTTCTGCGGCTGGCAGGTCGACTGGCGCAACCGCCAGCTGATCAGCCCGGAGAACGTGGGCCTCGCGCTGTCGAACGCCGAGTACCGCCTGCTGGCTGCCTTCGCCGAGCGGCCGGGCGAGGTGCTGAGCCGCGGCGAGCTGGCCGAGATGACGCGCGGCCCGTCCGACGAGCGCAGCGAGCGCGGCATCGACCTGGCGGTATCCCGCCTGCGGGCGAAGCTGCGCGATTCGCCCGACAATCCCCGCATCATCCGCACCGTGCGCGGCCGGGGCTACCAGTTCTCCGCCGAACTCGGCGCGTGACGCCCCGCCGGGCACGGCGTTCGCTGCCTCGGTGGGCCCCTTCCGGAGAGAAAGCCATGCACCTCGTCTGCCCGCACTGCGCCGCCACCAACCGCGTCCCCGAGGAGCGCCTGCGCGACGAGCCCGTCTGCGGCAAGTGCGGCACCGCGCTGATGGCGGCCGAGCCGGTCGAGGTCTCGGACGCCGTGCTGCCCAAGCTCGTCGCGGGCACCGAGCTGCCGGTGCTGGTCGACTTCTGGGCCGCCTGGTGCGGCCCGTGCCGCCAGATGGCGCCGCAGTTCGCGGCCGCGGCGGCGCAGTCGCCGCAGGTGCGCTTCGTCAAGGTCGACAGCGACGCGGCGCCGCAGGCCGCCACGCGCTACGGCATCCGCAGCATCCCGACGCTGATCCTGTTCGAGCGCGGCGTCGAGCGCGCGCGGCGCTCCGGGGCGTCGTCGGCGGCCGACATCCTGGCCTGGGTGCGGGCGAACCTGCAGAAGGCGTCCGCCTAGCGGGGAGGCGGGGACTGGCCTTCGGCCTGTCCCCGTGTCCGGCTGCGGGGGGGTCGGAAACCCGGGGACAGGCCCGGAGGCGAGCCCCCGCGCGCGTCAGCCGGCCTCGGAGGCCAGGTCCGGCCGCAGGCCCGCGCCGGCGCGTTCCTCGGTCTCGATCCAGGCATCGAGCCCGCCGGTCAGCGCCCGGGCCTTGAGCAGCCCGTGGTCGTGCAGCAGCCGCGCCCCGCGCAGCGCCGAGATCTCGTTCGGGCAGGTGCAATAGAGCACGATCTCGCGGTCGCGCGGCAGGCGCGGCGCGTGCTCGGGCAGGTCGGCCAGCGTCACCGTGATGGCGCCGGGCACCCGCCGTTCGTCCTGCATGACGGCGATCGCGGAGCGCACGTCGATCACCACCGGCTCACGCCCGCGGCGGATCATCTCGCGCAGTTCGTCGACGCTCACGCGCGGCGCGTAGCGCTCGCTGCGCATCCAGCGCCGGCGCAGCCAGCGCGCGGTCATCATCACGGCGAGCGCGACCACGATGACGACGCCCGCGATCGTGCCGAACTCGGTCATGACGTCGAGCACCAGCTCGATCTCGGCGCTGAAAAGCACCCCGATCGCCAGGAAGGCCGTGGTCCAGATCAGTCCGGCGACCACGTCGAAGGTCAGGAAGCGCTTCCAGGACATGCCGAGCGCGCCGGCCATCGGCGCCGCGACCACGGAGACGCCGGGCAGGAACTTGGCCGCGATCAGCGAGCTGCCGCCCCAGCGCGACAGGATGCCCTCGCTCTGGCGCACGCAGGTGTCGGGCGAGAGCGAGATCTTGCACAGCAGCTTCATCACCCGGTGGCCGCGCCAGCGTCCGGCCTGGTACCAGACGGCGTCGCCCAGCACGTTGGCGATCACCGAGGCGACGATGCAGGCCGCCAGCGAGAGCTGCCCCGCGCGCCCGATGCCGCCGGCGACGACGAGCAGCGGCGCCGCCGGCACGGGCGCGCCGACGCGCGCGGCCAGCGTGATCAGGAACACGACCAGCACGCTGTGGGCGATGAGGAGGGGAATCAGGTCGCGCATGGCGAGGAGCGGGCGGGGTGAGGGAGCAGAGCCCCCGGGGGAAGGACCTGAAGGATACCTTTACGGGCGAGACATGATAGGCGGCAGGGGCAGCGACAATCGGCGCATGTCCGATGAGAACCAGATCGTCGTCCCGCCGTCCTTCATCGCGCTCTTCGTCGAGCCGGGGCGGGTCAAGCCCAACGCGAGCCGCGAGCACATCACCGGGCGCTACGAATTCTGCGAGGCGCTCGCCACGATGCTGGTCGAGCGCGCCCAGACGCTGCAGTGGCAGCTCGGCATCACCGAGGCCGACGTGCTGGCGCGGCTGGCGCAAGGGCTGCGCGGCCCGGACGCCCCGGTGCCCGAGGCGGAGGCCGGATGGATCCTGAGCCGCCTGGCCGAACTGCTGGAATGGGAGCGTCCGTCCTGGAAGCAGGACAAGTAGCGAGCCCGAAAAGAGAAAACCCGCGGTCATTGCTGACGCGGGCTCCCAGGACACCACGACATCGGCGTGGCGACCGTTACCTGGGTACTGGGTGACGGGTTCCCGTTGTTCCGCCCAATGTGCGGCCGGTTCTGTACCTCGGATGAATGTGATTCTGCACGCGTCCGGCGCGGCCGGTTGTAGGAGAAGCGGTCGAAAACAGGCCTAGATCGTGGGGGAGGGCAGACCCGGATCAGGAAACCGCGCCCTTGCTCACCGACTCGCCGTCATCGGGGCGCAAGGTCCAGAAGCTCAGCGACGAGACCAGCGTGATCGCCGCCAGCGCGACGAAGCCGTGGTGCAGGGCGCGCACGATGGCCACGCGGTCGGACTGCGGCAGGCCGTCGAGGAACCAGGCGGTGATCAGCGAGGCCGTCGCCAGGCCGAAGCTGAGCGACATCTGCTGCAGCGTGCTGGCCAGGGTGCTCGCCATGGAGGCGTTCCCGGGCTCGATGTCGGCGTAGGCCATCGTGTTCATGCTCGAGAACTGCAGCGAGTTGAAGAAGCCCAGCGCGAGGCCGATCGGCACGATCGCCCACAGCGGCGTGCCGGGCCCGACCAGCGCGTAGCAGGCGATCATGCAGGCGATCAGCACGGTGTTGACGACCAGCACCTGGCGATAGCCGAAGCGCCGCAGCAGGCGCGCGGACAGCACCTTCATGAACATCGCCGCCGCCGCGGCCGGCATCATCAGCAGCCCGGACTCCCAGGCCGGCAGCCCCAGCCCCAGCTGGTAGAGCAGCGGCAGCATCAGCGGCATGCCGCCGATGCCCAGCCGCGTGACGAAGCCGCCGAGCACGCTGACGCGGAACGTGCGGGCGCGGAACAGGCCCAGCCGCAGCAGGGGATGCGGCGCCTGCGTCGCGTGCCAGGCGTAGGCGCCGAGCAGCGACAGCGACAGCAGCAGCAGGATGACCATCTGCAGCCCCGGCAGGTCGTGCTCGCCGAACACCTCCAGCAGCCAGGACAGCAGCGCCGCCCCCGAGCCGAACAGCACGAGCCCGATCACGTCCAGCGGCTGGCGCTCGGCGTCCCGGTAGTCGGGCATGTAGCGGTGCGCCAGCCACAGGGCCACCGCGCCGACCGGGACGTTGACCAGGAAGATGTCGCGCCACGACAGCCAGTGCACGATCAGGCCGCCCACCGTCGGGCCCAGCAGCGGGCCGATGAGCGCGGGGATGATGATGAAGTTCATCACCCGCAGCAGCTCCGACTTGGGGAAGGTGCGCACGACCACGCTGCGCCCCACCGGCATCATCATCGCCGCGGCGATGCCCTGCGGCACCCGCGCGGCCACCAGCAGGCTCGCGTTGGGCGCCGCGCCGCACAGCACCGACGAGACGGTGAACAGCGAGAGCGCGAACAGGAAGACGCGCCGGCTGCCGAAGCGGTCGGCCAGCCAGCCGCTCACCGGGATCGAGACCGCGAGCGCGAGGATGTAGCTCGTCGACACCGCCTTCAGGCTGAGCGGCGTCACGCCCAGGCTCGCGGCCATGGCGGGGATGCCGGTGTTGACGATGGTCGAGTCCAGCTGCTCCATGAAGAGCGCCGTCGCGACGATCCACGGCAGCCACGCCTCGGTGCGGGCGGCGAGGGCGGGGCGGGGCGGGGCGTCCAGGTCCATATGGCGGCGCATTCTCGCCCGGCGCGCCGGGCGGCGCTTGACCCCACCCGGGGTGCCGGCCCGGCCGCGGGGCTACCATGAGTGTCCTTTCGCCGCTTCCCGCCATGAGCTTCGACGTTCCAGACACCCTCGACATGTCCACCCCGCAGGCCAAGCGCGCCTCGTACGAGCTGCTGGCCGCGCAGGTGAAGGCCGTGCTCGAAGGCGAACGCGACCGGGTCGCCAACCTGGCGCAGTTCTCGGCGCTGGTCTACCAGTCGGTGCCGGAGCTCAATTGGGCCGGCTTCTACCTCGCCCGGTCGGCGGACGAACTGCTCGTCGGCCCGTTCCAGGGCAAGGTCGCCTGCGTGCGCATCCCGTTCTCCAAGGGCGTCTGCGGCGCGGCGGCGCGCACGCGCGAGATCCAGCTCGTCGAGGACGTGCACGCCTTTCCGGGCCACATCGCCTGCGACTCGGCGTCCCGGTCGGAGCTCGTGCTGCCGCTGGTGGCGGCCGACGGGCGGCTGGTGGGCGTGTTCGACCTGGACAGCCCGCGCACCGCGCGCTTCGACCAGGACGACGCGCGCGGCTTCGCGGCGGCGGTGGCGATCCTGGTGGCCGCGACCGACTGGTGAAGGGGAACCGACCCGCGGCCTGACCCGGGCGCCGGGCGCGCCGCCTGCCCGCCGGGAACCCAGGCGTCAAGTCGGGTGATCCGTACCGCGACGCCGCTCCCGCACGCGGGCGCGAATTTCGCGTGGTAATCCCGCTCTACGGCGCATTCAAGCGAAGAGTTAGGGAAGTTTCGTCAAAAGTCGCAATTCGTTGCATATCATGGGCTCCATGATCTCGATGCAGGGTGTCCCGTCGTCCTTGATCGCGCGCCACGAGTCGTGGGTGCGCAAGCAGGCGAGCGCGCTGTCGCGGCGGCTGCCGGCGAACGTCGAGAAGGCCGACCTGATCCAGGCCGGGCTGATCGGGGTCGCCCAGGCGGCGATGAACTTCCAGTGGGAAGGCGATCCGGACAGCGAGGAGGGCCGCGAGGCCTTCCTGCGCTACGCCCAGATGCGCGTCAAGGGCGCCATGCTCGACGAGTTGCGCCAGATGGACCAGCTGAGCCGCTCCCAGCGCCGCAAGTTCAAGGTCATCCAGATCGCGCGCGAGCGCTGGATGCAGGGCCACGATTCCCCGCCCAGCCTCGCGGAGCTGAGCGAGGTGAGCGGCATGGAGGTCGACGAGATCGCCGAGCTCGAACAGGCCGCCTCCACCGCGCAGACCCAGAGCCTGACCGAGGAGGACGACGGCGAGGACCGCTACCTGCCTCCGCTGCAGGCGGCCACGCCCAACGACGAGGTCGAGGCGCGCGTCGACACCGCCATCCTGCTGCGCCGGCTCGAGAAGTTCTTCGCCACGCTGCCCGAGCGCGAACGCCGCGTGATCGACGCCTACATGGGCATCGGCATGAGCACCGAGGAGGTGGCCGAGTCGCTGGGCGTGAGCACCTCGCGCGTCTCGCAGATCTACCAGGCGACGGTCAAGCGCATCTCGCAGCACTTCGCGACCCACGACCAGCGCGCCGTCGACCGCTTCCCGCAGCGCTCCGGCCCCGAGTTCGAACAGCTCATCGCCCGCCGCGACGGCGAACACTCCTGGGGCGAGTTGCTCGAGGTGGTCGTCACCTCGCCGAGCACCCGCTTCGGGGCGCCCGAAGGCCGCAAGAAGCGCGGCAACGGCGCCTGAAGAGGGAGCCGTTTCCGGCCTTCGGGCGGAGCTCGCACGCCGCACCCCGCCTTCCGGCGGGGGTCGCGATGCCCCCTCGACGCTTGCGCGGCCGCGGCCCTGCCCCTATCGTCGCCGGCATGAGTGCCGACGCCGCCCCGATTCCCGCCCGCCCCGATGCCGCCGCCGCGCCCTCGCGCGTCGACCATCCCGCCACCGCGCTGCTGCTGTCCTTCGTCGGCGGCTACGTCGACACCTGCGGCTTCATCGCGCTGTTCGGCCTGTTCACCGCGCACGTCACCGGCAACTTCGTGCTGATCGGCGCCGCCATCGCCGGGCAGGGCGGGGCGAGCGTCGCGGCCAAGCTGCTCGCGCTGCCCGTCTTCGTCGCGACGGTGATGGTCGCGCGCTTCCTGCAACTCGGCCGCGAACGGCGCGGCGAGGAGACGGCCGTGCCCATGCTGCTGGCCCAGTCCGTCTTCCTCGTCGCGTTCATGGCGGCGGGCGTGCGCCTCGGGCCCTTCGAGCGCGGCGACGAGTCCCTGGTGCTGGTCGTCGGCATGATCGGCGTCGTCACCATGGCGATCCAGAACACGGCCGCGCGCAGCAGCTTCGTGCGCCTGAGCCCGAGCACCGTGATGACGGGCAACGTCACCCAGGTGGCGATGGACCTGGTCGACATCGCCGCGGGGGCGCCCGCGGCCTCGCCGGCGCGGGCGCGGGTGCGCAAGATGTGGCCGCCGATCGCCGCCTTCGCGGCCGGCACGCTGGGCGGCGGCCTGGGCTACGCCGCCGTCGGATTCTGGGCGTTGGGCCTGCCGTGCGCGGCGCTCGCGATCCTGCTGTGGCGCCTGCGTTCCTGAGCGGGCGCTGAACGGCCCGGGGCATGCGGCTTGCCGCCCGGCGACCTGTCGCCGTCACCGGCACTGCCGTCGCCCGCCATGTCGTCCCAAGATCCGTCCGCCGGGCCCTCGCGCCGGCATTTCCTGCAGTCGGCCGGGGTGCTGGCCGGCACCCCGCTCGTCGGCGCGGCGGCGGCACGCGCTGCCGACGTCCCGCCCGAGGAGGCGCCCGCCATCGCGAGGGCGGTGGCGCTGCGCGTCAACGGCGAGATCCACACGCTGCGCATCGAGCCGCGCACCACGCTGCTGGACGCGCTGCGCGACGAGCTCGGCCTGACCGGCACCAAGCGCGGCTGCGACCGCGGCCAGTGCGGCGCCTGCACGGTGCTGGTCGCGGGCCGGCGCATCAACGCGTGCCTGGCACTCGCCTGCGCGCACGACGGCGACGAGATCACCACGATCGAGGGCCTGGGCACGCCCGAGCACCTGCATCCGCTGCAGGCGGCCTTCATCGAGACCGACGCGTTCCAGTGCGGCTACTGCACGCCCGGCCAGCTCTGCTCGGCGCGCGCGCTGCTGGACGAGGCCCGCCGCGGCGACTGCAGCGCCGCCACCGCCGACGTGCGCGCCGTCGGACCGGTCGTCCTGGACGACGCCGAGATCCGCGAGCGCATGAGCGGCAACCTCTGCCGCTGCGGCGCCTATCCCAACATCGTGGCGGCGATCCGGAAGGTGGCCAGCGCATGACGCCGTTCGACTACCAGCGCGCGTCCAGCATCGACGAGGCCGTGCGCCTGGGCGCGCAGCCGGGCGCGATGTTCCTCGGCGGCGGCACCAACCTCGTCGACCTGGCCAAGGGCGGCGTCGTGCGCCCGCGCCTGCTCGTCGACGTCAGCCGCCTGCCGCTGGCCAGCATCGCGGAGACGCCTGCCGGCGGCCTGCACATCGGCGCCGCGGTGCGCAACAGCGACGCCGCCAACCATCCCCTCGTGCGCCGGCGCTGGCCCCTGCTGGCCCAGGCGCTGGTGGCGGGCGCCTCGGCGCAGCTGCGCAACATGGCCACGGTCGGCGGCAACCTGCTGCAGCGCACGCGCTGCGCGTATTTCTACGACGTCGGCTTCGAGCACTGCAACAAGCGCGCGCCGGGCAGCGGCTGCGACGCGATCGCGGGCGTGAACCGGCAACACGCCATCCTCGGCGCGAGCCCGTCGTGCATCGCGACCCACCCGTCCGACCTGTGCGTGGCGCTCGCCGCGCTGCGCGCGGTGGTGCGCGTGCGCGGCCCGCGCGGCGAACGCACCGTCGCCTTCGCCGACTTCCACCGCCTGCCCGGCGACGCGCCGCAACGCGACACCACGCTGGCCGACGGCGAGCTCGTGACCGCGGTGGAGCTCCCGCCGTCGCGCTTCGAGCGCCACGCGCACTACCTGAAAGTGCGCGACCGCGCGAGCTACGCCTTCGCGCTCGTGTCCGTCGCCGCGGCGCTCGAGCTGCAGGACGGCCGGGTGCGCGATGCCGCGCTGGCCCTCGGCGGGGTCGCGCACAAGCCCTGGCGCGTGCCCGCGGCGGAACAGGCGCTGGTGGGCCGGCCGCTCTCGGCCGACTCGATGGCCGCGGCCGCCGACGCGCTGCTGGCCGGCGCCGCGCCGCAGACCCGGAACGGCTTCAAGGTGACGATGGCACGGCGCGCGGTCGCGCGGGCGCTGCAGGTCGCGGGAGAACAGGCATGAGCGTCGTCGGACAGGGACTCGATCGCGTGGACGGCCCGCTCAAGGTCTGCGGCCGCGCCCGCTACACGGGCGACATCGCGGTCCCGCGCATGGCGCACGCCGCGCTGGTCACCAGCACGATCGCCTGCGGCCGCATCGCGGCGATCGACGTCGCCGCGGCGACG
>Ga0209051_1002725_pt1 | contig 12261 bp, 9 predicted proteins | sample AraplaCvi_mMS_r2_2_FD_184286 | JGI IMG/M metagenome (GOLD analysis project Ga0209051, IMG submission 184286) | Arabidopsis root microbial communities from North Carolina, USA - plate scrape MF_Cvi_mMS_r2 (SPAdes) (version 2) | ecosystem: Host-associated > Plants > Roots > Endosphere | place: USA...
TGCGCTCGAACCGACTCGCCGCGTATTCGCGGTAGCGTCGGATCTGGTCGTCGGTCGCGGAATCGGTGGGGATGACCACCAAACCTTGTGACACGCGGGCTTTTTCGGGTCGCGGGTGGCTCGCCCGGTAGGCGTCGATCTGCTCGCCTTGAATGGTGGCGAAGTCGCGGGACTCGGTACCTTCAATGCTGACCACCGAGCTCGTCAGGTAGTTGACGCCCTGCGCGCCAGCCCATTTCGCGGATTCGAGTCCGCCGCCGTACCAGACCCGGTCGGCGAGGCCGGGGGAGTGCGGCTGAACTCGACGGGTGAAGCGTTCGATGCCGACGACGCCCTCGAAGTCGCTGACCGGCTCACCGCGCAGGGCGCGCAACAGGCGCAGCACCCGTTCCTTGGAGAAGTCCTCGACGTCGTGGGTGTCGGGATAGAGCGCCGTCTTGTAGTGGTCGTACATCATCGGGGTGCCGACGGAGACGCCCGGGTTGACGCGTCCGCCGGACATGACGTCGACGGTGGCCAGATCCTCGGCGAGGCGGAAGGGGTTCTCCAACCCAAGGGGGATGACGGCGGTGCCGAGCTCGATGCGCGACGTGCGTTGACTGGCGGCGGCCATGATCGCCACCGGGCTCGAGATGCCTGGTTGAAGGTGGCGGTCACGGAGCCAGACGCTGTCGAAGCCCAGTGCCTCGGCGCGCTCGATGACCTGGAGGGTCTCCTCGATCCCCGGGCCGGGGTTGGCGTCGTCGAATCGACCGATGGTCAGGAAACCGAGCTTGCGCAACGGTTCTCCGCGTCGTGGCATGGTGTTCCCCTTCGTCCGCGCGAGCAGACGCAAAGTGCCCTGAATTGGCGCAATCGAGGGCCCTTTGCGTCTGCTCGCGCTATTGAGTTGTCAGCCTAGGCGGCAACCGTCGCCGCGTCCGTCACCGGTTCCAACGCCTGCGCGACGATGTCGGCCACGTCGGTCATCGGCCTGACGTCCAGCGCCGCAAGCACTTCGGCTGGGACGTCGTCCAGATCCGGCTCGTTGCGAGCCGGGATGAACACCGTCTTCAGACCGTTGCGCTGGGCGGCGAGCAACTTCTGCTTCACCCCGCCGATCGGGAGCACCCGACCGTTCAGCGTGACCTCGCCCGTCATGCCGACGTCACCGCGAACCTTGCGGCCGGTGGCCATCGACACCAGCGCCGTGACCATCGTGACGCCCGCGGACGGACCGTCCTTCGGCACCGCGCCCGCCGGGAAGTGGACGTGGATCTGACGATCCAGCTCCGCACGGTCGACGCCCAACTGCTCGGCGTGCGCCTTGACGTAGGACAGCGCGATCTGCGCCGACTCCTTCATCACGTCACCCAGCTGACCGGTCAACTGCAGACCGGCGTCGCCGGAGTTCGAGTTCGCCTCGATGAACAGCACGTCGCCACCAAGGCCGGTGACGGCCAGGCCGGTCGCCACGCCGGGCACCGCGGTGCGCTCCTCCGATTCCGGGGTGAAGCGCGGACGGCCAAGGTAGCCAACCAGATCCGGCTCGTCGATGGTCAGGCCCTCGACGTCGCCGGACGCCAGCTTCGTGGTCGCCTTGCGCAGCGCCTTGGCGAGCAACCGCTCGAACTGACGCATGCCGGGCTCACGGGTGTAGTCCGCGGCGATCTTCCGCAGCGCGTCGTCGGTCACCGAGACCTCCTCGGGCGTCAGCGCCGCGCGCTCCCGCTGCCGTGGCAGCAGGAAGTCCCGGGCGATGGCCACCTTGTCGTCCTCGGTGTAGCCGTCGATCTGCACCAGCTCCATCCGGTCCAGCAGGGCCGACGGGATGTTCTCGATCACGTTGGCCGTCGCCAGGAACACGACGTCGGACAGGTCCAGGTCCAGATCGAGGTAGTGGTCGCGGAACGTGTGGTTCTGCGCGGGATCCAAGACCTCCAGCAGGGCGGCCGAGGGATCGCCTCGGTAGTCCGAACCCACCTTGTCGATCTCGTCGAGCAGCACGACGGGGTTCATCGACCCCGCCTCGCCGATGGCCCGCACCAGCCGGCCGGGCAGCGCGCCGACGTAGGTACGCCGGTGCCCGCGGATCTCGGCCTCGTCGCGCACGCCACCGAGGGCGACGCGAACGAACTTGCGGCCCAACGCCCGTGCCACCGATTCACCCAGCGACGTCTTGCCGACACCGGGAGGACCTGCCAGCACCATCACGGCACCGGAGCCACGGCCCCCGACGACCTGCAGCCCACGCTGCGTCCGACGAGCCCGCACGGCCAGGTATTCGACGATGCGGTCCTTGACGTCGTCCAGCCCGTGGTGGTCGGCGTCCAAGATCTCCCGCGCCGACTTCAGGTCGGTCGAGTCCTCGGTCGTGACGTTCCACGGCAGGTCGAGCACGGTGTCCAACCAGGTACGGATCCAACCGCCCTCGGGGCTCTGCTCACTGGAGCGTTCCAGCTTGCCGACCTCGCGCAGCGCGGCCTCGCGCACCTTCTCGGGCAGATCGGCGGCCTCCACGCGAGCGCGGTAGTCGTCGGATCCGTCGGGTTCGCCCTCGCCCAGCTCCTTGCGGATCGCGGCCAGTTGCTGACGCAGCAGGAACTCCTTCTGCGTCTTCTCCATGCCACTGCGGACGTCGTCGGCGATCTTGTCGTTGACCTCGGTCTCGGCGAGGTGCTCGGCGGTCACGTCGATCAACAGCCGCAGGCGTCGCGCCACGTCCTCGGTCTCCAGCAGCTCGCGCTTCTGAACGTCGGTGAGGTACGAGGCGTATCCCGCGGTGTCGGCCAGCGCCGACGGGTCGGTGATCTTGTTGACCACGTCGACGATCTGCCACGCCTCGCGGCGCTGCAGCATCGCCAGCAACAGCTTCTTGTACTCGGCGGCGAGCGCCTTGGTCTCGTCGGTGGCGGCGGCCTCGGCGGCCTCGGTGACCTCCACCCACAGCGCGGCGCCCGGACCGGTGGTGCCGGACCCGATGTGGGCGCGCTTCTCGCCGCGGATCACCGCGGCGGCGCCACCACCGGGGACGCGGCCCACCTGCACGATCGACGCGATCACGCCGTAGGTGGGGTAGCGGTCCTCGAGCCGGGGCGCGATCAGCAGCTTGCCGCTCTCGCTCGCCTGAGCGGCGTCGACCGCGGCTCGGGCGGCGTCGTCCAGTTCGATGGGGACGACCATTCCTGGCAGCACGATCGGCTCGCTGACGAAGAGCACGGGCACTGCGATGTTTTCAGACATCAGACTCCTTCAAAGTTCAGCCTGATGCGCTCAACTATGGGCGGGGTCGGTTTGTTCCCGGGGCTAGGCGGGTGCCTCGGCCGCGGCGGCCGCCCGGCGGCTGACCACGACCGTCGCCAACACCAGGAAGCCGATGACCGGCAGTGTGATCGCCGAGTTCACGCCGTTGGCGGCGTCCACGGACAGGTGGGCGATGACCACGAGGCGAATCGCCACCTCGACCAGGAGACCGACGCCCCACATCGCCGAGAGCCGAACGTGAACGCGACGGATCCGTCTGGCCTCGCCGGACGTCGGCTCGGCCTGGTCGGCCGGACGGAAGCGCTCACCGACCACCTGGGTCAACGGGGTGCCTACGACGCAACTACCGAGGAAGAGCAGGCCGCCGATGCCGTTGACCAGCGTGTTGCCGATCAGGATCAGCTTGGGATCGGTGGTGGCCAGGCCGACGGCCAGGCTCAGCCCGAACGTCAGCAGGAGGTACACGGCGAAGGGGTCGAGCCGCCGGCTCTTCACCACCCCGTAGACGACCCGCGCCCCCGACAGCACGGTGGCCGACAGCAACGCGACGTACTCGGATACGCCCAGCGCCCGCAGCCCGTAGTAGGCGACCAGGGGAGGTGCCACGTCGAGCAGGATCGTCTGGAACAGCGGCCGCATCGAAGGGCGCTGGGTGGGAGCCTGCTCTGTCACCGCGGTCACTCTAGCCAGGGCGCCTGACCGGCGCCTGTGAGGGAATAGCCGACGTCGGACCCGTGTCGTAGGACGCATGACGAAGGCTGTTCGATTCGACCGGTACGGCGAGCTCGACGTCCTGGAGGTGCGTGACGTTCCGCGTCCGCGACCCGCCAGCGGCGAGGTGGTGGTCGCCGTGATGGCGGCGGGCATCAATCCGGGGGAGTCGATGATCAGGCGCGGCTTGCTGCACGACCGTTGGCCCGCCACGTTTCCGGAGGGTGAGGGCAGCGACCTGGCGGGCGTCGTCGTCGAGGTAGGCAGCGGCGTAACCGATTTCGCCGTCGGCGACGAGGTGGTGGGGTTCTCGCTGACGCGCTCGAGTCACGCCGAGTACACCAGGGTGCCCACCGGGCAACTCGTCCCGAAGCCGGCCGGCGTGCCGTGGGAGGTGGCGGGCAGCCTGTACACCGCCGGCGCCGCCGCCTACGCGGCAGTGCGGTCGGTGGCCCTCGGAGCCGGTGACGTCGTGGCGGTGTCCGGGGCCAGCGGCGGCGTCGGCACCATAGCCGTGCAGCTTGCGAAGCACACGGGTGCAACGGTTCTCGGCATCGCGGGCCCGGACAACGACGAGTGGTTGGCCGATCGCGGTGTCACGCCGGTCAACTACGGCGACGACCTGGCCGATCGCCTCCGCGCTGCGTCTCCGACCGGTCGCGTCGACGCGTTCCTCGACCTGTTCGGCGGCGGTTACGTCGAGCTTGCAGTCGACGATCTCGGCGTCGCACCCGAGCGCGTCGACACGATCATCGACTTCGCCGCCGTCGAACGGTATGGGGTCAAGGTGGAGGGCACCGCTGCCGCGTCCAGTGCGGCGGTGGTGGCGGAACTCGCCGAACTGGTCGCCGCTGGTCGACTTCAGGTTCCGATCGCCGGAGTGTTCCCGCTGGACCAGGTCCGCGAGGCGTACCGCACCCTCGAGCGACGGCACACCCGCGGCAAGCTGGTGCTGAGCATGCGTTGACGCCGAACGAATCGGGCCGTCGCCGTCAGGGTGACCATGCTCAGCTGGTCGACGGCGCCGCCGCCCGCGCGATGTCACGGACCGGCGGTCCGTCGAGCGCACTGTCCATCTCGACCGAGCCCAGTTCGCGGATCTCCACCGTCCCGCCCGCGGCGCAGTGCTGACGCCGCCAGTCGTCGATCGCCTCGTGTGCCGCATGGTCGATGAAGTCCACCGACAGGTCGAGGGTGGCCTTGGTCCCAGGCGGCACCGACGCCAACACACCGGTCAGCTGCGGCAGCGACAGGAAGCTGCAGGACCCCTCGACGACGATGCGCCAGGTGCCGTCGCCGTCGACGGACTCCGCGACGATCCTGGTGCGCACCACTCGCCACACCGTCAGGGCGATGGACAGGGCCAGGCCGATCAGGACGCCCTCGAGAAGGTTCAGGAACACCACGCCGACGATCGTGACGGCGTAGACCGCGATATCGCCTGTGCGGCGGGCAGTTTCGATGTGGACGCGCTTGACCAATTGAATGCCGATCACGATCAGCAGTCCAGCCAGCGCCGCCATCGGGATCTGTTCGGCGAGCCCGGCGAACGGAAGGGCGAACACCAGGACCCACACGCCGTGCATCATGGCCGAGGCGCGAGTGCGGGCACCGGCTTGCACGTTCGTCGAACTCCGCACGATGACGCCCGTGACGGGAAGGCCGCCGAGCGTGCCAGAAGCGATGTTGGCCGTGCCCTGACCGATCAGTTCACGGTCGAAGTTGGTGCGGGGACCGTTCTGCATCCGGTCGACAGAGACCGCGGACAGCAGGCTCTCCACGCTCGCAATCAGGGCGACGGTGAGGACGCCGGTGGCGAAGGCGCCCCAGTTGCCCTCGGGAAGACTCGGCAACGCGATCGCGTCGAGCAGGGAACCGTTCAATTCGACGCGGTCCACGTCGACGCCAAACACGATCGCAGCCGCCGTCGCCATCACGATGGCGACCAGCGGGCCTGGCACCTTGCCGAGCCGTCCCGGTACCCAACGCCACCCGACCAGAATGGCGATGACGAGCACACCGAGGGCGACGCCCGGGCCGTGCGCGCCGACCACCTGTCCTGGTAGTTCCGTTACGTTGCGCCAAGCAGAACTCTCCGATTCGCCGCCCAGCAATACGTGGACCTGTTGCAATGCGATCGTGAGTCCGATGCCCGCCAGCATCGCGTGAACCACTACCGGTGAAATCGCCAGCGCCGCCCTTGCCACCCTGCTCAACCCGAAGAGCACCTGCAGGACGCCGGCCGCGACCGTGATCGCGCAGGTGACCTTCCAGCCGAATTGGCCGATGAGGCCGGCGACCACGACGGTGAGACCTGCCGCCGGCCCGCTGACCTGCAACGGCGATCCGCCGACGGCACCCGCGACGACGCCGCCCACCACCGCGGCGATGAGGCCTGCCAGCGCGGGTGCGCCCGAGGCGATCGCGATCCCGAGCGACAGCGGAAGCGCCACCAGGAAGACCACCAGCGAGGCGGGCAGGTCATAACGGAGGATGGGTGCTATTCGTTGGGGGATGGAACTCCCCGAGCCTTTGAGAATGACCTGCTCCTGACGGTGAAGAGAACGAAAGCGGTTCTCGGGCAATGATTTAGGTGAATCGCTACTCAATTCACAAGTGCCAGAGTATGTATCGCTCGAGGAGACGGTCAAGCACACCGAGGCGACACATAGAAGATGCAAATCTTGACGCTCGGGGTTGTTGGCACCGTCACACCGCCCGGCGACGACGTCGCCCGTCCGTCGTGCCGCCAGCCGGGAAAAGGCCAAGCATGACAATGCCTTTCGGACACCGCGTGGGCGACGACCGACGGTTCGGTCGCGTCGGTCAACATGAGAAGAACCTGTGAGTATCGTGACAGGTCGCCGTATGCCCGTAACACTCGAAAACATGACGACGACGTCGGTTCACCCCGCACCCGCGCAACCCCGGACGGCCATCCTCGGCCAACTTCCCCCGATCCGGCGACCGGACGGGTCGCCGATCCAGGTGCTGTTGATCGACGACGAGCGGGCACTGACGAACCTCGTCACGATGGCGCTGAAGTACGAGGGGTGGGACGTCGACGTGGCTCACGACGGACGCGAAGCGCTCACCAAGTTCGCCTCCACCGATCCCGACATCCTGGTGCTGGACATCATGCTTCCCGACGTCGACGGGCTGCGCATCCTGCAGCGAATTCGTGCCGCCGGGACGTACACGCCGGTGCTGTTCCTGACGGCGCGGGACTCGGTCACCGACCGCGTCACGGGTCTGACGGCTGGCGCCGACGACTATCTGACGAAGCCGTTCGACTTACAAGAACTGGTGCTGCGGTTGCGGGGGCTGCTCAAGCGTGGCGCGGACGCCACGCCGCCAGCCGACGAAGAACCCGCCGAGGAGACGTTGCACGTCGCCGACCTCACCCTCGACGTGGCGAGCCGCGAGGTGACGCGTGACGGTGAGCGAATCGAGTTGACGACGACGGAGTTCGACCTGCTGCGGTACCTGATGCGCAACCCGCGGCGCGCGCTGACAAGGGAGCAGATTCTCGAGCACGTGTGGAACTACTCGTTCGGTGGCCGCACCAGCATCGTCGACCTCTACGTCTCCTACCTGAGGAAGAAGCTGGACCCGGGGCGCGAGCCGCTAATTCACACGATTCGTGGTGTGGGATACCAACTTCGGCCGCCGCAGTGAGGCGGGCGACACGGTCGCCGACCCGACCGCCGTCGCGCTCGCCGTGGTGGCGGCCCCGGACCTTGAGCAAACAGCTCGTGTACGGGGTCGCGGCGCTGGTGACCGTGGTGACCCTCGGCGGGGGCGCGCTGTCGGTGTACAGCCTGCACACCTACGTGACGACCATGAGCGACGCCGAGGTGACCCACTCGTTGGCCGCCTTCGAGCATTCCTTCGAGAAGTCTCGGGCCCTCCCGTCAACCGATGACGACGATCCTTTGACGGACTTCACCGGCCAGGCACCGGGCACGCTCATCGCCGTGCTGCACGGGAATTCGGTGGTCAACTCGGCGGTGTTCTCCGACGAGGACACCGAGCCAGCCCCCGCCGCGGCGCTCGGGCCGATCGAGGCGGCGAGCTGGCATGACGACGAGCCGCAGACGATCGAACTCGAGGGCCTCGGCAGCTACCGCATGATCAGCAGTGAGCTCGACTCCGGGCAACGGCTCGTCTCCGCCGTCTCGATGGAGGCAGCCAACCGGGTGGTGGCCGAGAGGACCGTCACCGTGGTGGCGTCGACCATCGCGGCGGCCCTGCTGGCCGGATTCGGAACCGTCCTCGTGGTGCGGTGGGCCCTTCGTCCGCTGCGACGGGTGGCGGCCACCGCGGCGCGCGCTGCGAAGATGCCGCTCGCCGCCGACGATCATCGCATCACCGCGCGGGTGCGCCAGGCCGACAGTGACCCCGACAACGAGGTGGGCATCGTGGGGGAGACGCTGAATCGCTTGCTGGCCAACGTCGACTCGGCGTTGGCCGCGCGGGCGACGTCGGATCGGCGGATGCGCCGGTTCCTCACCGACGCCAGCCACGAACTGCGCACGCCACTGGCCGCAATCCAGGGATATGCCCAGCTGACGCGGCAGGAGAGCGCAGCCCTGCCCCCGACGACCGAGTACGCGCTGGCGCGCATCGAGTCGGAGTCGCGGCGCATGACCGCACTCGTCGGCGACATGCTCTTGCTGTCGCGCCTCGACGAGCGCCAGGGGCTCGAGATCCGGCGGGTGGATCTCACCAGCCTGATCGTCGACGCCGTCAACGACGCGGCGGTGTCCTCGCGCGACCACCGGTGGCAGGTCGACTTGCCCGACGAACCGTTGTGGGTGATGGGCGACCGTGCCCGATTGCACCAGGTGCTCAGCAATCTGCTGGCCAATGCCCGCCTCCACAATCCGCCGGGAATCACCGTCACGACGGCCCTGCGAATGGTCACCGACGACTCCGTTCCGAAGGTGGAGTTGACGGTCACCGACGACGGGCCGGGAATCGACCCCAAGCTGATGCCAGAGTTGTTCGGCCGGTTCGTCCGGGGCAACAAAGCCCGCGCCGACCAGCCCGAGTCCACCGGCCTCGGGCTGTCGATCGTCGCATCCATCACCGAGGCCCATGGTGGGACCGTGTCGGCCCGCTCCGGCGACGGCAGCACGGTTTTCCGGGTTCTGCTGCCGCCCGCCGAGGGGTAGGGCAGCGCCGTTAGACGTCGTTGCAGACGACGTCGACGTAGACCGTGGTGTAGAGGTCGGTGTCGACCCTGTTGCCCGAGGTGTCGAGGTTCGAGTCGTTCAGCCCGTGCACGCCGGTGAGCTTGCATTGCGACAGCGGAACGTTCGACGATCCGTTGAGTTGAACGTGGTGGCCCTGGTCTTCCAGCTGGGCGATCACGTCGGCGGGTGAGCGGGTCTTGGCGTCCGCGGCCGACGCAGGAGCGGCGAGGCCGAGCCCGACGATCGTCATCAGGCTGATCGTGGTGGCGGTGGTCTTGTTGGTCGTCATTGAACTCCCTTGTCCAGGTGGCATCTTCACATGCCCTCGAGATCCAGGGTACGGAGGTCGTAACAGCCGGTCGGGCGGATCGCCAGACGGGCAACGCTACTCAAATAGATTGTGTGACAACGTTATTGAGCTCTTGAGCAACTACGGTTTCCGGTGATGGCTCCGTGGATCACATATCCGACGCATATGTTTGCGTTTGGCATGAAGCCCGTCCGAAACGTCGAAACATGCTCTTGCGTAGGTAAATTGGATCTTGTCAGGCGAAACCGCCTAGCAGAAACACACATCGAGAATGGGAGTAGAAGATGAAGCTACGTTACTTGGCAACGGGTGTCATGACCGGACTCGCCGCCGCGGCCTTCGCCATGGCCCCGATCGCCGGTGCCGCGAACCCGAGCACCACGGTCGACAACGGGCGCACCACGATGACGGACAAGAACGGGCACAACGCAATCGTGGTGCACCCGCCGTCGGTCTCCTCGCCGAACTCCTACGGCAACTTCTCGTCGCCGCGAGCCTTCATGTTCTTCGACTGAGACGTTCCGCGTGAGTGGCTGCTCGCGGGATGGTGACACGGACATGAAGAAGGGAACCTGCCGTCCGGGGGTAGACGGCAGGTTCCCTTGGTTCTTCTGTGCGACAGGCTCCGTTACGCGGTGGCCTGGGCTCCCAGCGTCCGCTGGACGTCGGGGATCATCTGCTGCAACTGCTGACCCCAGTAGCCCCAGCTGTGGGTACCGGTGGCCGGGAAGTTGAACACACCGTTGGTGCCACCGGCGGCGATGTAGTTGTCGCGGAAGGCCTGGTTGGTGCGCAGCGTGAAGCCCTCGAGGAACTGAGCCGACATCAGGTTGCCACCGTCGGAGCCCGAATCCAGATCCGAGGGCGTACCGGTGCCGCAGTAGATCCAGACCCTGGTGTTGTTGGCGACCAGCTGATTGATGTTGACCATCGGATCGTTGCGCTTCCACGCGGGGTCACTGGACGGGCCCCACATGCTCTCGGCGCTGTAGCCACCCGAGTCGTTCATCGCCAGCCCGATCAGCATCGGCCACCAACCCTCGGAGGGGTTGAGGAAGCCCGACAGCGACGAGGCGTAGATCCAGTTCTGCGGGTGGTAGATGGCGTAGGTCAGCGCGCTGCCACCGGCCATGGACAGGCCGACGACCGCGTTGCCGGTCTGCGACACACCGTAATTGGCCTCCAGGTAGGCGGGCAGTTCCTGGTTCAGGAACGTCTCCCACTTGTAGGTGTAGTCCTGGCCGTTGCCCTGCGACGGCTGGTACCAGTCGGTGTAGAAGCTCGACTGACCACCCACGGGCATGACCGTCGACAGACCGGAACCGTAGGTCCACTCGAACGCGGGGGTGTTGATGTCCCACCCGCTGTAGTCGTCCTGCGCGCGAAGTCCGTCGAGCAGATAGATCGCGTGCGGCCCACCGCCCTGGAACTGAACCTTGATGTCCCGGTTCATCGCCGCAGAATGCACCATCAGGTATTCGACCGGGAGGCCCGGTCGAGAGAACGCGCCGGCCGTCGCCGTGCTACCGACGAAGCCGATCAGCCCGGGCAAGGTCACCGCTGCCATCAGTCCAACGGCCAGCCGGCGTAACCACGTACCACGAATAATTCTGTCGAACTTCATAACGGCAACAGACCGCCTCTCTCTTTCAATCCCATGTCTTCAAGCAATCGCCGTTGCTCTTCGAGCGTTAGTGAATCACGCTGATGTGGTTCGATCCGGCTCTCGACACCGACAACGTACGTCGCGGTTGGCTAACGATTCCGACTCGACGAAGAGACCTTGGCCAAACGCACGGCAACAATCCAGCATGTGACCTGTGTGAATGGAGTGATCAATGTGGTCAACGGCGGTACCGCGGCACGACGCCGGAGAAACGGCATCCGTGTCAGCGTGGGGCCCTGAACTGGGCAAATGAGGCGGTGCCGGGTCGAGTGGGACGGCGACGGGCAAGACCCACCGACGTCCCGGCGGGGCAGCACCCTCGACGGGTCAACTGGCCAACGTCACGACGCCGTTACGCGTCAGCAAACTCCGCGGCACACGCAGTAACCGGTCAGTTCGGCGCGGCGGCCGCGAGCGCCCGCTGCACGTCTGCGTTGCGCTCCTCGATGGTGCGGCCGATTTCCTGTAGCAGCAACGGCTTTCGCGCCACCAGTTCTTCGACGTCCGCGCGTTCGATCTGCAGCACCGTGACCTCTCCGAGGGCATACGCGCCGCCGGTGACGGGCTCCCTGGTCAGCGTGCTGGAACCGAGGAAGTCGCCTTCCTCCAAGGTCCGGACCGGGACCACCGCACCGTCCTCACCGCGAGCAATCAGACGCACCCGGCCACTCACGATGAAGGTCATCCGTTTCGGCACCGAACCGGGGGTTTGAATGGCCTCGTCTGCGCCATACCTGGTGAGCCGCAGGCTCGGGATCAACGACTGCTTGTCGGAGTCGCTGAGGCGCAACGTCGGAGCCACGATCCGCATGGAGCTCTCCATGCGATCCTCACTCGCGAAGTCGTCCTCGACGTCGTCGAGGCGCAAACCCGCGCGTCGGGAGGCGTACCAAACCCATCGCAAGAACGTTGCCCGACTGGCGGAGTCGTCGGCGGGGGAGCGCAACGGGATCGCCGTCGTGTACTCGCCCGAGCCGCTGGTGACGGTCGTCGGCGCGGCCTCGCCGCGAAGATGCGGCAGCGCGCTTGCGACGCGGGTCAGCACCGCGCACACGTCGTCGGGCGGGTCGTTGGGGGAGAACGTCGTCTTCACCGAAATGGCGTGCTCGCCGGGCGGTCGGCTCAGGTTGGCG
>Ga0209051_1002727_pt1 | contig 12255 bp, 10 predicted proteins | sample AraplaCvi_mMS_r2_2_FD_184286 | JGI IMG/M metagenome (GOLD analysis project Ga0209051, IMG submission 184286) | Arabidopsis root microbial communities from North Carolina, USA - plate scrape MF_Cvi_mMS_r2 (SPAdes) (version 2) | ecosystem: Host-associated > Plants > Roots > Endosphere | place...
CCCCAGGCCTCGTCGTTGTACGCCCACATGTCGGTCGTGATGATGCCGGGGCAGAAGGCGTTGACGGTGATGCCGGTCTTCGCGAGCTCCTTGGCCAGGCTCTGCGTGATGCCGACGACGCCGAACTTGCTGGCCGCATAGTGCGGCGTGTAGATGAAGCCCTGGCGCGCCTGGCCGGAGGCCGTGTTCACGAGCCGGCCCTTGCGGCCGGAGGCGCGCATGCGCAGCGCGGCCTCCTGGCAGCACAGGAAGACGCCCTTGGTGTTGACCGCCATGATCCTGTCCCACTCGCCCTCGGTGAGGTCCTCGAGGCGCGCGACGGTGATGACGCCGGCGTTCTGCACCGAGACATCGACCTCGCCCAGCTCGGCCGCGACGCGCGCGTACAGCGCCTGGACCTGCGCGCGGTCGGTGACGTCGACGACGGCGCCGATCACCCTGGCGCCCGCCGGTGCCTCGGCGGCGAGCTCGGCGGCCGCCTGCTCGACGAGCGCCTCGTTGGCCGCCACGCACACGGACGCGCCCTCGCGCAGGAAGCGCTGCGCGATCGCCCTGCCGATGCCTCGGCTGCCGCCGGTGACGACGGCCACCTTGCCCTGGAAACGCGGGTTCATCTCTTCCATCCTTTCGCCGGATTCACCAGCACACGAAGCCGCCGTCGACGACCAGGTCGACGCCGGTGCAGAACGAGGCCGCGCGGCTCACGAGGAAGACCGCGGGGCCGACCATCTCGTCGACGGTCGCCATGCGTCCGAGCGGCGTGTCGCGCTCGAAGACCTTGACCTGCTCGGCCACCTCGGGCCGCAGGTTCATGGGCGTGGCCGTGTAGCCCGGGCTGATGCTGTTGACGCGCAGACCGCGGTCGCTCCATTCCATCGCGAGGCTCTTGCTCATGTGGATGACGGCCGCCTTGGCGCTGTTGTAGTGCGCCTGGAGGAGCCCGCGGTTGACGATGGTGCCGGACATCGAGGCGATGTTGACGATCGCGCCGCGCCGGCGCGGCAGCATCGCGCGCGCCTGCGCCTGGCAGGACAGGAACACGCCGTCGACGTTGATGGCGTGCACGCGGCGCCACTGCTCGTGGCCCATCTCCTCCGCCGGCGCCGCATTGGCGATGCCGGCGCAGTTGAGGCCGATGCTGAGCGCGCCGAGGCGGGCCTCGGTTGCCGCGACGGCGTCCGCAAGCTCGGCGGCGCTGGTGACGTCGCCCGGCGTGACGAGCGCGCGCCGGCCCGCCGCCGCGATGCGCCTGGCGGTCTCCTCGAGACCCGCGGACTGGCCGGGCAGGTCGAAGCAGGCGACGTCCGCGCCGGCCTCGGCCAGGCCGACCGCGATGCGTTGCCCGATGCCGCTGCCGGCGCCGGTGACGAGGGCGACCTCGCCCTGAAGATCGAACAGATCCACGGCTGAATACTCCTCTTGGATGCAGCCCCGGGCGGGGCGGTGGGTCAGGGTTGCGCGGCCAGTCGCTGCGCGGTGTCCAGGTCGGTGACCAGCGTGCTGAGCCAGCCCCCGCGCAGCGCCCCGCGGATCGCCTCGAACTTGCGGCGGCCGCCGGCCACGCCGATGCGGCGACGCGCGCGGCGGATCTGGTCGGCGCCGATGCCGATCACGCGGTCGTCGAACGAGGTCTTCACGGGCCGGCCCTGGGCGTCGTAGAAGCGCATGCAGACGTCGCCCACGGCGCCCGCCTGCTTCAGGTCCTCGAGGTCCTGGTCGGTGAACACGTTGCCGCTCTCGCGCAGCATGCGCGAGGGCGGGATCGCGCCGATGCCCATCAGCACGGCCGACAGCTCGTCGAACTGCTCCATCGCCTGGCGGCACGACGGGTCGGAGAGCAGCGCGTGGCGCGCGGCCTGCGTGGTCACGACGCCGGGGGCGAGCATGAAGATCGCCTCGGCCTTGGAGAGCTGCGCGAGCCGCTCCGTCAGGCGCGTCGCGAAGCGCTGGGCGCTCGGCACGCCGACGCCCCCCAGCACCTGGACGATGCTGCGCGTCGCCCCCGGCCCCGCCGGGCGCATCGCGTTCACGGCGGCGAGCAGCGTCGAGCTCCAGGACGACACGCCGATCGTAGGCAGCGTCGGCACCATGAGCTCCAGGTAGCTCGCGACCGTCGACGCGAGGTCGCGCGCCATGGCCTCGTCGTCCTGCTGCGCGGACTCGTCGACCTCGACCACGATGACCTCGTCGAGGCCGTAGCGGCGCTCGAGCGCCTCCTCGACGTCGGCATGCACGCCCTCGGGGACGTGCACCGTGATCTTGACGATGCCCAGGGGCTCGGCCTGCTTCAGCAAGCGCGAGACGCGGGTCTGCGACAGCCCCAGCTGCTCGGCGATCTGCGTCTGGCCGATGCCGCGCTCGTAGTACATGCTGGCCACGCGCGTGGTCAGGCGCAGGAGGTCGTGCGGGGCGGAACGGGGGCCGGGCATGGGGGCGATTCTGGCAGTTCCGCCTGCAACGGTGCTCGACGCGCGGGAGGCGATGGCGGGGATCATGAGACGGCGAGCTCCATCACGCGCTGGCTGCTGGCCTCGGCCCGCGGCAGCACGCCGCGCGACTCGCCGCGCGCCAGCACCACCACGCGGTGCGACAGGCCCAGCACCTCGTCCAGGTCGGAGCTGACGACGACCACGGCCATGCCGGCGCGCGCCAGCCCCGCGATCAGCTCGTAGATCTGCGCCCGCGCCCCGACGTCGACGCCGCGCGTCGGCTCGTCGAGGATGATCACCCTCGGATTGCGGGCGATCCACTTCGCGATGACGACCTTCTGCTGGTTGCCGCCCGACAGCGCGCCGGCAGCCTGCCCCGGCCGCCCCTTGACGCCCAGGCGGCGGATCAGGTCTTCCGCGAAGCGGATGCCGCGCGCCGGCATCAGCCAGCCGCGCGGCGCCACCTGGTCCAGGTTGCTGTAGGCGACGTTCTCCCAGATCGTCTGCGGCAGGACGACGCCGAGCGCCTTGCGGTCGTCGGGCACCATCACCAGGCGCTCGCGGATCGCGTCGATGGGAGAGCGCAGGCGCACCGGCTTGCCCGCGACCACGACCTCGCCGCTCGCGAGCGGATCGACGCCCGCGATCGCGCGCATGGCCTCGGTGCGCCCGGCGCCCGAGATGCCGGCGAAGCCGAGGATCTCGCCCTCGCGCACGTCGAAGGAGAGCTTGCGGAAGCTGCCGTCGGGGGCCGTGATGTCGCGTACGGAGAGCGCGACGGGCGCGTCGGCCGCGGGAGCGGGTACGTCGGGGAACAGGCGGTCGACGCTGCGGCCGACCATGTCGCGCACCAGCTGCGCGGGCGCCAGCTGGGCGCTCGCGTGGCTGGCGACGTGCGCGCCGTCGCGCAGCACCATCACGCGGTCGCAGATCCGCGCGATCTCGGCCAGGCGATGGCTCACGTAGATGAAGGAGACGCCCTCCGCCTTGAGCCGCATCACCTGCTCGAACAGCCGGTCGGTCTCCTCGTCGCCGAGGGCGGCCGTCGGCTCGTCGAGGATCAGCAGGCGCGCGTCCAGCGTCAGCGCCTTGGCGATCTCCACCTGCTGCTGCGCCGCGACGCGCAGCGTGCCGACCTTGCGCGTGGCCGGCACGTCGAGGCCGAGCCGGCGCAGCTGGGCCTGCGCGCGCTCGACCATGGTCGGCATGTCGACGCGGCCGTTCCTCATCAACAGGCGGCCGACGAAGACGTTCTCGGCGATCGTGAGGTGCGGCAGCAGCCGCATCTCCTGGTGGATGAGGCCGATGCCGGCATGCAGCGCGTCCGCCGGCGAGCGCGGCGCGTAGGGCCTGCCGCGCCACCACATGCGGCCGCCGGCGTCCGGCGGCACCAGGCCGGCGATCACGGACGACAGCGTGGACTTGCCCGCGCCGTTCTCGCCCAGCAGCGCGACGCACTCGCCGCGGCGCACGTCGAGGTCGACCCCGCGCAGCACGTTCACCGCGCCGTAGGTCATGCCGATGTTCCGGGCGACGAGGCCGTCGTGGGCAGGGGGCGAGTCTTGCGGGGTCATGGCGGCGGCGCGTCCGGCATCGGGGGTGTCGGGGTATCGGGGGTTCAGGGGTGCTGCTTGAGGAAGCCCTCGACGTTCTCCTTCGTCGTGAGCACGCCGTCCTTGGGCTGGTCGAAGGGCACCTTCTTGCCGGCCAGCAGGTCGGTCACGGCGTCGACGGCCAGGCGGCCCATCGTGAAGGTCGGCTGCGTGACGGTGGCGTCGAGGCCGCCGGACTGCACGGCCTTCAGGCCCCCGACGTCGCCGTCGTAGCCCACCACCCAGACCTTGTGGTCCGGCTTGGCGAGCTTGACCGCCTGCGAGGCGCCCAGCGCGAGGCCGTCGGCCTGCCCGAAGATGACGCTGATCTGCGGGTCGCGCTGCAGCATGTCCTGCGCGAACTTGTTGCCCTCGTCGGCGGCCCAGCGTTCGCTCCATTGCTGCGCGACGACCTTCATGGCGGGGCACTTCGAGAGGCCGGCCATGAAGCCCTTGTAGCGGTCCACCTCGGGGCTGGTGCCCTTCTGGCCGTGGATGATGGCGATCTCGCCCTTGCCGCCGGTCTGCTTGCAGATCCATTCGCCGAGCTCGGTGGTCGCCTTGATCGACTCGCCGCGGATGAACGTGTCGCCCGGCGCGCCGTCGGCGTTGCGGTCGACGTTGACGACGGGGATGTGGGCCGCGCGCGCGGCCTTCACGGGCACGGCCGCGGCGGTGGCGCCGGCGGGGATGTAGATCAGCGCGTCGATCTTCTGCGCGATCAGGTCCTGGATCTGGTTGACCTGCGTCGTCGCGTCGCCCTTGGCGTCGACCGTGATGACCGTGTAGCCCTTCTCCTTGCCGTAGGCCTCGACCGACTGCTTGATCATGTTGAAGAACTCGGCCTGCAGGTTGGCGACGGCGAGGCCGATCTTCTTGCCCTGGCCCTGCGCCAGGGCGCCGCCGGACGCGGACAGGAGCGCGGCGCCGGCGACGGCGAGCAGCGCGATCTTCTTGCTGGACTGGAACATGTCGTGTCTCCTTGGTTGGTGTGGTTGGGAGCGGGGGGCAGGATCAGCGCGCCTTGCGCTTGTTGGAATCGACCATCACGGCGAGCACGATCACGCCGCCGATGACGATCTGCTGGACGAACGGCGAGGTGCCGACCAGGTTGAGGCCGTTGCGCAGCACGCCGATGGTGAGGACGCCCATCAGCGTCCCCCAGATGGAGCCGACGCCGCCCGACAGGCTCGCGCCGCCGATGACGACCGCGGCGATGGTGTCGAGTTCGTAGCCGAGGCCGCCGCTGGGCTGCGACGAGTCGAGGCGCGTGGACATGACCACGCCCGCGAGGCCGGCGAGCAGGCCGCACCCGGCGTAGACGGCGAGCGTCAGGCGCTTGACGGGGATGCCGGCGAGGCGCGCCACCTCGGCGCTGCCGCCGATGGCGTACAGCGCCCGGCCCGCGGCGCGGTACTTCATGAAGACCGCCGCCACGGCCGTCAGGACGAGGAACAGCGCCACCGTCACCGACAGGAAGCCGAAGTGGCGCTCGATCGACATCGCCGAGAACCAGTCCGGGTACCCGACGATCTGGCTGCCGTCCGTGATCATGTTGGCCAGCCCGCGCGCGATGGACATCATCGCGAGCGTCGCGATGAAGGGCGGCAGGTTGGCACGGGTGACCAGCAGGCCCGAGCACGCGCCGCACAGCGCGCCGACCACGAGGCCGGCGAGGATCGCGAGGGGCATCGGCAGGCCGAGCATGTTGTTGAGCGCGCCCATGACCATCATCGACAGCGCCAGCACCGAGCCCACCGACAGGTCGATGCCGCCGATGACGATGACCGCCGTCATGCCCAGCGACATGACGCCCAGCACGGTGAGCTGGTCGATCACGTTGAGGAAGTTGCGCAGCGTGAGGAAGGTGCTGCTGGTCAGGCCGAAGCCGAGGCACAGCACGACCAGGCTCAGCAGCGGAATGTGGTCGGCCAGGTGGTGGTGCCACGGCGTGCGCGCCGCCCGCTCGGGGCGCGGGGCGACCGCGGCGGGGGCGGTGGGGTCGAGGGCCATGTCTTGTCTCCTGGAATGTGTTCTCGCGCGGCCTCAGGCGTCGAAGCCGAGGCGCGCGCGGGCGACGGCCTGCGACCACGCGACGCGCGCGGCGCGGGCCGCGTCCGGCGCCTGCGGCGGCACGCGCGTGGCGTGCTGGGCGCGCGGCAGGTCGCGCACCGCGCGCGCGTCCCACAGCCCGGCGCCGATGCCCGCCAGGTGGGCGACGCCGAGCGCCGACAGCTCCGCGTCGGTGCAGTGCACGACGGGTCGCCCGATGTAGCCGGCCAGCGTCGCGCGCAGCTTTGCGTTGCGCGACGGACCGCCGTCCAGCAGCAGTCGCTCGACGCCCGACACGCTGGCATCCATCGCGTCCAGGACGTCGGCGACCTGGTGGGCGATCGAGTCGAGCGCGGCCGCGAGCAGCTGGGGCCGGCCGCTGGCCAGCGTCAGCCCGCTCACGAGGCCCAGCGCGCGCGCGTCCCAGTAGGGGGCGCCGAGCCCGCTGAACGCGGGCACGAGGCAGACGCCGCCCGGGTCGGCCGCGGAGGCCTCGGCGGCGGCGGTCTCGGCGTCGATGCCCAGCAGGTCGGCGACCCAGCGCAGCGTCGCGCCGGCCGAGCGGATGTTGCCCTCGAGGGCGAGGCGCGGGCCGGCGCCGTCGTCCCAGGCGATCGTCAGGCACAGGCCCGGGTGCGCATCGGCGCGCGCATCGGCCAGGCCCATCACGGACGAGCCCGTGCCCATCGTCGCCTTCACCTCGCCGCTGCGGCGTGCGCCGTGGGCGAACAGCGCCGAGTGCGAGTCGGCCATCACGGCATGCACCCGCACGCCGGCCAGCGCCTCGTGCAGGCCGCGCGCGTCGGCGCGCGGGGCGAGCGAGGGCGCGAGGCCCGGCAGCGTCGCGGCCGGGATCCCGAACAGGCGCAGCAGCTCGTCGTCCCAGCGGGCGCGGCGCACGTCCAGCAGCTGGGTGCGCGAGGCGTTGCCGACCTCGATGGTGTCGTCGCCGCCGAGTCGCGCCACCAGCCAGGCGTCGATGGTGCCGGCGCGCAGGCGGCCCGCGCGCGCGGCGGCGCGGTCGGGGTCGATGCGGTCGAGGAGCCAGCGGATCTTCAGAGCCGAGAACATCGGATCGAGGGGCAGGCCCGAGCGCTCGCGCACCAGGTCCGCGACGCCGTCCGCGGCGATGCGCTCGCGCAGCGCGTTGGTGCGCTGGTCCTGCCAGCTCAGCAGCGGACTCAGCGGGCGCGCGCCGTCGCGCTCCCACACGAGCGCCGACTCGCGCTGCGTGGACAGGCCCACCGCCACCACGCGCGCGTCGGCGCGCTGCGCGAGGCATTGCGCCACCGCCGTACGCACGCTGGTCCAGATGGCCTCGACGTCCTGCTCGACCCAGCCCGGCTGCGGATAGGCCTCGCCCAGCGGGGCCGCCGCCTTCGCGACGATGCGTCCCTCGGCGTCGACGAGGATGCCCTTCGTCGCGCTGGTGCCTTGGTCGATGGCGAGCACGCAATCCATGGTCGTGGCGTCCTCAGTGGGTGTCGAGCAGCTCGGTGGCCTGGCGCACGATGTTCTCCGCCGTGAGCCCGAAGTGCTCGAACAGGAACGCCGTGCTGCCCGTCGGCGCGAGGCCGGTCACGCCGAGGATGCGCATGCGCGCGGGGTGCTGCTGGACCAGCAGTTCGGCGATCGCCGAGCCCAGCCCCCCGTGCACCACGGCCTCCTCGATCGTGACGATGCCGCGCGTCTCGCGCGCCGCCGCCAGCATGGTCGCATCGTCCAGCGGCTTGACCGAGGCGGCGTTGATCACGCGCGCGTCCACGCCCTGCGCCGCGAGCCGCTCGGCGGCGTCCAGCGCGCGGGAGACCATGGTGCCGATGGCGACCAGCGTGATGTCGCGGCCGGGACGCAGGACGACGGCCCGGCCCGGGGTGAAGCCCTGGCCCTCGGGCGAGACGGCAGGCACCTTGGTGCGGCCGATGCGTAGGAACGAGGGGCGTTCCGAGGCGAGCGCCCAGCGCATCGCGGCGCGGGTCTCCTGCGGGTCGGCCGGCACCACGATCGCCAGGTCGCCCGTGGCGCGCAGCCAGGCCAGGTCCTCGATCGAGTGGTGCGTGGGGCCGAGCTCGCCGTAGGCCATGCCGGGGCTCATGCCGCACAGCACGACCGGGAAGTCGGAGTAGACGACGTCGGCCTTGATCTGCTCCAGCGCCCGGCCCGTGAGGAAGGGCGAGGCCGCGCACACGAAGGGCCGCAGGCCCGCGTTGGCCAGGCCCGCGGCCACGCCCACCATGTTCTGCTCGGCGATGCCGACGTTGACCAGCCGCTCCGGGAAGGCCTTGCGGAAGCCGCCCAGGTTGCTCGAGCCGACCGAGTCGTTGCACACGGCGACCACGCGCGGGTCGGCGGCGGCGAGCGCGGCCAGCTCCTCGGCGAAGGCCTGCCGGCAGTCGAAGCCGGCGTTGCTGTCTTCCTTGCTCACTTCGAGAGCTCCTCGATGGCGGCCGCGTACTGCGCGGCGCTCGGCACCTTGTGGTGCCATTCGACCCCGTTCTCCATGAACGAGACGCCCTTGCCCTTGATCGTGTCGGCGATCACGGCGCGCGGGCGCTCGCCGGGCGGCGCCGCGAGCACGGCCTGCAGTTCGGCATGCGAGTGGCCGTCCACCACGTGGGTCTCCCAGCCGAAGGCGCGCCACTTGTCCGGCAACGGTTCCAGGTCGTTGGTGTCGCCGGTGCTCGCGCCCTGCTGCAGGCGGTTGCGGTCGACGATCGCGGTGAGGCTGCCGAGGCCGCGCTGCGCCGCGTACATGGCGGCCTCCCAGTTGCTGCCTTCCTGCAGTTCGCCGTCGCCGAGCACGACGAAGGTGCGGAAGTCCTGGCGCGTGATCTGCGCCGCCGCGGCGCAGCCGACGGCGACCGGCAGGCCGTGGCCGAGCGGGCCGGTGTTGGTCTCGACGCCCGGGATCTTGCGCCGGTTCGGGTGGCCGTTGAGCGGAGAGAGCGGCGCGGCGAAATGCGCGAGCCGCGCCTCGGGGAAGAAGCCTGCCGAGGCCAGCACCGAATAGAGCGCCGCGGCGCAATGCCCCTTGCTCAGGATGAAGCGGTCGCGCTGCGCCCAGCCGGGGCGCGCGGGGTCGATGCGCAACACCGCGTCGAACAGGGTCACGAGGATGTCCGTCACCGAGAAGTCGCCGCCGATGTGGCCCAGCCCGGCCGCGTCGATCGTGTGCAGCACCTGGCGTCGGACGTGCCTGCTCGCGGCCTGCAGCGTCAGCGCCCGGCGCTCGGGCGAGGCGGCGGCGACCTCGTCGCGCAGCGTGCGCCAGCGCGCGATCGCGGCGGCGTCGGCCACCAGCGGGGCTGCGGCCTCCGCGGCGGGGGGGTCAGCGAATTGCATATTTATTCACATCTGATTGCTTAGGCAGAATCGTAGTGACGCGGCGCACGTCGAGATAGCGGGTTTTCCCTTGCAGAGCTGGCGGGCGTTCCGGGGAATCCAGGCCGTCGGATCGCAGGCAGGCTTGCCTGGCATACCTCCGGATGATGGCGCCCGGACACCCGCTCGCTATCCTGCCGACCAGGTGCCCACGCTTCCTCGTCCGCCCCGGAACCGACCTGGAGATCCCTTGTCCCCGACCCCCTCCGCGCTGGTTTCCATCGTCGACGACGACCCCTTCATGCGGTCGGCCACCAGCAGCCTCGTCCGCTCGCTCGGATGGGAGGCGCGCGAGTTCGACTCCGCCACTGCCTTCCTGGACTCCGATGCCGTACCAGGTACCCGCTGCCTCGTCTGCGACGTGCACATGCCCGGCATGACCGGGCTCGAGCTCGTCGCGCAGCTGTCGCGCGAGAGCCGCCTGATGCCGACCGTCCTCGTCTCGGCCTTCGTCTCCGAGGCCGTGCGCGCACGCGCGCCGGACGGCGCGCTGTGCCTGATCGAGAAGCCGGTCGACGCCCGCGAGCTCGAGGCCTGGATCGGCCACGCGATGGCGGCATGAGGCGCGACCTTCGCGGGCCCGGGGTCCGCCGGGGCGGCGGCCCCGAGGCGCGGCTCACGCCGCCGCCCGCGTCAGGGCAGCGCCCAGGCGCCGACCGCGGCTGAGCGCACCGGGGCGGGCAGGCCGCCCCGGCGGCGCGGCGCGGCGGGCGGCGCGTCCGCCAGCAGGCCGCGCTCGATCGCGATGGCCGCGGCCTCGGTGCGCGTGCGGGCCCCCAGCTTCTCGAGGATGGCGCCGACGTGGCTCTTGATGGTGCCGATCGAGATGTCGAGGGCATTGCCGATCGACTTGTTGCACAGCCCGCTGGCGAGCAGGCCCAGCACTTCCGTCTCGCGCCGCGTCAGGCTCGCGCGGGCGAGGCATTCGGCGATGGTGGCCGCGGCCGCGGCGCTCATGAAGCGGCGGCCGGCGGCGACGGAGCGCACCGCGCCGACGAGCTCGTCGGCGCTGCAGCCCTGGCACACGAAGGCGAAGGCGTCGAGCGCGATCGCGCGCCGCACCTCCTGCTCGCGAGCGCGCGACGACACGATCAGGACGCGCAGGTTCGCCTCGCGGCCGTCCGCGCGCTCCCGGCGCCGGGCGAGGCGACGCAGGCCGTCGTCGTAGTCGGTGACGACGATCGCCACCTCGCGACCATCGCCGCCGCCGGGCGCCGCGGCGTCCAGGTGCAGGCCGGACTGCTCGCCGAGCAGCGACCCGAGGCCAGCCGCCATGACCGGATCGGAGTGCAGGATGTGCACGGGGATGGAGGGCAGGGACATGGAGGGTTCCTTCGGGGGGTTGAATCGACGGCACCATCAGACCAGCGGGCGGCGCCCGCGGAAATTGAACGAGCGGCTCGGCCTCTCATATCAAGGTTGGGGGGCCGGCCTCCAGGCCCGACCAGCGGATGACGCCCTACGACCTTCGTAGGGGTCGGTCAGACCCACGACCGATGGGCAGCGCGCGCGCCCTGCGGTCTCATCGTCCCGCGAAACCACCCCCTTGGAGAGAACCCTTGTCGACCCTACCCCTCGAACCGACCGCGCGGCGTGCCTTCCTCGCCCGCTCCGCCCTCGCCGGCGCCGCCGGCCTGGGCATGATGGCGCTTGCGGAGGACGCGAGCGCCGCGCAGACGTGGCGCGACGCCTCGGCGCCGGCGACCAGCGCCGTCCCGCCCGGAGACGCGCGCATCCGTGACTTCCGCATCGCCGTTCCCGACGCCGCCCTCGCCGACCTGCGCCGCCGCATCAAGGCGACGCGCTGGCCCGACCGCGAGACGGTGCCGGACACCTCGCAGGGTGTTCAGCTGGCGCGCCTGCAGTCGCTGTGCGCCTACTGGGCCGGCCCGTACGACTGGCGCAAGGTCGAGAGGCGCCTGAACGCCCTGCCCCAGTTCGTCACCCGGATCGACGGCCTGGACATCCATTTCATCCACGTCCGCTCCGCCCACGCCGACGCACTGCCCCTCGTCATCACCCACGGCTGGCCGGGCTCCATCCTCGAGATGATCGAGACCATCGCCCCGCTCACCGACCCGCAGGCGCACGGCGGCAAGCCGGAGGACGCCTTCCACGTCGTGATCCCGTCGATCCCCGGCTACGGCTTCTCGGCCCGCCCGCGCGAGCTCGGCTGGGGGCCCGACCGCGTCGCGCGCGCGTGGGACGTGCTCGTGAAGCGCCTGGGCTACACGCGCTACGTCTCGCAGGGCGGCGACCACGGCTCGGTGATCTCCGATGCGCTCGCGCGCCAGAAGCCGGACGGCCTCCTGGGCATCCACGTCAACATGCCGCCCACCGTACCGCCCGAGCTGGTCAAGGGCATCCTGGCGGGCGAGGCGCCGCCGCCCGGGCTGCCCGAGCCGGAGCGGATCGCCTTCGAGACCCTGGCGCGCTTCTTCGCCCGCAACGCGGCCTACGGCGCGCTCATGGTGACGCGCCCGCAGACGATCGGCTACGGGCTCTGCGACTCTCCCGCGACCCTCGCGGCGTTCATGTTCGAGAAGATCTGCGAGTGGACGGACAGCGGCGGCGAGCCCGAGCGGGTGATCCCGCGGGACGCGATCCTGGACGACATCACGCTCTACTGGCTGACGGACACCGGCGCCTCGGCGAGCCGCTTCTACTGGGAGAACGACAACAACAACTTCAGCGCCGCCGCCCAGAGGACCGCGGAGATCACGATCCCCGTCGCCGTCACCGTCTTCCCGGGCGAGATCTACCGCGCGCCGCGGACGTGGACGCAGCGCGCGTACCCGACC
>Ga0209051_1002729_pt1 | contig 12253 bp, 13 predicted proteins | sample AraplaCvi_mMS_r2_2_FD_184286 | JGI IMG/M metagenome (GOLD analysis project Ga0209051, IMG submission 184286) | Arabidopsis root microbial communities from North Carolina, USA - plate scrape MF_Cvi_mMS_r2 (SPAdes) (version 2) | ecosystem: Host-associated > Plants > Roots > Endosphere | place...
CGAGCAGGGTTTGGCGGAGATCCAGGTCAACGCCGCGCTGGCCAACGGCGAGCTGACCGAGGAGGAGCTCAAGGAGATGGCCATCTTCCTCACCCAGTACGTCGGGTTCCCGAGGGGCGCCGGTCTGAACGGGGTGGTCGGCAAGGTCGCAGGCAAGCGGAAGAAGGCGGCCGAGCAGGGCTCGGCCGAAGACAAACGCGCCAACGTGAATTCGGCGGTCAAGATGAGCACGGGAAAGACGCTCGATGACGAGTAGGTACGCCGCGCTGTCGCGCGAGGAGCTCGCCACCCTGGTTCCCGAGCTCTTGTTGATCGGTCAGCTCATCGACCGCTCCGGAATGGCGCACTGCATCAGCGCGTGGGGACGCGACGAGATGTTGCAGATCGCCATCGAGGAGTGGGCGGCGTCCAGTCCGCTCTACACGAGGCGGATGCAGAAGGCGCTCAAGTACGAGGGCACCGACATCTTCACGTTGTTCAAGGGTCTGCAGCTGGACATCGGTGCGCCGCCGCAGTTCATGGACTTCCGCTACACCGTGCACGACCGCTGGCACGGCGAGTTCCACCTCGACCACTGTGGGGCGCTGCTCGACGTGGAGCCGATGGGCGACGATTACGTCCACGGCATGTGCCACGACATCGAGGACCCGACGTTCGACGCCACGGCGCTGGCCACCAACCGGAAGGCTCAGGTGCGGCCGATCCACCGTCCGCCGCGCGTGCCGTCCGGCCGGACGCCGCACTGTGCCTGGACGGTCATCATCGACGAGTCCTACCCGGAAGTGCCGTTCATTCCGGCGATGGACGTCGTGGGGGCCACCCATGCCCACTCGATCGAACTCGATCCGATCGACCCGAACGACGAAGGGATGGGCGACTATTCGGGGGATCTGCTTGCCGACGTCGACTTCGGTGCGTTCTCCCACTCGGCGTTGGTCCGAATCGCCGACGAGGTGTGCATCCAGATGCACCTGCTGGTGAAGTCCTTCACCATCGCCGTGGAGAAGCGCGCCAAGGATGATGCGGCCCTGGCCCGGTCGGTTCGCACCAAGCAGCTGATCGGAATTGCCGGGGTGGCAGCCGAGCGCATCCACCGCGCGCTGGGCCTGTCGCGCGATGTCAAGGGTGCGCTGCGCGTCCTCGAACTGCACCCGCTGCTGAACCCGGCGGCCTACGTGTCGGCCGACGTCGACCCGGAGTTCGTCCACGTCCGCCGCTCGCCGGCATACGAAGACGGCTCCTGGATTTCGCTGGTGTCACCCGTGGCCGACCTGCCGTTGCAGGCCATCGTGCAGGCCGTCGACCCACACCTGCGGGCGGAGGTCTCCGGTACCGAAACGGACTGGACCGTGCGCGTGATCGAAACCGACACGCCGGCAAAGGAACTCGGCGAGGTAGCCGTGACCAAGTTCAGTGGGGGCGCGAACTGGGTGTTCCAGGAGCGAAAGTCGTTGCCGCTGACCGTCGTATAGTCACCCGGTCGGCGGTCCAGACGACGAGGGCGGCTACGGCGAACGCCGCCCCGACGATGCTCGCCTCGGTCCACCCGCCGTGTGCGTAGGCGACGGTGGCTGCAAGTGCACCCGCGCCGGTGCCGACCGAGTAGTAGACCATGTAGCCGCCGATGAGGCGGGTGGTCGCCGCGGGGTCGGACTCCACGATGAGGTGTTGGTTGACGACGTGGATTGCCTCGCCCGCGAAGTCCAGGACGACGAGGCCGACCGCGAGAAGTAGCAGCGAGCTTGGGGTTTGGGCGATCGCCACCCACGACGCGAGGAAGACGATGAGCATCGCGCCGGTGGCGACCTCGGCATGGCCCCGGTCGGCCCACCGGCCCGCGCCCGAAGCACCGAGCGCCCCTGCGGCGCCGACGATGCCGAACAGTCCGATCTGCGCGGCCGTCAGATGCCATGGCGCGGCGGCCAGCGGGAGCGCCATCGAACCCCACGCCGCGCCGAAGCTCGCGAACATCAGTCCACCGATGAGACTGCGCACGCGAAACGTCCTGTCGCGCATGGTCAGGGTGACCACCGACGTGATGGCCTGGCGGTACGGCACCGCGTCCTTGGGAATCGTGTCGCGGGGTAGTGCGAAGGCCAACGATGCGGCGACGCCGAGCATGACCACCGCGGCGACGGCGAAGACGGCACGCCAGCCCCAGAGGTCGGCGATGAATCCGGAGATGGTGCGGGCCAGCACGATCCCGAGTACCACGCCGGTGGTCACCACGCCGACGGTGCGTCCGCGCCTGCCGGGCGGGCTGGCCGCCGCGGCGAACGCGGTGATCACCTGGACCACCGTCGACGCCGCCCCGAAGACGGCGGAGAAGGCCAGGAACGCCCATGCCGACGGCGCGACGGCGGCGCCGAGCAGTCCTACGGCGGTGATGGCCAACTGGACGAGGATGATGCGGCGCCGGTCGAAGCGGTCACCCAGCGGCACCACCATCACCAGGCCGACGAGGTAGCCGCCCTGCGTCGCCGTGGTCACCCAGCCGAGGGCGGCGGGCGACATGTCCAACTGCGAACCGAGATCGTCGAGCAGCGGCTGGGCGTAGTAGACGTTGGCCACGGCGGCGCCACTCACGAACGCCAGGAGCAGCGCCATCCGCGCTCCGATCGTCTGTGGCGCCCGGCTGGTGGTGTCGGCCGTGCTCGTCATCTGGTCGGCTCGTTTCCTTGGCGATGCGTGAAAGTGGTACTAGATTGAAACCAGACCCTAGGCTTGGTGGTTGCAGAATGCAACCAGAATGAAGGGAGGTGTCGTCGTGAGCACTCCGCTTGGTCGATCCACGTGCCCCGTTGCACGCACGGTCGACGTCGTCGGCGACAAGTGGACGCTCATGATCCTGCGAGACGCGTTCGAGGGGTTGACCCGATTCACCCAGTTCCAGCGCAGTCTCGGCGTCGCGAAGAACATCCTGTCGGGACGGCTGCACCAGTTGGTCGAGGCGGGCGTGCTGGCGGTACGCCCCGCCGCCGGCGGGTCGGCCTACAACGAGTACGTGCTCACCAAGAAGGGTGAGTCGCTCTTCCATCTGGTGGTCGCGCTACGGGAATGGGGTACGGACAACGGCTTCGACGACGCCGAGGCGCCGCGAAGCACCTACGTCGACGCGCGGACCGGCGGACCGCTGCCGCGGCTGCGATATGAGACGTCCGACGGTGACGAGATCCGGCCCGAGCACACGCAGCCGGTCAGACCGGACGGCTGGACCTCGCCGTAACGGCCGATCCCACCCAGCGTCGCAGGTACTCGCGAAGCGCCTCGCCCGTCCGTGGCGGGCGGCCCGGGTCGAGGATGAACGATTGAATGATCCGCAACAGATGCTCGGCGAGTTCGTCGAGTCCGTCGTCGGTGAACCCCAGCGCAGCCCAGTCGACGTCGAACCGGCGCAGCATGGCGTTCGCGAAAGTGAGTGCGACGTCGGAGGTGACGGACGCCGTGTGCTCGTCGGCGCGACCCGGCGCGATCAGCAGGCCGATGTGCTTGTCCTTGGGCAGCCACTCCAAGGCGGTCGCGATGGCCTCTGTGACGGCGTCGACCGGGTCGGTGAGGCCGTGAAGATGCTCGGCCAGCCGGTCGAGGAAGTCGTCGGCGGCGTGCACGGCGGCCGCCACCAGAAGCGCTTCGGTGCTGGGGAAGTACCGGTACACCGTCTGGCGCGTGACGCCGAGGGTGCGTGCGACGTCGGCGATGCTGACGTCGGAGCCGCGCTCGTCGACGGCCTTGCTCGCGGCGTCCAGGATTCGCGCCACGGCCTCGTCGTCCGTCGCGGGGGCCGATCCCGACCAGCCGTGGGTACGCACGGCGGAAATCGTATCCGGACCTGGGCTCAGCCCTGGTAGGAGACCGACAGTTCCTTGACGCCGTTGATCCAGCCCGAGCGAAGCCGTTGTGGTTCGGCCACTTTGGCGATGTCCGGAATCTGGTCGGCAAGCTCGTTGAAGATCAGCTTGATTTCCATCCGAGCCAGGTTGGCGCCGATGCAGAAGTGCGCGCCGTTGCCGCCGAAGGCCAAGTGCGGATTGGGGTTACGCGTCACGTCGAACTCGAAGGGTCGCTCGAAGACCGACTCGTCGAAGTTGGCCGAGCTGTAGAACAGGCCGGCCCGTTGGCCTTCCTCGATGGTCACGTCGCCGAACTCCACGTCGGCCAGGGCCGTGCGCTGGAAGCAGTGCACCGGCGTGGCCCATCGGACGATTTCGTCGACCGCCGTCGCGGGCCGGTCCTTCTTGAACAGCTCCCACTGGTCGGGGTTGTCGAAGAACGCGTTCATGCCGTGCGTCATGGCGTTGCGGGTGGTCTCGTTGCCCGCCACGGCCAGCAGGATGACGAAGAAGGCGAATTCGATGTCGTCCATGGAATTGCCGTCCAGGTCGGCTTGCACCAGCCGCGTGACGATGTCGTCGGCCGGGCAACGCCTGCGCTCCTCGGCCATGTTGTAGGCGTAGCCCATCAGTTCCGCGTTGGCCGTCGTCGGGTCGGAGTCGAAATCCGGATCGTCGGTGTTCATGATGCAGTTGGTCCAGTGGAACAGCTTCTCGCGGTCGGCCTGCGGTACGCCGATCAGGTCGGCGATGGCCAGCAGCGGCAACTTGGTGGCGATGTCGTCGACGAAGTTGCCCTCGTCCTTCGCGGCGGCCTCGGCCACGATCTCGCGGGCGGCGACGGCGAGTTTCTCCTCCAATGCGGCCACCGACCGGGGCGTGAACAGGCGCGACACGATCTTGCGCAGCCGGGTGTGCTCGGGGGCGTCGTGGTTGATCAGCAGCGCCTTGGTCAGGTCCAGCTGCTCGGCGGTGACGCCGTCGGGCAGGCGCATGACCGCGCCCTTGCGGTTGGTCGACCAGAGGTCGCCGTTGCGGGAGATGGACTTGATGTCCTCGTGGCGGCTGATCACCCAGTAGCCGCCGTCGTCGAAAATCGACTCCTGCTGCTCGTTCCACCACACGGGGGCGGTCTTGCGGAGTTCCGCGAATTCCGTGACCGGGATACCCCGGAGCAGGACGTCGGGATCGGTGAAGTCGTACCCCGCCCCAAAGGGGCAGGCGCTCTGTGCGGTCGCCATGCCGCAGACCATACACCGCCTCGACAAGTGTATGGCCGAATTCGAAGGTTTAGGGTGGCGACCGTGCGAGTCCTCGTGATCGGATCCGGTGCCCGTGAACATGCGCTGCTGCTGGCGCTGCGTCGCGATCCCGAGGTGGACGCGCTAGCCGTGGCCCCAGGGAACGCCGGCACGGCGTCGATCGCCGACCAATACGAGGTCGACGTCACCTCCGGCGACGACGTCGTGAAACTGGCGAAGCGCTTCGAGGCCGACCTCGTCGTCGTCGGACCCGAGGTACCACTGGTGCTCGGCGTCGCCGACGCCGTCCGAGCGGCAGGCATTGCGTGCTTCGGACCGTCGAAGGACGCCGCCCGCATCGAAGGCGCCAAGTCCTTCGCAAAGGACGTGATGGACGCGGCGGGCGTGCGCACCGCGCGGAGCGAGATCGTCGACAACCCCGCCCGGCTCGACGCCGCACTCGACCGCTTCGGCCCGCCCGCCGGTGATCACGCCTGGGTGGTCAAGGACGACGGCCTGGCCGCCGGAAAGGGCGTGGTGGTGACCGCCGACCGCCTCGCCGCCCGCGCGCACGCGGCGAGCCTGCTGGATTCCGGGCACCCCGTGCTGCTCGAATCGTTCCTCGACGGCCCCGAGGTGTCGCTGTTCTGCGTAGTCGACGGCGAGACCGTCGTGCCGCTGTTGCCCGCGCAGGACTTCAAGCGCGTCGGCGACGGCGACGCCGGCCCCAACACCGGAGGCATGGGCGCCTACACGCCGCTGCCGTGGCTGCCCGCCGACGTCCTCGCCACGATCGTCGACGACGTCGTGAAACCCGTTGCCGCCGAGATGGTCGCGCGAGGCTGCCCGTTCTCCGGTTTGCTGTACGCCGGCTTGGCGATCACCTCCCGCGGCCCGGCCGTCGTCGAATTCAACTGCCGCTTCGGCGATCCCGAGACCCAGGCAGTGCTCGCGCTCCTGGAGAGCCCGTTCGGGCAGTTGCTGCGCGCCGCCGCCGTCGGTGAACTCGCCGCGCAACCGCCGCTGCAGTGGAGCGACGGGGCCGCCGTGACGGTCGTGCTGGCCGCCGAGAACTACCCGGGGCGCCCTCGCGTCGGCGACGTCATCACTGGTTCGGAGGCGCCGGGGGTGCTGCACGCGGGTACCGCCAGGCGGGACGACGGCGCCGTGGTCTCGTCGGGCGGCCGGGTACTCTCCGTGGTGGGCACGGGTGCCGACCTCGCCGCGGCGCGCGAGGCGGCGTACGCCGTCATGGACGGGGTTCGGCTGCCTGGCGGGCACTTCCGCACCGACATCGGGTTGGCGGCCGCCGAGGGTCGAGTCGTCGTCTAGGCGACGAGAAGCGGTGCCATCCAAGCGATTTCGGCCGGAAGCTGCGAGCTCCAGAACGCGCCGTCGTGGCCACCGGGGGAGAACCCGCCCGCTGGCGGGTTGGGCAGCTGCCCGATGAACTGCTTTGTGGCGGCGTAGAACGGATCGCTGTCTCCACAGTCGATTCTGATCGGAATCGACGCCAGGTTCGGAAGCCCCCACACGCTGTTCGCGGCATAGTCGGCCTCGCCGTCGAATGCGCCGGGGGCCGTCGCACCCGAGGACGTCCACAGTGCCGGGCTGACCGCGCAGATCGCCGCCGTCCGGGCCGGACCGAGCCGGGACCCCAGCAGCAGGGCGCCGTAACCGCCCATCGACCAGCCAAGGAAGCCGACCCGCGAGACGTCCAAGCCCTGCTCACCCAGCATGGGAATCAGCTCGTTGAGCACCATCGCACCGGAATCCTCGCCGGAAGTCCTTGCATGCCAGTAACTCCCGCCTCCGTCAACGGCGACGACGGCGAACGGCGGGATGCCGGCCGCGACGGCCTGCGCGAGGCCTTGTTCGACGCCGCCTGCCATCACGCCCGCCGCATCCTGACCCTTGCCGTGCAATGCGATCACCGGCCGCAGGGGTCCGGTCTGGCCGGGGGGCCGGGCGATCGCCCAGTTGGTCGCCACTCCGCCACGGGCAGCCGAGACGAACGATCCGGTGACGTAGGTCGGGGCTGCCGTCGGCGGCTCCAGCGGCAGCGGCGGTCGCGGCGGTGCCAGCGGTGCGCCGATGCCGGTCATGGCGACGGGCGGCCTGGTGACGGGCGCCTGGCTCAGCATCGTGTCGAGTGCGTATGCGCCCGCGGCTCCCGCCGCGGCACCGACGCCGAGTCGCAGAATGGCGCGACGGCTCAGGTTTGGCATGCGGGCCATCATGCCATCGCGGCCCGCAACGCCGCCCAAGCGCCGGTGCACCACAGGGCCCAAACCACCAACAGTGGTTGGAAGAGCAGCCGGATGCCGCGGGACAGGTCGGAGTCCAGTCCGAACGCGGCGCTGTGGGTGACGAACTGCGACACGTTTCCGGGGAAGACCACGACGAACAGCGCGGCGACGGCCCAGCCGACCTGCGCGCGCCGTCGCCGGACGAAGAGAACGGCGGCGCCGAGGACGATCTCGACGACCCCCGAGGCGACGATGACGAAGGTGGCGTCGAGCGGCAGCCACGGTGGTACCTGGGCGTAGAAGGAGTCGCGAGCGAAGGTCAGATGGCTGACGCCGGCGAACACCAGGGCAGCTCCCAACACGACCCGGGCGAGCACTCGCGGGACAGATGTGGCGGGTGGGTCTGAGACGGGTGTGCGCATGGCCTCGCTTTCTGTGCGCAGCCTTTCAGTCTGCCGAAAGCCCGATGCCGTCGGGCCGTTGCTGGCAGCATGCAACACGTGACGGCAGCGGTCACCCCCAAGGGTGAGAGACGACGGTACGCGCTGGTCAGCGCGGCCGCCGAGCTGTTGTGCGAAGGTGGCTTCGACGCGGTCCGGCACCGGGCCGTCGCCCGCCGGGCCGGGCTGCCGTTGGCCTCGACGACGTACTACTTCTCGTCCCTCGACGACCTCGTCGAGCGCGCCGTCGAGTACGTCGGAATCCGCGAGGCCGAAATCTTGGACACGCGCGTCGCGGCGCTGTCGCGGCGCAGGCGCGGCGCCGAATCGACGGCCGACGTCCTCGTCGACCTCTTGGTCGGCGACGGACCCGGCACCCGGGTCTCGGAACAGTTGATCTCCCGCTACGAGCGCTACATCGCCTGCGCGCGCCAACCCGGGCTGCGCGACGTCCAGCGTCGCATCATGAAGCAGCGGACCGAGGCCGTCGTCGAAGTGGTGGAGCGATCCGGGCGATCGGTGCGGGCCGAGCTGATGACGGCGCTGGTGTGCGCGGTCGACGGTGCAGTCGTCGCGTCCCTCGTCGGGGTAGGGGACGGACCGAGGGCTGCCGCCCGCGCCACGCTCGTCGACGTCATCGACGTGCTCGCGCCCTTCGGCTGAGTACGGAGAGGACGGACACCTCTCGGAGGCGCATACCACTGCGTGGTTGAACTTTTCCTGTAATGGTTGACCCCTGACCCACAGCGGACTATCAGGGAGGCGTCATGGCGCAGGCCACTGTCGAGGAGCAACCCGAACTCAAACGCGTGATGGGCCCCGGTCTGCTGCTGCTCTTCATCATCGGTGACATCCTCGGCACCGGCGTCTACGCGCTGACCGGCGACGTGGCGGCCGAGGTGGGTGGTGCCGCGTGGCTGCCCTTCCTCGTCGCGTTCATGATCGCGATGGTGACCGCGTTCAGCTACCTGGAGTTGGTCACCAAGTATCCGCAGGCGGCTGGTGCGGCGCTGTATGCCCACAAGGCGTTCGGCATTCACTTCGTCACGTTCCTCGTCGCGTTCATCGTGATGTGCTCGGGCATCACCTCGGCGGCGACGGCGTCGCGATTCTTCGCGTCCAACTTCTTCAAGGGCTTCGGATTCGATTGGGGCACAGCCGGAATCGTCGCCGTCGCGGTGCTGTTCATGGTGATGGTCGCCGCCGTCAACCTGCGCGGCGTCGGCGAGAGCGTGAAGCTGAACGTGGTGCTGACCATCGTCGAGATCACCGGCCTGATGCTGGTGATCTTCGTCGGCTTCTGGGCGTTCACCCAGGGCGGTGACACCGTCGACTTCTCCCGGGTGATCGCCTTCGACACCGCCGAGGACAAGAACGCGTTCCTCGCCGTCACCACGGCCACGTCGCTCGCATTCTTCGCGATGGTCGGCTTCGAGGACTCGGTCAACATGGCCGAGGAGACCAAGGATCCAGTCAAGATCTTCCCGAAGATTCTCTTGACCGGACTGGGCATCGCGGGTGTCGTCTACATCGTGGTCGCCATCGTGGCGGTGGCACTGGTCCCGGTCGGCACCCTGGAGGCCAGCGAGACGCCGCTGGTCGAGGTGGTCAAGGCCGGGGCGCCCGGTCTGCCGATCGAGAAGATCTTGCCCTTCATCTCGATGTTCGCCGTCGCCAACACCGCCTTGATCAACATGTTGATGGCGAGCCGGTTGATCTACGGCATGGCCAAGCAGCACGTGTTGCCGCCGGTGTTGGGGACCGTGCACCCCTCGCGCCGGACCCCATGGGTCGCCATCGTGTTCACCACCTCGATCGCGTTCGGGCTGATCCTCTACGTCACGGCCTTCGCCAACGACAAGGCCATCTCGACCCTCGGCGGCACCACGTCGCTGCTGTTGTTGGCGGTGTTCGCGGTCGTCAACATCGCGGTTCTGGTGCTGCGCAAGGACGTTCAGAATGACGTCAATCACTTCAAGACCCCGACATGGCTGCCCTGGGTGGGCTTCGTCGCCTCGACCTACCTGGTGCTGCCGCTGTCCGGACGGCCCCTGCAGCAGTACGTGCTGGCGATCGCGCTGGTCATCCTCGGCGTCCTGCTGTTCGGGCTGACGGTGGCCATCAACCGCGCCGTCGGCATCAAGTCGACGCGAATGGTCGACGTGGAAGAACTGGACTCCGGACCCAAGTAGCTACGTGACGCAGGGTTCCAACAGCGGGTTGCGTGGGCTGGCCACCACTTGCCCGGGCTCGGCTCCCGGGATGAACTTTCGCCAGTCGCCACTCACCATGGTGGGGCTCGGTACGACGCGGGTGCCGTCGGCGAAGTAGGTGTTGGCCAGTACGACCCGGGCCTTGGTGGTGCGGTTGGCCCCCGCGGTGTGGAAGCAGTTGGCGCCGTGGAAGCTGACCTCGCCCGCCGCGAACGGTCCGTCCTCGACCTGAACGGCTTGAGCCCGAAAGACTTCCGACACCCCACGGTCATAGGACGTGCCGTGCTTGTCGAACTCGAGATCGGCGACCAGGTTCCCGACGTCGGCGCCGCGGGCGAAGGCCAAGGGGCCCATCTCACGCGGAGTGGGCTGCAACGGGATCCACGCCGTCAACACCTTGGGTGAGTCCAACGGGAAGTGATGGGCGTCGAAATGCCATGGCGTGCGCCCCGCGCCGGGTTCCTTCGACAGCGCGTTGTCGTGATAGAGCCGCACCCGCTCCGTCCCGAGTAGGGCCGCGCTGATGCCGCCGATGCGCGGCGACAGCACCGCGGCGCGCACCAAATCGTCGTCGAGCCACATCATTTCGCGGCTCTGAAAGCCGACCTCGGGGTCGACGGCCTCGTCGAGCAGGGTGCGCAACCTCATCCGCAGGCGCTGCACCGCGCCGGGACTCAGCACGCCGGGCAACTTCACGAACGCGTCGGTGCGGAACTCGTCGACCTGCTCGTCGGTGAGCGGATAGGCGACCGCGAGTTCGGCCACGATCTCATCGTCCGAAGGCAACGGTCCCGGGTCGTGGGTCGGCGGGTCGACGAGCGGACCGTCGGGGGCGGGCCCGTCCGCCAGCGACATGTACCAGTCCCACCACTGGTCGTTGCCCCTGTCCCACTCGACGGCGACGTCGGACGCGGTGCCCGCGGCGGTGGTGTCGGACAGATGTGGATTGCGAATCACGGCTGCTGCCAAGTGATCAGGTGCGCCTCGTGCTGAAACTCGTAGGCGCCGTCCAGCCCTCGGCAACCGGCGAGGTACTCGCCGAGCGCGTCACTGCCTTCCATCTGATCCAGTGTGACGGTGTCGTCGAATGCGCAGCGCTGCAGGAAACCCTCCGCGACGGCCCGATCCGACGTCCCGGTGCGGTAGTTCAGCACCTGCACCTCGACCGGTGCTCCCGCGTCGCGAAGGGCTGCGGCCACTCCCTCGGCGTCGGTGTACGGCGTGGCCTCGGGTGCGAACGAGGCCCGATAGGCGTCGTAGAAGGTCAGGTAGTGCGAGCGCGAGGACGCCTGCGCGACAACGCCGAACCCGCCGGGACGAAGGGCGCCAACCATCTTCGCCACCCCCGCGGCCAGCTCGCCGGGCGGCAGGGCGTAGAGCGCGTGGGTGGCCCAGGCGACGTCGTACCCCGTACTCGAGAAATCTTGGAGCAGGACCTCGTGCTCCCCGGCCGCGACGAACGGCGGGGCAAGTGCGGTGCGTGCCTCGGCGATGCTGAAGGCCGACGGGTCGAGCAGATCCACCTCCAGCACCGGCTGGGCGGCGAGCCCCGACGCGAGTAGTGCGGTGGGAAACTTGCCGCTGCCGCACGCCACGTCCAGCAGTTTCACGCGCCCGTCGACGGCGTGTGTGGCGAGGTCGGCGTTCCAGTCGCGAGCGTCGGCAAGTTGCCGGTAATCCTCCGTGGCGAGGGCGTAGAATGCCTGCATTTCCGCTCGTCCGGCCTCACTCCAATGGTCGAGGCTGCGCTGGGCGGTGTCGGGTCGGGTCACGCACCAAGCCAACCACGGATCCCGACGGCCGATTCTTACGCAACGGTGTCGTCGCCGACGATCGTGCCGTTGGAGCTGCCTTTACTGGGAGACTGGCAGCAGATGACACTGATCGGGCTACCCGTGCCCCTGGCAGGCCTGCGGGAAAGCGTCCTGGAACAGCCGGCTCTTCCGGCGTTGACGAACGAGCGCTACGCCCACACCCACGCCGCGTACGAGGCGGCCAGCGATCAACGCCTCGGCCTGCAGAAATGGCTCGCCACCGAGCTGCCTCCGCTGCTCGCCGATCGCGATCCGGTACGGGTCGTCGGCGTCGGGGTCGGGGACGGAAGCGTCGACGCTCCCTTGGCCGCCGCGCTGGCGGCTGGAGGACGTCGAGTGTGATACACCGGCGTCGAACCGCATGCACCGTCGGCCGTGGGGTTCGCCGAACGGCTGAATTCCCTTGGCCTGCAATCCCTCGTCCCCACCGTCGTCATCGGCGACTTCGCCGACCACGACGCCGGCC
>Ga0209051_1002731_pt1 | contig 12250 bp, 8 predicted proteins | sample AraplaCvi_mMS_r2_2_FD_184286 | JGI IMG/M metagenome (GOLD analysis project Ga0209051, IMG submission 184286) | Arabidopsis root microbial communities from North Carolina, USA - plate scrape MF_Cvi_mMS_r2 (SPAdes) (version 2) | ecosystem: Host-associated > Plants > Roots > Endosphere | place: USA...
AGACGCAGAACACCAACGACTTCAACGGCACGATCACGGCGACCGTCGTCGGCGTGCTGCCCAACGGCCACCTGCTGGTGCGCGGCGAGAAGCAGATCGGCGTGAACCAGAACGTCGACACGCTGCAGTTCACCGGCCAGGTCGACCCGCAGACCATCGCCCCGGGCAACACCGTGCAGAGCACCCAGGTCGCCAACGTGCGGGTGCAGCAGAGCGGCCGCGGCGCGCAGGCCGACGCGCAGGGCATGGGCTGGCTGGCCCGCTTCTTCCTGAACCTCGCGCCGGTCTGATCGACATGATGTTCTCCACCTACAAGCGCCACATGCGCCGCCAGCACTTCCCGCTGCAGCATCGCCGCGTCTCCGACCGCGCGGCCGCGCGCCTCGGCTTCCTCGCCGTGCTGGCCGTGATCGTGATCGCGCTGTTCACCTCGCCCGCGCACGCGACGCGCCTGAAGGAAGTCGCCGCCGTCCAGGGCGTGCGCACCAACCAGCTGATCGGCTACGGCCTGGTCGTCGGCCTCGACGGCACGGGCGACCAGACCACGCAGGCGCCGTTCACGACGCAGGGCCTGAACTCCATGCTGCAGCAGCTGGGCGTCACCGTGCCGCCCGGCACGACGATGCAGCTGAAGAACGTCGCCGCCGTGCTCGTCACCGCGCAGCTGCCGGCCTTCGCACAACCGGGACAGCAGATCGACATCGACGTCTCGTCCATCGGCAATGCCAAGAGCCTGCGCGGCGGCACGCTGGTCGCCACCCCGCTCAAGGGCGCCGACGGCCAGATCTACGCGATGGCCCAGGGCAACATGATCGTCGGCGGCGCCGGCGCGGCGGCGGGCGGCTCCAAGGTCACCATCAACCATCTGAGCGCCGGCCGCATCCCCGAGGGCGCGACGGTGGAGCGCGCGGTGCCCACGCCGCTGACGCAGGGCGACTCGATCCAGCTCGACCTCAACGCGGCCGACTACGCCACCGCGCGCGCGGTCGCCAACGCGATCAACGCCGTCAAGGGCGCGGGCACGGCGCGCGCCGTGGACGGCCGCGTCGTGAACGTGAAGGCGCCGACCGATCCCGACCAGCGCGTGGGCTTCATGGCCGACATCGAGAACCTCGACATCGCGCTCGCGACGCCGGCGGCCAAGGTCGTGCTCAACGCGCGCACCGGCTCCATCGTGATGAACCAGGCCGTCACGCTCAACGCCTGCGCCGTCGCGCACGGCAGCCTGTCGGTGACGATCAACTCCAACCCGCAGGTGAGCCAGCCCGCGCCCAATTCCAACGGGCAGACGGTGGTCACCGACAAGACCGACATCCAGATCGCCCAGCAGGGCGGCTCGCTGGTGCAGATGCCCGCCGGCACCAAGCTGGCCGACGTGGTCAAGGCGCTCAACGCGCTCGGCGCCACGCCGCAGGACCTGCTCGCGATCCTGCAGGCGATGAAGTCCGCCGGCGCCCTCAACGCCGACATCGAAGTCATCTGAGCACGGCAACGCCCATGACCACGACGACGTACGCTGCCTCCACCACTGCCTCGGCGCTGAACCTTGGCGGCCTCGACGGCCTGCGCAACAAGGCCCAGAAGGATCCGAAGGCCGCGGTGCACGAGGCCGCGAAGCAGTTCGAGACGATGTTCACGCAGCAGTTGCTCAAGAGCATGCGCGAGTCCACCATGAACAGCGGCATGATGGACAACGACGGCTCGAAGATGGGCACCGAGATGCTGGACGCGCAGTGGGCGCAGAACATCGCGGGCCAGCCGGGCGGGCTCTCGGACGTGATCGCGCGCCAGCTCGAGCGCCAGATGGGCGTGGCCCAGGGCGTCACCGCGAAGCCGGCGACGGCGAACCCCGAGCCGGTCGATCCGCTGCATCCCGAGGCCAAGGTCGGGGTGCCGCAGAAGGCCGCCGCGACTTTCATCAGCACGCACACCGAGGCCGCGCAGGAGGCCGAGAAGACGAGCGGCATCCCGGCCAACTTCATGATCGCCCAGGCGGCGCACGAGACGGGCTGGGGCCGCAAGGAGATCCGCAACGCGGACGGCACGACCTCGTACAACCTCTTCGGCATCAAGGCGGGCCCGAGCTGGAAGGGCGCGACGACGGACGTCACGACCACCGAGTACATCGGCGGCAAGGCGCACCGCGTGACGCAGACCTTCCGCGCGTACGGCAGCTACGCCGAGTCGTTCCAGGACTATGCCAACACGATGAAGAACAGCCCGCGCTACGCCTCCGTGGTGGCGGCGGGCAACGACGCGCACGCGTTCGCGCGCGGCCTGCAGAAGGCCGGCTACGCGACGGATCCGGCGTACGCGACCAAGATCGCCAAGATGATCCACACCGCCGAGCGCGTCCAGCGCACCATGACGGCATGAGCCCCGCCTCGAGGAACCGGAGGAACCGCCCATGAGCTCCAGCGCCCTGATGTCCATCGGCATGCGCGCGATGTTCGCGAGCTACGCGTCCATGCAGACGACGGGCCACAACATCGCGAACGCGCAGACGCCCGGCTACTCGCGCCAGTCGGTCGACCTCGCCACCTCGGGCGGCCAGTTCACGGGCGCCGGCTTCTTCGGCAAGGGCGTCGACGTCGTCAGCGTGCAGCGCGCGACCGACAAGTTCCTCACCATGCAGTCGCAGGCGGCGAGCTCGCTGGCCGCGATGGACGACGCGCACGCGTCCAACCTCAAGCAGCTCGAGGCCGTGTTCCCCACGGGCGACACCGGCATGGGCGCGGCGATGGGCGACTTCCTCAACGCCTTCGTCGACCTCGGCAACAGCCCGGGCGACTCCTCCGCGCGCCAGGTGATCCTGTCGGACGCGAGCGAGGTCGCCGACCGGTTCGCCTCCGCGGGCCAGCAGATCGACATGCTGCAGAGCGGCGTCACCTCCGACATGAAGAGCTCGGTGGACCAGGTCAACAGCCTCGCCACGCAGATCGCGACCATCAACGGCCAGATCGCCGGCCTCAAGGGCTCGGGCCAGTCGCCCAACGACCTGCTCGACCAGCGCGACCAGCTCGTCAAGCAGATCGGCAACTTCGTCAAGGTGACGACGCTGCCCGCCGACGACGGCTCGCTGGGCGTGTTCATCGCGGGCGGCCAGCGCCTGGTGCTCGGCAACCAGGCGCAGCAGCTCGCCGTCACGCCGGACCCGACCGACTCGAGCCGTTCGGCGCTGTCCATGTCCGACAACGGCGTCCTGCGTCCGCTCACGTCCGACCTGATGGTGGGCGGCTCGCTCACCGGGCTGCTGCAGTACCAGAACCAGGACCTGGTGGCCGCGCGCAACCAGCTGGGCCAGATGGCGGCGGCCTTCGCGGCGCGCGTCAACCAGATCCAGGGCTACGGCATCGACATGAGCTCGCCCGCGGGCTCGGGCGCGCCGGTGTTCTCGGTGGGCGGCCCGATCGCGATCCCCAACTCGAACAACGTGCGCGCGGCCGACGGCTCGTTCGCGAGCAGCGTCTCGATGACGGTGGTCGACGGCACGCAGCTGCAGGCGAGCGACTACACGATGCAGGCCGACCCGGCGAACGCGGGCAGCTACATCGTCACGCGCCAGGCCGACGGCGTGCAGTTCAGCATGGCGCCCGACGCGGCCAACCCCGGGCAGTACCAGTACACGCGCCTGTCCGACGGCGCCGCGCTCGGCAACAGCATGGACGGCTTCCAGCTGCAGGTCACCGGCACGCCGACGACGCACGACAGCTTCAACCTCGAGCCGGTGGGCCGCGCCGCGACCGGCATGACACGCGTGCTGGACAACCCCGCGGGCATCGCCGCCGCCTCCCCGATGACGGCGACGACGGGCGTGAACAACACCGGGACGGCGACCGCGGCCAGCCTGAACGTGGTCAGCGCCGGCAACGACCCGGACGTCTCGACCGCGATCACCTTCACCAACGGCACCGGCGCCTACAGCTACACGCTGACGGACACCACGACGGGCGCGGTGACCACCGGAACGGGCCAGTGGACGGCCGGCCAGCCGATCTCGCTGAACGGCTTCGAGCTGAAGCTGAACGGCGTGCCCAACAGCGGCGACGAGATCGACGTGGCCAGGACGGCCCACCCCGAGACCAACAACGGCAACGCGCTGGCGATGGTGGCGCTGCGCGACGAGGCCTTCGTCGGCCGCACGGTGCAGCTCGGCGGCGGGACGGGCGGCGGCGAGACCGCGACCGACGCCTACGCGAGCACGCTCGCCAACATCGGCGTGCGCGTGCAGAGCGCCGCGACGGCGTCGACCATCTCCGCCGCCGCGTCGGCGCAGGCGGACGACAACGTGAGCAACAAGAGCGGCGTCAACCTCGACGAGGAAGCCGGCCGCCTCATCCAGTACCAGCAGGGCTACCAGGCCGCCGCGAAGGTGCTGCAGGTCGCGCAGTCGATCTTCGACACGATGCTGCAGGTCGCGAGCCAATGAGCGGCCGCCCGGAGGGCGCTCGCACCGCAGGCCGTCAGGCCGGAGGTCGCATATGTCCGTGATCAAGGAAGTCTGAACCATGGTGGATCGCATCTCGACGGCCAGCGCCTACGACGGCGCCGTCAACAACCTCCTCCAGCGCCAGTCGGACCTGTCCGACGCCCAGATCCAGCTCACGAGCGGCAAGCGCGTCAACAAGGCGAGCGACGACCCGACCTCGGCCGCGCGCGCCGAGCGCGCCCGCGCGCTGGAGGCGCGCACCACCGCGAGCGGCCGCGCGGTGGACGCGAGCAGCAACGCGATGACGCTGACCGAGGCGGCCCTCGGCGACGCGACGGACCTGATCCAGCAGGCGCGCGAGCTGGTCGTCGGCGCCGGCGACTCGAGCTACAGCGACGCGCAGCGCAAGGCCATCGCCGACCAGATCGCCGGCATCCGCAACGAGCTGCTGTCGGTCTCGAACCGGCCGGACGGGCAGGGCGGCTACGTCTTCTCGGGCCAGGGCTCGGGCGGCGCGCCCTTCGTCGACCAGCCGGGCGGCGTCGCGTTCAAGGGCGTCGGCGGCTCGGTCAACGTCGCCACCGACGAACCGCTGCCGCTCACCCTCGACGGCGGCAACGTCTGGCTGTCGGCCAGCACCGGCAACGGCGTGTTCCAGACGAAGGCGCCCGCGACCTCCGGCGCCTGGGTCGACGCGGGCCACGTGACCGACCCGTCGCAGATCACGAACTCGACCTACGACATCCAGTTCAGCGTCAGCGGCGGCACCACGACCTACTCGGTGCTCAAGGACGGCCAGCCCACCGCGCTCGCCAACCAGCCCTACACCAGCGGCCAGCAGATCAGCTTCGACGGCCAGAGCATGACCATCAGCGGCACGCCCGCCAACGGCGACACGTTCCAGTCGGTGCCTTCGCAGCGCGACCTGTCGGTCTTCGACACCCTGGACAACATCGTCAAGCAGCTGTCGACGCCCGCGCAGTCGGGCACCAACTACTCGCAGGTGGTGCAGAGCGGCCTGCGCGACATCGACCAGGCGGCGTCCCAGATCTCCTCGGCGCGCAGCCTCGCCGGCACCACGCTGAGCCGCCTCGACGGCGTCAAGGGCCGACTGGACGCGACCGAGGTTTCCGCCGAGACTGCGCGCACCGATGCCGAGGACCTGGACATGGTCAAGGCGCTCTCCAGCTTCAACCAGCAGCAGACCGGCTACTCCGCCGCGCTGCAGAGTTACGCGACCATACAAAAAATGTCCCTGTTCCAGTACTTGAACGCCTGATCCCGCGTCCGAAGAAGAACGAATCCCTGCCAGCCACGCAAAGAGGTCACAAGACATGTCCCTGGAACACCCCGTGCTCGATCAGGTCGTGCTCGGCGCGAACACGCTGTTCGACGCCAAGCGTGGCCCGCTCGCGGCGCACCTGACGGTCTTCCCCCAACGCCCCGAGTCGGCGATCGACACCGCCGGCCTGCTGGCCGTGCTCGACGCGATCGCGCCGCCCGAGGCCGGCCCCCTGATGCTCAGCGTCGCGAACGAGGCCGGCCTGCGCGCCGTGCTCGCGGCGCCCGTCGCGCCGCACGTCATGGTCGAAGTGCCGGGCTTCATGCTGTCCGACCCGGGGCTCGCCACGATGCTGGAGGAGCGCGTGGCCACCGGCCTGTCGCTGGTGCTGGGCGGCCGCCTGCCCGACGAGGCGCCGCCGGCGCTGTGGCAGATGTTCCGCTACGCCACGGTCACGCGCGCCCACGTGCGCGATCCGCTGCCCAACGGCCTCGGCAACAGGCCGATGCAGCGCCTGTTCGTCGGCTCCGACGGTCCGCCGATGTCGGCCGCCGCGCTCAAGGCCGGCTTCGCCGCCGTCGTCGGTTGGCCGGTGGGCGAGGCGCCCGGCGCCGACACCAAGCCGAAGGCGGTGCCCGCCGGCGTCACCACCGTCGTCGACCTGATGCAGCGCGTCGACCGGGAGGAGCCGGCCGAGAAGCTCGAGGCCGTCGTCAAGAACGATCCCTCGCTCGCGTTCCGCCTGATGCGCTACCTCAACTCGCCGGGCTTCGGCCTGTCGGTGGAGATCTCCTCCTTCCGCCACGCGCTGATGATCCTCGGCTACCAGCGCCTGAAGCGCTGGCTCGCACTGCTCGTCACGAGCGCGATCGACGATCCCGACCTCAAGCCGCTGATGCAGCTGGCCGTGCGGCGCGGCCTGCTGATGGAAGAGATCGCGCGGCCGAGCGGCGACGACTCGCTGCGCAACGAGCTCTTCATCTGCGGCGTGTTCTCGCTGCTCGACCGCATGCTCGGACAGCCTTTCGACCGCCTGCTCAAGACCATCCCCGTGCCGGCTTCGGTGCAGCAGGCGCTGGTCGAGGAGAGCGGGCCCTGCGCACCCTTCCTCGCGGTGGCCAAGGCGGTCGAGGCCGAGTCGGTCTACGACATCCGGGAGTCGGCCGAGGCGCTGCTCATCTCCGTGGGCGACGTCAACCGGGCGCTCGCCAAGTCGCTGGTGCACGCGCACGCGCTCAGCGCGGGCTGAGCGTCCCGCGGCCGCGGTCAGGCCGGACGGGCCCACGGACGGCCGCCTTGTGGGACGCGCCGCGACGGCCGCGTAGGACGCGGCCTCGTCCTGGCGCGGGCGGGCCGCGGGGGTACGGACCTTGCCGTCTTGCGGGCAGGACACCGCCGAGGAGCCGCCATGAGATCCACCAACGACACCCCCCGCCGCTTCGAGCTCCGCTTCGACGCGCTGGCCGGTGGGCGCGATTTCACCTTCCCGTGCGACGCGCGCGGCAACGTCGACCTGGACGCCCTGAGCGACCGCTCCCGCGCCTGCTACCTCTACGCGCACACCCTCATCGGACGCGACTACGCGGTGCGCATCGTCCACCCGCACTGAATCGCCAGGGCCCCGCAGGGGGCCTTCGCTCATCCCGGCGTCAGGGCCATGCAAGGCCCGTGAAAGGCGGCGCGGTTCTCATCCGTCGGATCCCAGTCCAACCAAACCGGACGATGACCGCCCCGTTCCTCTCGCGCGCCCGCCTCGCCGCCCTGTCCTTCGCCCTCGCGCTCGTGGCCTGCGGCGACGGCGGCGGCGCCACGCCTTCCGGGCCCGGCCGGGCGGTGACGCTGCAAAAGATCACCGGCGTGCCCAACCCGACCGGGCTGCGCTTCGGCTTCTACGAGGTCGAGACCCAGCAGGCGGCGACGCTGCAGATGACCAGCCGGCGCACCATCGCGCGCGCGGGCTACGAGCACTGGGCGACGGCCGAGACGACCCAGGGCCAGTACACGTTCACCACCGACAAGACGATCGCCGCGACGCATTCGTTCGGCGAGCAGGTGTTCACGTCGGTGGCCATCAGCTTCACGGCCGACCTGTCGGGCCTGCACTCGACCATCCCCGCGTTCTATCCGCAGGACATCACCGACCCGACGACGCGCACGGCCGCCAAGGCCTACGTGCGCGCCTTCGTCCAGCACGTGCTGCAGACCTTCGGGCCGGTGGTGCTCGCGATCGACAACGAGATGATCAGCAACTGGCGCCTCGACGCCGGCGACGCCGACGCCGCGGCGCGCGCCGCGACCTGGGGCGCCTGGTACCTGGAGGCCGCCGCCACCGCGCGCCAGGCGGCCGCCGACATCGGCATGGCGGATTCGCTCAAGCTCGTGCCCATCGTCAACGGCGATCCGTTGGCGCCGGGCAGCCTGGTGGGGCAGGGGCCGTCGGCCAACGCGTGGCTGGTGAACGCGGTCGCCGCCTCCGACGGGCTGGCCATCGACGACTACCACAGCGATCCGGCCCAGCTCGTGACGGATCCGACCGTCACCATCGACACGATCGCGTTCTGGATCGACGGCTACGCCGCGGGCAAGCCGGTCACGATGACGGAGAACGGCTTCACCACGATCACCACCTGGCACCCCGAGATCACGCGCGACCAGCGCGGCGAGAAGTTCACCGGGACCGAGGCCGACCAGGCCGCCTACTTCGCCGCGCTGATGCCCGCGCTGCAGGCAGCTAACGCCTCCGACGGGGCGTTCCACAACCAGCTGCGTGCCTTCAGCATCTTCTCCAACATCGACAACCCCGACGCCCCGAGCCTCGACAACGTGTACTTCGGCCTGCTGCGCCTGGACGGCTCGCCCAAGGCCGCCTCCGGCGTGGTGGCGCAGGCGCTCAAGGGCATCGAGGCGACGCCGCACGATGCGCCCTGGGCGGCCGCGGGCGATCCGGTCGACGTCACGGCGCAGCTCGCGAGCGGCGTGCAGCTCACCACCACCGACGGCGACGCGTTCGAGATGCTGCGCTACCGCGACACGCTGCTGCCCTCGGGCACCGCCTGCCACCTGCGCGGGACCGCGGCGACCGGGGGCCTGGCGCTGCTGCTGAACGTGAACGGCAACTGGTCGCACGTGGGCGTGGCGGGCGGCGACTTCGACTTCAAGCTGCCGTCCTCCGACTGCATCGCCAACGGCGTCAACGTCGTCGACATCCAGGCGACGGGCGGCAAGTTCCCGGCCACGAACACGATCTCCAACCTGAGCCTGGCGATGCAGTGAGGCTGCGCGCCCGATCCCTCACCGCCAGGGTCCGGCGAGCGCCGCGCGCGTCTCCTCGACGGCGATCGCCCACATCGCGTCGGTGACCGCGTCGGGCATCGGGTAGTGCCCGCCGTGGCAGCCGTCCCCGAGGCCAGCGCAGCTGCAGCCCGGGCAGGCGCGCCGGCAGTTCCTGCGCCAGCGCGGCCGCGGGCCGGTTGCCGCCACGGGCAGTCGCGGATCCTCATGCGGTCGTCTCCCGGTACCCCGTTTCGACATTCTGTCGCCTGGACGTCCGCGGGGCGGCCGCGGTCGCGCCGCCGATGGCAACATCGCGCGTTTGGCAACCAAGGGCTAGCCCGATGCACCACTTCAAGATCGGCGTCGCCGCGCTCGCGGCCTGCGCGCTCCTGGCAGGCACCGCCGCCGCCCAGGACCCGGCCACTCCGGCGTCTTCCGCGGCCGCCGCCCCGGCGGACGACCCCTACCTCTGGCTCGAGAGCGTCGACAGCCCCGAGGCGATGAAGTGGGTGCGCGCCGAGAACGCGAAGACGCTGGACGTGCTCGAGAAGGATCCGCGCTTCGCCGCCAACCACGAGCAGGCCCTCGCCGTGGCGCAGTCGCGCGACCGCATCCCCTCCCCGCGGCAGCTCGGCGGCGCGATCTACAACTTCTGGCAGGACGCCGAGCACGTGCGCGGCCTCTGGCGCACGACGACGCGCCCGGACTACGACGCGGGCGGCACGCCGGCGTGGCAGGCGGTGCTCGACCTCGACAAGGTCGCGGCCGACGAGAAGGCGAACTGGGTCTGGGACGGCGCGACCTGCGAGCCGCGGCGCGAGCAGCGCTGCGTGCTCTCGCTGTCCGACGGCGGCGAGGACGCCATCACCGCGCGCGAGTTCGACCTGAAGTCGCGCGCCTTCGTCGCCGGCGGCTTCGTGCTGCCCAAGGGCAAGCAGACCTTCGCCTGGGCCGACCCGGACACGCTGCTGGTCGCCCGCGAGTGGTCGAAGGGCGAGCTCACGACCTCCGGCTACCCCTACGTGGTCAAGCGGCTCAAGCGCGGCCAGGCGCTGGACAAGGCGGTGGAGGTCTACCGCGGCCAGGCCGGCGACGCCGGCGGCGTGTCGCTGACGACGTTCGTGGACGACAAGGGCCACCAGGCCCTGCTGATCGACCGTGAACTGAGCACCTTCGAGAGCGAGACCTTCCTCGTGACGCCGGCCGGCGCGAAGCGCCTGGCCCTGCCGTCCCGGCACACCGTGCAGGACCTGTTCGACGGGCAGTTGCTGGTGCAGGTGCGCGAGGACTGGGAGGCCGGGGGCACGAAGGTGGCGGCGGGCGCGCTCGTCTCCGTCGACCTGGCGCGCGCCACGGCGCACCCGGACGCGCTGGTGCCGGTGGTCGTGTACGCGCCGTCGCCGCGCCAGACGCTGGAATCGGTCACGGCGACGCGCGACGGGCTGCTGCTGACCACCCTCGACGAGGTGCGCGGCCGCATCGCCCGCGTGACGCGCACGAAGGAGGGCCGCTGGACGTCCACGCCGCTGCCCGTGCCCGACTTCGCGACGGTGCGCGTCGTCGACGCCGACCCGCATTCGTCGGCCGCCTACTTCTCGGTCCAGGGCTTCCTCGATCCCTCGGCGCTGTGGCGCGCCGACACGGCCTCGGGCAAGGCCGCGCGGATCCGCGCGCTGCCGCCGCAGTTCGACGCCGCGCGCGACGAGGTCGAGCAGTTCCAGGCGACGTCCAGCGACGGCACCAAGGTGCCCTACTTCATCGTCCATCCGAAGGGCATGAAGGCGGACGGCGCCAACCCGACCATCATCAACGCCTACGGCGGCTTCAACGTCTCGCTCTCGCCCAACTACAGCGGCATCACCGGCAAGCTGTGGCTGGAGCACGGCGGCGTCTGGGTCGTGGCCAACATCCGCGGCGGCGCCGAGTTCGGCCCCGCCTGGCACGACGCCGGCCTGAAGACCCGGCGCCAGGTCATCTACGACGACTTCGCCGCCGTCGCGCGCGACCTGGTCGAGCGCAAGATCACCAGCGCGCGCCGGCTGGGCATCATGGGCGGCTCCAACGGCGGCCTGCTGATGGGCGTCGAGATGACGCAGCACCCCGAGCTGTGGAACGCGGTCGACATCCAGGTGCCGCTGCTGGACATGCTGCGCTACGAGCAGATCGCCGCCGGCACCTCGTGGGTGGGCGAGTACGGCTCGGTCTCGGTGCCCGAGGAGCGCGCCTTCCTCGCGAAGATCTCGCCCTACCACCAGCTGCGCCGCGGGGTGCAGTACCCGCGCGCGCTCGTCTGGACGACGACCAAGGACGACCGCGTCGGTCCGCAGCACGCCCGCAAGTTCGCGGCGCGCCTGTCGGAGTTTGGCGTGCCGTACTACTACTACGAGGTCATCGAGGGCGGCCACGGCGCCGGCGCGAACCTGAAGGAACGCGCGCACACCAGCGCCATCGAGTTCACCTACTTCTCGCGCCAGTTGATGGACCAGTGACGCACCGTCGCGTTGCGTCGTCCTAACTCGACGTCGCAGCGCCCGCGGGCTCCTTCACCTCTGAAGAGCGCCGGTGGGGCTACGAGTACACGGATTTCGTCCGTGCGTTCGGCGTGGCCCCCGGGGTATGCTTTTTCGGGGCGCAGCGCGAGACGCCGGCTGCCCCGGATCGCAACTCATCGGTGAACACCAAGGAGAGCCGCATGATCATGTCCGTTGGCAAGTCCCTGCGCGCCGCCCTCTGGGCGGTCGCGTCGGCCGCAGCCGGCCAGGCGCACGCGCAGGCCACCCGTACCTGGATCTCCGGCGTCGGCGACGACGCCAATCCGTGCAGCCGCACTGCGCCGTGCAAGACCTTCGCGGGCGCGATCAGCAAGACGGCCGCGGGCGGCGAGATCGACGTGCTCGACCCGGGCGGCTTCGGCGCCGTGACCATCACCAAGAGCATCACGCTCGCCGCCGACGGCACCGGCACCGCGGGCATCCTGGTCTCGGGCTTCACCGGCATCACGATCAACCCGGCCACGGACCCCAACGCCACCATCTACCTGCGCAACCTGATCATCGACGGCGGGCCGGTGGCCGGCAACAGCCAGTACGGCATCCGGATCCTCGGCGGCGACGTCCACGTCGACGGCTGCGTCATCCGCGGCTTCGGGGGCACGCCCGGGACGCCGCCCACCGGGGGCGCCGGGATCCTCATGGCGTCCTCGACCGTCCCGACGCGGCTGTTCGTGACCAACACGAAGATCTATGGCAACCGCATCGGCGTCCTCA
>Ga0209051_1002732_pt1 | contig 12249 bp, 10 predicted proteins | sample AraplaCvi_mMS_r2_2_FD_184286 | JGI IMG/M metagenome (GOLD analysis project Ga0209051, IMG submission 184286) | Arabidopsis root microbial communities from North Carolina, USA - plate scrape MF_Cvi_mMS_r2 (SPAdes) (version 2) | ecosystem: Host-associated > Plants > Roots > Endosphere | place...
GAAGGCCGGCAGGCCGACCCAGAGCAACGGGATCTTGCGGCTGGTGACCTGCTGGCCGAAGGCTACGACGCGCCGCTGATATTCGGCATACCAACCATCGGTCCTGAACTTCTCCTTGCCGATATCGGTCACCATCTGCTGACGGTCATTCGCGCCGAGCATGACGATGACCATGGCGGGCTTTGCCTCGTCCATGAACTTTGTCAGCTGCTGCGGCCAGTCATAATAGTCGTCTCGGACCAGACCGGAGGCGACGTTGCTGTGTGTCTCGACGACGACGCCGGGCGAATCCTTGAAAGCGGCGTCCATGCCGACGCCGAGACCGCCAGCAAGAAAATCGCCGACGACGAGAATCTTCTGGGCATTGGCAAGCTTCTCGACGACCTTTTCCTCAACGACGGCGGGAGCGGCGGGACGGGGAGATGCAGCCGCTTTCGGCGCCGCGACCTTCTTCCTCGGCGCAGGCTGTCGCTGTGGAGCGTTCTGAGACGGCGCCTGCTGCGGCGGATACTCCTGGATGTAGCGGCGACCGAGGAAGAAATCGAGAATGGAGCGGCGATAGTAATAGCGCTCCTGGGCGTCGGCGACCTGCACCGGGAGAGCGCTGAAGAAAACCACCAGCGTCGCGGTGCCGATCGCACCCCAGCGGAGCGTTACCCGGTTTACTCGTTTACGCATAATCAGCAGCCTCGCATCTGCCGGTATTCTGGCATGGAGCGGGAACTCGCGTCCACACCCCAAAATGCATGTTGCTGATTATTCCGTCTACTTGCGAAGCGCGTTGAGCAGCGGCAGCGATGGCTCGCCGTCCTGCTGCATTCCCATGCGTGCCTGGACCGCCGCGATTGCGGCCTTGGATCCGCTACCGAAGTTCCCGTCGACCTCGCCGTCGTAATAGCCGAGCGTCTTCAGGCGCGTCTGCAATTCGAACTTTTGCTTCATATCAAGCGTACCGTCCGGTCGCGGCCAAGGCTGCTTCATGCCACCGTAGCCGGCTATCTCATCAGCCAGCAGTCCGACCGCGATGGCGTAGCTGTCCGAGGCGTTATAGTTCTTGATAGTGAAGAAGTTGGCTGTCATCAGGAAGCCTGGGCCGTTTGGTCCGGCAGGCATTTTTAGCACGGCGTTGCTGCCGCCGTCACGGAAGCTCTTGCCGTTCGGGCGGGTCAGGCCAAGGGAGGCCCACTGTGCCAGCGTATGGGTCTTCCCAGCCTGCTTGCGTGCAGCGGGGGGTACTACGACCTCATATCCCCAGGTCTTGCCCGCGTCCCAGCCGTTCTTCCTCAGCAGGTTGGCAGATGTCGCCAGGGCATCCGGCACGGAGTTCCAGATATCGCGGTGACCGTTACCGTCGGCATCGACCGCGTATAGTAGGTAGCTCGTTGGAATGAACTGGGTGTGGCCCATCGCACCCGCCCAGGAACCGGTCATGCCATCCGGCGAGATATCGCCGTTCTGCAGAATCTTCAGCGCTGCAATCAGCTGCTTCTTGGCGAATTTCGCCCGCCGTTCGTCGGCGTAGGCGAGCGTCGCGAGCGCCCGCGGCACGTAGTGCAGGCGGTCATCCTTGTCGAGAACCGCACCATAGTTGGACTCCATCGACCAAATTGCGAGGAGAATCGTCTTGTCGACACCGAACTGGCGCTGAATTGAATTCAGTGTCGAGGCGTATTTGACCGCCATCTGACGACCGATCTGAACCGTGTACGGATTTACACGGGAATCAACATAGTCCCAGATTTTCGTCGTGAATTCAGGCTGATAGGCCGCCTTTTCAAGGACCGTCGGGTCCGGATCGCTGACGCCTGCGAAGGCTTTGCGATAGGTTGCCTTGCTGATGCCATTTTGAGCGGCTGTTTGATAGAAGTCCGCGATCCACTTCTGGAACCGCTGATCGGCTTTCGCGTTGAGCGGAGCCAGACCGGCGGACGCGGTCACGATGAGTGCTAGAGCAAGACCACGAAGGGAGTTTCTGTGATTTTGAGTCATCGGCGGTCATCCGTCCTTTCGTTTCAGGCACAGCAGAGCGCGAGGTTCCGCTCAGGCCTGAGACTACCTGAACGAAGTCAACAAATTCTTTACCATGACCTAGGAACGCAGTCACCATTTGCAAAACCGTAGCAAATCTCATCTAGTCCAATCAAAATTGCCTTTTATTTCAAGCGATGAAATCATCGCAGGAGGATTGTGTGGCAGAGCATAAAAAAGTTCGCAAAGCTGTATTTCCGGTTGCGGGTCTCGGGACTCGCTTTCTCCCGGCCACGAAAGCCGTGCCGAAGGAAATGCTGACTGTCGTCGACAAACCGATTATTCAGTATGTGGTCGACGAAGCACTGGAAGCGGGCATCGAGCATTTCGTTTTCGTCACCGGCCGTAACAAGCACATCATCGAAGATTACTTCGATATCCACTTCGAGCTCGAGCAGACCCTGCGCGAGCGCAGCAAGCAGGCGGAAATGACGCTGCTTGCCGGCCAGCTTCCCAAGGCTGGTACGGTCAGCTTCACCCGCCAGCAGGAGCCGCTTGGTCTCGGCCACGCCGTCTGGTGCGCCCGCGAGATCGTCGGCAACGAGCCGTTCGCGCTGCTGTTGCCCGACATGATCATGAAGAGCGAAGGCAAGGGCTGCATGAAGGGCATGATCGATCTTTATGCCCAGAGCGGCGGCAACATCATCGCCGTCGAGGAGTGCGCCCCCGATCAGGCTCACAAGTACGGTATCGTCGGTGTCGGCGACGCGGTCGGCGAGGGCTTCCGCATCACCAGCATGGTCGAGAAGCCGGCCAAGGGCACCGCTCCGTCGAACTACTTCATCAACGGTCGCTACATCCTGCAGCCTGAGGTGTTCAAGATCCTGGAAACCCAGGAACGCGGCGCCGGCAACGAAATCCAGCTGACCGACGGCATGCTCAAGTTGCTCAAGGATCAGGCCTTCGCGGGCTATCACTTCCGCGGCACGACCTACGACTGCGGCGCCAAGGACGGCTTCATCCTCGCCAACGTGGCCTTCGCGCTGGAACGTGCGGATATTCGCCCGACGGTCGAAAGCGGCTTCAAGGAACTGCTGAAGGGCCTCTGAAGCAGGGCCGCCCACTGAACGAACTGGATCCGCCTCCAAGCCTCCCACTTGGAGGCGGATTTCGTTTCAGCGCTTGAGTTTAAGGCCGACGCCGGCCCGCCACTGCTCGGAGTCGCTGCTCGTCTTGCGTGACGTCAGCTCGTAGCCGATGGTGCTGGTCAGATCGAGATATCGGTTGATGTTCCAGGTCAGGCCGGCACTCGTGGTGTAGACAGTTTCATCACTGGTCGGGCTGTCCGAAGGATAGTCGCGATAGGTAATGCCGCCAAGCACGGTGCCCGTCAGATTGTCTCGCAACTGATGCGTGACGCCCGTCGTCAAGGCATGGGATACGTAGCCGGATTCTCCGGCCGTCGTCGACGGGTTGATGCTGGTCAGCAGGCCGATGTTAACGTCGGTACCCCTCAGCGGCGACCACAGCAGTTGTGCGTCCACGACGGCTGTATCGATGTCCGAGAGGCGGTCGTCGTCGAAGGTCGCAGTCTCATAGCCGACTCCAACCTCGCCACGAAGTTTTTCGCCCATGTCGAGCTCGACGCCGACCTTGGCGCCATAGCTGTCCCCCGAGCGCCGGAAGCCGGCGGAGTCAACAGCCTGGTCATAGACCGTCTTGCCGACATTGGCCTCGACAAACGGGATCAAGGCCGGGGAAAGCTCATAGCCGATACGGCCGCGGATCGTGCCGTTGGTCTCGTTGCGATCGCTCAGGGAAACCGTGGTGCCGTCCGCCAAGGTGGCGTCGGAGTAGATCGTGCGGACCAGATCGATGCCGGTGCTGCCACGCAGGATGCCGAAGTCGCGCTCGATCGAGGCGCCGGTGCTGAATTCCTGGACATCGGATTGCTTGTCGGCGTTCTGCAGGGCATTCGGATCATCGGTGTCTTCGCGGTAGAAATGGTAGCCGCCGGTAATATGGGCCGTCGTGTCCTGCGGAAGGTCGAGGCGCAGATCACCGTTGATCCTGAAATCCGGCTGCTCCTCGCCTTCGCCGCTGACGTTCTTTTGCCAAGCGCCGTCGGTGGTCACCAAAAGCTGATGCAACGCCCAGTCCGAAGTCAGCGTCGCGTGCATGTCTGTTTCGAGAAACGCACGCGTCTGCTTGGTGCCGGCGTCTTTCTGGGTCTCGGTGTTGATGCTCTGGGTAACGGTCGGACGCAGCACGAAGGTGCCGATGTGGATGCCGGGCGTTTCCTCGGTTGCCGGGTTGGGTTCCGGTTTGCGGCTTGGCAGCCGCTCGTCGAGCGGCGCCTCGCGCGTGTTCAGGCGTATCATGTCCTCGTCGAGAATTGCGCCGGTGGTTTCATCGCTCGGCTTCTGATCGCCAGCTGCAATGGGGGCGGCGTTTGCTCCTGATGTCGGACTTTCGGCTACCGCCGGGATGGCGGTCGGTCCTTCAGGGATATCGCTTTCATCTTCCGCCGCCGCGGTAACCGGTGCATTGGACGAGCGTATCGCGCTGTTGGAGACCGGCGTCGACTGGGCAAATGCGGGTTGAGACGCGAAGACGGCGCCAACAGTCAGAGCTATGGACACGGCAAAGCCCGCCGCGCGGAGCGGCGTGAGACTGCTCGTATCCTTCCAATGGCCCATGTCTATCCTGGCATGCTTCGAAGCGTTACCCGAACGTAAAGGCTTGTGGTTAACCATTCGTTGCGCCGGTATGCCCCGCGGATCAGCCAATGGACTCAGCCGGTGAAAACCGCTAACGCAGTGCCATGACCAAAAGAGCGATAAATGTCATCGAAAACGGTGTCCTGGAGTCCGCCAGACGGACGATCGATACCGAGAGGCGGGCGCTTGAAGCATTGGAGCGCGCATTTGACGATGCCCTTGCGGACTCCTTCATGCGCGCAGTCGAGACGATCACCGGGATCTCCGGTCGCGTCATCGTTACCGGCGTCGGCAAAAGCGGCCATATCGGTGTGAAGATCGCTGCGACGCTGGCGTCAACAGGCACGCCCGCGTTCTTCGTCCACGCTGCAGAGGCCAATCACGGCGATCTCGGCATGATCGGCACGACTGATGTCGTGCTTGCCCTCTCCAAGGGCGGAGAGAGCGCTGAGCTTCGCAGCATCATCGCCTATACGCGCCGGTTTTCGATTCCGCTGATTGCCGTCACTTGCTCTGAGAAATCGTCGCTCGGCGCCGCCTCGGACATCATTCTTTTGATGCCGAACGAAGAGGAAGCCTGTCCGCATGGACTTGCGCCGACGACGTCGACGCTGATGCAGCTTGCCATGGGTGATGCGCTTGCCATTGCATTGCTCGAGGCACGGGGCTTCACGGCGCGCGATTTCCATGTGTTCCATCCGGGCGGAAAACTCGGCGCGAGCCTCAGCCATGTCGCTGATATCATGCACACGGGCGATCGTCTCCCGCTGGTGGCGAGGGGAACGCCGGTGCCGGTGGCGATCTCGACCTTGTCTCGCAAGCATTTCGGCTGCGTAGGCATTCTCGACGAAAACGAGCGCCTTTGCGGCATCATCACGGAAGGCGATCTGGCGCGTAATCTAACGCGCAACCTCTCCGAACTGGTGGTCGACGACATCATGACGCGGACGCCGAAGACAGTGAAGGCGACCGTGCTGGCGACGGCTGCTCTTGCAATGCTGAACCAGCACAGCATCGGTGCGCTGATCGTCGTCGATGATGACAATCGCCCGATCGGGCTCGTGCACTTCCACGATCTGCTGCGGATCGGCGTGGCCTGATCAGGCCGGCTCCACGGTCAGATCGCGGCCGCTGCTTGCCACGACCTTTACCCTGGTGCCGACTGGCAGATCGGGGCCGCTGACGCGCCAGACCGTATCGTCAAGGCGAATGCGTCCGCGCCCCTCGCGAATTGGCTCTGCCAAAGTCGCCGTGCGCCCGACGAGGCTTTCTGCCCGCTGATTGAGGAAAGGCTGGTCGGTCTCGCCATGCTGCAGGGTTAGCTTTCGGCCGATGAAGGTTGTCGCGACGGCAAGCAGCGCAAACAGGATGGCCTGAACCTGCCAGAACCAGAAGCTGTTATCCCAGAACAGCAGCGACAGAATGCCGACGATCAAGGCGGCAAGGCCGATCCAGATGAGGAAGAAGCCCGGCGCGACCAATTCTGCGGCCAACAGGATCAGGCCGGCGATCCACCAACTCCAGGGTCCGAGTTCCGCGACAAGGGCGGCGATCATGGCTCAACGCTCCGTTGGCGGGTTGAAAGGGTTGACGGCCGGAGCAGTACGCGGCGTTGCCTGCGGGCGCGGCGCAGGCGGAGTCGGGTTATCGCCGAAGACCTCCTTGGCAATCGCGCCGATACCGCCAAGCGATCCGATAAGGGAAGACGCCTCCATCGGCATCAGCACGACCTTGGAATTGCCGGCGGTGCCGATCGACGCCAGCGCTTCGGTGTATTTCTGAGCTACGAAGTAGTTGATTGCCTGAACGTTGCCCGAGGCAATCGCTTCGGACACCATCTTCGTTGCCTTGGCTTCAGCCTCGGCGAGACGTTCTCGCGCCTCGGCGTTGCGGAAGGCTGCTTCGCGCTGGCCCTCGGCCTGCAAAATGGCGGACTGCTTGGCGCCCTCGGCCCGCAGGATCTGGGAGTTGCGGGAGCCTTCCGCTTCGAGCACCTGAGCACGTTTCTCGCGTTCGGCCTTCATCTGCCGCGCCATGGCGTCGACGAGGTCGCGCGGCGGCTGGATGTCCTTGATCTCGACGCGAGTCACCTTGATGCCCCAGGGCTGCACCGCATCGTCGACGACGCGCAACAGCCGGTCGTTGATTGCGTCACGGTTCGACAGCAACTCGTCGAGATCCATGGAACCCATGACCGTGCGGATGTTGGTCATCGTCAGGTTCAGAATGGCATTCTCGAGGTGCGCGACCTGATAGGCCGCCTCGGCAGCGTTGAGAACCTGGAAGAAGGCGACAGCGTCGGTTGAGATGGAGGCGTTGTCCTTGGTGATGACCTCCTGCGTCGGCACATTGAGAACCTGCTCCATGACGTTCATGCGGGCGCCCACGCGCTCGATGAATGGGGTGATCAGATTGAGGCCCGGCTCGAGGGTTCGGGTGTAACGACCGAAGCGCTCGATCGTGTAGCGGTAGCCCTGCGGTACTGTCTTGATCCCGGCAAACAGCACGAGAATGACAAAGACTACCAGTGCAATGACGACGATATCGAAGCCGCCCAGAACCATAAAACTCCCCCGCGATAGAATCGACTGACGCAACCTTAAACGAGCCGACCTCAAACGCCAGTATCCTTGGGCCGGCAACGGCATTTACTGACGGATTCGATATGGGGAGTCTGCTGGCTATTCACAACGGGGCCGCTTTGGCCTAGAAGACCCGCAGGAAATACCGGTCGCAGCCCACCCGGTCAAAACAAGGGATCCTCATCATGAAGACTATCGTCATCTGCTCCGGCGGATTGGACTCCATTTCGCTTGCCCATAGGGTCGCAGCGGAGCATCAGCTTATCAGCCTGCTTTCGTTCGACTACGGACAGCGCCACCGCAAGGAACTGGACTTCGCCACGGGCTGTGCCAAGCGGCTCGGCGTGCCCCATCAGATCATCGATATCCGGACCATCGGTCGGCACCTGACGGGATCGGCGTTGACCGACGACGTTGACGTGCCAGACGGGCACTATGCCGAGGAGACGATGAAGACGACCGTGGTGCCGAACCGCAACGCCATCATGCTGGCGATCGCTTTCGGCCTCGCGGCGGCCCAGAAGGTGGATGCCGTTGCTGTCGCGGTGCATGGCGGCGACCATTTCATCTATCCCGATTGTCGCCCAGGCTTTATCGATGCCTTCCAGGAGATGCAGAACCAGGCGCTCGACGGCTATGCCAGCGTTTCGCTGTTCGCTCCCTACGTTAACATATCGAAGGCCGATATCGTCACCGACGGTGCGAAACATGGGACGCCGTTTGCCGAGACGTGGTCCTGCTACAAGGGCGGCACGCGCCATTGCGGACGCTGCGGCACCTGCGTCGAGCGGCGCGAGGCTTTCCATCTGGCCGGCATCGCCGATCCGACGGAATACGAGGATCCGGATTTTTGGGAAGCCGCAACGTCTGGCTATTCGGCCAGGGAGGTGAAGTGATGTTTCGCATCACCAAGGAATTTCACTTCTCCGCTTCTCACCAGCTGACGCATCTGCCTGCCGATCACCAGTGTGCGCGGCTGCATGGGCACAATTACATCGTCGTGGTCGAGCTTGCGTCTGCCGAGCTCGATGAAAACGGCTTCGTGCGCGACTATCATGAGCTTTCGCCGCTGAAGCGCTACATCGACGAACGGTTCGACCATCGGCACCTGAACGAGGTGTTTGGCCATGATCGCGTAACCTCGGAATATCTTGCCAAGCACTTCTACAACTGGTGCAAGGAGCGGCTGCCGGAGACCTCGGCCGTGCGTGTCAGCGAGACGCCGAAGACCTGGGCGGAATACCGGCCATGAGTGGGGCTCGCGAGGCGCCGATCCGCGTCAGCGAGATCTTCGGGCCGACGATCCAGGGAGAGGGCGTGCTGATCGGCCTGCCGACCATCTTCGTTCGAACCGGTGGCTGCGATTACCGCTGTTCGTGGTGCGACAGCCTGCATGCTGTCGATAGCGAGTATCGCGATCAATGGCTGCCGATGACTGTTGATGGCATATGGGCTGATGTGACACGGCTCTCCGGCGGCAAGCCGCTGATGGTCTCGCTTTCGGGTGGCAACCCGGCGATCCAGCCGCTTGGCGGTCTTATCGCGCATGGGCACGCGCAAGGCTACAAGTTCGCGCTGGAGACGCAGGGCAGCGTCGCCAAGGAATGGTTTGCCGACCTCGATGTGCTGGTGCTGAGCCCGAAGCCGCCGTCGAGCGGTATGGCGACGGATTGGGATGCGTTCGACGACTGTCTTCGCTTGGCTGGCAATGGGCCGGCGATCGCGCTGAAGATCGTCGTTTTCGACGATCGCGACTATGCCTATGCGCGAGAAGCGGCGGCGCGTTATCCAGATCTCTCCGTCTATTTGCAGCCAGGGAACCATACGCCACCGCCGCCGGATGACGACGACGCGCGCGTCGATATCGACGGCATCATGGACAGGATGCTGTGGCTGGTCGACAAGGTGGCCGAGGACCGGTGGTTCGAGGCCCGCGTGCTGCCCCAGCTGCATGTGCTGCTGTGGGGCAACAAGCGCGGCGTCTAATCAGACCCAGCCGAGCAGTTCGCGGCGGACGACCTTTTCCAGCACCCGCATGCCGTCCTCGCTGTCGTTGAGGCAGGGGATGTGCGCGAACTTCTCGCCGCCGTTCTCGTGGAAGGAATGGGCGGCCTGCTCGGCGATTTCTTCCAAGGTTTCCAGACAGTCGGAAACGAAGCCGGGGTTGAGGACGGCGATCTTCTTGACGCCGTCCTGTGCGAGCTTCTCGACGGTCTTGTCGGTGTAGGGCTGCAGCCACTCTTCCGGCCCGAAGCGGGACTGGAAAGTCACCATGAACTTGTCTTCGGGAAGTCCCAGCCGTTCGCGCAACAGGCGACCGGTCTTCTGGCACTGGCAATAGTAGGGATCGCCAAGCTTGAAGTAGGACATCGGAATGCCGTGAAAGGAAGCGACCACCATGTCCGGCTGCCAGTCGAGCGTCGCCAGGTGGTTCGTCACCGAATTGGCAAGCGCGTCGATGTAGGTCTCGTCGTCATGATAGTTGGGGACGGTGCGCAGCGCCGGCTGCCAGCGCATCTTGAGCAGATGCTGGAAGGCCTTGTCGTTGACGGTCGCCGTCGTTGCGGCGGCGTATTGCGGATAGAGCGGGAAGAGCACGATGCGGTCGCAGCCTTCATCCTTCAGCGCCTGGATGCGTGAGGGAATCGAGGGCGTGCCGTAGCGCATCGCCCAATCGACCTTGACGTCAGGCAGGTCCTGCAGGCGCTCGACCATGAGGTCGGACTGGTTGCGCGTGTAGGTGCGCAGGTAGCTTTCGTTCCTGTCCTTGTTCCAGATCGTCTCATAGGCCTTGCCCACCTTCTGCGGGCGCGTGTTGAGGACGATGCCGAACAGGATCGGGTACCATTTCCAGGGCGACCATTCGATGACGCGCTTGTCGGTCAGGAACTCCCGGAGGTAACGGCGCATCGAGGTGTAGTCGGTGCCATCGGGCGTGCCGAGATTGACGAGCAGGACGCCCACCTTGCCTGATTTCACGGGCGGGTGATCCGCCCGGCGGTACGTAGTATCAACAGTCGTCATGTGAGCCCCGGTATCTTGTCTACCCGGCTCATACGCAGCCGGGTCGCGATGGTTCACCGTATAGAACAAAAGCCGGCTCGGGAAACCCCCGGACCGGCTCGTCGGATCGAGACAAATCGTCTTACTTCGACGGAATCTGCAGTTCCTTGCCGATCGTCAGATGGCGCGGCGCCGGCTTGCCGTTGGCGTCAGAGATCTTCTGCCAGAGCGCGCCCTCGCCGTAGAACTGCTTGGCGAGATCCCAGAGCGTGTCGCCGGCCGCGATCACGTGGTTGGTCGGCGTGTTGGGAGCAAGTGCTGCCGGAGCTTCGGCGGTGGGCGCGGCCGTGGCGGCCGGAGAGGCGGGCGCGGGTTCCGTTGTGGCCGGCGCGTCGGTGCCGGAGGCTGCGACTTCGCTTACACGCCCGTCGGTGTAGGGCTTGTAGGGCGAATGCGCTGCCAGGTATTCGGCCGTCACGTCGGCAAGGTCGGGTCCAAAGTCGTAGGCGTTCTTGCCTGCCGTCTCGAAGATCGAGTAGCCGTCGCCACCAGCGCGCATGAAGTTGTTGGTGACAACGCCGTAGGTCTTCTGATCGTCGAGCGGTACGAAGGCGTCGCCGTCCTTGACCTCAACCGAAACGAGGCGGCTGCCGGCGGGCTTCGTTTTGTCGAAGGTGTATTTCAGGCCCGATACCTGCGGGAAGCGGCCGGCGCCCTCTTCGATCTTGCCGAGGCCGTTTTCCAATGCCTTGCGAATATCGGCGCCCGTCAGCTGGAAGGTCGCCAACGTATTCTGGAACGGCAGAACGGTGATGACTTCGCCCTGAGTGACGTCGCCCGCATCGATCGATGCGCGCAGGCCGCCGCCATTCTGGATGGCGATGGTCATGCCCTGGCTCTTGCCGCGGTCGAGCATGGCATCGGCCACGAGGTTGCCCATCGAGCATTCCTCGACACGGCAGACAGTGCGGTCGCCTTGGATCGGGGCTTCGCTGGAGCCGATGACCTTCTTGCGCAGCTCCTCGATCGGCTTGGCGAGTTCCGCGATCCGGGCGGTGAGCGTCGGATCAGGGGTGAACGAGGAATCGATCAGGATCGGATCGCCCTTGGCGTCCTTGACCACGCCATTGTCATCGAAGGTGACCACGAGATCGCCGAGATACTTGCTGTAGGACGCAGCCTGGACCACCGGCACCTTGTAACCGCCGGGATTGCCGACCATCGTCGGGTAGGGGCCTTCCGCCTTCGGATCGGTATTGGACAGCAGGCTGTGCGAATGGCCACCGACGACAACATCGACATCGGGAATCTTGGCGATGGCCGCGAGGTCGCGCGGATAGCCGACATGGGTCAACGCGATGATCTTGTTGACACCCTGCTTCTTCAGGTCTTCGACGGCTGCCGTGATGGTCTGCACGTCGTCGGCGATCATCACCTTCGGGCCGGGCGAGGAGAGTTCTTCGGTGTCGTTGGTCACTGCGCCGACGATGCCGATCTTCTGGCCGCCGACATCGAGCACCAGCGAGGGCTTGATGCGGTCGCCGAGCTTGGAGCCGTCACCGGCCAGCACGTTGGCTGAAATGACAGGGAATTTCACCTTGTCGAGGAAGGTTGCCAAACCATCCTCGCTGTCGTCGAACTCATGGTTGCCGACGGTCATCACGTCGAACTTCATGTCGTTCAGTACTTCGGCCTCTGCGGCACCCTTGTAGGTCGTGTAGAACAGCGAGCCCTGGAAATTGTCGCCAGCGTTCAGCAGCAGCACGTTCTTGCCATCAAGGGCATTGCGGCGCTGGTCGATCGCGGTCTTCAGGCGGGCGGCGCCGCCGAAGCACTCGTTCTTGCCTTCTTCCTCGGCAGAGCAGGTGGAATCGAACTTGTTGATCGACTCGATGCGCGAATGGAAATCGTTGATGTGAAGAATATTGAGTTCGTAATCGGCAAAGGCGGCACCGCTCGACAGCGCCAGCATCGAC
>Ga0209051_1002733_pt1 | contig 12248 bp, 11 predicted proteins | sample AraplaCvi_mMS_r2_2_FD_184286 | JGI IMG/M metagenome (GOLD analysis project Ga0209051, IMG submission 184286) | Arabidopsis root microbial communities from North Carolina, USA - plate scrape MF_Cvi_mMS_r2 (SPAdes) (version 2) | ecosystem: Host-associated > Plants > Roots > Endosphere | place...
AGGAGTTCATCGCCACCGAGAAGAACTACAAGCGCGGCCAGATGGGCCTCGCCTACGAGATCGTCATCAACTCCGACCCGTGCATCTCCTACCTGATGGAGGAGAACACGATGGCGATGCAGGCGCTCGTCATCGCCCACGCGGCCTACGGCCACAACAGCTTCTTCAAGGGCAACTACCTGTTCCGGATGTGGACGGACGCCTCGTCCATCATCGACTACCTGGTCTACTCCAAGGACTACGTCGCCCAGTGCGAGGAGCGCCACGGTCTCGAGGCGGTCGAGGAGCTGCTCGACTCCTGCCATGCGCTGATGAACCACGGCGTCGACCGCTACCGCCGGCCGAGCAAGCTCTCGCTGGCGCAGGAGCAGGCGCGCCGTGCCGATCGCGAGGCCTATGCCCAGTTGCAGGTCAACGACCTGTGGCGCACGCTGCCCCGCCGCAGCGAGAAGGAGGACGGCGTCGCCGCCGAACGCCGCTTCCCGGCCGAGCCGCAGGAGAACCTGCTGTACTTCATCGAGAAGAACGCGCCGCTGCTGGAGCCCTGGCAGCGCGAGATCGTGCGCATCGTGCGCAAGATCGCGCAGTACTTCTACCCGCAGCGCCAGACCCAGGTGATGAACGAGGGCTGGGCCACGTTCTGGCACCACCGCCTGCTGAACCAGATGTACGACGACGGGTACCTGTCCGACGGCATGATGATCGAGTGGCTGAAGTCGCACACCAACGTGGTGGCGCAGCCGCCCGTGACCTCGCGCGCCTACTCGGGCATCAACCCCTACGCGCTCGGCTTCGCGATGTACACCGACATCAAGCGCATCTGCGAGAACCCGACCGACGAGGATCGCCAGTGGTTCCCCGACTTCGCGGGCGGCGCCTGGCTGCCCACGCTCGACCACGCGATGCGCAACTTCAAGGACGAGAGCTTCATCGGCCAGTACCTCTCGCCGCGCCTGATGCGCGAGTTCCGCATGTTCGCCATCGTCGACGACGAGAAGGACAACGAACTCGAGATCTCCGCCATCCACGACGAGAACGGCTACCGGCGCCTGCGCGAGTCGCTCTCGCGCCAGTACGACCTCGGCTCGCGCGAGCCCAACATCCAGGTCTGGAACGTCAACCTGCGCGGCGACCGCTCGCTGACGCTGCGCCACACCCAGCACAACGACCGCCCGCTGCACGACAGCTCGCAGGAGGTGCTGAAGCACGTCGCCCGCCTGTGGGGCTTCGACGTGCACCTCGAGAGCGTCAACGCCAAGGGCGACACGACGCGGCGCTGGTCGGTCTCGCCGCCCAAGACCTGAGCCGCGCGGCGCGCGGCACTACAGCGCGAAGATCTTGCCCGGGTTCAGGATGTTGCTCGGGTCGAGCGCCCGCTTGAGCTGGCGCATCATCGCGACCGCGCCCTCGCCCGCCTCGTCGACGAGGAAACCCTGCTTGTGCAGGCCGATGCCGTGCTCGCCGGTACAGGTGCCGCCGGCGGCGATCGCGCGGCGCACGAGCGCGGCGTTGAGCGATTCGGCGGTGTCGCGCTCGGAGGGCAGGGCGGGATCGATCAGGTAGGCGACGTGGAAGTTGCCGTCGCCGACGTGCCCTACCAGGAAGTGCGGCAGCCCGGCCGCGGCGGCCTCGGCAAGCGCCTGCGTCACCGCGTCGGCGAGGGCCGAGATCGGCACGCAGCAGTCCGTCGTCACCGCGCGGCAACCGGGGCGCATCTGCAGGCCCGACAGGAACGCGTGATGGCGCGCGGTCCACAGCCGCGTGCGCTCCTCGGGCGTGGTCGCCCACTGGAACGCCGTGCCGCCGTGGTCGGACGCGAGCGCCTGCACGGTCTCGGCCTGCTCGGCCACGCTCGCGGCGCTGCCGTGGAATTCCATCAGGAGCATGGGCTTCTCGGCCAGGCCCAGCTTGTCGTGGGCATTGACCGCGATCACGGCGTTCGCGTCCAACAGCTCGCAGCGGGCGATCGGCACGCCGGACTGGATGACGGCGATGGTGGTGTCGACCGCGCCCGTGGCGTCGTCGAACGAGCAGATCGCGGCGGCGACGCTCTCAGGCAGCGGATGCAGGCGCAGCGTGACCTCCGCGATCACGCCCAGCGTGCCCTCGCTGCCGACGAGCAGCCGCGTGAGGTCGTAGCCCGCGCTGGACTTGCGGGCACGCGTGCCGGTGCGGATCACCTCCCCCGTGGCCGTGACCACCTGCAGCGCCAGCACGTTGTCGCGCATCGTGCCGTAGCGCACGGCGTTCGTGCCGGAGGCGCGCGTCGCGCACATGCCGCCCAGCGTCGCGTCGGCGCCCGGGTCGATGGGGAAGAACAGGCCCGTGTCGCGGATCTCGCGGTTGAGCTGCAGCCGCGTGACGCCGGCCTGCACCGTGACCGTCAGGTCCTGCGCGTCGACCCGGATCACGCGGTTCATGCGCGAGAGGTCGAGGCTCACGCCGCCCTGCACCGCGAGCAGGTGGCCCTCGAGTGAGGAGCCGGCGCCGAAGGGGATCACCGGCACGCCGTGCCGCGCGGCCTCGGTGACCGCGAAGGCGACGTCCTCGACGTCTTCGCAGAACACCACGGCCTCGGGCGGCGGCGCGTCGATGGGCGACTCGTCGCGGCCATGCTGCTCGCGCACCGCGAGCCCGGTCGCGAAGCGCGCGCCGAAGCGCGACTGCAGGGCCGTACGCATCGCGTCGGGCATGGTGCGCGGGACGAAGGCGGCGTCGGTGGGGGCGTTCATGGGGCGAGGAGGGCGGGGCGAGGGCGCGTTCCAGTCTACGCCCACCGTACACTGGCGCGATGGCCAACCGACTTTCCCAGATCGCGACCCGCACCGGCGACGACGGCACGACGGGCCTCGGCGACGGCACGCGCGTGCCCAAGAGCCACCTGCGCATCGTCGCCATGGGCGACGTCGACGAGCTCAACTCGCACCTCGGCGTGCTGCTCGCCGAGCCGCTGCCCGACGACGTGCGCGCGCTGCTGGTCACGATCCAGCACGAGCTCTTCAACCTCGGCGGCGAGCTCTCGATCCCCGGCTACACGCTGCTGAAGGACACGGCCGTCGCCGCGCTCGACGCCGCGCTGGCGAAGTACAACGAGACCCTGCCGCGCCTGGCCGAGTTCATCCTGCCGGCCGGCACGCGCGGCGCCTCGCTCGCGCACGTGGCGCGGGCGGTGGCGCGCCGCGCCGAGCGCGCGGTCGTCACGCTGGCCGCGGGCGAGTCGGTGAATCCGGCGCCGCGGCTCTTCCTCAATCGCCTGTCCGACCTGCTCTTCGTGCTCGCGCGCGTCCTCAACCGCGCCAACCTCGACGGGCTGGGCGGCGACGACGTCTACTGGCGCAGCGAGAAGCTGGCGCGGGCCGAGGATCCGGACGTGGCCTGAGGCCCAGGTTGGCGCCACTCAGCCAGCGGTGCGCACCCGACGCCGCGCCTCGACCGCCTCGGCCAGCACGTCCAGCACCTGCAGCGAGTCGTCCCAGCCGATGCAGCCGTCGGTGATGCTCTTGCCGTACTCGAGCTTGGCCGGGTCGTCCTTGCCCGGGGTGAACTTCTGGGCGCCGGGCGTGAGGTGGCTCTCGACCATCACGCCGAAGATGCAGCGGTTGCCGGCGGCCACCTGGTCGGCCACGTCGCGCGCGACGGCGACCTGGCGTTCGAACTTCTTCTCGCTGTTGGCGTGGCTGAAGTCGACCATCAGGCGGCAGTCCAGCTTCGCGGCCTCGAGCTCCCTGCACGCCGCCGCCACGCTGGCCGCGTCGTAGTTGGGGGCCTTGCCGCCGCGCAGGATCACGTGGCAGTCCTCGTTGCCGCGCGTCTGCACGATCGCGACCTGGCCGTTCTTGTGCACCGAGAGGAAGTGGTGCGGACGCGCCGCGGCCTGGATCGCGTCGATGGCGATCTTCAGGTTGCCGTCGGTGCCGTTCTTGAAGCCGATCGGCGCCGAGAGCCCCGACGCGAGTTCGCGGTGCACCTGGCTCTCGGTGGTCCGCGCGCCGATCGCGCCCCAGCTCACGAGGTCGCCGATGTACTGTGGCGAGATCGTGTCCAGGAACTCGCCGGCGGCGGGCACGCCGAGGCGGTTGATGTCGACCAGCAGCTGGCGTGCGATGCGCAGGCCCTCGTGGATGCGGTAGCTCTCGTCGAGGTAGGGGTCGTTGATGAGGCCCTTCCAGCCCACCGTGGTGCGCGGCTTCTCGAAGTACACGCGCATGACGACCTCGAGCGCGCCGGCATGCTTCTCTCGCTGCGCCTTCAGGCGCCGCGCGTACTCGAGCGCCGCGGCCGGGTCGTGGATGGAGCACGGGCCGATCACGACGAGCAGCCGGTCGTCCTCGCCGCGCAGGATGCGGCGGATGGCGCCGCGCGTGCCGCCGACCAGCGTCTCGACCGGCGTGCCCGCGATCGGGAAGAAGCGGATCAGGTGCTCGGGCGGGGGCAGCGGCGTGACGTCGCGGATGCGCTGGTCGTCGGTGTCGCTCGTGCGCTCGCTGAGCGACAGCGTGTGGCGGGCCTCGCCGGGGGGCTTGTCGAAGGTCATCGGTCTACTCCAGGATCGGGGCGGCACCGGCGAAAAAAAACCGCCGGGGGGTGCCGGCGGTCTTTCGGGGGTCTCGCGTTCAGTTGCGTGCGATCGCCTCTCGAGCCACCTGGCGGGGCGAGAACCAAAAGTACGCAAAATGGAAGCGGGGCGCGTTCATGTGGACGGAAATGTAGCACGCGGTGCGCTTGCCCGGTCTTCGCGGCGGGGCAAGCGAGGTTTCGACGCCGTCGCTCAGGCGGTGCCGCCCACGACCAGGCCGTCGATGCGCAGCGTCGGCTGGCCGACGCCCACCGGCACGCTCTGGCCCTCCTTGCCGCAGACGCCCACGCCGGTGTCGAGCTCCATGTCGTCGCCGATCATCGAGATGCGCGTCAGGGCGTCCGGACCGTTGCCGATCAGCGTCGCGCCCTTGACGGGGTACTGGATCTTGCCGTTCTCGACCCAGTAGGCCTCGCTCGCGGAGAACACGAACTTGCCGCTGGTGATGTCGACCTGGCCGCCGCCGAAGTTGGTCGCGTACAGCCCGCGCTTGATGGAGCCGACGATCTCCTCCTTCTTGCGGTCGCCGCCCAGCATGTAGGTGTTGGTCATGCGCGGCATCGGCGTGTGCGCGTAGCTCTCGCGCCGGCCGTTGCCGGTGGGCTTCACGCCCATCAGGCGCGCGTTCATCGAGTCCTGGATGTAGCCGCGCAGGATGCCGTCCTCGATCAGCACGTTGCGCTGGCTCGGGTTGCCTTCGTCGTCGACGTTGAGCGAGCCGCGGCGGTCGGCGATGGTGCCGTCGTCGAGCACGGTGACGCCCTTGGCAGCGACGCGCTTGCCGATGCGGCCGGCGAACGTGCTCGAGCCCTTGCGGTTGAAGTCGCCCTCGAGGCCGTGGCCGACGGCCTCGTGCAGCAGCACGCCGGGCCAGCCGGGGCCGAGCACGACGGTCATCTCGCCCGCGGGCGCGGGGCGCGACTCGAGGTTGACCAGCGCGGCGTTGACGGCCTGGTCGACGTACCTGGCCAGCATGGCCTCCGTGAAGTAGCCGAGGCCGAATCGCCCGCCGCCGCCGCCCGAGCCCGTCTCGCGCCGGCCGTTCTGCTCGGCGATGACCGTGATGGACAGGCGCACCAGCGGACGCACGTCGGCGGCTCGCGTGCCGTCGGCGCGCGCGATCAGCACGACGTCGTGCTCGGCCGCGAGGCCCGCCATCACCTGCACGACGCGCGGGTCGCGCGCACGGGCCATCTTCTCGACCTTCTCGAGCAGCGCGACCTTTTGCGTGCTGTCGAGCGTGGCGATGGGGTCGGTCGCGCCGTAGAGCAGGCGGCTCGGCGCGACCTTGGTGCGGGACTGCAGCTTCACGCGCCGGCTCTGGCCCGCGGCGCCGATGGCGCGCACCGTGCGGGCGGCGTCCATCAGCGAGGCGGCGGAGATGTCGTCGGAGTACGCGAAGGCCGTCTTCTCGCCGGCCACCGCGCGCACGCCGACGCCCTGGTCGATCGAGAAGCTGCCGCTCTTGACGATGCCCTCCTCGAGGCTCCAGCCCTCGTGTCGGGTGGTCTGGAAATACAGGTCGGCGTCGTCGATGCGGTGCTCGCCCATGGCGGCGAGGGTGCGCGCCAGGTCCGCCTCCGCCAGGCCGAACGGCGAGAGCAGCAGGCCCTCGGCGATGGCGAGGCGTTCGATCGTGGGTTCGCGAGTGATCAAGACAGGCTCCTGGGGTTGCTGGGAAGTAAAGATGAGGGCGCCCACGCCCGGCATTCACGAAAGTTAACCCATTTCGAGGGTCAACGCCGTCAGCATGGCGCCGTGGCTGCGCGTTGTGCAGCTACGTCATCGACGTTCTCACAAGCAAACCCGCACACCCAGTCAAGGAGTCTGACATGTCCTACCGCACCGTCCTCGCCGCCGCCGCGCTCACCCTGGTCGCCGGCGCGTCGTTCGCCCAGACCGCCGCCACGCCGGTCACCCAGGCTGCCGAGAACCGCGAAGAGCACCGCGACGCCAACCAGCAGCAGCGCATCCAGGCCGGCGAGGCCAACGGCAGCGTCACCAAGCGCGAGCAGCGCAAGCTCGAGAAGCAGCAGTGGCGCATCCACCATGCCGAGAAGAAGGCCGCGGCCGACGGCACGGTGACCGCGGGCGAGGCCGCCCACATCGAGAAGATGCAGGACAAGGCCAGCCACAACATCTACGACCAGAAGCGCGACCCGCAAGGCACGGTCACGACGCCGAAGAACCGCTGATCGTCCTTCCTCCGCCGCGCGCCCTCGGGCGCGCGGTCCGGATACCCCGGCCCGGCCCGCATCGATGCGCGCCGGGCCGGTCTGCATTCAGGCCGACTCGGCCTCGTCGTCGGCGCCGCGCCATGCGAGCGCCTGTGCATAGAGGCGCTTGCGCGGCAGGCCGGTGAGCTCCGCCGCGAGCGCCGCGGCCTGCTTCAGCGGCAGCTCGGCCAGCAGCACGCGCAGCATGCGCTGGGCCTCGCCGGGCACCGCGTCGTCCGCCGCCACCGGCGGCGGCGCGGCATGCAGCACCAGCACGAACTCGCCGCGGCGGTGGTTCGCATCGGCGGCGAGCCAGCCGGGCAGGGCGGCGACGGGCATCGTCTCGACCTGCTCGAACTGCTTGGTCAGCTCGCGGCAGACGGTCAGCTTGCGCGGCGGGTCATCGGCCAGGCCCTGCGCGAGCGCCGCGGCCAGCGCCTCGATCCGGTGCGGCGCCTCGAACAGCACCACCGAGCGCTCCGACGCGCGCAGGCGCGCGATCTCGCCCGCCCGCTCCTGCGCCTTGGGCGAGAGGAAGCCCGCGAAGACGAAGCCGCGCGACTGCGCGTCGCCCGCCACGCTCAGCGCGGCGACCGCGCTGCTCGCCCCGGGCAGCGGCAGCACGCGGTGGCCAGCAGCCGCGACGACCTGCACCAGCACGGCGCCCGGGTCGGAGACGGCGGGCGTCCCCGCGTCGCTGACGTAGGCGACGCGCTCGCCTGCCGCCAGCCGCGCGCAGACCTGCGCGGCGCCGGCGCGCTCGTTGTGCTCGTGCAGCGCCAACAGCGGCTTTTCGAGGCCGAAGTGCCGCAGGAGCGCGCCGCTCGTGCGCGTATCCTCGCAGGCGACCGCGTCGGCGAGCGCCAGCGCATGCAGGGCGCGCAGGCCGATGTCGGCCAGGTTGCCGATCGGCGTGGCCACCACGTAGAGGCAGCCGCGCGGGAAGTCCTGCCCGGCGGCGGCGGCGGCCGCGGCCTGCAGCAGGATGAGGGTGGAAGGATCGGACACGGTGGTGGAGCCTCGGGTCAACGGGAAGAACGCTTCGCGCGCGGCCACCGGGCTCGCCGCCGAGGAGCGCGCGCTGCGCCTGCTCGAGTCGCACGGCCTGCGGCTGGTGACGCGCAATTATCGAGTCGCCCGCGGTCCGTCCCGTCGCGGCGGCGAGATCGACCTGGTCCTGCGCGACCGCGACGGCACGCTCGTCTTCGTCGAGGTGCGCGCGCGGCGCGATCGCGCCGCGGGTGGCGCGGCGGCCAGCGTCGGCCCGGCGAAGCGCGCCCGCCTGCTCTACGCGGCGCGCAGCTACCTGGCGCAGCTCGAGCGCGTGCCGCCCTGCCGGTTCGATGTCGTCGCCATCGACGGCGAGCGCGCGCACTGGCTGCCCGGCGCCTTCGAGGACGAGCCCTGATGGTTGCCGCCTCCCACTGCTGTGATGTGAGCGCATGCTCGCGCGCCGGTCACGCGCAGATCGAGCATTCCCGAAGGCCGCGCATCGCAAGATGCGTGGCCCTCGCGCCCGGAGGCGCCGCCCCGTGCGAGCCCGGGGGAACTCGACGGCACGTCGCGGCTCTGTCCTACGACCGTGCTGAACTATGATCCGCGCGCGGCGTCCATCGCCCGCTCGTGCCGCCTTCTCCATGCTCGAACCGCGAATCCAGCAGCATTTCTTCGAAAGCGCCGACCTGAGCTACCAGGCGGCGGAATCCATGGCCCGCCCGATCGGCGAGGCCGCCCAGGCGATCGTCGACTGCGTCACCGCCGGGGGCCGCGTCTGGGTCCACGGGCGCGGCGTCGCCCAGGCGCCGGCCCAGCTGCTGGGCGCGGCGCTGTCGGGCCAGTTCGAGCGGGAACGTCCCGGCCTGGCGGCCATCGCGCTCGCCGTCGACCCGATGCTCCTGTCGCAGCCGCGCGCGACAGGCGAGGCGGCGCCGGCGGTGCGGCAGCTGCGCCTGCTCGCGCAGCCCGGCGACGTCCTGGTGGCCTTCGCGCTGCGCCCGGACGACGCGCTGCTCGCCGAGGTCGTCGCCGCGGCGCACGAGCGCGACGCGAGCGCCATCGTGGTCGCCGGCCGCGATCCCGCGACCGCCGACGGCCGCCCCGGCGCGGGCATCGCGATGGCCGAGACCGACCTCTGGATCACGGTGCCGCACGAGCGCGCGGCGCGCATCTGCGAACTCCAGCTCCTGACGCTGCATGCCCTGTGCGATGCCGTCGACCTCCAACTCCTCGGCGACGCCGACCTCTGATGCCCACCTCCCTCCCCACCTCCTCGCGCCGGCGCCGGCCGGATCTCCCCACCGGCCTCCTCGCCGCGGCCCTCGTGTGCAGCGCCATCGGCTCGCTCTCGGGCTGCGTCGCGGTGATCGCGGGCGCCGGCGTCGGCGGTGGCCTGATGCTGACCGACCGCCGCACCACCGGCACCCAGCTGGAGGACCAGGGCATCGAGTTGAAGTCCGGCGGCCGCATCCGCGACGTCATCGGCGACCGCGGCCACATCAACGTCACCAGCTACAACCGGATCGTGCTGGTCACGGGCGAGGTGCCCAGCGACGCCGACAAGGACGCCGTCGGCAAGGCGGTCGGCGCGATCGAGAACGTCAACTCGGTCGTCAACGAGCTCGAGGTCGCGGGCAACAGCTCGCTCACGTCGCGCACCAGCGACGCGACGATCACGACCCGCGTCAAGGCGGCGTTCGTCGACAAGAAGGACATGCAGGCGAACGCGATCAAGGTCGTGACCGAGCGCGGCAACGTCTACCTGATGGGCCGCGTCAGCGAGCGCGAGGCCGACCGCGCGGCCGAGGTCGCGCGCGACGTCGGCGGGGTGCTGAAGGTGGTGCGGGTGTTCGAGATCCTCAGCGAGGACCAGCTCAAGGCGCTGACCAACCGCTGAGGACGGCCCCCCCGCGCTTCGCGCGTCGCCCCCCAAGGGGCTGGGCCACTCGTTCCGGAGCGGTCGGGCGATCGAAGCGCGAGACCCGAGGTCGCATCAGGGAGCGTGCGCTTACTTGCGGAGACGCTGGATCAGGCTCGAGGTGTCCCAGCGCCCACCGCCGCGTTGCTGCAGGTCGGCGTAGAACTGGTCCACCAGCGCCGTGACCGGCAGCCGCGCGCCGTTGCGGCGCGCCTCGTCCAGCACCAGGCCGAGATCCTTGCGCATCCAGTCGACCGCGAAGCCGAAGTCGAAGCGTCCCTCGACCATGGTCTTGCCGCGGTTCTCGAGCTGCCAGCTCTGGGCGGCGCCCTTGGCGATGACGTCCAGCACGGCGGGCATGTCGAGGCCCGCGCTCTCGCCGAAGGCGATCGCCTCGGCCAGGCCCTGCACCATGCCGGCGATGCAGACCTGGTTGACCATCTTGGCCAGCTGGCCGGCGCCGCTCTCGCCGAGCCGCGTGACGGCGCGCGCGAAGGCCATCGCGACCGGCTTCATGGCGTCGAAGGGCGCGGCGTCGCCGCCGCACATCACGGTGAGCGCGCCGTTGATCGCGCCCGCCTCGCCGCCGGAGACCGGCCCGTCGACGAAGTGCAGCCCGCGGAGCACGGCCTTGCTGTGCAGCTCGCGGGCGACGTCGGCCGAGGCGGTGGTGTGGTCCACCAGCACCGCGCCGCGCGCCATGCCGGCGAAGGCGCCGTCGTCGCCGAGCACGACGGCGCGCAGGTCGGCGTCGTTGCCGACGCAGGAGAAGACGAACTCGGCGCCGGCCACCGCCTCGCGCGGGGTCGCGGCGGCCGCGCCGCCGTGCCTGGCCACCCAGGCCTCGGCCTTCGCGGCCGTGCGGTTGTAGACGGTGACGGTGTGCCCGGCGGCCGCCAGGTGGCCGGCCATCGGCGCGCCCATCACGCCCAGGCCGAGGAAGGCCACCTTGCGCGCGGGCGTCGGTTCATAGGTCTTGCTTGCCATGTCGCCTCATCGTTGATGTGTGCATCGGACGGGGCGACCGCCCGGATCCCGCGAGCGGCCGCCCCGGCGCGAGTGTCGCACCGCGCGCCCGGCCGCCCGACGGCGGGGATTTCCCCGGCGCGGCAGGCGCTGGAATCCGCGGATGAATCCGGCGGGGATTCTCAGACGATGGTCATGTGCTCGGTGCCGGCCGAGAGGTCGGTGACGCGCGAGCGCTCGCTCTCGAGCTTGATCTGCAGACGCAGGTCGTTGACCGAGTCGGCGTTGCGCAGCGCGTCCTCGTACGTGATCATGTTGGCCTCGTAGAGGTCGAACAACGCCTGGTCGAAGGTCTGCATGCCGAGCTCGCGCGAGCGCTTCATCAGCTCCTTCAGCTCGCCCACCTTGCCCTGGAAGATCAGGTCGGCGACGAGCGGCGAGTTCAGCATGATCTCGACCGCCGCGATGCGCCCCTTGCCCTCCTGGCGCGGCAGCAGGCGCTGCGAGACCAGCGCCTTGAGGTTCAGCGACAGGTCCATCAGGAGCTGCATGCGCCGCTCCTCGGGGAAGAAGTTGATCATGCGATCGAGCGCCTGGTTGGCGCTGTTCGCGTGCAGCGTGGCCATGCACAGGTGGCCGGTCTCGGCGAAGGCGATGGCGAGGTCCATGGTCTCGCGGTCGCGGATCTCGCCCATCAGGATGACGTCGGGCGCCTGGCGCAGCGAGTTCTTGAGGGCGTTCTCCCAGGTGTCGGTGTCGATGCCGACCTCGCGCTGGGTGACGATGCAGTTCTTGTGCGGGTGCACGAACTCGACCGGATCCTCGACGGTGATGATGTGGCCGTAGGTGTGCTCGTTGCGCCAGTCGAGCATGGCCGCCTGCGAGGTCGACTTGCCCGAGCCGGTGGCGCCGACCATGATGATCAGCCCGCGCTTGGACAGCGAGACCTCCTTCAGGATGCGTGGCAGGCCGAGCGAGTCGATCGTCGGGATCTCCTGCGGGATCGTCCGCAGCACCAGACCGACGTGGCCCTGCTGCAGGAAGGCGCTGCAGCGGAAGCGGCCGATGCCCTGCGGCGAGATCGCGAAGTTGCACTCCTTCGTGCGCTCGAAGTCGGAGGCCTGCTTGTCGTTCATGATGGCGCGCGCCAGCGCCATCGTGTGCGCGCCGGTGAGCGGCTGCGGCGACACCTTGGTGACCTTGCCGTCGACCTTGATCGCCGGCGGGAAGTCGGCGGTGAGGAAGAGGTCGGAGCCGTTGCGGGTGACCATCAGCCGCAGCAGGTCGTTGACGAACTTGGATGCCTGTTCTCTTTCCATGACCTCGGTCCTTCGGGCGTCTCGTGGAACGTTCGGGGAAATGCGCGGCAAGCGCGGAGCGCGTCTGCCGGCGACCTTACTCTCGGGTGAGGAGCGCCGACAAGCGGGCGCTCACCTGCCGCAGCCGCAGCGACAGACGCCGCGCCAGCCAGGCGAGCATCGCCGCCGCGAGCCGGGGCTCGTGCTGCATCATGCGGTCGAGCGCCGCGGCGCCCAGCACCGCTAACCTGGCGGGCGTGAGGGTGGTGCAGGCCGAG
>Ga0209051_1002734_pt1 | contig 12243 bp, 12 predicted proteins | sample AraplaCvi_mMS_r2_2_FD_184286 | JGI IMG/M metagenome (GOLD analysis project Ga0209051, IMG submission 184286) | Arabidopsis root microbial communities from North Carolina, USA - plate scrape MF_Cvi_mMS_r2 (SPAdes) (version 2) | ecosystem: Host-associated > Plants > Roots > Endosphere | place...
GGTCGTCGGCAGGCAGTCCGCCGGTAGGGCCGTAGTAGGACAGCGAGTCGCAGAAGACGAGTAGGGTCCTTCGCGGGGTCTCGCTAGAGGACATCGTTGGCGACCTGGGCCGAGGCGTTCCACACGTCGAGCCGCCATCGGACGTCCCGCGGCGCCGCATCGTCGTCGGAATGTCCGGACAGCTGCACCCAACTCGCGTTGCCCATGCCGCCGAGCACCGGCCAGTTGTCCACCGGCAGGTCAAGCAACGCGGCCGTCAGCGCGGCGATCAGCCCGCCGTGGGCCACCAGGACGACGGGCCGGTCCGAGGCACCCCCGGCACCTGCGGAGCCCCAGTCGCCGAGCGCGGTGACGAGTTCGTCGACGACCGGCATGCTGCGCTCGGCCACGTCGACCCTGCTTTCGCCGCCGTGCGGAGCCCATCTGGCGTCGTCGCGCCACGCGAGGCGGGCCCCCGGCGCGACGTCGTCGACGTCGAGGTGAGTCAGCCCCTGCCAGTCACCGAGGTGCGTTTCGCGCAGCCTGGTGTCAACCGACACCGGCAGTCCGCTGAGTTCGGCGAGTGCCGTCGCGGTGTCCAGCGCGCGACGAAGGTCCGAGGACACTATCGCCAGCGGCTCGCGCTTGGCCAGCACTTCGGCTGCCGCGGCGGCCTGTTCGCGACCGAGGGCGGTGAGGTCGGTGTCGAGTTGCCCCTGCATGCGGTTGCCTGCGTTGTACTCCGTCTGGCCGTGGCGCAGCAGCACCAGTCGCCGAACCCTCACTGGGTGTCCTCCTCGGCATCGCTTGGCACGTCCCGCACGGTGTCCAGGTCGACGGGAATGACAGGGCAGTCCCGCCACAGCCGGTCGAGGGCGTAGAAGTTGCGCTCGTCCTGGTGCTGGATGTGGGCGACGATGTCGATGTAGTCGAGCAGCACCCAGCGACCCTCGCGAGTGCCTTCCCTGCGGGCGGGCTTGTACCCGGCCAGCCGCATCTTCTCCTCGACCTCGTCGACGATCGCGTTCACCTGCCGGTCGTTGGACGCCGAGGCGACGACGAAGCAGTCGGTGATGACGAGCTGGTCGGAGACGTCGATGACGACGATGTCGTCGGCGAGCTTGGCCGACGCCGCCTGGGCGGCGATGGTGGCCATGTGGATGGCTTCTGCATTGGCGGTCATGCGTGGTGTTCCTTTGTCGCGTGAGCTGTCGCGGGATAGAGACCGCGCTTGGTGACGTACTGGACGACGCCGTCGGGTACCAGGTACCAGATGGGTCTGCCGAGTTCTGCCCGCCTGCGGCAGTCACTCGACGAGATCGCCAAGGCCGGGACTTCGACGAGTTTGAGCGAATCGGCGGGTAGTTCCTTCATTGCCGCCGCGATGTGCTCGCCGTCGAGTTCGTAGCCAGGGCGGCTGACTCCGACGAAGCGCGCGAGGGCAAACAGGTGTTCCCAGTTCTGCCACGACAGGATCGAGCCGAGGGCGTCGGCCCCGGTGATGAAGTACAGGTCGGCGTCGGGGTTGAGCGCGGCGAGGTCACGCAGCGTGTCGGTCGTATAGGTGGCACCACCGCGGTCGATGTCGACCCGGCTCACCGAGAAGCGCGGGTTGGCCGCGGTGGCGATGACCGTCATCAGGTAGCGGTCTTCCGCGGCGGTGACGTTGCGGTCCCGCTTCTGCCAGGGCTGACCGGTGGGGACGAAGACGACTTCGTCGAGGTCGAACAGGTCGGCCACCTCGCTGGCCGCGACGAGGTGGCCGTGATGGATGGGATCGAACGTCCCGCCCATCACCCCCAGCCTGCGTCGAGTCACGAATAGGCAGCTTAGACGGGAAGCAGCTGATCGATCACCGCGGCGAGCTGCTTGGCCGAGCGGCACTCGTGCATCGGGATGACGCCTTGGTACCGCGGCACCGCGGAATCGCCGCTACCCCACAGGTGCTTGGGCTCGGGGTTGAGCCAGTGGGCGTGCCGGCTCGCGGTCACCATGTGGGTCAGCAGGGCCACTTCCGGGTTGCGGTAGTTGTTGCGCCCGTCGCCGAGGACCAGCAGCGAACTCCGTGGCGAGAGCACACTCGGATACTTGTCCAAGAACGACACGAACGCGTGCCCGTAGTCGGAGTGACCGTCGCGGGTGTACACGCCCGCCTCCCTGGTGATGCGCTGAACGGCGACGGCCAGGTCGGAGTCGGGACCGAACATCTCGGTGACCTCGTCGGTGGTGTCTATAAAGGCAAAGACGCGAACCCTACTGAACTGCTGACGCAGCGCGTTCACCAACAGCAGCGTGAAGTGGCTGAAGCCGGCCACCGAACCGGAGACGTCGCACAGCACGACGAGTTCCGGCCGTGCGGGGCGCGGCTTCTTCAGCACGACGTCGATCGGGACCCCACCGGTGGACATCGACTTGCGCAGCGTCTTGCGCAGGTCGATCTGACCGGCCCTCGACCGTCGGCGGCGCGCGGCCAGCCGCGAGGCGAGCGTCCTCGCCAGCGGTGAGACCACGCGGCGCATCTCGCGAAGTTGCTCACCGGAAGCCCTGAGGAACTCGACGTTCTCGGCGAGTTGCGGAATGCCGTAGGTCTGGACGTGTTGGCGCCCCAGCTGTTCGGCGGTCCGGCGCTTGGTCTCGGCCTCGACCATGTGACGCAGCTGGGCGATGCGCTTGGTGGCCATCGCCTTCGCGATCTGTTCCTGGGTCGGGGTCGGCTCGTCGCCGTAGGGGGCCAACAACCCGGCGAGGAGCTTGCCCTCCAGCTCGTCGAGAGCCATCGCCTTGAGCGCCTGATAGGACGAGTACGACGGCCCTCGGCTCGAGGCGTACTTGCCGAACGCCTCGACGATTTGGGCGACCATCGCCGCCAGGCGGTCGTCGACCGTTGCCATGTCCTCGTTGCCCGCCAGCATCTCGACCAGCGCGGCCCGCAGGGCCTCGGCGTCCTGGCGCGGCGCGGCGTCCCGCGGTTCGGCCTCGTCGGCTTCGTCGTCGTCGACGACGGTGCGCGCGCCAAGCGCGGCGGGGAACCACAGGTCGAACATCGCGTCGTAGGTACCGCGGTGATCCGGGCGCCGCAGCACCGCGCACGCCAGCCCTTCGCGCAGCACTTCGCGGTCACCGAGTCCGAGCACCGTCATCACCTGGCCCGCGTCCACCGTCTCCGACGGGCCGACCGCGATGCCGACACCGCGCAGCGCTTCGACGAACTCCACCAGGTGTCCTGGAAAGCCGTGTGGCGCAAGGGGTTGCGGCGGGCTGGTGCGACGGACGGCCATCAGTTGAGCCTGAGCTCCCCGCTGGCCTTCACCTGGTCGGACTGATGCTTGAGCACCACTCCGAGGGTGGCGGCGATCATCTCGTCGTCGATCGTGTCCATGCCGAGCGCCAACACCGTCCGACCCCAGTCGATGGTCTCAGCCACCGACGGCACCTTCTTGAGTTGCATGTCGCGCAGCACGCCGATGATGCGGACCAGTTCCTCGGCGATCTTCTCGGGAAGCTCGGGCACCCGCGACAACAGGATCCGGCGCTCCAGGTCGGGCGAGGGAAAGTCGATGTGCAGGAAGAGGCATCGACGCTTGAGCGCCTCGGACAGTTCCCGGGTGGCGTTGGAGGTCAGCAGGACGAACGGTTTGCGGGTCGCGGTGATGGTGCCCAATTCCGGCACGGTGACGGCGAAGTCGGACAGCACCTCGAGCAACAGGCCCTCGATCTCGATGTCGGCCTTGTCGGTCTCGTCGATCAGCAGCACCGTGGGATCGGTGCGGCGGATGGCCGTCAGCAGCGGCCGCGACAGCAGGAATTCCTCGCTGAAGACGTCCATCTTGGTCTGGTCCCAGTCACCTGACCCCGCCTGGATGCGCAGGATCTGCTTGGCGTGGTTCCACTCGTAGAGCGCACGTGCCTCGTCGACGCCTTCGTAGCACTGCAGCCGCACCAACCCGGATCCGGTGCACTCGGCGACGGCCTTGGCGAGCTCGGTCTTGCCGACGCCGGCCGGGCCCTCGACGAGCAGCGGCTTGCCAAGCCGGTCGGCGAGGAAGACCGCCGTCGCCGTCGCGGTGTCGGGCAGGTAGCCGGTTTCGGCGAGCCGATTGGCGACGTCGTCGATGTCGGCGAACAGCGGGGCGGGACGAGCGGGGACACTCACGTGGTGGTTACTCCTAGCTAGGAAGGCCGGGTGTGGCCGTTGGGCGAGCCCCACACGATCCACTTGGTGGAGGTCAACTCCGAGAGCCCCATCGGACCTCTGGCGTGCAACTTCTGGGTGGAGATGCCGATTTCGGCACCGAAGCCGAACTGCTCGCCGTCGGTGAAGGCCGTCGACGCGTTGACCATCACGGCGGCGGCGTCGACCCGTTCGGTGAAGCGTTGCGCCGCAGCCAGATTCGTGGTCACGATGGCCTCGGTGTGTCCCGTGCCGTACTCGTTGACGTGGATGATCGCCCCGTCCACCCCATCGACCAAGGCGACGGCGATGTCCATGGAGAGGAATTCGGCGCGCAGTTCCTCCTCGGTCGGATCGAGGTGGACCGTGACGCCTGCGTCCTCGAGGGCGCTCACCAGCCTCGGCAGCGCGGTGTCGGCGATCGCGGAGTCGACCAGCAGGGTCTCGGCGGCGTTGCAGACGCTGGTGCGACGAGTCTTGGAGTTCAACACGATTCGCTCGGCGACGTCCAGATCGGCAGCCTCGTGCACGAAGACGTGGCAATTGCCGACACCGGTCTCGATGGTCGGCACGGTCGCGTCGCGGACCACCGCGTCGATCAGCCCGGCTCCCCCACGCGGGATGACGACGTCGACCAGTCCGCGGGCCTGGATCAGGTGCGTGACACTGGCACGGTCTTCACTGGGCAGCAGCTGGACGGCGTCCTCGGGCAATCCCTCGCCGAGCAGGGCCATCCGCAGCGCCAGGACCAGCGCCGCGTTGGACTGAGCCGCCGACGAGCTGCCGCGCAGCAGCGCCGCGTTGCCCGACTTCAGCGTGAGCCCGAAGGCGTCGACCGTGACGTTGGGCCTGCCCTCGTAGACCATGCCGACGACCCCGAGCGGGACGCGTTGCTGGCGGATCCGAAGGCCGTTGGCCAGGGTGCTGCCGCGGAGCACCTCACCGACCGGGTCGGGCAGGCCTGCGACCTGCCGAAGGCCGGACGCAATACCCTCGACGCGCTGCGGGCTCAGCGCCAAGCGGTCCAGCATCGACTCGGGAGTGCCTGCGGCCCTTGCGTTGTCGAGATCGGCGGCGTTCGCGGTCAGCACCTCGTGCACCCGGGCCAGCACCGAGTCGGCCGCGGCGTGCAACGCCCGGTTCTTCGTCTCGGTGTTCAAGGTCGCAAGGGTGCGCGCGGCGACGCGCGCCCGCCGGGCGGCGTCGTGAATCTGGTCGCGCAGATTCGTAGTGGGAGGAGCCTCAACGCTCATTAGTGCAGCTTATCGAGGTACGCCGCGAATAGCCCGTTCGGGGTTACGGTAAGCGGCGTGGCGAGAGTATGCGTGGTCGGCAGCGTCAATCTCGACCAATCCTTCACCGTCGGCGCCCTGCCCCAGCCGGGTGAGACCGTGCTGGCGTCGTCGGTGTCGGCGGCCCCCGGCGGCAAGGGCGGCAATCAGGCCGTCGCGGCGGCCCGCACGGGTGCCACCGTCCAACTCGTGGCCGCGCTCGGTGACGACGCCGCGGCCGCACATCTGCGCGCCCATCTGATCGGCAACGACGTCGGTCTGGACGGCACGGTGACGGTGCCCGGTCCCAGCGGGGCCGCGGCCATCGTCGTGGACGCAGGTGCCGAGAACACCATCGTCGTGGCGCCCGGTGCCAACGCCCACCTGTCGATGGCGACTGCCCGCGCCAGGCAGGCGGTCGCCACCGCCGAGGTCGTACTGATGCAGTTGGAGATCCCCCTCGACGTGGCACTCGCCGCCGCCAGGGTGGGACGCGAGGCGGGTGCCCTGGTGGTCGTCAACGCGTCTCCCGCGGGTGCGGACCCCAACGGACTCGCCGCATTGTCCGACGTGGTCGACGTCGTCGTGGTCAACGAGGTCGAGGCGGGCGAGTGGCATTGGCCGGTCGCACACCTCGTCGTCACCCGCGGGGCAGACGGTGCGACCTACCGGGGTGGCGACGTCGAGTTCGACGTGCCCGCACCCCCGGTCGAGCCCGTAGACACCAGCGGGGCCGGTGACGTCTTCGCCGGAGTCCTTGCAGCCGAATGGCATCGGGGCCCCGAGGTGGCGATCCGTCGGGCGTGCGCGGCCGGCGCCCTGGCGACCCTGACGGCGGGCGCAGGCGATTGCGCACCGTCCGCCGAAGCCGTCGACGACGTGCTCGCCGGTTGACTCAGCCCGTCGGCCCGAGCACGTCGTGGGCGACGAACATGGTGACGCCGGCATCGGTTTCCATGGCGCTCTGATTCACTACGATCCGACTTCGGTTGGGCGACATGGCGTTCGACACCAGGTGATGTGGAACGTCATCGACGAACGCGACGCGGTTCATTCGAATCAAGGGCAAACCGATGGCGGTGCCGAGCAACGACGCGGTTCGAGGGCAGGCGATTTCGGCGGTCATCTCGTGCTCCAGGCGCTGCAGCGTCACACCGGCGTCGGCGATCAGCCGGTGCAGCGGCGCCTCCGCCAACGACGACTCGGTGACCACCTCACCAAGACCCTTGGGAAGCCACGCCTCGGTGACGATCAACGGTTCACCCGTCGTGCGTTCGCGCCGAACGCGCAGCACGTAGAGGGCCTCGTCGCCGGAATTCAAGCGCCCCGACACCGCAGGCGGCGCGGCACGGACGCCGCACTCGATCACGTCGACTTCGGTCTCCGATTCGACTTCGCGCTCGTTGTGGAGGTGCGGATGATCCTGGGGCGTGCGCAGGGTGACGAACGAGCCGACGCCGTGGCGCCGGTCGACCAACCCCGCGTCGGAGAGGTCGGCCAGCGCACGTCGGACGGTGATCCGGGAGACACCGAAGAGGTCGCACAGTGACTGCTCGGTCGGGAGCGCCTCGCCCGAAGCCAGTGCTCCGCGGCCGATCTGGTCGTGAAGCACCAGGTAGAGCTGCCGGTGCAGCGGCACACCCGCGTCCGCACTGACACGCGCGGCGCCCTTGCTGGGTTCCTCCACAGCGGAGAGCTTTTCACACCGCGGGAGCGTCAGGCCTCCGGCACCTCGCGCTCGATCTCCTCGAGCCAGATCCGTGCCGACATGTCGGATGGCGCGCGCCAGTCCCCGCGCGGCGACAGCGCACCGCCCGCGGACACCTTGGGCCCGTTGGGCAGCGCCGAGCGCTTGAACTGACTGAACGAGTAGTAGCGCTGGACGAACACCTGCAGCCAGCGCCGAATCTCGGTCAGCGAGTACTCCGGCCGCTTGTCCACGGGGTAACCGGTCGGCCACCGACCCGCTTCGGCGTCGTGCCAGGCGTGCCAAGCCAGGAAGGCGACCTTCGACGGGCTGAACCCGTACCGCAGCACCTGGAACAGCGAGAAGTCCTGCAGCACATAGGGTCCGACCTTGGCCTCGCTGCTCTGAATCTCCTCGTCCTCGCCGGCGGGCACCAATTCCGGGGTGATCTCGGTGTCGACGACCGATTGCAGCACCGTGTTGACGTCGTCGGCGAACTGTTCCGAGGAGATGACCCAGCGAATCAGGTGCTGGATCAACGTCTTCGGGACCCCGCCGTTGACGTTGTAGTGCGACATCTGATCACCGACCCCATAGGTGGACCACCCGAGCGCGAGCTCGGACAGGTCGCCGGTGCCGAGCACGATGCCGCCGCGCTGATTGGCCAGTCGGAACAGGTAGTCGGTCCGCAAACCGGCCTGAACGTTCTCGAACGTGACGTCGTAGACCTTCTCGCCGCGGGAGAACGGATGGTCCATCTCGGTCAGCATTCGCGTCGCGGTGTCGCGAATGTCGATCTCTGCGAACGTCACCCCGAGGGCCTCGCACAGCGCGATGGCGTTGCCCTTGGTGCGCTCGCCGGTGGCAAATCCGGGCAGGGTGAACGCCAGGATGTCGCTGCGCGGCCTGCGCTCCCTGTCCATGGCGCGGGCGGCCACGATCAGCGCGTGGGTCGAATCGAGGCCGCCGGAGACCCCGATGACGAGCTTGGGATAGTTCAGCGCCCGCATGCGCTGCTCGAGACCTGAGACCTGGATGCTGTAGGCCTCGTAGCAGTCCTGTTGCAGGCGTTCGGGATCCGACGGCACGAACGGAAATCGCTCGACCGCGCGCCGCAACCCGATGTCGCCTGCGGGTGGGTCGAGGACGAACTCGACGTGCCGGAACGCGTCGGCCCGGTCGGCGTGGTGGCGCCGGTTGTCGTCGAAGGTCCCCATGCGCAGCCGTTCGGCACGCAGCAGTCCGGTGTCCACGTCGGCGACCGACCTGCGTTCACCCTTCGGGAATCGCTCGGTTTCGGCGAGCAGCACGCCGTTTTCGTAGATCATCGTCTGGCCGTCCCAGGCCAGGTCGGTCGTCGACTCACCCTCACCGGCCGCCGCGTAGACGTAGGCCGCCAGACACCGCGAGGAAGCCGACTGCGCCAACAACTTCCGGTCGTCGGCGCGGCCGATGGTGATGGGGCTGCCCGACAGGTTGGCGAGCACGGTGGCGCCGGCGAGCGCGGCCTCGGCACTGGGCGGCACCGGCACCCACATGTCCTCGCAGATCTCGACGTGCAGCACGAAACTCGGCAGGTCGGTCGCGGTGAACAGGAGGTCCGGACCGAACGGCACCTCGGTGCCGCAGAGACGGATGACGCCGCCCTGGTCGTCGCCGGGCGCGATCTGTCGGCGTTCGTAGAACTCTCGGTAGGTGGGCAGGTAGGACTTCGGAACGACGCCGAGCACCGCCCCTCGGTGAACCACGACCGCGGTGTTGTAGATGCGGTTGCGATGGCGCAGGGGTGCGCCGACCACCAGCACGGGGAGCAGGTCGGCCGACGCCACCACTAGCTCGTCGACGGCGGCCTCGACGGCGTCGAGCAGCGTGTCCTGCAGGAGGATGTCCTCGATCGAGTACCCCGACAGCGTCAGCTCGGGGAAGACGGCCAGGCCGACGCCCTCGTCGTGGCATTCGCGGGCCAGTCGCAGCACCGATTGAACGTTGGCAGACGGGTCGGCCAACGTCGTGTGATGGGTGCAGGCGGCGACCCGCACGTAGTCGTGTCGGTAGGCGGAGTAGAAGTCCACGACCCGATCATCCCAGGTACCCCTGGAGCGGCCTACCCTGGACAGGGATGAACGACCCCACCGCCCCCGAACTGGTCAGCCTGCTTGCAGGTCGCCGCCTTGCAGTCCTGACCGGCGCGGGCCTGTCGACCGACTCGGGCATCCCCGACTACCGCGGCCCGGATTCACCGCCGAGCAACCCGATGACGATCCGGCAGTTCACTTCCGACCCCGCGTTCCGGCAGCGCTACTGGGCGCGCAACCACGTCGGATGGCGGCACATGCACGCCACCCTTCCCAACGCCGGGCACCGGGCGCTCGCCGCGTTGGAGCGCGCCGGCGTCGTCACCAGCGTGATCACCCAGAACGTCGACCTGTTGCACACCAAGGCGGGCAGCGAGGTCGTGGTCAACCTGCACGGCACGTACGCCGACGTCGTATGTCTCGGGTGTGGCTCGACGATGACGCGCGCGCAGTTGGCCGACGAACTCGAAGCACTCAACCCCGGGTTCGCCGAACGCGCCGAACGGGTCGGCGGCATCGCGGTGGCCCCCGACGCCGACGCGATGATCGAGGAGACCTCGTCGTTCCGATACGTCGACTGTTCCCATTGCGGCGGGATGCTCAAGCCCGACATCGTCTACTTCGGCGAGAGCGTTCCCAAGGACAGGGTGGCGCAGGCGTATTCGTTGGTCGACGACGCCGACGCCCTCCTGGTCGCCGGCTCGTCGTTGACGGTGTTCTCGGGCTTGCGCTTCGTCAGGCACGCCGCGGCGGCGGGCAAGCCCGTCGCGATCATCAACCGCGGCACCACCCGCGGCGACGAGTTCGCCACGGTCAAGCTCGACGCGGGCTGCTCGGAGCTGCTGGTCCTCCTCGTCGACGAACTGGCCCCAATCCCGGCTCCCTAGAAGGTGACCGGCAGGGAGCGCACGCCGTGGACGAAGTTGCCTGCGACGTAGGACGGCTCCCCCGCCGAGATGTCTGGCAACTGCGTGAGCAGTTCACCGAAGAGCGCCCGCAGCTGAGCCCGTGCCACGTGTGCACCGAGGCAGAAGTGGCGGCCGCCGCCACCAAAGCCAAGGTGCGGGTTGGGCTTACGCGACAGGTCGAAGCGCTCGGGTGCGTCGAAGACGGTCTCGTCGAAGTTTCCCGACGCGTAGAACATGACGACCTTCTCCCCCGCGGCGACCTCTTGGCCGCCGACCCGGCAGTCGACGGCGGCCGTGCGGCGAAACGTCATCACCGGGGTCGCCCATCGGATGAACTCCTCGACCGCGCCGGGAATGCGGTCGTCGAAGTCGGCTGCCAACCAGGCGCGCTGGTCGTCGAAGTCGGTCAGCGCCTTGACGGCGTGGCTGGCGGTTTGGCGGGTGGTGTCGTTGCCTGCGACCGCCAGCAGGACGAAGAACGCGGCGATCTCGGCGTCGGTGAGCACGTCACCGTCGACCTCGGCGGTGACGAGCGCACTGATCAAGTCGTCACCCGGGTTCGCCCGCCGGTCGGCGGCCAGGGCGCCTGCCACCTGGTGCAGGTACATCTGACTTCCGACCAACACCTCCAACGGGTTTCGCCCGTTCAGGTACAGCGGGTCGCCCGACGACACCAGCGCGTCGGCGGCCTCGGCCACCTGCTGCCGTTCGGATTCGGGGATGCCGACCATGTCCGACAACGTTCGGATCGGCAACTCCTTGGCGCAGAGGTCGACGAAGTCCGCGCCGCTGCCCGCCTCCCGCAACTCCGTGACGATGTCGGCGGCGTTGGCCTTGATCGAGTCCTCGATCCGGCGCACCTGCCGCGGCGTGAACGCAGCGTGTACGACCTTCCGGATCATGGTGTGCCGCGGGGCGTCCATCGCCAGGAACGACTGTGAGGCCTCGAGCAGTTCCTCTGGCACGTTCTCGAACAGCACGCCCTTGCCGGAGAGGAACGTCTCGCTGTCCTTGCTGACCGCGACGATGTCGGCGTGCCGGGTCACCGCCCAGTAGCCCCGGTCCTCGGGGTCCGGCATCAGCGAATCCTCGACCGGTGGGTGCCAGCTGACCGGTCTGGCTGCGCGCAGCTCGGCGAACGACGTCTCGCGGGCGGCGGCGGTCGTCGACCAGAACGCCCGGGAGGACAAGTCGACCGGGTCGTACGGACGGGGTGAAGTCGATGTGAGCGGCGACACAGTCATGTTGCTGACAGTAGGTCTGGACAGTGTGTCTAGTCAAGGTGCCGCCGATCCGTCTAGGCTTCCCCCATGGCGTCGGTGACCAGGAAGCCACAGGCCAACCGGCAGGAACGCCGGGAACAGATCGAGCGTCTGCTGCTCGACGCGACCGAGCGCCTGATGGCCGACGGCGCCAGCTTCACCGAACTCAGCGTCGACCGACTCGCCACCGAGGCGGGCATCTCCCGCGCGAGCTTCTACGTCTACTTCGAAGACAAGGGTGATCTGCTGCGCCGTTTGACGGGTCAGGTCTTCGACGACCTGGCCGCCGCCGCCGAGCGCTGGTGGGGCGTGTCCCGTCGCCGCGACCCCGCCGACGTCCTGGCCGCCATGACCGGCTTGGTCGCCAGCTACCGGCGACACCAGCCCCTCCTCGTCGCGCTCAGCGAGATGGCCGGGTACGACGCCGTGGTCGGAGCCACCTATCGCGACATCATGGACGGCATCGCCGCCAGGCTCGCCGTCGTCATCAGGGAGGGCCAGGACGACGGCGTCATCCGACCCGAACTGACCGCGGACGTGGCGGCGAGCTCACTCACGTGGATGGCCGAGCGCACCTGTCAGCAGACCCTGCCGGGCAAACCGCAGTCGCACGACGCCGAGCTGGCCGCCACCCTGACTCAAATCGTCTGGGCCACGCTGTATCTCGAGGCGCCCTAGCTCCCCCGGTCGGCGATCCTAGACCGCGACGAGGTCGTCGGCGTGCACCGCGGGACGGCGCATCTCGGCCGGCAGATCGGACGTCGAACGGCCGACCATGGTGCTCAATTCGGCTGCGTCGTAAGCGACTACGCCGCGCGCGACCACCGTACCGTCCAGCGCGCGGAGCTCGACGACGTCACCACCGTGGAACCGGCCGGACACCTCGGTGA
>Ga0209051_1002735_pt1 | contig 12239 bp, 8 predicted proteins | sample AraplaCvi_mMS_r2_2_FD_184286 | JGI IMG/M metagenome (GOLD analysis project Ga0209051, IMG submission 184286) | Arabidopsis root microbial communities from North Carolina, USA - plate scrape MF_Cvi_mMS_r2 (SPAdes) (version 2) | ecosystem: Host-associated > Plants > Roots > Endosphere | place: USA...
CGCTGCCCGCCCCGCGCTCGATGCGCGCGTTGGCGTTGGGGGCCATGAACCGCGCGCCTGTTTCGGCCGCGATGGCGGCCAGCGTCCTCAAAGGCCCTTCGCGGAGCCCCAGGCCGCCCACGAGGATGCCGCAGCGCTTGCCAGAACGCAGCATCCGGGCGGCCTTGGCCACCGCATCGTCGGTGGCGGTCACCGGCGCGGTGAGCGGCATTGGGCGAGCGACGACGCCGCCCTCGTCCCAGCAGACGTCAGAAGGTAGGACCAAGGTGGCCACGCCACGACGGGAAAGCGAAGCCTCGACCGCCCGGGCCGCGTCCTGCCCGACGCTCGCCGATTGCGTCGAGGTCTTCACCCAGCAGGACACTGGGAGCGCGAGGCCCTCGATATCCGAAGCGAGCGGCGGATCGAGCGGTGCGTGATAGGTGGCGTGGTCGCCCACGATGTTGACGACCGGGGTTTCGGCGCGCTTGGCGTTGTGGAGATTGGCGACGCCGTTGCCCAGGCCGGGACCGCAATGCAGCAGAACGCCCGCGGGCTTGTCGGCCATGCGGGCATAGCCGTCCGCCGCGCCGGTCGCCACCCCTTCGAAGAGGCCCAGCACGCAGCGCATGCCTTCGATCTGATCGAGCGCGGCGACGAAGTGCATTTCGCTTGTGCCGGGATTGGCGAAACAGGTATCGACGCCGCTCGCGAGCAGCGTCTTAACAAGGGCTTCGGCTCCGTTCATGTGATCACCTTCGTGAGGCTGCGCGCGCCGCGCGGCGGCAAGACGCGTCTGCTTTTCGGGGGTTGGTTTGGTCTCGCCGGACCGAGGCTTGCGCCCCTTCGATCACGCGCGCGCGTCGACCTTCGTCAGGAAATCGTCGACGGCGCGAAAGGCTTCGGGCTCCCACAGGGTCGGCGCGTGGCCCGATCCGGGGATCGTGTAGAGTGTCGCGTTTGGATGGCCCTCGACCATGCGCGCGGCCAGTTCCGCGGGCAGATAGTGGGAGTTCTCGCCGCGTAGGATGGCCACCGGAATGTGTTCGACGGCTCGATACTCGGTCCAAAAGTCCGGGAAGCGCGCGATGAGATCCGGGAAGATTTGATTGGTCAGTTGGTCGAAGTCCCGCACCCAGACGCCAGGTTCGCTCTCGGCGTAGGCCCGCAGCGTCATGCGAACCCATTCATCGTGACCAAAGCCGGGAAACTGTTCCTGGTTTTGTTCGCGGATACGGTCCAAAGCTTCGTCGAAGCTGAACCCATCGGCGGTGGCGTAGCGCGCCATGCTCTTGTTGGCGGCGGCGCTAGCGCTTTCCACGCCCGTGTCGTTGAGGATGATACCAGCGACCATGTCCGGGCTGGTCGAGGCCAGGACCAGGGACAGGTGCGCCCCCAACGCCGTGCCCAGAAGCACGGCTTTTTCGATCCCGAGCGTTTTGTAGAGAAGCTTGAGGTCGTCGAGCAGCCGGTCGAACGCATAGTCGCTCACCTCGGTAGAGCGTGAGGTACGGCCACGCCCCCTGAGATCTGGCAGAACCACCCTACGTCCGGGTGAAAGATGCTCGGCGAGCTCGACGAAATCCTTGCTGTTGCGCCAGTAGCCATGAAGCCCGATGACGGGCGCGCCGCCGGTCGACCCGGCCCCATCGAAATCGCGATAAAACATGCGCATCGAGGGCGTCACGTCCAGCCAACGATGTTCGTGGGTCGCGATTTCCATGACGCCAGCCTCCAAGGCTCAAGATTTTTATGGATGGCCCGTCGACAGCGCGCCCCTAGCAAAACCATGAGACAATACCTGGCTAAAGTCAATTTATCATCACGCAGCTCGCCGCCTTGATCGCGATCGGTCGAGGCCGACACCCTGTCGCCCAAGGATCGACGCGGCTGACGGTCCCGCAACCCCCAGGGAGGGCGCGGCCTAGAATCATCAATATTTGAAGGGCTTTTTGCGAGTTAGTTCTTCGCTCGGCCGTCAGCGAAGGGTCGCGCTGATGCGGAAGTTGGCCGCATCCGCAGGAGCGGACACTCGCCCGACCAGCCAGAGGATAGCCGAGCCCAACCCGACAGAGTTGACCTTAGTCCGTGATTTGTGCTCTTTCAGCGCATCACAACGGGGCGCCAAATGACCATCATGAAGCCCAAGATCTTCCAGCTGGCCTATGTCGTGGCCGACATCGACGCAGCGATCGGCCATTGGTCGAAGCTCATGGGCGTTGGCCCGTTCTTCGTCGTGCGGCGCCCGAATTACATCGAGCAGACCTACAAGGGCGTGCGGACCAATCCCGAGGTGAGCCTGGCCTTCGCCTATTCGGGGGAGTGCAATATCGAGCTCATTGAGCTGCATGACGACCAGCCGTCGGTGTATCGCGACTTTGTCGAGCAGCACGGGTATGGATTGCAGCACCTTGGCGCCCTGAGCGACGACATCGAGGCCGACACCCGAGAGCTGTCCGAGCGCGGCGCGCTGCTCGCCCAAAGCGGACTCAGCGCGGCCGGGGTCGAGACGCGGTTCTTCGACACCGGATCCCCCGATGGGGTGATGTTCGAGTTGATTGCTGGCTCTCCGCAAGTCGTGACCAATTTCGAACAGATGAAAATGGCCGCGACCAGCTGGGACGGCTTGGAGGCGATCGCCTACGACGGCTGACGTTGGCGCGCCGCTGTTCGAGACGCCTCCTTCTTGTCTCGTCCGCGCCGACGCCGCACGAGGCGCGCAGATGCTGATCACGCCCGAGGCCTTGGTCAAAAGGCGGCGCCCCGGATGCTCGCTCCGCCAACCGCGACGATGGTCTGACCGCGAACGAAGGCGCCGGTCCTGGAAGCGAGGTGACCCCCGCGGAGCGTTGGCGGCTCTAAAACGAAGGCCTCATCGCCCGCGCCGCCGCCCTTTGGCCGCTGCGGATGCCGCCCTCCATATGCGGGCAATCGAAATCGGCGCCCGCGAACGACAAGCCCCGCACGCCTTCGGCCTGAGCCTTGAAGGCGGTGATCTTGCGGTACATGCCCGGGTCGTAGCGGGCCACGCCCCAGTCGTGGCGGACGACGGTCACGCGCTCGATCTTGTCCTCAAGGCTGGGGATCAGGGCGCGAAGGTCCTGCTTGGCCTGCGTGATCACCGCCTCGTCGCTCCAGAGCGCGATGCGCTCGCTGTCGGGGAAGGCGGCCCAGGCAGAGATCAGGGCATGGCCACTTGGAACATGCTCGGGCGTATAGACGCTGTGATTGATCGCGGCGTTGAAGATCGTTTCGCGATTGGGATGGCCTGAGAAGAAGTAGGCGTCCTCTTCAAGCGGGCTGTCGAGGAAGAAATAGACAAGCGCATAGCGGGTGTGGGGAAACTCGCCCAGGAAGGTCTTCAGGCCGCCGAAGTCGGCGGGCAGGATCTTGCTCGCCGCGCCGGCCGGACAGGCGAGAATGACGTGGCGCGCCTTTAGAACCGAGCCGTCCTGCAACGCGACGCCGGCGATCTCGCCGTTGCTCATGTGCAGGCTCTGGGCGAACGCTCCATACCGAACAGGCAGAGCCTGAGCCATCGTCTCGGCCAGTCGGGCATTTCCGCCCACAAGATAGTAGCTCTTGCGGGCGGCCTGCCCGAGAACATTGAGAAAGTAGTAGAGGCCCGTCTGCTCGAGGGCGGAGGTGGTCATCATGTGCGTCATGGGGCGCAGGACCAAATCGCGGAACGCTCGGCCAGCCCAGGCGAACTCCGTCCCCGCCCAGAGGGCGTCGGACGGAGGCGTCGGTTCGACGATTTCGAACGGCGAGAAACCACGCGGCCGGCGCACATAACCAAAGTAGAAGCGCATCAGGTCCAAGCCTCCGCGCAAGCCGAGCAGTTTCAACAGCTCAATGTCGCTGCCGACGCTGCGCCGCGAACCATCTGGCATCAGGTACAGCGACTTGCCGCCCTTCTCGCGCAGATCCTTGTCCAGGCCATAGTGGGCCAGGAGCTTCATGGCCTCGGTATAGTTGTCGAAATAGCCCTGAGCGCCCGCCTCGGCCATGTCGCCACGATGCTCGATACGAGCCACTCGACCGCCTGGCCGATCACTGCTTTCAATGACCAGGACCTTGCGGCCGGCATGATGCAGGTCGTGCGCCGCGGCGAGGCCCGACACGCCAGCGCCGACCACGAGGGCGTCGAAGTCTTCCATCATCACGACTTCCATCCACCGGCGCCACCGCCAGCGCCTATGCGGCGGCGACGGGCGTAAAGCCCAGGACCGCCTTGATTTCGAGGAACTCTTGGAAGGCCAGATCGCCCCATTCGCGGCCGTTGCCGCTCCTTTTGTAGCCGCCAAATGGGGCCATGATGTCGAAGGCGCCGTTGATGATGACCTGTCCGGCGCGCAGGCGCGAAGCCAAGTCCCGAGCCCTCTCCAGGTCGGCGCCGTTCACATAGGCGGCCAGGCCGTAGTCGGTGTCGTTGGCCAGTTCGACGGCCTCGTCCAGGTCGCTGTAGGTCATGATCGACATCACGGGCCCGAAGATTTCTTCGCGGGCGATGGTCATTTGCGGGCTGACGTCAGCAAAGACGGTCGGCTTGATGAAATAGCCGCGCGACAGGCCATCGGGTTGGTCGAGCCCACCGGCGACAAGCCTTGCTCCCTCCTTGACGCCCTGTGCGATGAACGAGCGGACCTTGTCATACTGCGCCTTCGATGCGACCGGACCCAGATCCACCTCGCCCAGGGGATCGCCGACCATCAGGCCCTCGGCGGCCGCCTTGGCCGCGGCGATCGCCTCGTCCAGTCGCGACGCCGGCACGAGCATGCGTGTGGGCGCATTGCAGGTCTGGCCCGAGTTGCGCATCAGCCCTTCGACGCCGCTCTTGACGCCTAGAGCCAACGCCTCGTCATCCAGGATGATGAGCGGGCTCTTGCCGCCCAGTTCCTGGTGTACGCGCTTGACGGTCGCGGCCGCGTTCTTGGCGACCTCGACCCCCGCGCTCGTCGAACCGGTGAAGGAGATCATGTCGACGCCGGGATGCTCGCATAGCGGCACGCCCACCCCGCGACCATCGCCATGAACCAGGTTGAACACGCCGGCCGGAACGCCGGCCGCGTCCATGATCTCGGCGATGATCTGCGCGGTGAAAGGCGCGCCCTGCGGCGATTTCAGGATCATCGTGCAGCCCGTCGCCAGGGCTGGCGCGACCTTGGCCGCCGTCAAATTCAACGGCCAATTCCACGGCGTGATGAAGCCGCAGACGCCGATCGGCTCCTTGACGATGCGGGTAGCGCCACGATCTTCCTCGAACGCATAGGCGCGAAGCACCGTCAGAGCGGTGACGAACTGGCCCAGGCCGACGGGCGCCTGCTGTTGCGAGGCCAATCCCACGGGTGCGCCCATCTCCTCGGTGAGGGCGGCGATGAGGTCGGGCGTCCGCTTCTGATACTCGGCGACGACGCGCGCGAGCACCGCAATGCGCACGTCGCGATCGGTGCGGCTCCAAGTCTTGAAGGCTTCTCGCGCAGCGGCCACCGCACGGTCAACATCGGCGGCCCCGCCTTGCACGACCTTGCCGCAGATCTCCTCGGTCGCCGGATTGACGACCTCGATCACGCGATCGACGACGGGGTCGACCCATTCGCCATTGATGTAATGTTTGAGGTAGTTGCGCACGCAGCAATCTTTCACAGCTACGGGGACGCCCCCGCTCGAACAAAAAAGGATGCCAGGCGGCTTCACCGCGCGCCTGGCATCCAGTCGCCTAGAAGCGAACGCCGGCAGTGACGCCGTAACGGCGATGCTGGGTCAGGATGGCAAGATTGCTGCCCCAGTATTCGGTCGGGTCATCGGCGGAGACCGGAACGATTTTGTCGCCGAGGTTCGTGCCCCAGACGGAACCGTAGTACTTGCCGCCCGCGCTTTCGAAGCCGATGCGGGCGTTGAAGAGCGTGTAGTCGCCGAGCTTCTGCGTATTCTCCTTGGTGCCGTAGTAGGCGCCGGTGTGCTTGGCGGAGACCTCCGGGGAGAAGGTGCCGATCGAAGTCTCGATGTCGTACTTCACCAGAGCGTTCCAGTTGAAGTCCTCGGCCAGCGGCAGCTTGTTGCCGACAAGGGTCGGATCGAGCGCCTTCTTGATTTCGGAGTGAAGAAGGCCCGCGCCGAGATTGAAGGTCAGGTTCTTGATGGGCTCGGCCGTGACCTCGAGCTCGGCGCCATAGAGGTTGGCCTTGGGAAGGTTGGAGAGAACCTGCAGCGCGGCGCCGCCCAGAACCAGCTGATTGGTCTGGTAGTCCTTGTAATCGTAATAGAAGACGCTCGCGTTCACCCGCAGCCGGCCGGGGACGATGTCGGTCTTGATGCCCGCCTCGTAGTCGGTGATCACCTCGGGCCTGACAGCGATGGCCCGGCCGCTGCCATCGAGGATGTCGGCCCTGAAGTTGGCGGTGCTGTTGAACGCGCCGCCCTTGAAGCCCCGCGAGACCAGGCCATAGAGCATGCTTCGCGCGCCCAGCCGGTAGTCGAGGCCGACCTTCCACGACACGTTGTTGAAGGCGCGGCTATCCGACAACGAGGGCTCGGGCGGCAGCAGGATCGCGCCCAAGTCGCCGCTGTCGACCGCCCGGACGAAGTCGTTGATCTGCGCCGGCGTCCCAGCGACCAGGCTGGGGTAAGAGAACAACGTCACGAAGTCGTAGCCGAAGGTCTTCTTTTCGTGGGTCCAGCGCGCCGCGGCCGTCAGCATCAGGTCCGGCGTGATCTGGTAGGTGGTGTGCGCGAACGCCGCGTAGGTGTCGACTTCGGCCCGCGTCGCGCGCGCGCTGGCGATGGTGGGCACGCCCGGGATGCCGCCGTCGGCTTCGGACATGTTGCTGTACCAGTCGGAGACGTCGTAATACTGGTCGGTGTTGACGACGCCATTGAGATAGAAGGCGCCCACGATCCACTTGAACGGGCCCTCCCCGTTCGAGGTCAGGCGCAGTTCCTGCGAGACCTGGCGATTTCGATTGGTCGTGTATTCCTCAAGCAAGATCGCCGGGGACCCGTCGTTGTCCGCGAGGAATTTCTGCCTGACCTTGAGATAGCCCGTCACTGAGCTGAGCGTCGCGAACCCCAGGTCATAGTCGAGATTGAGCGAGACGGGCGTATGGCTCATGTGCTCGTTAGGACGAAGCTCGCTTTCGTAGTCGTGGAAATTCGAGCCCGGGCCCGCAGCTTGATACCCCTTGGCCTTTTGCAGGTCGGCCAGCGTGGGGTAGACGCCCGCGGAGGTCGGAAAGCCCATCGGCGGGGTGACGTAGCCGGGGGTGGTCCTCCAGAGGACCCGGCTCATGTCGCCCCAGAAATGCTGGAGCCTCAAGGTCGCGCTGAATTTGTCCGTCGGCTTCCACGCCGCGATCGCGCGCACGCCGGTGTAGCTGTTGCCGCCTTGGCGCTGATTTAGATAGATGTTGTTGATATCGCCATTGGCGTTGTCGTGCAGAACCGAGACGCGTAGGCCGAGCGTATCGGAGACGGGGCCGCCATAGGCGGCGTTCACGGTGTGCTGGCCGTACTTTCCGACGCTGAAATCGGCGTAGCCCTTGGCCTCCGGGCCAGGCGTCGCCGACATCATCCGAATGGCGCCGCCCGTGGCGTTGCGGCCAAAGAGCGTGCCCTGGGGACCGCGCAGCACTTCCACGCGATCCAGATCCCACGTGGGCACGCCCTGCGACATCGGCGCATCCATCGGGATGTCGTCGATGTAGATCATGTTGGACGTCGTGGCGTTGGCGTTGAAGTCGCCTTGCGAGATGCCCCGGATGCCGGTGCGCGGCATACCAAAGCCGATGTTGTTGCTGAGCTGCACATTGGGCACCTGCTGGGCGATGTCCGTGCTGGTGCGAACGTGCTGGGCCAGATTCTCGCCGCCGAGCACGGTCATGGAGATCGCCACGCGCTGAGCGCTTTCGGAGCGGCGGTTGGCCGTGACGATGATCTCGTTGACGACGCTGGCTTCCGGCTCGGCGGGCTTCTGATCGCCCGGAGCCGCGGAGGTCTGCGCCATGGCGGGGGAGCTCAACGCGGCCAGGGCGATCACGCTCGCGCCGCATAGAATAGTTCCGAGTTTCATGAACAACCCCCTTCTTTCATTTCAGCGCAGGCGACATCGGCTCGGCGCTATTGTTGATATATCTCTGTATTACTTACCTATCTTCTCGCTCATGCGCGCCCGCGGGCGCGGCATGAATAGATATGCTTACGATTATTTCCGCCTTCATCGTTGGCGCGCCTCAGCTTAGACGCCGCCTTCACGACCCGATCCATGCGCACCCCGGGCGACGCAGACGCGACCACCCCTGCCCGGAACCTCAGCGAAACGCTCGTTAGAAACCACCGTTCGGAAGGATATTCACACTCGAATGATTGACGCAAGTCAGTTTTATGAATGCGTAACGTGACCGGCGTCGTGGTCGGTTTTCCGGAGAAGGATTGCCGAATGCCGGGATATATGATGTTTTATATCACTTTTTCGCGCTTTGCTCTGGACAGGCCATCCGCGTTCTCCATCCACGCCATTCCACATAAATTGACGCTGGCCCGTTTGTGGTCGGGAGCTTCGATGGTCGGGAGGGGTCGAAAAGCGCCTTCGCCCGCGCCAACCAAGGGCCTCGGGCTCGTCGGCTCAGCACCATTGAAGCACAAGAAAAGGCCCGCCGCCCCGGCGGCAGGCCTCTTGAGGAACCGTGAAGTCGGCGACGCCCGCGGACGCGAAGACGCCTGATATGGACGCGGGACCCAAGGACGACGCGTCATGACCCGCCGTGCTCAGCCTGACGTCACTGTGCGCAGGCCGCCGGCCTCATTCCTTATAGCTGGGATCCAGCCGATCGAGCTTCCTCAGCAGGCCCTGCCAGAGGTTGTCGACGACGACACCACGGTCGATCTCCTCCCGGAAGGACGGCATCACTTCCGGGCTGATGGGCCGCACATCGGCCGACTGCCCGGCATAGAGCTGGATGACGCACGACTTTCTCAGGTTCGCCATCCTGGCCAGGGCGTGGTAGGCGACATAGCCCAGCGTCACCACGCCATGATTGCGCAGGATCAGCATGTTGGCCTGACCGAGCGAAGCCTGGACGCTAGCCATCCGCTGCTCGTGCGTCTCAACGCCGTCAAAGTCATGGTAGGCAAGCCCGTCAGCCAATACGAAGCCGGCGAACTGAGAGATCGGCAGCAGCGGATCCTGGCGCGCGGAAAGCGCCGCGGCATAGTCGTCATGGGAATGGATGACGAAATTGGCGTCAGGGCGGACCGCGTGGACCGCCTGCATCGGATACCACCCGCCCCGCATGATCTTCAGCGGCGTATCGTCGACATAGTCGCCATCGAGCGTGATCTTGACGAGCGAGGAGGCTGTCACCTCCTCGAGCAGGAAGCCGACGGGGTTGAACAGGTAATGCCCCGATCCGTCACCGATCCGCGCCGAAGCCGGCGCCTGGGAAAGATCCCACCAGCCCATCAACGGAATGAGCCGGCAAAGCGCCGCCAGGTCGACGCGCGCCTGCCATTCCGCGTCCGAGACCTTGCCCTTGAGGCTTGGATATTCGAAGTCGCCCAGTTTCATCGCCCATCCCCGTCTCGTGAGGAACAGCCCGCCATCCGGCCCGCCCAGCCTTAACAGCCGCCCGTAGAGTTCGACTAGCGTCAGCTTTATGTCAAGACGGGCGCGCGACAAGCGAACCCAGGGCGTGGTCCGTCATGTGCGGCGCCGCTGATGCGGGGCCACGCAATTCAAGGCCACCTTCCCGCGAAATCCTAGGCGCAGGAGCGTCATCTGCAGGCAGCGCCGGGCGACTGACCGCGGAGAGGGCCCCCAAGCGCGCGGAAATCACCCAACCCCGGGCCGAGAACCCGAACAGGTCGGCGCTATTCCGCCCCCAGCTCCCGGAGGGCCATGCGTTCGGGAATGTAGTTCTTGAGGTAGCCAAGGCTCGCCCGAAGCGCTTCTTCGTGCGCGTTGTCATCAATATATCCGATGCTTAGGTATGACCCAGACCAGAAAAGATCTATAATCTCGCCCTGGCGAGCAATAATTTGATCGAAACTTGGGTGTTCCGGCATATAGTATCGAGCTCTTAAACCACTAAGAGCCCTGATGCCAACTTTACTGTTCATCGCTATGCTGACCAGTTGATTTTCACGGGTTAGCCTAGGCCCTAGCAGGGCCTCGCAAGCTGGGCGATTTTTATTCATCCAATCCTTGGCCCTGGCCGCGCCGTCTCGGAGATAGGTCTGCCAGTCGCGCCTATCGAAGCCCGTTTCGGTCTTCAGCAGAAACTCGCTTAATTCCTCATCGTAGCGAATACTCAGTTCGCGTTGTATCGCGGCAATCGTTGGGTAGTGATAATAGGTGGCGGCCTTGGATATTCCGGCCTGTTGGGCGATGTCGGAATGACTTAAGTTCTCGATGTTCACCGCCTGCAGCAGTTCGCTGGCGGCTTGCAGGATCTTTTCATTCCTTTGACGACTGCGGTCTTGGGCCGGAGCGAGCTTTACGCGCTTGGGCTGTTCTGATCGCTGCTTGCGATGGGTCGACTTAGCCCTGACGGGCGGCAGGAGAGCGGTTGCGTTGTCACCATCTTTCTTCATTCGTCGTCCGCTTCCTGTCGCAGAGCCCCAAGCGCGGCGCGAGTCCGCAGCACATCATAGAGTCGATCCTGGCTCGATGTCTCGGCGCCGGGGCGGCAACCTCGCGACAACGCGCGCGACGCCGCATTCGCATCCCCAGCTTGACTCTAGACCCTTGAACCTGTCCATCGTCGCATCTATGACATATTGGACTAGCGTCAGAATGGTGCGCCCCCGATGGCTATCGCCTCAGATCCGAGATTCGATCGTCTGAAGCAGGCTTGTCCCAGTTTTTGGGTCAATCCCGCCGCCTTGTCCGCGCCTCTTCTGGACGATCCGCTCGGACATGCGGTCGATGAAGCCGAGGACCGGCTCCGCCGCTCGACGCGCTTGCTCTGGGCCCTCTTTCCAAGCCTTGAAGGAGCCGAGGAGCCGACAAAATCGCCCCTCGTGGCCGCCGAACCCTTGGGACTGGCGCTGGGCGCGCCTGCGGCGCTGGCCAGGCGGCTCTGGATCAAGGCCGATCACCAGCTCCCGATCGCGGGTTCGATCAAGGCTCGCGGCGGCTTCCATGAGGTCATCGCAGTCGCCGAGAAGATCGCGCTCGGCGAGGGGCTGATCGCGCCTGGATCCGACCTCGTCGCGCTCGCCACGGTCGAGGCCAAGACGCTGTTTTCCAAATACTCGATCGTGGTCGGCAGCACCGGCAACCTTGGCATGAGCATCGGCTTGATCGCTTCCGCGCTCGGCTTTCGCGCCATCGTCCACATGTCCAGTGACGCCAAGGCCTGGAAGAAGGAGCGGCTGCGCCGGCATGGGGCGGAAGTCGTCGAACACAGCGGCGACTACGCCCAGGCCGTGCTCAACGGACGCCAGGCCGCTCAGGTCGACCCGTTCTCCCACTTTGTCGACGATGAGCAGTCGCTCGATCTGTTCACCGGCTACGCCGCCGCCGCCCGCGAGTTGGTCGGCCAACTGCGCCAGAACGACATCGCCGTCGACGCCGATCATCCGCTTTTCGCCTATATCCCGTGCGGCGTGGGCGGAGCGCCCGGCGGCGTCGCCTACGGCCTCAAGCGGCTTTTGGGTCCACACGTCCACTGCCTCTTCGCCGAGCCCGTTCAATCCCCGTGCATGCTCGTGCAGCTCGCCTCCGGATCCGACAGTCCGGTGTCGGTCTATGATCTGGGCCTGACCAACCGCACCGAGGCGGACGGCTTGGCCGTAGGCCAGGCGTCTATGCTGGTCGCGCCGTTGATGCGTCATCGGCTCGATGCGCTCTTCACCGTTTCCGACGACCAGCTTTACGCCCTGTTCGCCGCCGATGAGCGCTCGCAGCGCCTCGGCGTGGAGCCTTCGGCGGCAGCCTGCTTTGCCGGACCGCTCCTCTTGGAGACGCCCGCTGGGCAGCGATATCTGGAGCAGGCGGGCCTTACCCTGAAGATGGCGCGCGCTACCCATGTCCTCTGGACCACCGGCGGGTCGCTCGTACCGGAGGAAGAGCGCCAGCGCATGAGGGCCCGCGCCACGGCCGCGCCCGATTTCGACCTTGCCGCCTACTGACTAGCCCGCCTTTTCCCTCGGAGCCCGTGCTCAATGACCGATACCTATGACGTCGTCATCGTTGGCGCGGGCTCCGCGGGCTGCGTCCTGGCCAATCGATTGAGCGCGGATCCCAAACGTCGGGTGCTGCT
>Ga0209051_1002736_pt1 | contig 12239 bp, 14 predicted proteins | sample AraplaCvi_mMS_r2_2_FD_184286 | JGI IMG/M metagenome (GOLD analysis project Ga0209051, IMG submission 184286) | Arabidopsis root microbial communities from North Carolina, USA - plate scrape MF_Cvi_mMS_r2 (SPAdes) (version 2) | ecosystem: Host-associated > Plants > Roots > Endosphere | place...
GCTGCCGCACAGCGGCAACTGGGACCTCGCCGGGGTGTGGCTGACCAACACCCACGGTCGGTTCACCACCGTCGCCGAACGTCTCAAACCCGAGTCGCTGTACAAGCGCTTCCTCGACTACCGCGAAAGCCTCGGCTTCGAAGTCCTACCGTTGACCGGCGGTTCGCGACCGCCGTTCGACGTCCTCGCCGAGCGTCTGCGGGGCAACGGGCTGGTGTGCCTGATGTCCGACCGTGACCTCACCAGGGCCGGGGTGCGCGTCGACCTGTTCGGTGAGCCGACGATGCTGCCCGCCGGGCCGGCCAAGCTGGCCATGGCCACCGGTGCCGCGCTGCTGCCGGTGCACTCCTTCTACGCCGGCGACGTCGCCGCCACCCAGATCAGCGCCCCGCTGGACACCTCCTCCAGGGACGTCCAGGCCGTCACGCAGGCGCTGGCCGACCAGTTCGGCGCCAACATCGCCGCCCACCCCGCCGACTGGCACATGCTGCAGCCCCAGTGGATCGCCGACCTGTCGCAGGAGCGTCGCGCGCGGCTGACCGGGACCACCTGATGCGCATCGGCATGGTGTGCCCGTACTCGTTCGACGTACCGGGCGGCGTTCAGGCCCACGTGCTGCAACTCGCCGAGGTGATGCGGGGTTACGGGCATCACGTCAGCGTGTTGGCGCCGTCCTCCCCGGAGGCCGATCTGCCCGACTACGTCGTCTCCGGCGGCAAGGCCATTCCCATCCCGTACAACGGATCCGTGGCGCGGTTGCGGTTCGGCCCGGCCACGCACCGCAAGGTCAAGCGCTGGCTGGTCGACGGCGACTTCGACGTGCTGCACATCCACGAGCCCAACGCGCCAAGCCTGTCGATGCTGGCGTTGATGATCGCCGAGGGCCCGATCGTCGCGACGTTCCACACCTCGACTACGAAGTCGTTGACGCTCAGCGTGTTTCAGGGAATTCTGCGGCCCTGGCACGAGAAGATCGTCGGCCGCATCGCGGTGTCCGACCTTGCCAGGCGGTGGCAGATGGAGGCCCTGGGGTCCGACGCGGTCGAGATCCCCAACGGCGTCGACGTCGAGTCCTTCGCCTCGGCCCCGCTGCTGGACGGCTACCCCCGGCCGGGCCGCACGGTGCTGTTCCTCGGCCGCTTCGACGAACCACGCAAGGGCATGGCCGTCCTGCTGGCCGCGCTGCCCGCCCTGGTCGAGTCGTTCCCCGACGTGGAGATCCTCGTCGTCGGGCGCGGTGACGACGAGGAGTTGGCCGCCGACGCGGGTGCCCTGGCCGGGCACCTGCGCTTCCTCGGGTTGGTCGACGACGAGGGCAAGGCCTCGGCGATGCGCAGCGCCGACGTGTACTGCGCGCCCAACACCGGCGGCGAGAGTTTCGGCATCGTGCTGGTCGAGGCGATGGCAGCGGGCACCGCGGTGGTGGCCAGCGACCTCGACGCCTTCCGGCGCGTGCTCCGCGACGGCGCCGCGGGCCGACTGGTGCCGGTCGAGGACCCCGCGGCGTTGGCGGCGGCGCTGACCGAGGTGCTCGGTGACGACGCCGCCCGCGACCGATACGTCCAGACCGCCAGCGAGGCGGTGCGCCGCTACGACTGGTCGGTGGTCGCGCAGGAGATCCTGCGGGTCTACGAGACGGTGTCGGGCGCCGGGGTGAAGGTCAGGGTCGAGGGCACCGACAACAACGACGATTCGGCCGCGGCCAAGCCGCCGGGACGCCGCGCCGCCCGAGCCCGCGCGCGGGCCGCCGAACGCGACGCCGCGAAGGACATGGCGTGATCACCTGGCTGGTCGTCGTCATCCTGGTCCTGGTGGCGGCGGTGTTGCTGATCGGCGGCATCTGGGCGTTCCAGACCGCCCACCGACTCGACCGCCTGCACGTGCGGTACGACCTGTCCTGGCAGGCGCTCGACGGCATCCTGGCGCGGCGCGCCGTGGTGGCCCGCGCCGTGGCGACCGACGCCTACGGCAACGCTCCCGCCGGGCGACGGCTGGCGGCGTTGGCCGACGCCGCCGAACGGGCGCCGCGGCACGCCAGGGAAGCCGCCGAGAACGAGCTGTCGAACGGGTTGGCCGCGGTGGACCCGACGTCGCTGCCCGTGGCTTTGGTCGCGGAGATGGCCGACGCCGAGGCCCGCGTGCTGCTCGCGCGGCGGTTCCACAACGACGCCGTGCGAGACACGCTCGCGCTGCGGGAGCGGCGCCTGGTGCGGTGGCTGCACCTAGGCGGAACCGCCCCGATGCCAAGCTATTTCGAGATCGTCGAACGCGGGGCACAACGCTCCTTCTCCCAGCAGGTCTACAAGCGCACGTCGGCGCGGATCGTGCTGCTCGACGAGCTGGGCTCCGTCCTGTTGTTCTGCGGCTCCGATCCGGCCACGGAGTCGGCGCCGCGATGGTGGTTCACCGTCGGCGGAGCGGTGGAACCCGGTGAAGACCTCGCCGACGCCGCGGTGCGTGAACTCGCCGAGGAGACGGGCCTACGGGTCAGCAAGGCCGATCTGATCGGACCGGTGTGGCAGCGTGACGCGGTCTTCGACTTCAACGGGTCGGTGATCCGCAGCGAGGAGATGTTCTTCGTCTACCGCACGCAGAGGTTCGAACCGTCGACGACGGGGTTCACCCCGTTGGAGACCCGCACCATCCACGGACACCGCTGGTGCGACGAGCCCACGATCGCGGAGCTCGTCGCGGGTGGCGAGACCGTGTACCCGCTGCAGCTCGCGGAGTTGCTGGCCGAGGCGACGGCGATGGCCGCGGCGGGGTCGACGGGGCCTGCGCGGCAGCTGCAATCGATCAGATGAACGCCGAGGCCCCGTGCGGATCGGGCGGATTTGGCCCGGCCACTACACTGCTTCAGTACTGATTTGGAGGAGATTGACGTGGATTCCCTCGATACACCGGTGACTGGCACCGCTCGGGTCAAGCGCGGCATGGCCGAGATGCTCAAGGGCGGCGTCATCATGGACGTGGTCACGCCCGAGCAGGCGCGCATCGCAGAGGGCGCCGGGGCCGTCGCGGTCATGGCGCTCGAGCGGGTGCCTGCCGACATCCGCGCCCAGGGTGGGGTGTCACGGATGAGTGACCCCGACATGATCGAGGGCATCATCGAGGCGGTGACCATTCCGGTCATGGCCAAGGCCCGCATCGGCCACTTCGTCGAGGCGCAGATCCTGCAGAGTCTCGGCGTGGACTACGTCGACGAGTCCGAGGTGCTGACGCCCGCCGACTACGCCAACCACATCGACAAGTGGAAGTTCACGGTGCCGTTCGTGTGCGGCGCGACCAACCTGGGCGAGGCGCTGCGGCGCATCACCGAAGGTGCGGCGATGATTCGCTCCAAGGGTGAGGCCGGCACCGGTGACGTGTCCAACGCAACCACCCACATGCGCAAGATTGGCGGGGAGATCCGCCGGTTGACGTCGATGTCCGAGGACGAGTTGTACGTCGCGGCCAAGGAATTGCAGGCGCCGTACGAGTTGGTGGTCGAGGTGGCGCGGGCCGGCAAGCTGCCGGTGACGCTGTTCACCGCCGGCGGCATCGCCACCCCCGCCGACGCGGCGATGATGATGCAGCTCGGCGCCGAGGGCGTCTTCGTCGGATCGGGCATCTTCAAGTCGGGCAACCCCGAGGAGCGGGGCGCGGCGATCGTGAAGGCGACCACCTTCTACGACGACCCGGACGTGCTGGCCAAGGTGTCGCGCGGGCTGGGCGAGGCCATGGTCGGCATCAACGTGGAGGACATCGCGCAGCCACATCGGCTCGCCGAGCGCGGCTGGTAGCGGCCCCCCGATGGCGATCGAAGAGATCCTCGACCTGGAGCAGATCGAGGTCAACATCTATCGCGGCGGCGTGTTCAGCCCCGAGTCCGGCTTCCTGCAGCGCACGTTCGGCGGCCACGTCGCCGGGCAGTCGCTGGTGTCGGCGGTGCGGACCGTCGACCCGAAGTACCAGGTGCACTCGCTGCACGGGTACTTCCTGCGTGGCGGAGACGCCCGCAACCCCACCGTGTACACCGTCGAGCGCATTCGTGACGGCGGGTCGTTCTGCACGCGCCGCGTCAGCGCCATCCAGCACGGCGAGACCATCTTCTCCATGTCGGCGTCGTTCCAGACCGACCAGAGCGGCATCGAACACCAGGACGCGATGCCGTCGGCGCCGCCGCCAGATGACATCCCCGACTTCAAGTCGGCCAGCAAGGTGTTCGACGACGCCAGTTTCCGGCAGTTCGACGAGTGGGACGTGCGGATCGTGCCGCGCGACCAGGTCGCGTCGATTCCTGGCAAGGCGTCCCAGCAGCAGGTGTGGTTCCGCCATCGCGATCCGCTGCCCGACGACCCGGTGCTGCACATCTGCGCGCTGGCCTATCTGTCGGACCTGACGCTGCTGGGATCGGCCCAGGTGCATCACGCCGAGGAGCGTCCGCATCTGATGGTCGCCTCACTCGACCACGCGATGTGGTTCATGCGTCCCTTCCGCGCGGACGAATGGCTGCTGTACGACCAGTCCTCGCCGTCGGCCTGCGGTGGCCGCTCGCTGACCCAGGGCAAGTTGTTCAACCGGTACGGCGACATGGTGGCGTCGGTCATGCAGGAGGGGCTGACCCGCTACAAGCGCGACGTCACCCCGTCCGCCCCGTGACGGTGCGCGTCGGTGTGCTGGCGTTGCAGGGCGACACGAGGGAGCACCTCGCGGCGTTGACGGAGGCCGGCGCCGAGGCCGTCACGGTGCGCCGCCGTGCCGAGCTGGACGCCGTCGACGCCCTGGTGATCCCCGGTGGAGAGTCGACCGCGATGAGCAAGCTCCTGCGGGAGTTCGAGTTGCTCGAACCCCTGCGGGCCCGGTTGGCCGACGGCATGCCCGCCTACGGCTCGTGTGCCGGGATGATCCTGCTGGCCACCGAGATCGCCGACGCCGGGGTGCCGGGACGCGAAGCCCTTCCGCTGGGGGGAATCGACATGACGGTGCGGCGCAACGCCTTTGGCAGGCAGGTCGACTCCTTCGAGGAAGACGTCGCGTTCGACGGTCTCGACGGTTCGGTCCACGCGGTGTTCATCAGGGCGCCCTGGGTCGAGCGGGTCGGACCGGCGGTGGAGGTCCTCGCGCGCGCCGGCGGGCATCCGGTCGCGGTGCGTCAGGGCCGAACCCTGGCCACAGCGTTCCATCCCGAGATGACCGGCGACCGTCGCGTGCACCGGCTCTTCGTCGACTCCCTGTAGCCCGCCCGGTCAGGCCTCGAGGACGGGCAGCACCAGCCGCGACGACGAGCGAATCGTGTTCACGGTGCTGGTGCCGACGCTGGCATGCCGAAAGCCCATGATGGCGGGTGTCTCGGGGTCCTGATCGTCACTCGTGAGGGTCAACCGGATGCGGTCACCCGCGGCGAACCGACGGGCGTTGGCCACCAACGGGATTCGGTATTCGACGTCCTCTCCGACGGGTACCGCCACCGCGCTGCGGCACGGCAGCACCGGCGCGCCGGGCTCGCTGGCCGCCTCGTCGACCTCGCGCAGGCTGGCGCGCAACCAGCCGGCCGTCACCTCGGTGACGGACCCGTCGGCGGCGACGTGAAGCAGCGTCGCGATCCACGCCGTGTCCGCGGCGGTGGCCGCTGCGACCAGCTGAAGTTCCACGTCACCGACGACGTCGAGGGTGCCGTCCAACGGGGCGCTGGTCCACGACAGCTGCGCAGGCGGGTCGACGGCGCTGGCCCGCACCCGGCCCAAGCCCGTACCCAGCGCCATCAACTCCCTGGCGCCGGGGGTGCCCTCCTCGTCGGCCAGTGTGCCGTCGGCGCACAGGGCCCACTGCGTCGGCGCCGACCCCGGCGGCGGCCATCGGTCGGCGGTGCGCCAGCCGCCGGCACCGGGCAGCACGTAGCGAATCGGCGGGCCGTCCATGATGCCGGTGTCACGCCCCTTGAGCCAGTGGTCGAACCAGGCCAGGGCCTCGGTGTGCAGGCTCTCCCACGGCCAGGTCAGCCCGAAGGCGCCCAGCATCGCGACCCGCACGTTTGGATTGTGCCGCAACGCCTTCCACGCCGTGAAGGTCGACGGCAGGTGCAGCGGCACGTTCTGCCAGTCGCAACCCAGATAGGTGGGCACCTCGACACGCTCCAGCAGGGGCAGCAGGTTGCGCTCGTCCCACCACCGGTCTCGCGTCGGGTGCCGGACCGCGACGTCCAGCCACAGGTCGTCCCACGGATGCGGGTCGTGCGGCAGCTTGAGAAGCTGCCGCAGCATGGTGACGGCGGCTTCGCCGTTCATGGTGGCGAACCGACGATGCAGCGGCGCAGTGGTCAGCAGCGTGCGGGCCAGTGCGACGGGCAGGCTGCGCCAGAACCCGTTGCCCCTGGCCGAGGTCATCCCGGTCATGGCCAGGAACGGCGTGATGAACGACGAACTGAGCAGCCCGTGGTGCACGGCGGCCTCGTAAAGGTCGGCGGTGACGGCCACCGGGAAGATCGCCTTGAGGTGTGGTGGCCGTTCGACGGCGGCCTCGAGCTGGGTCATCGCGAAGTAGCTGATCCCGATCATGCCGACGTTGCCGTCACACCACGGCTGCGCGGCGGCCCACTCGACCAGGTCGTACACGTCTCGGCGCTCCTGGGCGTCGAAGAACCCGAACTCGCCGCCCGAACCGCACGTGCCGCGCAGGTTGGCGATCACGTGCACATATCCTCGTGACACCCAGAACGAGGTGACACCGGCTTCGATGAAGCCCATTGGCGCGCCGAGATCCTGAATCTGACGCGGGTACGGCGAGGCGGCGATCAACACCGGGAATCGGCCGTCGGCATCCGGGCGATGGACGTCGGCGAGCAGGGTGACACCGTCGCGAACGGTGACGGTGTCGTCGTTCTCCCGCCGCGTGGCGTGTTCGGCGACGCTGAGGTCGCGGTAGTCGCGGCCCGTCGTCTGTGGCCCGTTCAGGGGATGGGACGTCACGGTCGTCAGGTTACGGCGCGACCACCTCGGCCAGGGGGGCCTTGGCGAGGACTAACCTCCACGTAGACTCGACGATCAGGCTAGAGAGTGAACGAAAGCGAGTAGTACCTGCATGAGCGGCCATTCCAAGTGGGCTACCACCAAGCACCAGAAGGCTGTCAAGGATGCGCGCCGCGGCAAGGAGTTTGCCCGGCTGATCAAGAACATCGAAGTGGCGGCTCGAACCGGTGGCGGTGATCCGGCGGGCAACCCGACGTTGTACGACGCCATCCAGAAGGCGAAGAAGACCTCGGTCCCCAACGACAACATCGAGCGGGCCCGCAAGCGCGGCGGCGGCGAAGAGGCGGGCGGCGCCGACTGGCAGCCCATCACCTACGAGGGCTACGGGCCCAACGGCGTGGCCGTGTTGATCGAGTGCCTCACCGACAACAAGAACCGCGCCGCCAGCGAGGTCCGCATCGCGATGACCCGCAACGGCGGCAACATGGCCGACCCCGGCTCGGTGTCCTACCTCTTCACCCGCAAGGGCGTGGTCACGCTGGAGAAGAACGGCTTGACCGAGGACGACGTGCTGACCGCGGTCCTCGACGCCGGCGCCGAGGACGTCGTCGACCACGGCGACAGCTTCGAGATCGTCTCCGAGCCGACCGATCTGGTGGCCGTCCGCAACGCACTGCAGGAGGCGGGCATCGAGTACGACTCGGCCGACGCAAGCTTTCAGCCGTCGGTGTCGGTGGCCGTCGACGTCGACGGTGCCCGCAAGGTGCTCAAGCTCGTCGACGCGCTGGAAGACAGCGACGACGTGCAGGACGTGTGGACCAACGTCGAGATCTCCGACGAGGTCGCCGCCCAGCTCGACGAGGACTGACCCCCTAGGGCGTCAGTACCGCGACGGCCTCGGCGATCGAGGCGTCTCCCGAGATGAGTTCGAACGTCACGCCGCCGGTGGCCGGGGCGTCCAGCAGCGCCAGCAGCATGGCGGCGACGTCGGCGCGGGGAATGGTGCCGCGGCCGGTCGACTCGGCGACGCGCACGCGGCCGGTGGGGGGGTCGTCGGTGAGGCCGCCGGGCCGCACGATGGTGGCGTTGAGGGCCGACCTGTCTCGCACGGCGGCGTCGGCGGCGGCCTTGGCGGCCAGATACGCGGTGAACACCGGGTCGTCGCCGGCAGCGGGCTCGTCGGCGCCCATGGCCGAGACCATCAGGTAGCGGTTCACCCCGGCGCGCTCTGCGGCGTCGGCCAGCAGGATGGCGGCGTCGCGGTCGACGGTCGTCTTGCGTTCGATGCCGCTGCCCGGGCCGGCGCCCGCGGCGAACACCACCGCGTCCGCGTCGCGGAGGTGACCCGCGACCTCGTCGGCCGTGGCCTTCTCCAAGTCGACGACGACGGCGTCGGCGCCGACGGCCGCCAGGTCACCTGCGTGCTCGGGGTTGCGGATCAGGCCCACTGCCGAGTCTCCGCGCTCGGTGAGCAGCTTCTCCAGGATCAGGGCGATCTTGCCGTGTCCGCCGGCGATGACGACGCGCATCAGTGGTTCTCCTTCGTTGCGAATACTTGGGAATCATCGGCGAATGCCTTGAACTCCAACGCGTTTCCCGCCGGGTCGAGCAGGAACATCGTCCATTGCTCGCCGGGAAGGCCCTCGAAGCGCAGATAGGGTTCGATGACGAACTGGGTGCCGTGCGACCTCAGCCGTTCGGCCAGACGGTGGAATTCGTCGACCGTCAGCAGCAGCCCGAAGTGGGGGACCGGGACGTCGTGACCGTCGACGGGGTTGTGGGTTCGGGTGGTCCCGCCGGGAGCCAGGTGGGTGACGAACTGGTGGCCGTGCAGGTTCCAGTCGACCCAGGACTCCGCGCTGCGGCCCTGCTGCAGTTCCAGCACGGTGCCGTAGAAGTGGCGGGCCGCGTCGAGGTCGTCGACGGGCACGGCCAGGTGGAAGCGGGGGAGGCGGGAGCCGGGGTCGGTCACCCCACCAAGTTATCCCGAGGCGAGGAACGCGCCGATCGCCCGGGCGGTCTGCGCGGGTTGGTCGAGCATGATCAGCACGTGCGCGTCGTCGACGTAGCGCAGGGTGGCGCCGGTCAGTTCGGCCAGCCGGTGGGCGTGCGCCCGGGGCATCACCGGGTTGCGACTCCACAGCACCAGGACCTCGCCGGGGAAGCGGGACAGGCTCTCGGTCGCACGCACCAAGTCGGCCGGGTCGAAACGCGTCCTGGCGTACTTGATCAGATCGCGACGTAGCGCCGGGTCGCGCCGGGCGTGGGCGAACCAGCGCTCGACGACGGGCTGGGGGATCGGCTTCTTGGCCATCATGCCGAACAGGAGGTAGCGCCGACGCAGCCAACCGACCGACAGGATCCGCATCGCCAGGGACACGGTGCGGGGGCTGAGGGTAATCAGCCGGGTGGCCTTGCCGGGCAGGCCGGGGGGAAAGTTCTCGAACGCCTCCGACGGGCAGACGACCAACCGTCCCACGCGGTGGTCGCGCCCGATGTCGGTGAGGAAGAGCGGGCCGCCCCAGTCGGTGACCACCAGCACCACGTCGTCGAGGTCGAGCGCGTCGAGGAAGTCGGCGACAAGCGCGACCATGGCGGGCATCGTCAGGTCGGCGTCCGCGCGCATCGGGATGCGGTGACCACCCATCGGCAACACCGGCAGCAGATAGCGGTGACCGCCCGGGAGCAGGGGCAACGTCAGATCCCACTGGCTGTCATTCATCAGCAGCCCGTGCAGCAGCACGACCGGGGGTCCGGTCGGGTCACCGTCGTCGCGGTATTCGATCGTGCCTGCGGGAACATCGACGGACTTCATGAGCCGCACCTCCGTTAGAACGATCATTCTAGAACGTATGCTCTAGTGTGTCTGGAAGGAGGGTGTGATGGCAAGGACCACCAGGGAGTCCATCCTCGTGGCAACCGCGGAACTGATGCGCGTCAAGGGTTTCGGCGCCGTCGCGATGAAGGACGTCGTCGCGGCGTCCGGCGCGCCCATCGGGTCGATCTATCACCACTTTCCGGGTGGCAAGACCCAGATCGCGCGCGAGGCGCTGGTCGACGCCGGGGCCGCCTACGGTCTGCTGATCCCCACGTTGACGGCACCGTACGACGACCTCGGAGAGGCCGTCGAGGCACTCTTCGACCAGGCCGCGACCGACATGGCCCAGACGGGGTTCGCGAACATGTGCCCGGTGGGCAGCGTCGCGGCCGAGGTCGCCGACACCGTCGACGACTTGCGCGAGGCGACCGCGGCCGTCTTCTCCGCGTGGACGGCGGGCGGTACGGCCTACTTCGTGGCACGAGGTCTCCCCGAGGCGACCGCTCGCGAGGTCACCGTCGCCGTCGTGGCGGCCCTGGAGGGCGCGTTCATCCTCGCCAGGGCCCTGCGCGACACGGCACCGTTGACGGCGGCGGGTCGAGCCATCGCGCGCGGCTACGTCGGGGTGCCGTTGACCCCGACCCCGACGCAGGCCGAGGCGGCGTCCACCCGCGCGTGACGTGCTCCTCTGGTTGAATCTCGCGCATGCGGAGGTGTCGCGACGCCGAGGGCGTGCGCTGGTCGGTGCGGCGCGCATGGTGGCCGTTCGGCGAGGGGTTGTGGTCGTCGGACGATTCGGGCTTCTTCTTCTGGATCGCGGCGCTCTACACCGTGTTCGTGGTGATCGGCTGGCCGATCTGGCTGGTGGCGAAACTTCTCGACCTCTCACCGTGGACGATCAACATCCGGCGCAAGGGCAAGATCGTGCGCTCGGAGAAGGTGAAGGGGCTGAGTGCCTCCCGTCGGCGAATGGACGAACTCCTCGACGAGCTGCAGACACCGCCGCCGCCCGAGGGCGAACCGGAGTCCCGGGCCGTCGTCTACTGACGCGATGACTGCGGGCATGTCGCTGACCCTCCACCGACGCCCGAACCGTTAAGGTATCGAACAGCTGTTCGGACCATCGGCAGCGTTCGTCGACGGGGAGTCTTGATGCGGGTGATGGGTGTCGACCCCGGGTTGACCCGATGCGGTCTGTCGGTCATCGAGACCGGGCGCGGCCGCACCGTGATCGCGCTCGACGTCGACGTGGTCCGCACGCCGTCGGACCAGCCGCTGCACAAACGGCTCTTGACCATCAGCGACACCGTCGAGCACTGGCTCGACACGCACTGCCCCGACGTGCTCGCCATCGAGCGCGTGTTCGCCAACAACAACGCCAACACCGCGATGGGTACCGCGCAGGCGGGCGGTGTCATCGCCCTGGCTGCCGCCCGCCGCGACATCGACGTCCACTTCCACACGCCCAGCGAAGTCAAGGCCGCCGTCACGGGCAACGGCCGCGCCGACAAGGCGCAGGTCACCGAGATGGTCACCAGAATCCTTGCGCTGCAATCCAAACCGACGCCGGCCGATGCGGCTGACGCGCTGGCGCTGGCCATCTGCCACTGCTGGCGCGCCCCGATGATCGCCAGGATGGCCGAGGCCGAGGCGTTGGCCGCCGAGCAGCGCCGCAAGTACAAGGCCCGGCTGAAGGCGGCGACGTGATTGCCTCGGTCCGCGGCGAGGTGCTCGACATCGCGCTCGACCACGCCGTCATCGAGGCCGCCGGTGTCGGCTACAAGGTGCTGACCACCCCGACGACGCTGGCGACCTTGCGGCGCGGAACCGAGGCCAGGCTCGTCACGGCGATGATCGTGCGCGAGGACTCGATGACGCTGTACGGGTTCGCCGACGCCGAATCGCGGGACGTGTTCACCGTCCTGCTGTCGGTGTCCGGCGTCGGGCCCAAGATCGCCCTGGCGACCCTGGCCGTCTACGACGCCCAGACCCTGCGTCAGGCGCTGGCCGACGGTGACGTCGCCGCACTGACCCGGGTGCCCGGCATCGGCAAGCGCGGCGCCGAACGCATGGTGCTCGAACTCAGGGACAAGATCGGGGCGGTCGCCGGCACCGGCGGGAGCGCCGCGGTCGGCGGGCACGCCATCCGCGGGCTGGTCGTCGACGCCCTCGTCGGGCTCGGCTTCCCGGTCAAGCAGGCCGAGGAGGCCACCGACAAAGTCCTCGCCGCCGATGCCGACGCCACGACCTCGAGTGCGCTACGCGCCGCGCTGTCGATGCTGGGGAAGAATTAACGCGTGGGCCGCTTCGACGACGACGAACCCGAGGACACCACCGAGCGCGAGGTCTCCGCGGCGCTGACGGTCGGGGAGGGCGACGTCGACGCCAGCCTGAGGCCACGCTCGCTCAACGAGTTCATCGGACAGCCCCGGGTGCGTGAACAGCTCCAGCTGGTGCTCGAGGGCGCCAAGAAC
>Ga0209051_1002737_pt1 | contig 12230 bp, 12 predicted proteins | sample AraplaCvi_mMS_r2_2_FD_184286 | JGI IMG/M metagenome (GOLD analysis project Ga0209051, IMG submission 184286) | Arabidopsis root microbial communities from North Carolina, USA - plate scrape MF_Cvi_mMS_r2 (SPAdes) (version 2) | ecosystem: Host-associated > Plants > Roots > Endosphere | place...
GCGGCTCGATGCTCTCGACGCCGATCATCAACCCGCCGCAGTCCGCGATCCTCGGCGTGCACGCCACGAAGGACCGCGCCGTCGTCGAGAACGGGCAGATCGTCGTCCGCCCCATGAACTACCTCGCGATGTCGTACGACCACCGCATCATCGACGGCCGCGAGGCCGTGCTGGGCCTGGTCGCCATGAAGGACGCGCTGGAAGATCCCTCGCGTCTCCTCTTTGACATTTGAATGGAGCCCCCACGGTCGCTGGCGCTCCCTGCCCCCCGAGGGGGCCGGCCGGTTCGGGACGGGCGGAGCCCGATCCCTCCCTCCCTTGAACTTCTGGGAGCCGGGCGAGCGGCAGCGCCGGTGTGACTTCGGCTCACTGACAAGGAAGAACTGATGGCAAAGAACTTTGACGTCGTCGTGGTCGGCGGCGGCCCCGGCGGCTACATCGCGGCGATCCGCGCGGCGCAGCTCGGCTTCAACGTCGCCTGCGTCGACGAGTGGAAGAACGACAAGGGCGGCCCCGCGCCGGGCGGCACCTGCACGAACGTGGGCTGCATCCCGTCCAAGGCGCTGCTGCAGTCGTCCGAGCACTACGAGCACGCCGGCCACTCGTTCGCCGATCACGGCATCCAGGTGCAGGGCCTCGCGATGGACGTCGCGAAGATGCTCGCGCGCAAGAACAGCGTCGTGAAGCAGAACAATGACGGCATCCTCTACCTGTTCAAGAAGAACAAGATCACGTTCTTCCACGGCCGCGCGAGCTTCGTGAAGGCTGCCGAGGGCGGCTACGAGCTCAAGGTCGCGGGCGCCGCCGAGGAGTCGATCACGGGCAAGCACGTGATCCTCGCCACCGGCTCCAACGCCCGGGCGCTCCCCGGCGCGCCCTTCGACGAGGACAGGATCCTCTCGAACGACGGCGCGCTGCGCATCCCCGCCGTGCCCAAGACGCTGGGCGTGATCGGCGCGGGCGTGATCGGGCTGGAGATGGGCTCGGTGTGGCGCCGCCTCGGCGCGCAGGTGACGATCCTCGAGGCGCTGCCCGCGTTCCTCGGCGCGGCCGACGAGGCCGTGGCCAAGGAAGGCGCCAAGGTCTTCGCCAAGCAGGGCCTGAAGATCGAGCTGGGCGTGAAGATCTCCAAGGTCGACACGAGCGGCAAGGGCGTCGTCGTCACCTACGCCGACGCGAAGGGCGCCGAGCAGACCCTCTCCGTCGACCGCCTGATCGTCTCGATCGGCCGCGTGGCCAACACGATCGGCCTGAACCCCGAGGCCGTGGGCCTGAAGCTCGACGAGCGCGGCGCCATCGTCGTCGACGACGACTGTCGCACGAACCTTCCCAACGTCTGGGCCATCGGCGACGTCGTGCGCGGCCCGATGCTCGCGCACAAGGCGGAGGAAGAGGGCGTGGCGGTGGCCGAGCGCATCGCGGGCCAGCACGGCCACGTCAACTTCAACACCGTGCCGTGGGTCATCTACACGAGCCCCGAGATCGCGTGGGTCGGCCAGACCGAGGCGCAGCTCAAGGCGGAAGGGCGCGCGTACAAGGCGGGCCAGTTCCCCTTCCTCGCGAACGGCCGCGCGCGCGCGCTCGGCGACACGACCGGCTTCGTCAAGGTCATCGCGGACGCGAAGACCGACGAGATCCTCGGCGTGCACATGATCGGCCCGCTGGTCTCGGAGCTGATCGCCGAGGCGGCCACCGCGATGGAGTTCAAGGCCTCGGCCGAGGACATCGGCCGCATCTGCCACGCGCACCCCTCGCTCTCGGAAGCGACGAAGGAAGCCGCCCTGGCGGTCGACAAGCGGACCCTCAACTTCTAAGGGTCCGTGCGCATCAGGGGGTCAGGTCTTCAGACCTGACCCCGTATTCAGATGCGCCCCGCCGCCATGCCCACAGTCACCGAGCTGTATCACCAGACGCTCGCCGAGCGCGGCTTCAAGGCCGACTCGGCGCAGCTCGACGCGGTGGCGGCGCTGCAGCGCTGCGAGGACGAGTGGGTGGCGTACAAGTCGCGCCGCTCGAACGCGATCACGAAGATGCTCGTGCGCCCGCCCATCCCGCGCGGCGTCTACATGTACGGCGGGGTGGGGCGCGGCAAGAGCTTCCTGATGGACTGCTTCTTTCAGGCCGTCCCCCTGAAGCGCAAGACGCGGCTGCACTTCCACGAGTTCATGCGCGAGGTGCACCGCGAGCTGCAGGAGCTCAAGGGCCTTGCCGACCCACTGCAGGAGCTCGGGCGCCGCATCTCGCTGCGCTACCGGCTCATCTGCTTCGACGAGTTCCACATCTCGGACGTCACCGACGCGATGATCCTGCACCGCCTGCTGCAGGCGCTGTTCGTGAACCGCGTCTCCTTCGTCACGACGTCCAACTTCCGCCCCGACGAGCTCTATCCCAACGGCCTGAACCGCGAGCGCATCCTGCCCGCCATCGAGCTGCTGAACGAGAAGCTCGAGGTCGTGAACGTCGATGCCGGCACCGACTACCGGCAGCGCACCCTGACGAACGCGCGCGTCTACCACTCGCCGCTGGGCCCCGAGGCCGAGGCCGCGCTCACGGCGATGTTCGAGGACCTCGCGGAGACGCGCGACGAGAACCCCGTGCTGCACATCGAGCAGCGCGAGATTCGCGCGCTGCGGCGCGCGGGCGGCGTCGTGTGGTTCGACTTCAGGACGCTGTGCGGCGGCCCGCGCTCGATGAACGACTACCTCGAGCTCGCGACGCAGTTCCACACCGTCATCCTCTCCGACGTGCCGCAGATGCCCCCGCGCCTCGCCTCCGAGGCGCGCCGCTTCACCTGGCTCGTCGACGTGCTCTACGACCGCCGCGTCAAGCTCGTGATCTCCGCGGCGGTGCCGCCCGAGGAGTTGTACTCCGAAGGCCCGCTCGCCCACGAGTTCCCGCGCACCGTGTCTCGCCTGCACGAGATGGCCTCGCAGGAGTACCTGTCGCTGTCCAAGCGGGAGGTCGACACCGGCCTCACCTGAGGCGACCGGGACGGTCGGCGGGCCCGGCCGCGCGCCGGGCCCGCGTGGCCGCGTCAGGGGCGCACGTCGATCGTGTCGCCGTTCGGGAACAGCTGCGGGATGCCGCTCGTGACGACCACCGGGTTGCCCGCGATGTCCATCGCGAAGACCTGGTAGACGTGGTAGGTGCCGGGCTTCTGGTCGGCGCGAAGCTGGGCGCTCATGCGGATCGTCGTGCCGGCGAGGCCGGGCCGGTCGGCGACGCCATCGAGCTCGATCGTGTCCTGGCAGCCGAACCAGTCGTCGGGCAGGCACAGGCTGATGCTGGCCTTGTAGGCGCCCGAGAGCGCGCCGTTGCCGGTGTCCGAGACGTCGAGCTCGCCGCGCAGGAAGGGCAGCGTCCCCGGGGCCGTGCCGGCGGGCGGCTTGGACAGCGAGACCTTGCGCGTGGCGAGACGGCCGGCGTCGACCGTGGGCGGCACGACGTCGTAGCCTCCCGCGTTCGTCACCGTGACCTCGACCGGCCCGAACGCCGCCAGGTCCTCGGCGAAGTAGGCCTTGGCGTTGCCGTTGACGTCGAAGACGAACAGCGTGTCGGCCGTCCACACGCCCGGCTCCGAGAAGCGCGTGAAATAGCCCCCGCCCTGCGTCATCATCTGCGCGCCCACGGCGAACTTGCCCGCGTATTTCGTCGCGCCCGACGAGAGGGTGTCGTTGCGGATCGCCGTCAGCATCCCCGAGGGCGAGCGCAGGGTGAGCAGGACGGTCTGCACGCCCGAGAGGTCGTCGGCGATCGACATATCCACGGTCGCGGCCGCGCCCTGCTGCTGCACGTCGACGCTGCCGCCCAGCGCGAAGCGGCGCAGTTCGGGAGGCGTCGTGTCGATCGCGCCGCCGGCGCGGGCGACGAGGGCCCGTCGGGCCGCCGCGGCCTGAAGGGCGTTCGCGAGCTCGGGGACCGTGCGCGCATGCGCGGCGACCTCATCGGGCTGGCTCGTGGCGGCGCCCGCCCCGGCGGGCGCGCAGGTCACGGCGATGGACACCGTTGTCAACAACACGAGAGAGGGCGGCACGAGGCCGCGAGACTTCGGCATGGAGGCTCCTGGGGTGGGATGGCGCGGTCGCACCGACGGGTGCCCGCGCAGGTGTCGCACCGCCCGCGGCGGCGCATCGGCTACCCGCGCGGAGGGTCGTCCGCACAGGCGGACGGAGTATCGATGCGACCCTGCGGCCGCTCACTCGCGGTTATCCCGATCGCGGTATTCCCGATCCGTGGAATCGATGCGGGCCGGTGAGTCGCCGACGCCTCAGCGCCCCGCGGCCGCCCGCTCGAAGAATGCCGTGCGCTCCGCGTCTGCAGGATGCGAGGCGAGGAGCAGGTCGGGCACGCTCGGCGACGATTCGTGGTCGCCGCTGCGCTTCTGGCGCATGGCGGCGAAGAACCGGGCCATCACCGCGGGCGAGATGCCGTTCGCGCGCAGCAGTCGAACGGAATCGGCGTCGGCCTCGCGCTCGGCGTCGCGGCTGTAGCTGGCCTGGGCGACCCACGTCGGGACGAGGGCGAGCAGTGAGCTGAAGTCACCGTAGAGCGCACCGGCAGCGGCGCCGACGATGCCCGCCTGCACCAGCATGCGCATGCCATGCCGATGGCGCAGGTGCCCGAGTTCGTGGCCCAGGACGCCGACGATCATGTCGTGGTCGCCGTTCACGCGCTCGACGAGCTCGTCGGTGACCACGATGGTGCCTCCGGGCAGGGCGAAGGCGTTCGCGCCGACCCGCAGTCCCTGGCGGAACTCGAGGTGCCAGGGTGTCGCGGTGTCCGCCGGCAGGCGCTCGGCCGCGTCGGCGAACGACTGGCGGATGGCGCGCTGCCGGTTCGCGTCGAGGGTGCTGGGGCCGACGAACTCCCGCTCGTCGAGCGCGGCGAGGGCAGCGTCTCCGAGGGTGGCGTCCGCCGACGGCGGCAGGGCGGCGACCACGGCCCGGGCCGCGGCGGGAAGGCCCCATCGATAACCCGCGCCAACGAGCAGCGCGATCGCGACGAGGCTCGCGAGGGCCCAGCGCCAATGCTGCTGCGCGCGCACGACCATCGAATCGCGCCGGCCGGCGGCGCGGGCCGACCAGGCGTCCCAGGCCGCGCCGTCCCGCGAATGCAGCGAGCCTCCGTCGCGCAGGTGCAGCATGCGCACGCCGTGGCGCGTGCGCTCGGGCCACTTCAATTCCGCGAGCGGGACGTGCAACTCCACGCCGTCGCCCGAGATCCGCAGGGAGCCGGCAACGATGTGCAGGAGCACGCGATGCACCCGCGCGCTCCGGCCGTCGAAGTAGTCGGCGGCCTGCGTGTCCGGGTCGTTCCCGCCGTCCATGGCGCAAGCGCCTTTCGCGTCAGAGCCCGATGTCGATGCCGAACAGGTCGCCGGCCGCGTCGCCGCTGGCGTCGGCGGCGGCGGCGTGCGCCTGCTGATGAAGATCAGACAGGTCGCCGCTCACGCGCGGCGTGACCGTCTCCACGCGCAGCCGATACGTCGCCACGGCAGCGAAGGGGGCGTACAGCCCCAACGTGAGCAGCATCAGCCCCCAGTTCTTCGCCGTGACGCCCAGAAGCGCACCGAACGACAGGCGGCTCTCGAAGCGCAGCGCGTCGGCCTTCGTGTTCGACCAGACGAGGTTCTGCACCTGCGAGGTCGCGTACGACATGGGCAGCAGGAGGATCGCCAGCCAGGCCGTCGCACCGATCGCGAACGACGTCACCCGAGTCGTCATCGGGCTCGCATCCTCGCCCCTCCAGCCGGTCAATGCCAAGAAGGCGATGAACAGGATGGTGAACACCGTGAACGTGACGCCCACCGAGACGAGGAGGACGCGAAAGGAGAGCCCATAGAGGCTGCCCGGCCCGAGGCCGAGGCGCGTGCGCACCTGGCCGATGCCGTAGTGATCGTGCTGGTACCGCTTCAGGTTCCACCAGGCCAGCGGCGCCAGCAGCATCGCGCCGCCCAGCGCAGCCCGCGCCAGGAGGTGTTTGCGAGGCGGAACTGCATCGACGCGCGCAGCAGCGCCGGCCAGAGCACGGCCACGGCTCCCAGCGCCGCGAGCGCCGCGAGCGCGGACAGGCGGATGGCCACTGAATAGGCAATCGCCATCCCGCCGACGATCAGGTAGCCGCGCAGCATCTTGAGGGGATCGCCGTGGAAGTCGAGCGCATGGTCGTCGACGAGCGTGTTGCCGTAGAAGTACTTCAGCCGCCGCACCTTGGCCCACGGCCGGTACAGGCTCAGCGTGACGATCGACAACAACAGGTTGACGATCCAGATGCGGAAATACTCGCTCCCCGAGCCCGTGAACCGGATCGGGAGCGCGCGCTCGGCGCCCGCTGCCATGGTGGCGACGGACGCGACGTGCGCGCCCAGCGCTTCGACGTTGGAATTCATCCTGCCCTTCGCCTCGACGAGGCGCCCCCAGTTGAATGACGTCGCGGCCGCCCTGCATCCTGCCGTTCCCGTCATGCGGCGGAAACGGCGCGCGGGCTTGATCGCGCGACGGGCGGCAGGATACCAAATGCACGGGGCGCCCCGGGAGCAGGCATTCCCGGAGACGGCCCAACGTAGAATCGCCGCCAAACAGGGAGGGAACATGACGACGATGAATCCGTGCCGCATCGCGGCGATGGCGGCCTTGGCGTGCCTGATGGCCGCGTGCGGTGGCAAGAGCGGTGGCTCGGCGTCCCCGCCGCCTCCGCCTCCGGCGACCTTCGTGGTGTCGATCCAGAACTCCGGCCTTCGCACCGAGGGCGACGCCGCGACGGGCGTGAACGTCGCGGCCAGCGACCCGATCTCGATCGTCCAGAAGTCCGGCGACGCCGAGTCGCTGTTCATCCGCTGGTCATACACGGGCAAGGGCATCTCGTTCGCGCAGTTGAACGGCTCCACCTACGACGCCCTGAGCTTCGACATCGACTACGTCGAGCCCGACATGCTGCCCGACGGCGAGTACGACGACGCCATCCAGCTCGAGGTCGCGGAGGACGAGACCTTCACCCGGCCGATCGCGGGCAGCCCGTTCAGGATCACGTCGACGTATGTCGTGCACGGCAGCGCCGCGCACGTCGTGCCGGCCATCCTGGGCGCGCCGCGCACGCACCTGGCGCACGACGTGCTGGATGCCGCCATGAGCCCGTCCCTCCACGCGATCGCGATGACCAGCGCCGCGCCCGACGACGCGCTCTACCTGTACGACATCGGGACCGGCACGGAGAAGAAGCTCGCGCTGGCCAAGCCCGCGACCGCGCTCGGGATGTCGCCCGACGGGCGCTCGGTCGCGATCGGCCACGACGCGATGGTGACCTGGGTCGATCTCACGACGCTCGGCCAGGCCACCCCGGACGTGAAGGAACTCGCCGTGCCCACCATCGCGTGGAACATCGTGGCCGACGGCCAGGGCGCGATCCATGTCTTCCCGGCCCGGGACCAGTGGGTGAACCTGTACAGCATCGACATCGCGTCGGCGGCCGTGCAGTCCTATGGGCTCGTGTACGAGGACACCCGCGCGAAGCTGCACCCGGCCGGCGACCGCGTCTACGCCGTCGACACGGCGCTCTCGCCCGAGAACATGGAGCGCTACGGGGTCGACGCCGGCATGCTCACCCACGACGGCACGATGCCCTACTGGGGCGACTGGTCGATCTGCGGCGACTTCTGGTTCGCGCAGGCCGGCGACCGGATCTACACCGCGTGCGGCAACACCTTCGCCGCGACCGCGGACCATGCCACGGACATGGTCTATGCCGGCGCGCTGAGCCTCTCGGCGCCGGCGGACGGCGGGTACTACCCGGCGATCACGTCGCTGAGCGATTCCGCGGTCGACGGCCGGGTCGTCCTCTTCGACGCCGGCCGCTGCGGGATGCAGGGGGGCCCCGACTGCGACACGCTGCTGCGCGAGGACGAGACCGTGTACGCCGCCATCGCCTCGTACCGCATGCCACCGGTCTCGGTGGACGGCGTCTCCGCCACGCGCCTGCACGGTGCCCACGTGTTCCACGCGGCGGATGGCACGGTGTTCACGCTCTCGCGCGCCGTCGGCGCCGATCCCGCCCAGGCGTGGTTCCTCGACACGCCGTTCGAGAACACGAACACCCAGGCGACGGCCATGGCGCGGGGCCCGCACGCGTCCGGGGTCGTCTCCGGGATGCGCAGGGTGGGCCGGACACGCTGAGGTCGACGCCGCCGCTCAATCGCGATCGGGCGCACCCAGCGGGAAGTACTTGCGGAACGGCCGCGCCTCGTCGACCGCGCGCGCCACCGACGGCCGCGCGAGCAGGCGCTTCCGGTACGCGATCGCGTGGGCGAACTCCGGCGCGATCGGATGCGCCCAGTCCGCGTAAAACAGCGAGGGCGCGGCCGCGCAGTCGGCCAGGCTGAAGTCGTCGCCGGCCGCCCATTCGCGGCCCGCCATGCGCTCGTCGAGCCAACGGTACGACGTCTCCAGCGCGGTGCGTGCCTCGGCCACCGTCGGCGCGTGGCGCTCCCCGGGCGGGCGGCGGCGATCGAAGACGATGGCCTGCATGGGCGTCATCACGTAGTTGTCGAAGAAGCGGTCCATGAACCGGGTGTCGAGCGCCCGGGCGGCGTCCTCGGGCACCAGGCGCACGGGGCCCGGATGGGTCGTGCCGAGGTATTCGATGATGACGGAGGCCTCGGCCACCGTGCGTTCGCCGTCGCGCAGCACCGGCATGCGCCCGATCGGCCAGAGCGAAGTGAACTCCTGCTGCACGGCGGGGCTGCCATCGAGCACGCGCCACTCGAAGGGCGTCGCGTTCTCGTAGAGGGCGATCAGCACCTTCTGGCAGTAGGAGGAGAAGGGGTGGGCGAACAGCGTCAGGCTCATTGCGAGCGATCCTACCCCGGGGCCGGCGAGCTCCCGTTCACCGGCACTTCCAGAATATAGCTCATGCGGGGCCTTGCAGAAGGCCCCGGGCCTTTGGCAGAGTCGCGCCCCATTGCCGGTATCGGCGTGACGAGGAGCCAGAGACATGGGCATGGACGAGACAGCGTCGACGATCTACTACCACGGCACGAAGGCCGACCTGCGGGAGGGTGACCTCCTCGTGGCCGGCTGTCGCCCCAACTTCGGCAAGCGGAAGGAAGCGGCCTGGGTCTACCTGACGGAGACGCTCGAGGCGGCCACGTGGGGGGCCGAACTGGCCGTCGGCGATGGGCGCGGCCGCATCTATCGCGTGGAGCCCACCGGCCCGATCGAGAACGACCCGAACCTGACGGACAAGAAGTTCCCCGGCAACCCGACGAAGTCCTATCGCACGCGCGATCCGCTGCGCATCACGGGCGAGATCACCGGGTGGCAGGGGCACTCCGCCGAGCAGTTGCAGGCGATGAGGGACGGCCTGGAGCGCCTGCGGCAACTCGGCGCCGAGATCATCGAGGATTGACCGTGACGCTCCTGCACTCGCTGCAAGGCCCGCAGGCGCACGTCGTGCTCGAGGCGGGTGCCTATCTGGTGGGCGCGCAGGTCTACCGGATCCACGCGCGGCGCGCGCCCAGGCCCGCGTCGCGCGTCGATCGCTGGTGGCTGCTGGCCTGCGTCGTCTTCGGCGCCGCGCTGGGCAGCAAGCTGCTGCACATCATCGAGCACCTGGCGTACTTCCTGCACGGGGCCGGCGCGTGGGAGTTCCTGGGCGGGAAGTCGATCCTCGGCGGCTTGATCGGGGGCACGCTCGGGGCGGAGGCTGGCAAGCGATCCATCGGCTGGCGCCGGTCGACCGGCGATGCGTGGGTGCCCGCGATCGCCATCGGCCTCGTCATCGGGCGCATGGGCTGTCAGCTCTCCGGCCTGTGGGACGGCACCTTCGGCTCGCCGACGGCGCTGCCCTGGGGCTGGGACTACGGCGACGGCATCCCGCGGCATCCGACCGCGCTGTACGAGATCCTGGCCGTGGCCGCCTGCTGGGCGCTCGTGCGCACCGTGCCGGCCCAGCCGCCGGGCGCGCGGTTCGCCGCGTTCCTCGCGGGCTACTGCCTGATCCGCTTCGTGCTGGAAGGCCTCAAGCCGCCGTTCGGCGCGGATGCGCAGGGCGGGATTCCGGTCGATCTCCATGGCGGGCTGACCGCCATCCAGTGGACCGCGGCCCTCGGCTTCCTTGCCTATCTGCGACTGTACCTGTACCGTCGGCGCCTTCCACCGGCCGCGGCCCAGGCTTGACGCGAACATGCCCAAGAACCGACCGTACCTGTACTACGACCACGTCGTCTCGCTGTGCGAGCACTGCCTGCGCCGCGTCGAGGGAAAGCAGGTGATCCAGGACGGGCAGGTCTGGCTCTACAAGTGGTGCCCCGAGCACGGTGCCTCGAAGGCTCTGCTCGCCACCGACGCGGCCTTCTGGCGCCTCGGGCGCGAGACCTACATCAAGCCGCCCGAGATGCCGGCCCGCTTCAACACCGCGATGGCCTGGGGCTGCCCCTACGATTGCGGCCTGTGCCCGGAGCACATGCAGCACTCCTGCCTCACGATCCTGGAGGTCACGGACCACTGCAACCTCAGCTGCCCGGTCTGCTACGCCGGCTCCGGGCCGCACCGGCAGGAGACGCGCGACCTGCCCGCCATCGAGCGCATGCTCGACGCGATCGTCGCCAACGAGGTCGAGCCCGACGTCGTGCAGATCTCGGGCGGGGAGCCGACCCTGCATCCGGACTTCTTCCGGATCCTCGATGCGGCCAAGGCGCGCCCCATCAAGCACCTGATGCTGAACACGAACGGCCTGCGGATCGCCAACGAGCCCGGCTTCGCCGAGCGGCTTGCCGGCTACGCGCCCGGCTTCGAGGTGTACCTGCAGTTCGACTCCCTCGAGCGCGAGGCGCTGATGGCGCTGCGCGGCGCCGACCTCACGCAGGTGCGCCGGCGTGCGCTGGACAATCTCGATCGTGTCGGGCTGTCGACGACGCTGGTCATGGTCGTCGCCGCCGGCATCAACGACGACGAGATCGGCGGGGTCTTGGAGTTCGCCGCGGCCCGGCCCTGCGTGCGGGGCGTCACGCTGCAGCCGATCCAGTTCGCGGGTCGCACGGCGGCCATCGGCCCCGCCGGGCGCCTGACCCTGACCGGCGTGCGCGACAGGCTGCTCGCGCAGAGCACGCTGTTCGTCCCCGAAGACGTGATCCCCGTGCCCTGCAACCCGGACGCCCTGGCCATGGCCTATGCCATCAGGACGCCTGCCGGCCTCCAGCCGCTCACGCGCTGGGTGCCGCCGGACGCCCTGCTGGCCGGGCCGCGCAGCACGATCGTGTTCGAGAACGATGCGTCGCTGAAGGAGCAGGTCTTTCGCCTGTTCTCGACCAGCCATTCGCCGGAGAGCCAGGCGAGCTGCCTCTCGTCGATGCTCTGCTGCCTGCCCCAGGTGCAGGCAGCCCCCGCGCTGGACTACAGCCGCGTGTTCCGCGTGCTGATCATGGCGTTCATGGATGCCGTCAACTTCGACGTGCGGGCCATGAAGAAGTCCTGCGTGCACATCGTCCAGCCCGACGGGCGGATGATTCCCTTCGAGGCGTTCAACCTCCTGTACCGGGATCGCGGCGACGTCCTGCAGCAGCGGCGCCGCGAGTTCGCCGCGGCGAGCGGCGGGCGCGTGATCCCGATCCAGGCCACTCCGGAGGCCGCGTCATGAGCTCCTTGGGAAGAGTGCTGGGGACGATCGCGCTGATGATCGCGGCCCTGCTGGGCCTGCTGATGTCGGCCTGCGGCGGCTTCTTCACGATCGCCGGCCTCGGCCAGAGCGAGATGATCGGCGCCCTGGTGATCTCGATCCCGAGCCTGATCGCCGGCGTGCTGCTGGCGTGGTTTGCCGGCAGGAGGCTTCGTGGGCGGCTTCAGGAAGACGCCGGCCCGCCGCGCCGATGAACAAGGCCGCCGTGGCGGAGACCGGGGCGTCGGCGCCGGCGCTCGATGAGCCTCAGGCGATCGGATCGACCCGCACCAGCACCAGCGACAGGTTGTCGCCGGCCCCGCGCGCCCGAGTGCGGGCCTTGGAGATCAGCATCTCGCTCGCCTCGCGCGGCGAGAGGGCATGGATGATGGCGCCGATCTCGCGCGCGGTGAGGTAGTGCCACAGGCCGTCGCTGCAGGCCATCAGCGAGTCGCCCACGCGGAGCTGGTCGATGTGGTGCAGCTCGATCGGCGGATCCTGCTGGGTGCCGAGGCAGCCCGTGAGCAGGTTGGACTGCGGGTGCGTGTTGGCCTGGTCCTCGCTCAGCCGGCCCTCGTCGATCA
>Ga0209051_1002738_pt1 | contig 12226 bp, 10 predicted proteins | sample AraplaCvi_mMS_r2_2_FD_184286 | JGI IMG/M metagenome (GOLD analysis project Ga0209051, IMG submission 184286) | Arabidopsis root microbial communities from North Carolina, USA - plate scrape MF_Cvi_mMS_r2 (SPAdes) (version 2) | ecosystem: Host-associated > Plants > Roots > Endosphere | place...
ATTCTTCGCGGGCTGGGCGATCCTGCTGGACTACCTGCTGGTGCCGACGCTGCTGTACGTCTTCGCCGCCGAGTCGATGGTCGGGCTGTTCCCCGGCAGTCCACGGTGGGTGTGGGCGATCGTGTTCGTCATCGTCAACACGATCATCAACCTCGCCGGGATCAGCTTCCTGAAGGTCGCCAACCGAATCTTCCTCGCAATCGAGCTGGTCTTCGTGGTGGTCTTCGTCGTCATCGCGGTGCGGGCCATCAACGGGCAGTCCCTGCCGAACGTCGGCTGGAGCACCCTGCCCATCTGGGATTCGAGCACCGTCACCGCGCCGCTCATCGCGACCGCACTCTCGATCGCCGTGCTGAGCTTCCTTGGCTTCGACGGCATTTCGACGCTGGCCGAGGAGTCGACGGGGCGCAAGAACCCCGCAGGCCGGGCGATGATCATCGCGCTGTTCGTCGTCGCGTTCCTGTTCATCACCCAGACGTGGCTGGCCAGCCTGCTCGCCGGCGGCCGCGAGTCCTTCAGCGACGACGAGGCGGGCAACGCGTTCTTCACCCTCGTCCAGGCGGCCTCCAACACGGGTTGGATGAACGCCTTCTTCGCCGTCAACGTGATGGCGGTGGGCTTCGCGAACGCGATGGCCGCCCAGGCCGCGACGAGCCGCCTGCTCTACTCGATGAGCCGCGACGGCCAGCTGCCCAGCTTCTTGTCGAAGATCAGCAGCCGCAAGGTGCCCGTCGCGGCCATCCTCGTGGTCAGCGCACTGAGCCTGGTGCTGGTGCTGTTCTTCGTCGGTCAGATCGGCTTGATCTCGTCGCTGGTCAACTTCGGCGCGCTGTTCGGCTTCTGCCTGCTGCACGTCTCGGTGGTCTGGTACTACCTGGGGCGCCAGAAGTCGAAGAACTACCTGCTGCACCTGGTGGTGCCAACGCTGGGCTTCCTGATCATCGGATACGTGTTGATCAACGCCGACTCACTGGCCAAGATCGGCGGTCTGGTGTGGCTCGTCATCGGCGCGATCGTCTTCGGCGTCAACGTCTTTCGAGGCAAGGGCGTTCCGGAACTGCCCGAGGAGAAGGCGGCACACTGACGTCTGGCTTAGGGTGAGCCATGCCAGCCAAGACGATCGCAGCTCGCCTGCTCGCCGTCATCGACGACGACGTCCTGCCCCTGACCGAGCGGGGCGTCGCCGCGGGCAACAAGGTGTTCGGTGCGGCGATCCTGCGCAAGTCCGACCTGTCCCTCGTCGTTGCAGGCACCAACGACGAGACCGACAATCCGCTGCTGCACGGTGAGGTCAACACCCTCAACCAGTTCTACGAGCTCACGGACCGGCCACCCACGTCCGAGCTGGTGTTCCTCACCACCCACGAGCCGTGCACGCTGTGCATGTCGGCGATCACCTGGGCGGGGTTCGACAACTACTACTACTTCTACAGTCACGAGGACTCGCGCGACAGCTTCGCCATCCCGCACGACCTGGTGATCCTCAAGGAGCTCTTCGGCCTGGAGCCCGGCGGTTACCGGCGTTCCAACGCATTCTGGACGGCGTATTCGCTGGCCGACCTCGTCGAGTCCGAGGACGAGCCCTTGCGGTCGGAGTTGCTGGCGCAGACCTCGCGGATCAAGGAGCGCTATGCGGCGCTGTCGGATCGGTACCAGGAGTCGAAGGGCGACAACGACATTCCGCTGAGCTGACCCACGGACCGCGGGGCCTGGCCTAGAGCCGGCGCCGCAGCGCCTCGGCCAGGCCGCCGCGCTCCCCCACCGCGACGTCCTCGAGCCCCAACCACGTCGCCATCGTCCGCAACTCGCTCGCGAGCGCCTCGGCCACCTGGTCGGCGTCCCGTCCCGGCTCGACGAACGCCCCTGGCACCAGCAGCGCCCCACGGGTGCGGTCGGCCTTCAGGTCGACGCGACCGACGAGTTCCCCGTCGAGAAGGAACGGCCAGACGTAATACCCGAACTGACGCTTGGGTTCGGGCACGTAAATCTCGATGCGGTAATGAAATCCGAACAGTCGCTCGACCCGCGGCCGGAAGAAGATCAGCGGGTCGAACGGGCACAGCAGCGCCGTCCCGCGGTTGACCCGGGGCACCACCTGGCCGGCCCTGAGATACGCGGGCGCCTTCCACCCGTCCACCTCGACGGCTTCGAGCTCGCCCTCGGCGACCAGGTCGGCGATCACGGGTTTGGCTTGCCCGGCGCCCAGCCGGAAGTAGTCCCGGATGTCGGTCTCGGTGGCGACGCCGAGCGCGGTCGCCGAACGCAGCACCAGCTCGCGGATCGCGTCGGCGTCGGCCACCTCGCGGGCGAACACCTCCGGCGGCAACACCCGCTCACTGAGGTCGTAGTGCCTGGCGAACCCGACCCGCGTTCCCGTCGTCAACGTGCCGGACGCGAACAGCGCCTCGGCCACCCACTTGGTGTCGCTGCGGTCCCACCATGGACCCTTGCGCCCACGCGGTTCGGCGGCCAGATGCGCCTCGATCTGCCCGGCAGTCGACGGGCCAAGCTCGGCGACGGCGGCGACCACGTCGGCGGCCAACTGCCGGTTCTTGCGGACGATCTCCTTGCCCCACCGGCCGTCGGCGTACTCGCGCATCCGCCAGCGCAGCAGTGGCCAGTCGTCGACCGCCATCAGGGCCGCCTCGTGCGCCCAGTACTCGACCAGCAGCCGGGGCGACCGTGCCGAGTGACTCCACGCCGCCCGCTCCAGCACGCCGCGGTCATACGGTCCGAGCCGGCTGAAGATGGGGGCGTAGTGGGCCCGAACGGCCACCGACACCGAGTCCAGTTGCAGCACCTGGATTCGGGAGACCAACCGGCGCAGGTGCGATCGCGTGACGGGGCCGACGGGTTTGGGTTCCGCGAACCCCTGGGCGGCGACGGCGACCCGGCGCGCCTGACCGCTGGTGAGCTTCACGCCCGGACGTAGCTCGAGAAGCGGTACCGCAGACCCGACGCGCTGGTGGACCAGTCACCCGTGGTGCCGACCCAGGCCTCGTCGAGCACGGGCGCCAGGGCGTCGTCGTCCTCGGGGGTCAGCGGCACGTCGACCTCGGTGACCTCACAGCGCGTCGCCAGTGGCAGCGCCAGCGCGTAGATCTGCGCTCCACCGATCACCCAGACATCACCCGAGTCGCTTCGCTCCTGCCCATGGGCGGTCAACCCGTCCTCCAGGCTGCCCACCACCGTCGCTCCGTCTGCCACGAAGTCAGCTTGCCTGGTGACTACGACATTCCTGCGCCCCGGCAGCGGTCGCACCTTCGCGGGCAGCGAGTCCCACGTCAGCCGACCCATGACGACGGCGTGCCCGAGAGTGAGCTCCTTGAAGCGCGCTTGGTCCTCCGGCAGCCGCCACGGGATGCCGTTGGCCCGCCCGATCACGCCACTGGTTGATTGAGCCCAGATGAGGCCAACACGCCCACTCACGATTCGGACCTGCGAGCAGTCCTCATACGGCGACGGGCGCCTTGATCCCCGGATGCGGGTCGTAGTTGACGACGGCGACGTCGTCGTAGGTGTAGTCGAAGATCGAATCGCGCGGCGCCAGAACGAGTTTCGGATACGGACGCGGGTCACGGCTCAGCTGCAGCCGGACCTGGTCGACGTGGTTGTCGTAGACGTGGCAATCCCCGCCCGTCCAGACGAACTCCCCCACCCCGAGGCCGGCCTGAGCGGCCATCATGTGGGTCAGCAGCGCGTAGCTGGCGATGTTGAACGGCACGCCGAGGAAGAGGTCGGCGCTGCGCTGATACAGCTGGCAGGACAGCTTGCCGTCGGCGACGTAGAACTGGAAGAACGCGTGGCACGGCGGCAGCGCCATCTGCGGGATCTCCCCGACGTTCCACGCCGAGACGATGTTGCGACGGGAGTCGGGGTCGCGCTTGAGCAGCTCGAGAGCATTGCTGATCTGGTCGACGTGCTCCCCCGACGGCGTCGGCCAGGAGCGCCATTGCACGCCGTAGACCGGACCGAGTTCACCTGTCGGACTTGCCCATTCGTCCCAAATCGTCACACCGTGCTCCTGCAGCCAGCGGACGTTGGAATCACCGCGCAGGAACCACAGCAACTCGTAGACGACCGACTTGAGATGCACCTTCTTGGTGGTGATCAGCGGGAACCCGGCGGCCAGGTCGTAGCGGAGTTGGTGCCCGAACAGACTGCGGGTGCCGGTGCCGGTGCGATCGGCCTTGGGCGTCCCCGTCTCGAGCACCAGTCGCAAGAGATCTTCGTACGGCGTGGCAATCGGCACGGCGACAGTTTACGTCCAGGGGCCGACAACCCCACCGCTGGCACGCCTGTGGATGACTCAAGCGACGACCTCATCGAACATGACGCTCTGCGGCGCGAAAGGATGGATCGTCGTACGCGTGGTCGCCGAGCATCGCCCGGCCGAGATCGTGCACCGCGTGCGCCAGGCAAGGGAGCTGAGACTGCGCTCGCGGCGGCGGTCACTCGCACTTCCCCGCCACCAGTGCCGTCTCAACGCACAGCGGTCAGAAGTAGGGGGTAGAACGGTAGGGCGAGCGAAGCGACGGGAGAAAATCACAGCATGCCCTCGATCACAGACACCATCACCACGTCCGACGGAGCGTGCCGGGTCACGCTTGCGACCCCCGACGGCGAAGGACCATGGCCAGGGATCGTCATGTACCCCGACGCGGGGAGCCGCCGCCCGGTATTCGACGAGATGGCCCAGAAGCTGGCCGACTACGGCTACGCGGTGCTGGTGCCCGACGTCTACTACCGCCACGGTGAGTACGCACCCTTCGACTTGAACACCGCGTTCAGCGACCCCGACGAGCGCAACCGGGTGATGTCGATGATGGGCAGTGTCACCCCGGACAAGATGGCCGACGACGCCGCGGCGTTCTTCGACTACCTCGAGTCGCGGCCCGAGGTCACCGGCACGACGTTCGGCACTACCGGCTACTGCATGGGCGGCCGCACCTCACTGATCGTCGCCGGCCGGGTCCCCGATCGGGTGGCGGCGGCGATGTCGTTCCACGGTGGCGGCCTGGCCGCCGACGATCCCGGCAGCCCGCACCTGCTCGCCGACCAGATAACCGCCGCGGTGTACGTGGCGGGCGCCGAGGACGACGGATCGTTCACCGCCGAGCAAGCCGAGACCCTCGACAAGGCGCTGACGGCGGCTGGCGTCGAGCACACCATCGAGACCTACCCGGCCGCACACGGATTCGCGGTGTCCGACCACGCCGCGGTCTACGACGCCGACGCCGCCCAACGGCACTGGGACGCGATGGAGCGCTTCTTCGGCGCCAAGCTCGGCTGACGGCGCTGCACGCCGGTCAGTCGTCGTAGAGCTTCCACGGAAGCGGCACGTACTGCCGGTCGCGCGGCGGCCCGTCGGCCACCAGGTACTCGCCAGTGGTGAGGTCGACGATGGTGGAGGCCACGGTCTGCCATTGCTTGACGAAGTCGAGCTTCGGATCCGGCAGCGCGCACACCGAATTCGGCGCGAAGTCGTCGTTGCTCAAGGCGTCGGCGATGGCCACCCGGGTCGCGGCGGTGTCATCCGTGCGGCGAACCGCTTGAAGACCGTTGCGTACCAGCGGTACTCGATAGAGCGAGTCGACCGCCATCGGCACGTACGGGCCGGCCTGACCGGTCGGCACGTACGCCTCGTGGTGGTTGCCGTGCACCAGGATCCCGTCGACGGGGTACATCCACGCGGTGCGCTCGGCGGGGGTGGTCTCCAAGGAGATGGCGAAACCCTCCCTGGTGGCCAGCAGGTAGTTCGCCCCGATCTGCTGGGGTGCGGTGAACACCCGTTCCATGGCGTCGTGCAGGTTGTCGCTCTGCAGCACCCTGCGACGGACGAACGGCTGGGGCACACCGAAGCCCTGGAAGCCGTAGCGGCCACCGAGCCCGTTGACCTGCATCGCGATCCCGGCCGAATTGGCCCCGTGCCGACCAACCTGACCGGCCTCTATCTGCATCACGATGTCGGGCTCACCCTCGCCGCGGATGCGCAGCATGATGATGGATTCCATTGCACCGCAGAGATAGTCCCAATTCTGACCGGCGTAGGAGTGGCCGTCCCCCGAGGCCTCGGGCGAGATCGCGTAGGTCGTGCACTCGCCTCCGACGAGATCGGAGAACGACCGGTCGTAGATGATCTCGCCGCGCGCGTTGATCGCCATCAGCTCCAGGAAGTTCCTCTCGGCCCCCCGTGCGATGCCACGGAGTTCCTCGACGAGGTCCGGCGCATAGGCCGTCGCCGGCCCCACCCACGCCTCTGCCTGCTGGACTATCTCGTCCCACCCCAATCCGGAGGCGTTGGTGAACGCTTCCCGGTAGTAGCGGATCGACGCGTCGACCTGCTCGCCGGCGAGACGCCCGTACTGCTCGCCGCGCTCGGACGGGCCGCCCGAAATCTCTACCAAGGGAATGCCGAACTCGCTCATCCGTGCCTCCTTCTGCATCGCCGCGATGCACCGATGACTGTATACACTACAACGGCCATCTAGCTGACTAGTAGTGATCACTACGCTGCACGCACTGCGATGGCATGGCTGTTTCGGACAGGTTACGCAGTCACAAGCCATGATTCGTCGAAACTGCGACTACGAAACCTCTTGAGTACCGATGTGTGCACTGCTACGGTCCACATCACCGGTGCTGGCACCCCGACGCCGCCGCCGTCGACGGCTTCAGAGGAGAATTGATGCGCACATCCACGCGACGGTCCGTTGCCCTCGCCGCGACCGCCCTCACCGGCGTCCTGGTGGCGGGTTGCTCGTCGGACACGACGCCGGACGGGGCGGGATCTGCGAATCCGGCGGCCCGCTTGATCATGGCCATTCCCGCGCAGCCCCCCAACCTGGACCCCGACGTGTCGACGACCACGGCGACGTCCGACGTCGCAAACGGCATCCTCGAGACCCTGCTCACCACCGACGAGAAGCAGCAGGTTCGACCCATGCTGGCCGCGAAATACGACGTGTCCCCGGACGGCAAGACCTACACCTTCGATCTGCGCAAGGGCGTCAAGTTCCACGACGGCACCGACCTGGACGCCAACGACGTGGTCACCTCGATGGACCGGTGGAGCCGCCTGTCCGGCCCCGGCCAGACCTACTTCACCGGCGCGACCTGGCGAGCCGTCGACGACGACACCGTTCGGCTCGATCTGACGACGCCGACCTTCGGCGCCCTGCTGGCACTGGCCAATCCGAACGAACAGTTCCCCGCCGTCTATCCGTCCGAGATCATCACCACCGCCACCGACGAGCCCATCACCAAGATCGTCGGCACCGGACCGTTTCAGCTTCGCGAGTGGATCCCCGACCAGTCGCTGACACTGGACCGCTTCGACGGTTACGTGCCCGCAGACGGAGAACCCAACGGCAGAGCCGGAAACCGCACGGCGGGAGTCGCGGGAATCGACTTCAAGTTCGTCCCCGACGCCGCGACGCGGGTCCTCGGTCTGCAGACGGGCGAGTACGACTTCATCAGTGAAGTGCCCTACGACAACGCCGCGCAGGTGCTCGAGGACGACTCGCTGAAGGCGGACTCCTACCCCGTCACGCTCCTGAACCTCTACTACAACAAGGCGCAGGGCCCGTTCGCCGACGTCAACGCCCGTCGCGCCGTGGACACCGCGCTCGACCGCGACGCCATCATGACCGCAGCCGTGAGCGATCCACAGTTCTACACCCTCACCAACAGCATGATGCTCGAGTCTCAGAGCGGTCTGTGGCCCACCGCCGTCGGCAAGGACACGTTCAACCCGCACGACACCGATCGGGCCCGACAGCTCCTGGCCGACTCCGGCTACCGGGGCGCGCCGGTGCGAATCATCGCCACGCGTGACTATCTCGAGTCCTACAACGCCGCGGTGGTCATCCAGGAGCAGCTCAAGGGCATCGGCGTCGACGCGTCCCTGGACACCTACGACTGGCCCACCTTCACCGAGGTCCGCGACGATCCGACGAAGTGGGAGCTGGCCGTCATCCCGAACACCGCGAAGAGCGATCCGGGGTCGTTGGTGTTCACGAGGCCCGACTTCGCCGGCTCGACGAAGAGCCCGCAATTGGACGCGATCCTCGCCGAATACCGCTCGTCGACCACCCTCGAGCAAGCCCGAAGCCACTACGACGACCTGCAACGCTGGTTCTACGACTACCTTCCGGTGTCGAAGCTCGGCGACGCAGACACCGTGTTCGCCACGACCACCAACGTCGACGTCGTCGTCGGGCCCGGATTCGAGGGGCCGATCTCGTGGCGCACCACCGTGGCGAAGTAGTCGAGAAGATGAGTGCCGCGCGCGTCGGCTGGGGACCATGCTCAACTACACCCTGAAACGTCTACTGGCGCTGATCCCGGTGCTGGCCGTGGTGTCGGTCGTCATCTTCGCCCTCATTCACCTGACGCCAGGCAACCCGGCCCGCGCCATTCTCGGCCCGGAGGCGAGCGCTGCCGACGTCGAGGCCCTAAGTGAGCGATTGGGGCTCAATCGTCCGGTGGCCCTGCAATACCTGGAGTGGCTCGGCCGCGCCGTCACCGGCAACTTCGGTGACTCCCTCTTCCTCCGAAAGTCGGTGACGCAGGCCGTCGCCGACAACGCCGTACCCACCGCGCAACTCGCGATCGCGGCGCTGGTGGTGGCCGTCGCCATCGCGGTGCCGCTGGGCACGCTTGCGGCGCGCTGGCGCGGATCACCACTGGACGCCTTGGCCATGGGCGTCTCGCTCGTCGGCATGGCGGTGCCCAGCTTCGTTCTCGGATTGATCCTGATCCTGGTCCTCGCCGTCGGACTGCGCGTGCTCCCGGTGGCGGGGTACGAGAGCGTGTTCGACGATCCCGTCCGAGGACTGAGATACCTTCTGCTGCCCGCGATCTCGCTGGGCGCCGTCCTTGCGGCGTTCCTGCTGCGCACCACCCGCGCAGCCGTCCTCGACGTGTTGGCGTCCGACTACATCCAGGCAGCCCGGTCGCGCGGGGTCACCGAATCGCGGCTGCTGTTCCGCCACACGCTGCGCAACGCCGGCCTTCCCATCGTCACGGCCGTAGGGCTGACCTTCGGTGCACTGATCACCGGCGCCGTGGTCACCGAGACGATCTTCAACATTCCCGGGATCGGGTCACTGCTCGTCAACGCCATCAAGCGACGCGACTACCCGGTCCTACAAGGCGTCGTGATGTTCGCGACCCTTGCCTACCTGGTGGTGAACCTTGCGGTCGACCTCGTCTACGGGCTGGTCGACCCACGAATTCGGTTGTCCGGCAATGGGTGAGAGTGCGTCCGGGCGCGGATGGCGCACTCGGATTCTGACCAATCGATCGGTGCTGGCCGGCGGGACGCTGTTGCTGTTGGTCGTCGTGCTGGCCTTCGCCCTGCCACCGATGTTCCACGCCGACCCCTTCGCCGTCGACCCCGCCCACCGATTGGCCAAACCCGGTCCGGGCCATCTCCTCGGTACCGACACCTTCGGCCGCGACCTACTGGCTCGCGTCGCGGCAGGCGCGAAGTCGTCGTTGATCGTCGGGGGTGCCGTCGCGGGTCTCAGTGGGCTCCTCGGAACCGTCATCGGACTGCTGGCCAGCGCCTTCACCGTCATGGACCACGTCCTCATGCGGGTGTGCGACGGGCTGATGGCGATTCCGGCACTGCTGCTCGCCGTGGCCCTCGCCGCCGCCCTTGGGCCCAGCGTGCCCAACCTGATCGCGGCGCTCACGGTGGTCGCCACGCCGAGCGTGGCCAGGCTGGTCAGATCCCGCGCGCTGGCCGTGACGTCGGAGACGTTCGTCGAGGCGAGCCGCGCCCAAGGCGCGGGGACCTGGCACGTCACCGTCAAACACGTGCTGCCGAACGTACTCTCGGTGCTTGCCGTGCAGGTCACCTTCATCTTCGCCGACGCGATCATCACCGAGGCTGCGCTCAGCTTCCTCGGCGCCGGGGTTCCCACCCCGCAGCCCAGCTGGGGCAACATCCTCTACGACGGAAAGGGCGTCATCCTCCAGGCGCCCATGATGACCATCGCCGCCAGTGCGGCGCTGGTGGTGACGGTCTTGGCGTTGAACCTCCTCGGCGACGGTCTGCGCGACCTGGTCGACCCGCGCGCCACCAGATCCGGCAGACAGCCAGGCATGCTGACCCGGCTCGTCGGTACCCGGCGCGGCGACGTCGTCCTGCAAGGAGGCCCCGCGTGACCGATCGCGTTCGCGTCACCGATCTGCGCGTCCACCTCGGCCGAGGTGCCGACCGCATCAGGGCCGTCGACGGGGTGTCGTTCACGGTGGCGGACAACGAGATCCTGGCCATCGTCGGTGAATCCGGCTCGGGCAAGACGGTGACGTCGCGCGCGCTGCTCGGAATGACGCCGCCGGACGCCGAGGTATCGGGCAGCGTCGTCGTCGACGGCCACGACGTCCTCGGCGCCTCGCCCGCCGAGCTGCGACGCCTGCGCGGCAGCAGCGCCGCGATGGTGTTCCAGGAACCCTCGACGGCACTCAACCCCGTCTTCCCGATCGGTTGGCAAGTCGAGGAAGGCTTGCGTGCCCACGGGCTGCGCAATCGCGCCGAGAGGCGCCGCCGCGCGATGGACGTGTTGCGCACCGTCGGGATCCCCGACCCGGACCGCCGCTATCACGACTATCCCCACCAGTTCTCCGGCGGACAGAAACAGCGGATCGTCATCGCGATGGCGCTTGCACTCGAGCCCGCCGTCATCATCGCCGACGAGCCGACGACGGCGCTGGACGTCACCGTCCAGGCGGAAATCCTGGACGTGCTGCGAGCGTGCCGTGACGAGTTGGGCACGGCCATCGTTCTGGTCACCCACAACATGGGCGTGGTCGCCGACCTGGCGGACCGCGTCCTGGTCATGCGGGAAGGGCAGTTCGTCGAGTCCGCCGACTGCGTGACGTTGTTCTCCGAACCCGGGCACGACTACACCCGGCGGCTGCTGGCAGCCGTCCCCCGACTGCTGACCGCGCCATCAGACGACCGGCACGTCGCCGACACCCCCGCCGACCACGGTCCGCTCGCCGTGTCGGCCCAAGACGTCGAGGTCTGCTACCCGGGACGGTTTCGCAAGCCCGGGTTCCGTGCCGTCCGTGGGGTGAGCCTTCACGTCGGACGCTCCGAAGTGCTTGGCCTGGTTGGTGAATCAGGCTCGGGCAAGAGCACCATCGGACGCGCACTCATCGGGTTGGCCCCGATCACCGCTGGCTCGCTGACCGTGCTGGGCACCGACGTCGCAGCCGCGTCAACGGCGGAGCTGCGACGCTTGCGCCGCCGGGTCGGGTTCATCTTCCAGGACCCGGCCTCGTCGTTCAATCCGTTCATGACGGTCGCGGAGTGCATCGCCGAACCCCTGCGAATCCAGGTCGAGGGCGTCGACGCGGACGAAATCCGGCGCAGGGTCGCCGAATTGGTCGACGCCGTCCGCTTGCCCGCGTCGAGTGTCGGCCGCTCCACGACGGAGCTGTCCGGCGGTCAGCGTCAACGCGTCGGCATCGCCCGCGCCCTCGTCCTGCGGCCCGAACTCGTCATCGCCGACGAGCCCACCTCAGCCCTGGACGTCTCGGTGCAGGCCAGTGTTCTGGAGCTGCTGCGGGAACTCCGCGCCGAACTGGGCTTCGCGGCGCTGTTCATCACGCACGACCTCGCGGTCGTCGAGCAGTTCGCGGACCGCATCGGGGTTCTGCGTTCAGGCGAGCTGGTCGAGACCGCTGCAGCCGACGAGCTGCTGACCCGGCCCACCGACGATTACACCCGCGCACTCGTCGCCGCCGTCCCCGTTCCCGACCCAGTCGAACAACGCCGCCGTCGCCTTTCGCGTCGAGATGCGGCCGGGCTACGGTGAGCCGGACCTTGGGAGGGGTGGCAATGACTGGTCGACTCGACCCCGACAGCTCGGTCGCCGCTCGCATTGGTTCGCTCGACGGCCACTCGGGCTCGGCACAGCAGCGGATCTTGGCTCACGTCGCCCAACACCCGACCGACGTCCTGCTCTCTTCGGCCAACGAGATCGCGGCGGCAGTCGGAACCAGTGACGCCACCGTGATTCGCACCGTGCAGAAACTCGGATACGTCGGGCTGCGGGACTTCAAGGAGGACCTCCGCGACGGCATTTCGGTCGGGCCGTCCGCGCGCCCGAAATCCCGGGCCCGTCAGGAGGTGCGGCGCGTCCCACGCAAGAGTCCGCACCGGGACATGCACGCCGAACTGCGGCAGATGATCATGGCCGGTGAGTTG
>Ga0209051_1002741_pt1 | contig 12213 bp, 9 predicted proteins | sample AraplaCvi_mMS_r2_2_FD_184286 | JGI IMG/M metagenome (GOLD analysis project Ga0209051, IMG submission 184286) | Arabidopsis root microbial communities from North Carolina, USA - plate scrape MF_Cvi_mMS_r2 (SPAdes) (version 2) | ecosystem: Host-associated > Plants > Roots > Endosphere | place: USA...
GGTTCTCGCGGGCGTCGCCGACTGGTCGGCCCACCACTTCGAGCCGAGCCATCGCAGCGATCCGCACCGCGCCGTCGCGGGGGCGCCGCGCGCCGCGATCAAGGTGCTGCTCGCCCACCAGCCGCGCAGCGCCCCGGCCGCGGCGGACGCGGGCTTCCACCTGCAGCTCTCGGGCCACACGCACGGCGGCCAGTTCCTGCCCTGGAACTTCTTCGTGCGATTCCAGCAGCCCTTCACGGCCGGCCTGCACGCGCTGCGCGACCTGTGGGTCTACACCAGCCGCGGCACGGGCTACTGGGGGCCGCCCAAGAGGTTCGGCGCGCCGTCGGAGATCACGCACCTGCGGCTCGTGGCGGCGTGATCCGGACACGGGGTCAGGCCTGACGACCCGACCCCCTTCTTGCGATCGATTCGAAGGGCGGTCGGGTCTTCAGCCCTGACCTGGTATTCAGGGCATCGCGCGAGCAGGGTCGGTTAACCTGTCGCATGTCTCGCCAGTTGTCCGTCCCGCGATGCGAACCGTCCACCACGCCCTGACGCCGGCCTCGCCCGGAGCGCGCATGGAGCTCCTGAGCCTGCACTTCGGCCAGGCGGGCGCGGGCCCGAAGGCCACGCTGCAGGCGGCGCTGCACGCGGACGAGATCCCGGGCCTGCTCGTGGCGCATCACCTGCGCGAGCGCCTCGCCGCCCTCGAGGCCGCGGGGCGCATCCTCGGCGAGGTGGTGCTGGTGCCGGTGGCCAATCCGGTGGGGCTCGCGCAGCGCGTGCTGCACTCGCCGCTGGGGCGCTTCGAGCTCGCGAGCGGCGAGAACTTCAACCGGCACTACGCCGACCTGACCGAGACGGTGGCCGCAAGCGTCGACGGCCGTCTCGGTGCCGACCCCGCGGCCAACGTCGAGATCATCCGGGCCGCCCTGCGCGAGGCCGCCGCGGCGCTGCCCGCGCGCACCCAGGTCGAGAGCCTGCGCCGCGTCCTCCTGAACCTGAGCATCGACGCCGACGTCGTGCTCGACCTGCACTGCGACAGCCAGGCCGTGCTGCACCTCTACACCGAGACCTCGGCATGGCCGCAGGCGGAGCCGCTGGCGCGACTGATGGGGGCGCAGGCGGTGCTGCTCGCCGAGGTGTCGGGCGACAACCCCTTCGACGAGGCGTGCTCCACGCCGTGGCCGCGCCTCGCGGCGCGCTTCGGCCCCGCGACGCCGGTGCCCTCGGCCTGCGTCGCCGTGACCGTGGAGCTGCGCGGCGAGTCCGACGTCACGCACGAACTCGCCGCGCGCGACGCGCAGGCGCTGCTGGACTACCTCTGCTGGCGCGGCATGATCGCGCCCGCGCCGGGCGACGCGCCGCCGGTGCTGCCTCCGCTGCGCGCGGAGGCGACACCGCTCGCCGGCTCGATCCCCGTCTCCGCGCCGCACGGCGGGGTCGTGGTCTACCTGCGCGAGCTCGGGGCGACCGTCACCGCGGGCGAGCGCCTCGCCGACCTGATCGAGCCCATGAGCGGGCTCGTGACGCCGCTGCTGAGCCCGGTCGATGGCGTGCTGTACGTGCAGGAGCGACGCCGCTTCGTGCCCACGGGCACCGGCGTGCTGCGCGTGGCCGGCCGCGAGGCCGTCCGCACCGGCAAGCTGCTGTCGGCGTGAGCGACGAGGGTTCGGGGTCAGGTCTCCGACCTGACCCCGGCATTCGGTCTTCGTGTGCCAGGTCACCGACCTGGCAACGGCATTCAGTCTTCGGTGCCAGGTCACCGACCTGGCAACGGCATTCAGTCTTCGGTGCCAGGTCACCGACCTGGCAACGGCATTCCAGTACCACCGACAAGAATGCCGGTGTCAGGTCGGTGACCTGACACCGGGAAGTTCCTCCGGGATCCCCGCATCCGTGAAATCCATCACGGGAAAGCACTCACAAAGATCTCTCAGAGAACTATTGAAGAAGAAATCGTGCGCCGTTAGAGTGGCCGCTCACGCAACCCATCGGAGATTTCGCAGTGACTCAGTTCCAGTTCAGCCGACTCGCCGCCGCATCCCTCGCCGCCGCCGCCACCCTGGGCGCGCCGCTGGCCGCCACCGCGCAATCCGTCGAAGTGACGAAGATGTGCGCCTGCTGGGTCACCAGCCTCTCCGCCGACGGCAGCGCCGCCACCGGCACGATGAACGGCACCTCCGCCACGTTCCGGTGGACGAAGGAAAAGGGCGCGCGGCCGCTGGGTCGCAACACCGTCTCCCACATGGACGGGCAGGGCGCCGGCATCCCCACCATCTCGGACGACGGCAAGACCATCGCCGCGACGATCATGGACGACACGAACACCTACGGCACCCAGGGCCGCTGGACGCAGGGCAGCGGGTGGCAGCAGCTCGGGCCGATGCCCGCCGACGGCGGCATCATGGATTCGTTCGACTCCGGCGTATTCGGCATGTCCGGCGACGGCAAGACGGTGACCGGCCTCTATTGGCGCCCGGGCCAGCAGGGCGGCTCCGCGCACGGCAGCGCGTGGACCGCCGCCACGGGCGTGGTCGGCATGTCGACCGACGGCCGCTCGAGCCGCATCGACGGCGCGAACCGCGACGGCACGGTGCTCGCCGGCTGGGAAGAGGATCCGCAGTACGGCTTCCGCCGCGCCGCCGTGTGGGTCAACGGCGTGAAGACCATCATCGGCGGGAGCGGCTACTACGCCTGGCCCAGCGCGGTGACCGCCGTGAACTCGGACGGCACCATCCTCGTCGGCCAGGACGTGGACGAGGCGCTGCAGACCGAGGTCGCGACGATGTGGAAGTGGGACGGCAGCGCCTGGCAGAAGACCAGCCTCGGCCTCGGCCCCAACTCGGACCCTTCCGGCAGCTCGTACGCGATCGACGTCTCGGACGACGGCAGCGTGGTCGTGGGCATGTACCGCACCTCCTTCGACACGTTCTCGAGCGGCGGCTTCCGATGGACGGCGGACACGGGCCTGGTCGACGTCCAGGCCTGGGTCGAATCGCAGGGTGCGAACATCGGCAAGCGTGTCTTCGTCTTCGAGGCGACGTCGGTCAGCCATGACGGCCGCTCGATGAGCCTCGTGGCCCAGCAGTCGACGGCCCCCTACGCCTATCGCTCGCTCCTCGTCACGCAGAAGGATCAAGCGCGGGTGAAGTGATCCGGACCGGCCGCCGCCGCACGATGCACGGCCTCGTGCGGCTTCTGCCCGAAAAGACGTGAGGGCCGAGGCCCTCGCGCCGGGGCGGCTGAAGTAGAGTCCCGGCTTCGCCGACCCCGCTCACCGCGTTCCCATGTCAGAAGAACAGCCGAGCTCATTCGACGACGAGACCTTCGCGCCCGTCGAGGATGCGCTCGCGCGTCGCATCGCCCAGGTGGCGAGCGAGTTGCAAGGCGTCCTCGTGCCCCTGCTCGAGCAGCTCGCGGGCTCGCCCCCGCGCCCGATGCGGCTCACCCGGGAGCACCCGGGCCTGGGCCTGGACAAGAGCCTCGCGAGCCGCCTCGTGCAGGCGGCCAAGGCCGAATCGGACATGCAGTTCCTGCACCTGCTGCCCTCGCCGACCGGGATTCGCATGCTGCTCGAGCGCGCGCGCGGATTGACCGATCGCGCGCTCCTCGCGCGCGCCGACGAGGCGGTCGAGCGCTTCCAGTCGCTTCTCGACGCGCTGCCCGGCGGCCGCCAGGCGCTAGACGCGCACATGGGCGAATCCAGCGCCTCGATCCGCGAGAAGCGCGAGCACATCGCGCGCCAGGCATCGTTCAAGGCGGTCTCCTTCCTGTTCGGACACTACTGCGAGACGCTCGCGACGGCCCTGTTCGTCTTCCCCTCGCGCACGCCGGGCTTCATCGACGTCGTCGAGATCCATCGCCGCATCGGCCTGCGCCGCCTGACGCCGAGCGCGCAGCTGCCGCTGCTCAGCGTGCACCCCGGGCGCGAGCCGCAGGAGGACGAAGGCTCGCTCGACGCCACCGTGGCCGAGCCGGACGGCCCGGCCATGGCCGATGTCGCGGGCCATGCCGGCGCGCACGATCCCGCCGATTTCCTCATTGCCGAATCCAGCAGCTCGCCGCTGCCGCCCGTGCAGGTGGAGCACGACGGCGCGCTGGCCACCTTTCTACTCGCGGCCGGCATGGTCGACATGACGCCGCTGCGCCTGACGACCGCCTTCCGCGTGCTGCGCGCGGAGCCCGTCGCGCAGCAGGCGCCCTACCGCGTGCTGCGCAACTACATGCTTCATACCCCGTGCCGTACGCTGGTGCGCGACGTCTGGCTGGCGGACGGCCTGTGGCCCGACGCCTTCCCGCAGGTGGGCTACTACCTCCCGAGTCCGAGCGGCACCCCGGCCGTCGATCTCGACCCGGCGCAGCCGCACTATCGCCGCGTGAACCTCACCACGCGCATCGAGCAGCGCCCCCACGGAGCCGAGGGCTTCGCCTTGCCCGGCATCTCCGACCAGCGCGCCACGCTCGAGCGCGTGATCGCGCGCGCCGGCCAGGATCCGCGCGCCTTCCGCGGCTGGCGCTGCGAGATGGCCTATCCGGTGCCGCTGATCGAGATGAAGCTCGCGTTCAGGTTCGCCGGCACCTGACACCGCCCGCTCGCCACTCGAATCTCGATCAACAAGTCGGCGGTGCCCCTCAAGTGATCGAGGGATGGCGGCGGCGCGCCATGGGAACGCGGGGTCAGGTCTGAAGACCTGACCCCCTCCTCGCGACGCTCATCGGCCCGGCACGCCGCGCTGCCAGTTGGCCCAGTCTCCGGAGATCGTCTGCACCAGCGGGTTGCCCGCGATGAAGAGGTTCTGCAGCGAGATCAGGAAGCCGCCCTGTGCCTGGTAGTTCAGCAGGTTGTCGGCCGCGGTCTGGCCCGGGTAGGGGCGATCGAAGTCGGAGCCTGCGCGCAGCACGGCCACGCGGCGGAGATCCACGAGGTGCATGGATGCGCCTCGCACGAGCGCCTCGACCGTGGCGTTGTCCTCCTGCTGCGTGGTGCAGTAGACGCCCTTGCCGTCCGTGAGGATCTGCGTCCACTTCGTGGCCCGTTGTCCGAGCAGGGTGCCGGAGAACCAGGTGTCGCCCGCCGCGGTGTCGCACTGCAGGACGGTGGGCGGCTGGTTGGCCGGCGGGTTGGGGAAGTGCGCGCGCGCGGCGCGCGCCTCGTCGCTGTCGCTCAGCACCTTGTCGCGCGAGAGGTTGTAGGCCACCCGCAGCAGAGCCTCGTCCAGGCGGAAGACTTCCGTGCGGTAGTCGAGCGGCGGCTTGTCGTTCGGGCTCTTCGTGTTGATGCCGAGGTAGCCGCCCTCCCAGTCGGCCGGGATCTCGCGCGCGTCGATCTCCCACTGGATGCCGAAGTCGACGAGGTAGCGCGCCCACCCCACGGAGCCCACCGTGCCCTGCTCGGGGTTGATGCCCGCGATGCCCGCGACCAGGAAATAGGTGCGCGAGAGATCGAACTTGCGCGACATCCACAGCGCCATCGTCGACGCCGCGGCATTCGCGTGGCCCATGCCCGTGGTCATCACGCAGACCGCGGCGCGGTTGCAGGAGACGTTCGGGTAGTCGGCGGGCAGGCCCGGCACGCGCACGTCGCGCCAGGGCCCCAGGTTGTCGATCCACACCTGTCGCTCGGGCGCGAACATCGTGATGATCATGACCTTGGGCGCGCGGATGTCCGTGGCCGGTGCCTTCTGCTGCGCGGGTGCGGAAGCCGTGGCCGTCGTGGCCAGGCCGAGGGCGCAGAGCGAGGCGGCGATGCGTGCGAGCATGGTTCCCCCTGGGGTATTCGGGCGTTGGAGTGTACGGCCCGTGCCAGGCGCGGCATCCACTCCACCGCGCCCGGTGCAGGGCCATTTCAACCTGGGGTTTCGACACGGCGGCGCATCGATTTCCCAGGATGCCCCCTGCCTCCTCGCCATCGCTCACGGATCATCTCGCGAGTGGATGTCGGAGCCCGGTCCGGGTCACGCCGCATCCAGGGCCGCCCAGGTCCTGGGCCCCACGATGCCGTCGGGAACCAGGCTGGCCTTGCGCTGGAACTCGCGCACGGCCGCCTCGGTGGCCGGGCCGAACCACCCGTCGTCCGCCACGTCGCATTTCTGCTGGACGACCTTGACCAGGTCGCCGACCGTGCCGCGCCGCAGTGTTGGCCGCGCCTGGGCTTGCCCCGGCGGCACCTGGGGCTCGTTCGCCCGGATGGGCAGCAAGGGGGGCGTGGCTCCGGTCATGATGGCCTTGACATCGGCACGGAACGCGATCATGTCGAACGTGGGGTCGTCCTTTCGGCGAGGCGCCCACTCCTTGTGGCCGATGCACAGGTCGGACGACGCGCCGATGTGGCCCAGCAGGGCGGCGACGCCGTGACGGTAGGCGTCCAACTGCACCGGCGGCCACCGATCGTCGGCAAGGCCCGTGTTCTCGGCCTCGATGCCGATGAGGCTGTCGTTGCCGTCCACGATGCCCGGGAAGCTGCCCGCCCCGGCGTGGTTGCACCGGCCGGCCGCCACCACGTAGAAGGTGCCGTCCCGACCCAGGCCAAGCTGGGAGAGCGGCCCCGCCAGGTCGGAGCGCCCTTCGACCAGGAGCCTCAGGGTGGGCATGTTGCCGGCCTTCGGCCCGGCCGTGTGGTGGCACAGCACGCCATGCACGGTGCCCATCTCCCTGCGTCCGCGGTCTTCCCAACCCGGCACGGTGGCCACCTTCAGGCCGGCCTTCAGCAGGACATCCGGCATCCACGTCAGTGCGAAGCTCATGAGCTCGTCCTCCTCGATCCGATGACTACTTCGGCTCCGCCACGCCGCCCTGGGCCGGCGGGAGGTCCGCGTCGGCGGTCGGCGAGCTCACGCCACCGTGCTCGTGATCCGCGTCCTCCGTCCCGGACGCATCGGCACCGGCCGCGGCTTTCGGCGGGGTGGTGCCACCCGTGAGTTCCGCGGCGACCTTCGCCGCGGCGGTCTCCATGCTCTTGGCGGCGAAGTAGAAGCTGACCACCGAGGTCATCAGGGTGCCGATGAGCGTCAGCAACTGCTTGGCGAAGTCGACGGCCGGACCGCTCGCGGCGTGACCGATCTGGACGTCGTACTTGAACAGCGCCCCGGCATCGCACGGATCGGACGGCGCGGCCCCGGACGCTTCGACGGCCGCACCGCTCGCCGCGGCGGCCCCCGTGCCGGTGGGTCCCGTGCCATGCGGCGACGGGCAGGGCACCGGCGTCACACGGGCATCGCGGTTGGCGGGATCCGCCACCAGTTTCTGCTTCGCGGCCTCGCTGATTCCCTTGACGACGACGGGCTCCGCGCCGCAGAGCGACTGATAGAGCATCACCGCCAGCAAGGCGAAGAGGACGATGAGCGAGAGGGCCACGGTCGCGCGAATGGAGCCCGATGGCAGCGCGAGCGCCTCCGACGGGGCGCTCAGCTTCAGGCGCGCGAACAGCGTCGACACCAGGGCGAGCGCGCCCAGCAACATCATGATCCCGAAGATGGCGAGGATCGGGTAGCCGAATGTCGGATTCCTGTGGAAGTCCTCCATCCTGAATACGAGCGTCAAGCTGGGAAAGAGCACCAGCACGATGCCGGCGCCGACGGCGCCGCCCAGGTATGTCTCCGCGCTTCCTGGCTGCCCATTGCGATTGAACATGTCGGTCCTCCTCGGTGAGCCATTGGCGCACGCGAGGTCGAGACCGGCATCATGAAGATTGTCGAGACCGCGACCCCCCCGCCGCGCGTCACGGCAAGCCGATCACCGTCACCTGGCTCCGGTTCAGGTCGTTGTCGTTGTTCACGAACACGATGCGGTCGCGCGCGATCGCCAGCGGCGCGCCGAGGTAGTTGCCGCTCTCCGAGGCGCGCACGAGCTTGAGCGCGCGGCAGAGTTCCTGGCCGCAGCCGTTCGCGTCGAACGCGAACACGCCGGAGTCGACCTCGAGCGCGGGGCCCTTGCCGACGAAGACGACGTCGCGCGTGACGACCGGCGCCGAGAGGAAGCCCTCGGTGAAGTTGATGCCCGTCCACATCGGCGCGCAGCGCAGGCCGCAGCGCTCGATGTCGAAGGCCATCACCACGCCCACCGTGTTCGGGTCGGGCGAGGTGTTCGTGCTGGCATAGAGCGTGGTGCCGGCGACGGCGAGCGTCGTGTCGATGCCCTCGGGCCCGACGTCGAAAGTCTGGATCGGCTCGCAGACCGCCTGCCCGCAGCCGGACGTGTCGAAGGCGAAGACGTGGTCGCGCTTGTTCGGCTTGCCGAAGCGCCGGCTCGAGCCCGCGAACACGCGGCCCTGCGCGACGACCGGCCCCGAGGCCTTGCCGGCCTGGCCGCCGAGGTCGGCCGTCCAGGAGGCCGGGCAGGTCGACTGGCCACAGCCGTCCGGGAAGACGAGGAGGCGACCCGTGATGTCGAAGTCCGTCGAGTAGCTCGTCTGGATGTAGACGGAGCCGCCCCATACCGCGGGCGTGCTGTTGAACGCTTCGTGCGGGCCCGCGTGCGCCGTCCAGACCGGGTCGCAGACGTCCTGCCCGCAGCCCGCGAGCGCGAAGACGAAGAGGTTGCCCGCCAGGTCGCCCACGTAGATGAAGCCGCCGGCGATGGTGGGCGACGAGTCGATCGCGCCCTGCTTCAGGCGGCCGCGCCAGAGCGCGTCGCACGTGCCGGCGCCGCAGCCGTTCGCATCGAACACGTGGATGAAGCGATCGGCCGAGGAGACGACCACCACGCCGTCCTTGACGGCGGGCGTGGTCGTGATGTCGTTGTCCGTGCGGCCCTGCCACAGCGGGTCGCAGACGTCCGCGCCGCAGCCGTCGAGGTCGAACGCCGAGATCCGGCCGTCGAAGCCCGCGACGAACATCCGCTGTCCCGCGATCACGGCGCCGCCTTCGGTGTTGACGTTCGAGCCCATGTTCGCGTTCCACTTCACGACGAGCGAGCCGACGTTCTCCGGCGTGAAGGACCGTTCCGACGGATTGGAGTTGGCGTGCTTCGGGGTCTGACCGAACTGCGGCCAGTCGGCGGCGAGCGCCGGCACGGCGGCGGCGACGGCAAGCGCGCCGAGGGCTGCGGCGAGGCGGTGTGCGCGAGGGAAGGACATGGTGTCTCCTCAGGGGGATCGAGCGGTCGCGCGGCCTGCGATCGGCCGCGGCCACGGGTGCCGGCGCGCGCCGCGGTTCGTGGATGCCCGGTGGCGGCGCGCGCGTTCAATCACGGCAGGGCGAGCACCGAGACGTTGCTCGCGAGCGTGTCGAAGTCCGTGCTGACGAACGTGATGCGCCCGTTGGCGATCGCGAGCGGCGCGCCGAAGTACACGGAGCGCGGCGCGGCCTGCACGAACTTCAGCGCCTTGCAGTGCGTCTTGCCGCAGCCGCGCGCATCGAACGCGAAGACGCCGGCGTCGTTCTGCAGGAACGAGGCGGGTCCCTTCCCCAGGAACACCAGGTCGCCCACGACGGCCGGCGGCGAGATCGCCCCCTGGTTCCGGTTGATGCCCGCCCAGATCGGCTTGCAGTGCGCGCCGCAGTTCGCCAGGTCGAAGGCGGTGAGCACGCCGACCGTGTTGCGGCCGATGGACTGGTTGGTGCCGACGAAGAGCGTGTTCCCGTCGACGCTCGTCGCGGGCGTCGTGTCGACCCCTTCAGAGACGCCGCCGAAGACCTGCACGGGCTCGCAGACGGACTTCCCGCAGCCCGCCACGTCGAACGCGAACAGGTGCTTGCGGCCGTCGGGCTGGTTGCCCGTGCGGCGCGAGGAGCCGACGATCACCTTGCCGGGGACGACGAGCGGCGAAGAGGTGAAGCCCGAGGGCCCGCCCAGGTCGGCCGTCCACGTGGGCGCGCAGGTCGCCTGGCCGCAGCCCGCCAGCGGGAAGGCGAGCAGCCGGCCCGTGGAGTCGTTCTCCGTCGCGATGGTGGTCTGGACGAACACGAAGCCGTTGCCCACGGTGGGGGCGCTGTTCATCTGCTCGTTCGGACCCGAGAGCCCCGTCCACAGCGGCTGGCAGATCGCGTGGCCGCAGCCACCGAGCGCGAAGACCGAGAGCCGGCCGGCGAAGTCGCCGACGAAGGCGAACCCGCCCGCGACGGCGACCGAGGAATCGATCGACGCGGCGCTCAACTGCCCGCGCCACAGCGAATCGCATTGCGCCTGGCCGCAGCCGTGCGCCGGGAAGGCGTGCAGGAAGTGGTCGGCGGAGGCGATCAGTACCTCGTCGGAGGTGGCGGCCGGCGTGCTCGTGAAGTCGGCGCCGTCCGACGAGCCCTGCCACAGCGGCTCGCAGGAGTCCGCGCCGCAGCCGGCGAGGTCGAAGGCCGAGAGCTTGCCGTCGAAGCCGGGCACGAAGATCTGCCCGTCGGCGCCGATGACCGCGCCGCCTTCGGACGCTGCATCGCTGCCGAAGTGGGCCTTGAAGGCGATGCGCAGGCCGTGGACGTTGTCGGGCGTGAAGGTCCTCTCGCTCGCGTTGAACCCCGGGTGTCCGGCGTTGAACTGGAACGACTGCCAGGAATCGGCCCGGGCGGACGGAGATGCGGCGAGCGACAGGGCGAGCGGAAGCACGCCGGCGGCGCGACACAGCGCGCGGGCAACAGGGGAGCGGAAGTGCATGGGAAGGGCTTTCTGATCTCGCGCCTGGACGGTTCGGGAAGGGCGAGGACGCCCCGGCGCGGCGGAGGCATCCTCGACACGGCCGTGGATGCGGGCGGGCGGGGAAGCCGTTCTGGCCCGTTCGCGTGCAGGGTCGGTTGTCGTGATGGCAGGCGTTTTCGCGATCGCGCGGGCGCGGTGTCGCCATCCGGCGCCGTCGAGCGTCTACGGATTAATCCCGAGCCCGGGGCGGCCCGGTCGCCGTCCGCGATCGCGCGCGCGAGATCGACCGGCGCCGGCTTGAACGTCTCGGTGCAAATCCCGAATACACGCCCGCCACCCGCGCGTGCGGCCCGCACGCGCGCACACTCATCGATCCGCGCTCCAAGGAGGCATCCCATGCGAGTCCACCCGGCTGCGATCCGTGCCCTCGTCGTCACCCTCGGGATCGCCTGCGCGGGCGGCGCCTGGTCGCAGGCGCAGCGGGCGGTGGGGCCCGGCGAGGTCGTCGTGCACACCAAGTTCGGCGGCTTCATCCTCGGCTACGACATCGACCAGAACGGCACCGAGGGCATCCTCAGCGAGGCCGTCACGAACGCCGACGGGACCCACGACGTCGCGGTCGAGACCTTCGACCAGCGCACGGGCGAGATCATCAAGGTGCTGCGCAGGCAGCGCGACAGCAACAACGACTACGTGACGCTCGGCATCTACGGCGATCACGTGGCGCTGACGGAGTTCGAGCACGTGAGCGACATCTTCGTCGACAAGCGGCGCTACCTGCTGTCGGATCCGATCGATTCCAACCGGATCACGGGCAAGTGGACGCCTCCGTTCGGCAAGGCGACCGACATCATCTCGGGCGGCGCCCCCAGCCAGGGCTTCGACACGGCGCTGTTCTTCGGCTTCAAGAACACGGCCGACGACTTCCACACGTATCTCTTCACCTCGAACGTCGGCGCGAACACGTTCGGGCCGGTGATCCCGGTCGAGGGCACCGACGTCTTCGACTGGAACAACTCGCCCGCGGTCACCTACGACTACGGCCGCAACAGGGCCGTGCTCGGCGGCTCGCACGGCTGCTTCCTCTGCCCCACGGCCATCGGACAGGTCGACCTCGCCACGGGCGTGCTGACCTTCCACGTCGGGCTCGGCACCGGCTTCGTGAACGGCATCGCGGTCGACCCGAACACGCACATCGCATGCACGACGACCGAGGACGACTTCAGCGTGGAGTTCTACAACCTGGTCAAGGACACCGGCAAGCGGGTGGTGCTGCCCGGGGCGACGAGCCAGCTGTACAGCGGCGGGGCCGTCGCGGTGGACCCGATCCACAAGCTGTTCCTCGTCGGCCAGGAGTTCTCGAGCACCGCGGCGTCCGGCAGCTCGATCCACGTCTACGACGAGAAGGGCAACCTCGTGGAATCCCTGGACGGCTTCGACCTGCCCGCCAGCCCGGCCTACATGGCGCTCAATCCGTCGCAGCGCAGCGGCTTCGTGATCGTGACGCCGGACCTCTCGAGCCTGCAGTCGTTCACGTACTAGTGTCGTGTTCCTGAAATTCGCAGCATTTCGACGGGCTGAAACGGGGATGAGCGCTAGGCGCGGGGTCGGCCCGATACCGGGCGGTATCGGGCCGACCCCGCAACGACGCGATCGCCCCGTTTC
>Ga0209051_1002742_pt1 | contig 12211 bp, 11 predicted proteins | sample AraplaCvi_mMS_r2_2_FD_184286 | JGI IMG/M metagenome (GOLD analysis project Ga0209051, IMG submission 184286) | Arabidopsis root microbial communities from North Carolina, USA - plate scrape MF_Cvi_mMS_r2 (SPAdes) (version 2) | ecosystem: Host-associated > Plants > Roots > Endosphere | place...
CGGATCCGGACTGGTCGCGTTGCGCAGCGCCTCGCCGTTGGCACGCATCCGGTTCAGCATGCCGAGCAGGCCGCGCCACTCGGCCTCCGTGAAGCCCGCCAGGTGCAGGTTCAGCACCTCGGCCAGCACGGCCGGCACGACGGCGGCGACCTCGCGGCCGGCATCGGTCAGCTCGAGGTTCACGACGCGCCGGTCCTCGCTCGAGCGCACCCGCGCGACCAGCCCCTTGGCCTCGAGCCGGTCGAGCGCGCGGGTCATCGCGCCCGGGTCGCTCTGCAGCGTGCGCGCCAGTTCGGCCACCGTGCCGCACTCGCCGTGCGCCAGCTTGAACAGCGGCACCCACTGCGCGTGGGTGAGGTCGTGGCTGACGAGGCGCCGGTCGACCTGCTGCGAGATCGACGCCATGACGCTCTTCATCAGGTAGCCCGCGCTCTCCTCCTGGCGGTAGCCGTCCGCGGAGTAGAAGTGGGGCGTCGACGGGGGATCGGCATCTCGTGACATGGCCGCGAATATACTTGCTTAGGCAGTGAATGCTCAAACAATCATTGAATAGGCTTTGAATCCGCAGGGGTTTACCCTTTGTCACAGGGGAAATCGCCATCGGCCCTGCGTAGACTGCCGGCCATGACCTCGCCCACCGACCGCGCGAAGGCGGCCACCCCGCGTTCGCTGTCCGGCCTCGCGCCCTTTCTCCGCCCCTACCGGGCGCGGATCGCCGCCGCGGCGCTGTTCCTGTTCGCGGGCGCGATCACGACGCTCGTCTTCCCGGTCGCGCTGCGCTCCCTCATCGACGGCGGGCTGGGCGTCGTCCACGCCGGCAGCGGCGCGGCGAGCGACGGCGACCGCGTGATGGCGCTGCGCGACCACTTCCTCATGCTCTTCGGGGTGGGCATCGCGCTGGGCGTGTTCTCCGCGCTGCGCTTCTATTCGGTGACCTGGCTCGGCGAGCGGGTGACCGCCGACCTGCGCACCGCCGTCTACGCCCACGTCGTGGGCCAGAGCCCGGCGTTCTTCGAGACCACCGCCACCGGCGAAGTGCTGTCGCGCCTGACCACCGACACCACGCTCGTGCAGCAGGTCGTCGGCTCCAGCCTGTCGATGGGCCTGCGCAACTCGGTCATGGGCATCGGCGCGCTGGTGATGCTGGTGGTGACCAACCCGCTCGTGATGACGCAGGTGCTGGGCATCCTCGTGCTGGTGGTGGCGCCCTCGGTCTACTTCGGGCGCCGCGTGCGCAAGCTGAGCCGCGCGAGCCAGGACCGCGTCGCCGACTCGAGCGCCATCGCCGCCGAGGTGCTGAACGCGATTCCCGTCGTGCAGAGCTACGTCCAGGAGCGGCGCGAGGCGAAGCGTTTCTCCGAGTCCACCGAGCGCGCCTTCGACACCGCCATCCGGCGCACCGTCGTGCGCTCGGCGCTGGTCGCCTTCATCATCAGCGCCACCTTCGGCGCCCTGCTGTGGGGCCTGTACCAGGGCACGCAGGCGGTGGCGCGCGGCGCGATCACGGCGGGGCACCTGGGCGAGACGGTGGTCTACGTGATGCTGCTGGTCAGCAGCGTGGCGGTGCTGTCGGAGGTCTACGGCGACCTGCTGCGCGCCGCGGGCGCGACGGAGCGCCTGATGGAGCTGCTCGCCACGCGCTCGCCCGTGCTCGACCCGGCCACGCCGAAGCCGCTCCCGCCGGCGCTCGCGGGCTCCGCCGTCGCGCTGCGCGACGTCGACTTCAACTACCCGTCGCGCCCCGAGCACCCGACCCTGGTCGATTTCTCGCTCTCGATCCGGCCCGGCGAGACGGTCGCCCTGGTCGGGCCGAGCGGCGCCGGCAAGACCACCGTGCTGCAGCTGCTGCTGCGCTTCTACGACACCGGCGCGGGCGCGGTGACGGTCGACGGCGTGGACGTGCGCGAGACCACGCTCGCCGCGCTGCGCGCGCGCATCGGCATCGTGCCGCAGGACTCGACGGTGTTCTCGGCCGACGCGATGGAGAACATCCGCTACGGCCGCCCCGACGCGAGCGATGCGGAGGTGGTCTCCGCCGCCCGCGCCGCGTTCGCGCACGACTTCATCGAACGCCTGCCGAACGGCTACAAGACCTTCCTCGGCGAGCGCGGCGTGCGCCTGTCGGGCGGGCAGCGCCAACGCATCGCCATCGCGCGCGCCATGCTCAAGAATCCGCCGCTGCTGCTGCTCGACGAGGCGACCAGCGCGCTCGACGCCGAGAGCGAGCGCATGGTGCAGGCCGCGCTGGAGGCCGCGATGGCCGATCGCACCACGCTGGTGATCGCGCACCGCCTGGCGACCGTGCAGAAGGCCGACCGCATCGTGGTGATGGACCAAGGCCGCATCGTCGAGGAGGGCACTCACCTCGACCTGATGCAACGGGACGGCCTGTACGCGAAACTCGCGCGCATGCAGTTCCACGCGCATACCCCCTCGCTCATCCATCCGACGCCCGATTCGCAGACCGCCCCGGTCTGAACCCCTGACCTACTCCGCCCATGTCGACCAGCCAAGACGACGCCGACGCGCTGTTCGGCGCGCCCGCCACGCCGCCACCGGCGGCATCGCCCTCGCCCGTGTTCCCGACCGCCGCGCCGTCGGCGGACATGCGCAAGGAGCATCGCGTCAAGGTCTCGTGGCCGGCGCGCGTGCAGTTGCCGGGGGGACGCGTGGTCGACCTCCGCGTGCGCGATCTCTCGGAGAGCGGCGTGGGCCTGCTCACCAACGTCAACATCCCGGCCTCGACGGTGCTCAACTTCGCGATCGGCGTGCCCCACCTCGAAGTGCCGGGGCGCGTGGTGCCGGTGTCGGGCACGCTGAAGACGACCTACCTCGTGCTGACGGGGCCCGACCTGTCCTGCGGGGGCATGTTCGTCTCGCTGCCGGAAGACGGGCGGGATCTGCTGAACAAGTGGATCCGGCGCTTGCGCAAGTAGTGCCTACCGAACGGCCTCTTCGCGCTGGTGCCTCACGCCGAGCACGAGGACGCGTTCGTCGTCGATGACCTTGAACACCGCGACGAATCCGGTCTGGCCGAAGCGGATCACCAGTTCCCGCACCGAGGCAACTTCCGCGTCCTCGACCTGACGGTAGATGAGCGGCGCCCTGGGCACGGCGCGCAGTTGCCGCATGATCTGAGCGACGGCACGGTCAGCGACGGCAGGGTCACCGGCAGCGCTCTCCAGCTCGCGCTGAAGCATGAAGTCGAAGATCCGGCCGAGGTCGAGGAAGGCTTCGTCGGAGAGCTCAAGCCGCCGCATCGTCCCTGTCGCGGAAGCGACGGACCGCTTCGTCCGCGCGCTCGCGGAGCATGCGCTCGACGTCTTCCAGCGAATGGACCTTGCCCGATTGAAGCGACTCCTCGAGCGACGCCATGCCTCGCGCCAGGAACGCCTTCCGGGCCTGCCGGCGCCGGGCCAGGCGTTCGATGACCGCCGCCTCGATGAACTCCGCCATGGATTCACCGTCCTCCAGCGCGGCGTCGAGCTCGGCACGCACGCCGGGCTCCACGGACACCGCAGGCAGGGACGCTGATTTCATTCGCGCACTGTAGCGCGCCCGACGCTCGCCCGCGACCCGCTGCGGGCCCAGGGAAACGTCATCGGCTGGATCGAACATGATGGCCAGGAAGCGGTGGGACGATGCTTCAGTATCGGTGCGCCGCCGGAGGTACGCGCCGCGCCGATCGCCCGATTTCCCATCCAATTGCCGCGCCCGCCGCCTTCAGCGCCGCCGCACGATCACGCTCCCGATCGAGTACCCCGCCCCGAACGAGCAGACGACCCCCAGGTCGCCCGGCTTCAGGTCGGCGCGGTGCTCGTGGAAGGCGATGATGGAGCCGGCCGAGGCCGTGTTCGCGAAGGTGTCCAGCACCAGCGGCGCCAGGTCGCCGCCGGGCTCCGCGCCGACCAGCTTCTTCAGGATCAGCTGGTTCATGCCGAGGTTGGCCTGGTGCAGCCAGAAGCGGCGCATCTGCGTGGGCTCGAAGCCCATCTCGCGCAGGTGCTGCTCGATGTGCGCGGCGGCCAGCGGCACGACCTCCTTGAAGACCTTGCGGCCCTCCTGGCGGAAGGTCTTGTCGCGCGCGAGCGGATCGGAATCCTCCGCGCGGTTCATGAAGCCGAAGTTGTTGCGGATCGCGTTCGAGAACTGCGTCGCGCACTTCGTGCCCAGGACCTCCCACTGCTCGGCCGCGACGGCGGTGTCCGCGCTCTCGACGAGGGTCGCGGTGCAGACGTCGCCGAAGATGAAGTGGCAGTCGCGGTCGCGCCACTCGAGGTGGGCGGAGGTGATCTCGGGGTTCACGACCAGCACGCACTTCGAGCTGCCGGCGCGCACCGCGTTGACCGCCTGCTCGATCGCGAACGTGGCCGACGAGCAGGCGACGTTCATGTCGAAGCCGTAGCCGCCGGCGCCCAGCGCGGCCTGGATCTCGACCGCCATCGCGGGGTAGGCGCGCTGCATGTTGGCGGCGGAGCAGTAGACGGCGTCGATGTCGGCGCCCGTGCGGCCGGCGGCGGCGAGCGCCTGGCGCGACGCGTCGACGGCGATCTCGGCCATCAGCGAGAGCTGGTCGTCGGGGCGCTCCTCGAAGCGCGGGTACATGCGCGCCGGGTCGAGCACGCCGGCCTTCTCGATGACGTAGCGCTGCTTGATGCCCGAGGCCTTCTCGATGAATTCCACGCTCGACATCGTCATCGCCGCGACCTCGCCGCGCGCGATCGCCTCGGCGTTCTTCTCGTTCTGGGCGGTGGCGTAGGCGTTGAAGGCCTCCACCAGTTCCGCGTTGGTGATGACGTGGGGCGGGCGGTAGAGGCCGGTTCCGCTGATGACGGCTTGGGGCATGGGAACTCTCGGAGTGACGCGGTGGAGTCTACCGGGCGCCGCGCGGACCTCGTATTGGACCGTTCCCGAGGGGACTGGCCGGAGGCCAGTCCCCGCCGGCGCGCCCTCAGGGCAGCGGCCCGTCCGCCGTCGCGCCCTGCTTCGCATGCGCCGCCAGCGGCCCCGTGGGCGCGAGCGCCAGGTAGGTCTGGAACGCCTGGTGCGCCTTGTCCAGCTGCCCCAGCTTCAGGCGCGCGTCGCCGAGGTTGACGTAGGCCACGCCGCGCGACGGGTCGATCTTGAGCGCCGCCTCGAAATACTCCGCGGCCCTGGCGTCGTCGCCCTCCTTGAAGTAGACGAAGCCGAGGTTGTTGGCGGCGAGCGCGAAGTCGGGCTGCAGCTTGAGCGCCTGGGCGAACTGCTCGCGCGCGGCGGCGTAGTTCTTCTCCTTGAAGAAGGCCATGCCGCGGTCGTTGAGGGCGCGCGCCTGCTGGCGCCCGCTGAGCGGGGCGGCGCCGGGGGCGGCGATCCGGGTCTCGTGGCCCTGCAGGTCCTTGACCACCACGCCGTCGCCGGCCGCGGCCGCGGCGGCGACGGCGGCCGTCTTCTCGAGCCTGGTGTTGAGCGCGATGGCGTCGCCCGCGAGCTGCGGCGTCTTGTCGCTGATGTACTCCTCGCTCGCGGCCACCGCGAAGATGAACTCGCCGCCCTCCGAGCCCGGGAGGCTGCCGAACGCGGGCGTCTGCGCCGAGACCGAGGCGACCGCGGGCGCGACGTAGGCCGCGAGCTCGGTGCCGGTGATGATGTTGTCGCCGTTCAGGTCGGCCTTGCCCGCGAGGCCATGCAGCAGGGTCCACGTGAAGATCGAGTGCCCCGCCGGCCCGCCGTCGGCCACCATCTGGTCGGCGCCGCCCGCGGTGAGCATCTGGCGGCCGACGCGATGGGCGTTGTCGCGCAGGAAGTTGGCGGAGCCGGCGTTCGCGCCGCCGCCGCGCACGAGGCCGAGGCCGCTGTAGCAGGCGTCCATCACGAACATCACGTGGCGCGCGACGAGCCCCTCGGAGATGTTCTGCAGCTCCGTCATCGGGATCGCGTCGGTCGCGACGTCGTCGGTGCCGGCCTCCACCGGCACGATGAAGCCGAGGTCGCGCCCCGAGCTGAGCTTGTGCGTGGCGCCGTGGCCGGCGAAGAACACGAACAGGTTGTCGGTCTTCTTCAGGCCCGCCTTGGGCAGGGTCTCGTTGAAGGCCTTCAGGATGGCGGCGCGCGTGGCGGACTGGTTCTGCAGCGAGACGACGTGCGCCGGCTTGAAACCCAGGCGCGTGGTGAGCAGCTCGCGCACCGCGTCGGCGTCGCGCACCGCGTGGCCCAGCCTTGGCCACTTCGCGTAGTCGTCGATGCCGACGACGACGGCCCACGACTCGCCCTCGCTGGTCGAGTCCGCCACGGCCACCGCCGAGGCCGCCGCCGCGGGCTTCGCGGCGACCGCGTCCCCGGGCGGCACGTCCTCGAAGCCGCCCGCGTCCTTCGGCCGCATGACGGTGAACTTCGCGCCGTCCCAGCCGGCGAACTGGTAGCCCTCGGCGACCAGCCGGCCCATCACCAGCGGCAGCGCCTTGACGGTGCGCTCGTGGATGTCGTGGAACAGGATGATGCCGCGACCCTGCTTGTCGACCTCGCGCATCACGCGGTCGGCGATGGAGTTGGGGATGGGATCGGCCCAGTCCATGGAGTCGATGTTCCACATCACCGACTGCAGGTGCTGCGACTCGAGCAGCGCCTTGCCCTCGGCGTTGCGCGCGCCGTAGGGGAAGCGGAACAGCGGCGGGCGGTTCGGGTCCACCGCCTTCAGCAGCGCGTCCGTGCCCAGCACCTCGGTGCGCAGGGCGTCGCCGCTCTTCTTCGAGAGCTGCGCATGCGTCATGCTGTGGTTGCCCAGCACGTAGCCCTCGGCGAGGAGCTTGCGGCTGACGTCGGCGTGCGGGCTCAGGTGCGCCGCGCCGTCGGCTCCCACGGTGCCGAGGTTGGTGCCGACCTCGAAGAAGGTGCCCGGCGCGCCGTACTGCTTGAGGATGGCCGTGATCTCGCGGGTGTAGAGCGCGTGCGGGCCGTCGTCGAAGGTGAGCGCGACCACCTTGGCCGGCAGGCCGACGCCGAAGATCTCGCCCGTTTCGGGCCGGGGCGCCGCCGCGGGCTTGAGGCCGCGCGTCGCGGCGGTGGCGCCGCTGGCCGCGGGCGCGGCCTCGACCGCCGCCGCGGAAGCCGCCGCGCCGGGCTGCACGCCGTGATCCTTCAGGATCTGCGCACGCGTGTAGAGCTTGCCCAGGTGCGCCACGTAGTCGTCCCAGCGCTCGCGCTTCTGCACGATGGCGCGCTGCTCGAAGCGCGAGAAGATCTGGCGGATCTCCTCGTCGTAGTTCTTCTGGATCTCGTCGAGCGCGTCGAGGTCGTCGCCGACGCGCTTGTGCAGCTTGATCGCGGCCAGCGTGGAGTTGCGGGCGAGCGCGGACTGCAGGCCGGCCAGCACGTCGCGGAAGGCGAGGCGGTCGGCGTCGTACAGCGAGGGGTCGCTCTCGATCCAGTCCAGCAGGGGGGAGAGCGCGGGCGTCGGGTCGGTGCCCGCGGTGGCGAAGGGCTCGAACGCCGCCTCGAGCTGCTCGATGCGCGCGCGGTTCTCGTGGAAGATCTCCTGGCCGACCTCGTCGGCCGCGGCGCGCTCGGCCTCGCCCATCGTCTTCTCGCCGGCGAACAGCACGATGACCTGGCGGTGCGCCGCGAGCACGTCCTTCGATCGGGCCACCAGGGCTGCGGACTCCGGCGCGGCCTGCGCGGCAGCGGCGGAGGCCGCGAGCGCCGCGGCGGCCGGCGGGTCGGCATGCGGGCTGCATGCGGCGAGCGCCAGCGCGCAAAGGACCAGGGCGAGACGGGGGCGGACACGCATCGGCGGCGGCGGGCGGGGCCACGGGCGGCCCGCCCGGGCGGAGCTGGGGGTCGCCGATGATAGTGGAGCGCGCACGCCGCCGGGCGGCAGGATGGGCTCGCCGCCGAAGGGGCGCGCGCCTAGAAAGGCACGGGACTGTGAAATACGAGCGCCGCGCCGGTGTCCGGATGCGCGAACGCGAGGCTGCAGGCGTGCAGCATCATGCGCGGCGCGGCGTCGCCGCGCGGCCGTAGAAGGGGTCGCCGGCGATCGGGTGGCCGAGCGCGGCGAGGTGCACGCGCAGCTGGTGCGTGCGGCCGGTCACCGGCGCGAGCGCGACGCGCGCCAGCGCGCCGTCGGCCAGCACGCGGTAGTGGGTCAGCGAGGGCTTGCCCGTGGCGTGGCACACCACCTGGCGCGGGCGGTTGGGCCAGTCGACGATCAGCGGCAGGTCGATCTCGCCCGCGCGCGGCGCGCGCGCGTCGCCCTCCGGCCAGGGGCCGTGCACGAGCGCCTCGTAGCGCTTGTCGACCCGGCGCTCGCGGAACGCCTCGCTGAGCCGGGCGTGCGTGGCGGCGTCGAGCGCGAGCACCATCACGCCGCTGGTCATCATGTCGAGGCGGTGCACGATGCGCGCGCCGGGGAAGCGCGCCTGCGCGCGCACCACCAGGCTGTCGCGCTTGTCCTCGCCCCGGCCGGGCTCGCTGAGCAGGCCGGGCGGCTTGACGAGCACGGCGAGGCCCGGCTCCGCGTGCAGCACGTCGAGCCCCGTGTCGGGCGGCGGGCGGTACGGGTCGGCGTCGGGGACGACGCGGGGCGCCTGCAAGATGGTCAGCGGATGTGCGGCGCGTCGCCGACGAGCAGCGCGTCGACGTCCACCCCGCGCTCGCGCAGCAGCGCCGTGAGCGCCGGCATCAAGGGCCCCAGCCGCTCGTCGACCGCGGCGCGCACGGTATCGACCATCACCTGCGTGCCGCGCTCGATCTCGATGTTGAGCGCCGCCCCCTCGCCCTTCTCGCCGAAGGTGGTCATGCGCAGGGTCTCGGGGATCAGCCAGACCTCGAACCAGCCCGCCGCGCGGTCGGCCTCGGCGACGGTGAGGCTGGCGCCGTTCACCGCGATGTAGCCCTTGGCGAAGATGTAGCGCATCCACGGCGGCGGCACGGCGATGCGCAGCACGTGGTTGTTCTCGGGGCGGCGGATGCCGGCGATCGTCGCCTGGAAGTCGACGTGGCCCGAGAGCGGGTGGCCGCCGATCTCCGCGCCGTCCTTCGCCGCGCGCTCGACGTTGATGCGACCGCCGGTCGCCAGCGCGCCGAGCGTCGTGAGGTTCAGGCTCTGCTGCATCACGTCGAACTTCGCGGCGTCGGCGCCGACGCGCTCGGTCACCGTGAGGCACACGCCGTCGACGGAGACGCTCGCGCCGATCGCGAGCTCGTCGCTGAAGCCGGCGGGGAAGGCGAGCGTGAAGCTGCGCAGGCCGGGGTGGTCGACGACGGCCTCGACGGTGGCGACGGCCTGGACGATGCCGGTGAACATGATGGGCGGGTCTCCTGGGGACGATGCCCGATTGTCGCGCGGCCGCGCATCCCCCGCAGGTCGGAGGCTAACGTCGCCATTGGGGCGAACAATCGGAAGACCGGTCTCGCGCCCAGCCCCCGGCGCGACAATGGACCGATGCCCTTTTTGAGCCTTCCCCGCTTCGCCACCGCGCCGTTCTGTCCGTCCGAGGTCCGCGGCAGCATCGCCGTCGCGCCCGGCATCCCGCTATGGAAGCGCATCGCGCGCTTCGCCGGCCCCGGCCTGCTCGTCGCGGTCGGCTACATGGATCCGGGCAACTGGGCGACCGACATCCAGGCCGGCTCGGTCTACGGCTACTCGCTGTTGTTCGTGGTGCTGCTGTCCAGCCTCGCCGCGATCCTGCTCCAGGTCCTGGCGCTGCGCCTGGGCATCGTCGCGCGCATGGATCTCGCGCGCGCCTGCCGCGAGCGCTACGGCGACGGCGTGCGCCGCACGCTGTGGCTGATGGCCGAGGTCGCGATCGTCGCATGCGACGTGGCGGAGGTGCTGGGCAGCGCGCTGGCGCTGCACCTGCTGTTCGGCGTCTCGCTGGTGACGGGCATCGTCATCACCGCCTTCGACACCCTCATCGTGCTGGGGCTCAAGGGCAAGGGCTTCCGCCAGGTCGAGGCCATCGTGCTCGGGCTCGTGGCCACCATCGGCGCCTGCTTCGCGGTCGAGCTCACGATCGCCGGCCCCGACTGGGGCGCCGTCGCGCGGGGCTTCGTGCCGCACGCGGACGCGCTGCGCAACCCGGACGCGCTCTACCTCGCCATCGGCATCCTCGGCGCGACCGTGATGCCGCACAACCTCTACCTGCACTCCTCCATCGTGCAGACCCGCGCGGTCGGCCCGGACGAGAAGAGCCGCGCCTCCGCGCTGCGCATGTCCACGCTGGACACGGTCGTCTCGCTGCTGCTGGCGCTGCTCGTCAACGCGGCCATCCTCACGCTCGCCGCGCGCGCCTTCCACGGCACGGGCCACACCGGCGTGACCGAGATCCAGGACGCCTACCACCTGCTCGACCCGCTGGTCGGCTCCGGCGTGGCGTCGATCCTGTTCGGGGTCGCGCTGCTCGCCTCGGGCCAGTCCTCCACCTTCACCGGCACCATCGCCGGCCAGGTGATGATGGAGGGCTTCCTGCAGCTCAAGATCCCCTGCTGGCAACGTCGCGTGATCACGCGCGGCCTGGCGCTGGTCCCCGCGCTCGCCGGCGTGCTGTGGCTGGGCGACGCGGGCGTGGGCACGATGCTGGTCGCGAGCCAGGTCGTGCTCAGCCTGCAGCTGCCCTTCGCGATCTGGCCGCTGGTGCGCATCACGAGCGACCCCGCGGTGATGGGCCGCCACGCCAACGGCCCGGCGCTGCGCCTGGGCGCCTGGTTCCTGTTCGCGGTGATCACCGCGGCCAACGTGGCGCTGCTCGTCAGCCTGATGCGCTGATCAGCGCACGCGCGTCGCCCAGTCCCCGGCGTCGAAGCCGACGGTGATGCGGCCGTCGTCCCACTCGACCACCGGGCGCTTGATCGTGCTGGCCTCGCGCAGCATCACGGCCTGCGCGCCCGCCGCATCGACCACGCCCGCCTGCGTCGCGCCGTCGAGCTTGCGCCAGGCCGTGCCCTTGCGATTGAGCACGCGCTCCCAGCCCGCGGCGGCCACCCAGCGGGCCAGGTGGTCCGCCGGCACGCCGGCTTTCCTGAAGTCGTGGAACGCGTGCGCGACGCCGTGCTCGGCGAGCCAGGCACGCGCCTTCTTCACCGTGTCGCAGTTGGGGATGCCGTAGAGGGTCGTCATGCGGCCATTGTCGCGTGCGGGCACCGGCACGGCGATTGCCGTCCGCTGCGACGCCGGTCCGGTGCGCGCATCCCGCGCGCGGGGACTCCGGCCTGGAGTTGCGCCGTGCCCCAACCCCTCGTTGCCTGGAAGGTCCTGCCCCACGGAAAGCTTGTCGAGGTCGACGACAACCTGCTGACGGTGGTCGGCCGGCTGCAGATGCCGCTGGCCGAGATCCCGCGCCGCATGACGGTCGTGCGACTCATCGACGCACGCCTGGTCATCTACAGCGCGATCGCCCTCGACGAGGTCGAGATGGCCGCGCTGGAGGACTACGGCCGGCCGGCCTTCCTCGTCGTGCCGGGCGACCACCACCGGCTCGACGCCCGGCCGTGGAAGACGCGCTACCCGGGCCTGGTGGTCGCGGCGCCCGCGGGCGCGCGCGCCGCGGTCGAGGCGACGGTGCACGTCGACACCACCGCGCCCTTCTTCGACGACCCGGCCGTGCAGTGGGTGGCCGTGCCGGGCACGCAGGAGCACGAGGCGGCACTGGTCGTGCGAACCCCCGGCGGTACGACGATCGTGCTCAACGACCTCGTGGCCAACATCCGCAACGCGACCGGGTTCGGCGGCTGGCTGCTGAAGGTCATGGGCTTCGCCGGCGACGAGCCGCACATCCCCGCCGTGCGCAAGCTGGCGATGGTGAAGGACGCCGAGGCGCTGCGCGCGCAACTGCTGGCCTGGGCCGAGATCGCGGACCTGCGGCGCATCCTGGTCTCGCACGGCGACCCGATCGAGGACGATCCCGCCGCCACGCTGCGCGAGCTCGCGGCCGACCTGGGATGACCGACGCCCAGGACGCGGAGGAAGGCGCGCGCCAGTCCGCCTTCCGCGCCGGCTATCGCACCGGCTTCGGGGACGGGTTCGAGGCCGCGGACAAGGTCCGCGAAGCCTCGGACGACCACAAGGACAAGGACAAGGACAAGGACAAGGACAAGAGCAAGGACGACGCCAAGGCCAAGGACGACGGGAAAGACACGGAGGCCGACGGAAAGGACGACGGCAAGCCGCCGCTCTACAAGCGCCCGCTCGTCGTGCTCGTCGTCATCGTCCTGGTGGTCGCCGCGATCGTCCTTG
>Ga0209051_1002744_pt1 | contig 12207 bp, 7 predicted proteins | sample AraplaCvi_mMS_r2_2_FD_184286 | JGI IMG/M metagenome (GOLD analysis project Ga0209051, IMG submission 184286) | Arabidopsis root microbial communities from North Carolina, USA - plate scrape MF_Cvi_mMS_r2 (SPAdes) (version 2) | ecosystem: Host-associated > Plants > Roots > Endosphere | place: USA...
GCGAGGCCCGGCTGCGTGCGCAACGGGCGCGGGTGGCGCGCGAACATGCCGCCGCCGTGGCCGCGGCGGTCGCCGAATCGGGTCGGTTGGTCGCCGCCCGGCTGTCCACCGCCGTCGCCGTGGCCGGACGCACCCGCGACGGTCTGGCCGCCGAGCGGGGCCATCGCGTCGAGGCGCTCGACCGCGTGCGCCACGAGGTCAACGAGCTCAGCGTCAGGATCACCGCGTTGACCGACTCACTGCATCGTGACGAGGTCGCCAAGGCCCAAGCCGCGATGCGCATCGAGCAGCTCGAGGCGCAGGCGCTCGAGCAGTTCGGGATGGCGACCGACGATCTGGTCGCCGAGTACGGCCCCCACGTGCCCCTGCCGCCGACCGATTTGGAGATGGCCGAGTACGAGCAGGCCAAGGAGCGCGGTGAACAGGTCACCGCCCCCGCACCGATGCCGTTCGACCGCCCCACCCAGGAGCGCCGCGCCAAGAAGGCCGAGCGGGAGCTCGTCGAACTGGGCCGGGTGAACCCCCTTGCGCTGGAGGAGTTCGCAGCGCTGGAGGAGCGCTACACCTTCCTGTCCACGCAGTTGGAGGACGTCAAGGCCGCCCGAAAGGACCTCCTCGACGTCATCACCGACGTCGACGACCGCATCCTGCAGGTCTTCACCGAGGCCTACGCCGACGTGGAACGCGAGTTCACCCAGGTGTTCGCGACGCTGTTCCCCGGTGGCGAGGGCCGGCTCGTGCTGACCAACCCGTCGGACATGCTCACCACCGGCATCGAGGTGGAGGCCCGGCCGCCTGGCAAGAAGATCAAGCGGCTGTCGCTGCTGTCCGGCGGCGAGAAGTCGCTGACGGCAGTTGCGATGCTGGTGGCGATCTTCCGGGCCCGGCCGTCACCCTTCTACGTCATGGACGAGGTCGAGGCCGCCCTCGACGACGTCAACCTGCGCCGGCTGATCAGTCTCTTCGAGCAGCTTCGCGAGGTGTCGCAGCTCATCGTCATCACCCACCAGAAGCCGACCATGGAGATCGCCGACGCGCTGTACGGCGTCACGATGCGCGAGGACGGCATCACCACGGTGATCTCCCAGCGGATGCGCGGTCAGGAACTGGTCACCACCTCGACCTGACTCAGGCCTGGGATCCCACCCTGAGACAATGACCCGGTGACGCAAGGTCAGTTGTCAATACTCTGGATCGCCCTGGCGGTCGTCGCCGTCCTCATCGTGGTTGCGCTCGTCGTGGGGCTGGTGCGATACCGGCGGCGACGGATCAGCCTGTCGTCAACCGACACCGCGTCCCTGGACAAGCCCGTCGACAAGTCCGGTGGGTACACCGCGTCGTCGACGATCTCCTTCACCGAGGCCACCGGAACCGTCACGCCGCCGCCGACCCGACCCAAGGGGCTGCTCGACGTCGAGGGGCTCCCGGCGGTCGGCGACGACGCGACGATTCCGCGTGACGCCCCGAAACGCTCCATCTCGGAGGTGCAGCTGCCCGATGCGCCGGCGCCCCGGGTCGAGAGCGCGCCGGTCGTCGAGGAGCCGGTGGCCGACGAACCGGTCGTCGACGAGCCGGTCGTCGACGAGCCGGCCGTCGAGGCGCCTCCGGAGATCGAGGCGATCGCCCCCACCGACGGGCGGTTGGAACGACTGCGCGGGCGACTCTCCAAGTCGCAGAACGCCCTTGGGCGCAGCATGCTCGGACTGCTCGGCGGTGGTGACCTGGACGAGGACTCCTGGGAGGAGATCGAGGACACCCTGCTGGTCGCCGATCTCGGCCCGGTGGTCACCGAATCCGTCGTCACGGCGTTGCGCGCCAGGATGGCCGCGGCCAGCGTCCGGTCCGAGGCCGACGCGCGTGCCATCCTGCGCGACGTCCTCGTCAGCGAGCTGCGCCCCGAGCTGGATCGCTCGATCAGGGCCCTTCCCCACGCCGACAAGCCCTCGGTGCTCTTGGTGGTCGGAGTCAACGGCACCGGCAAGACGACGACGGTCGGCAAGCTGGCCCGTGTCCTGGTGGCCGACGGGCGACGGGTGGTTCTCGGTGCGGCCGACACCTTCCGCGCCGCCGCGGCCGACCAGCTGCAGAGCTGGGCGGCCAGGGTGGGTGCCGAGGTGGTGCGCGGACCCGAGGGCGCCGACCCCGCCTCGGTGGCATTCGACGCCGTCGACCAGGGCATCCGTACCGGAGCCGACGTCGTGGTGGTCGACACCGCGGGCCGCCTGCACACCAAGACCGGTCTGATGGACGAGCTCGGCAAGGTCAAGCGGGTGGTCTCCAAGCGGGCGGTCGTCGACGAAGTCCTCCTGGTGCTCGACGCGACGATCGGGCAGAACAGCCTGCCCCAGGCGCGCGTGTTCGCCGAGGTCGTCGAGATCACCGGTGTCGTGCTGACCAAGCTCGACGGGACGGCCAAGGGTGGCATCGTCTTTCGGGTTCAGCAGGAGCTCGGCGTGCCGGTGAAGTTGGTTGGGCTCGGGGAGGGACCCGACGATCTTGCGCCGTTCGAACCGGCGGCATTCGTCGACGCGTTGCTCGGCTAGTCATTCCCAGCGTGCCGCGACGAGGCGGTTAACGCCGACGAAACGCATTCGTCCGATCCGTTCACATGGGTGAAACACGGTCGGCTCATCCGCGAAACAACGAGTGCGCAAAGTCTTGGCCTAGGTCATCGGTGACTAACCGTGGCATGGGCGAAGGAGGAAACTGGGAGTGGACGGATTTCCGATAATGGGTGCGCCGGACACCGGCGACACGGCATGGATGTTGGCTAGCGCCGCACTCGTGCTGCTGATGACACCGGGACTGGCATTCTTCTACGGCGGCATGGTGCGCGCCAAGGGCGTTCTGAACATGCTCATGATGAGCATCAGCTCCATGGGTGTCGTCACCGTGCTGTGGGCGCTCTACGGCTACTCCATGGCGTTCGGCAACGACAAGTTCAGCCTCTTCGGCGACCCGACCCAGTACTTCGGGCTCAAGGGAATCATCGGCGGTAACGCCGTCGCCGCTGTGGCCGCCGACCCCGCCAAGGGCGTGGAGGCCGCGGACGCGATCACCATCCCGCTGGCCGGCACCATCCCGATGTCGGTCTTCGTGGCCTTCCAGCTGATGTTCGCCATCATCACCGTCGCCCTGATCTCGGGTGCCGTCGCCGACCGCATGAAGTTCGGTGGCTGGCTGCTGTTCTCCGGTCTGTGGGTCACCATCGTCTACTTCCCGGTCGCGCACTGGGTGTTCGCCTTCGACGGCTTCACCGCCGAGAAGGGCGGCTGGATCGCCAATCAGCTCAAGGCAGTCGACTTCGCAGGTGGTACTGCCGTGCACATCAACGCCGGTACCGCAGGCTTGGTGCTGGCCATCATCCTCGGCAAGCGGCGCGGGTGGCCGGGATCGCCGATGCGGCCCCACAACCTGCCCCTCGTCATGCTCGGTGCCGGGCTGCTGTGGTTCGGCTGGTACGGGTTCAACGCCGGATCGGCCGTCAGCTCAGGCGGTTTGGCCGGTGCGACGTTCGTCACCACGACGGTGGCCACCGCTGCCGCGATGCTCGCCTGGTTGGTCACGGAGAAGATTCGCGACGGGCACGCCACCTCATTGGGTGCGGCGTCGGGCATCGTCGCCGGCTTGGTCGCCATCACCCCGTCCTGCTCGTCGGTGAACGTCGTTGGCGCACTGGTCATCGGCGTCGTCGCCGGCGCAGTATGCGCACTGGCCGTCGGACTCAAGTTCAAGCTCGGCTTCGACGACTCGCTCGACGTCGTCGGCGTCCACCTCGTCGGCGGCATCATCGGTACGCTTCTGGTGGGTCTCGTGGCCACTCCCGAGGCGGGCGCCGCGGTGACCGGTCTGTTCTACGGCGGTGGCTTCGACCAGCTCGTCAAGCAGGCCATCGGAGCCGGCGCGGTGCTGGTGTACTCCGCGGTCGGCACGGCGATCGTCGCCTTCATCGTCAAGTTCACCGTCGGGTTGCGACTGGACGAAGAGGAAGAGCACAACGGCATCGACGAGGCCGAGCATGCGGAAACCGCTTATGAACTCGCGTGATCGGGAAGTATTGGCAGGGGCCTGGAGAATGACCCGGAAGGAACTGACTAAATGAAGCTGATCACCGCGATCGTCAAGCCGTTCACTCTGGAGGACGTCAAGACGGGTCTCGAGCAGGCGGGCATCCTCGGGATGACCGTCAGCGAGGTGCAGGGCTATGGCAGGCAGAAGGGCCACACCGAGGTCTACCGCGGTGCGGAGTACTCCGTGGACTTCGTCCCCAAGGTGCGGGTCGAGGTCCTGGTGGACGAGGCTGCCGTCGACAAGGTGGTGGACGTCATCGTCCAGGCCGCCCGTACCGGCAAGATCGGCGACGGCAAGGTCTGGGTCAGCCCGGTCGACACCGTGGTGCGGGTGCGTACCGGTGAGCGTGGGGCCGACGCCATTTGACGTCCGCACGGTGATCTAGGCGTCGTCTCCCGGACACGCATCGAGCAGGCAGCTGACCAGAAGTGAGTCCGGGGAGGACCGAGATGACCAGGCAGACACCCGATCCCGCCGCAGGCGCCCCTCGTTGGGTGGCGCCTGCGGCGGGATCGTCGCGTCCGGCGAAGGATCTGGCCACCGCGGCCGAACAACTTCTGACCGGCGGCGCACGACTCGACGCCCCGGCCCTGCGGGATGCGCTGCTCGATCTGCACGAATTCTGGCTCACCACCAAGGCCGCCGAGATCGGCATCACGGCCACCAGTGGCTTCGCCATCGTCGCCACCGGTGGGTTGGGGCGCGGCGAGCTGTTGCCGTACTCCGACCTCGACCTCATGCTCCTTCACGACGACATGCCGCGCGAGGTGGTGTCCCAGGTAGCCGAACTCCTCTGGTATCCGTTGTGGGACGCCAACATCCACATCGACCACAGCGTGCGCACGGTGCCGGAGGCGCTGAAGGTGGCCGGTGAGGACATCTCGGCGGGGCTGGCGATGCTCGACGCGCGCCACATCGCCGGGGACGCCGACCTCTCGGCGTCGTTGGTCGGCGGCGCCCGCCGGCAGTGGCGCACCGGAATCGCCCCGCGATTCGAAGAACTCGTCGCACACACGCGGGCCCGCTGGGATCGCAGCGGTCAGATCGCCCACCGTGCCGAGCCCGATTTGAAGAACGGACGCGGCGGTCTGCGCGACGTCCAGCTGCTCAACGCGCTGGCCATGGCGCAGTTGGCCGACGCGTACCCCAGCCGCTCGCTGGCCTCGCCGACGGGGTCCCTGGGTGACGCGCACCTCGCCCTACTCAACGTGCGCACCGAACTGCACCGCGTCTCCCGCCGCGGCCGGGAGATGCTGCTGGCGCAGTACGCCGACGAGATCGGCACCGCCCTGCACATCGGTGATCGGTTCGACCTCGCCAGGATGCTCAGCGACGCCGCCCGCACCATCGGCTACTACGTCGACGCCGGCATCCGGACCGCGTCGAATGCGTTGCCGCGCCGCGGTTTGGCGGTGCTGCGACGGCCCGTGCGCCGGCCAGTCGACGAGGGCGTCATCGAGTACGGCGGCGAGATCATGCTGGCCCGCGACGCCCGGCCCGAGCGCGACCCCGGACTGATCCTGCGCGTCGCCGCGGCCTCGGCCACCACGGGGTTGCCGATGTCGTCGTCGACGCTGGCGCGGCTGGCCGAGACCGCGCCCGAGCTGCGGACGCCGTGGCCCCGCCAGGCGCTCAAGGATCTCCTGGTGATGCTCGCCGCCGGCGGGGCCACCGTGTCCACCATCGAGGCCTTGGATCGAACGGGATTGTGGGGCAGGCTCTTTCCCGAGTGGGGCGCCGTGCGGGACCTTCCGCCGCGCGACGTCGTGCACATCTGGACCGTCGACCGCCACCTCGTCGAAACCGTTTCGCGGGCAAGCGCATTCACCACCCGGGTGTCGCGGCCCGACCTCCTGGTGCTCGGCGCCCTGGCCCACGACATCGGCAAGGGACGCGGGGGTGATCACAGCGTCATCGGGGCAGACCTGGCGACCCAGATCGGCACCCGGCTGGGGTTGTGGCCGTCCGACGTCGAGCTGCTGTCGAAGATCGTGCGCTACCACCTGCTGCTGCCCGACACCGCGACGCGTCGTGACCTGCAGGATCCGAAGGTGATCGCGTCGGTGGTCGACGCGCTCGACGGTGACCCCGTGCTGCTGGAGTTGCTCCACGCCCTGGCCGAGGCCGACTCCCTGGCCACGGGGCCCGGCGTGTGGGGGGACTGGAAGGCCTCGCTGATCGGCGACCTGGTGCGCCGGTGCCGGATGGTGATGGCGGGGGAGCCGCTGCCGGCACCCGATCCGATCGACCCGCAGCACCTGTCTTTGGCCGCCGACCGCGGCGTGCACGTCGAGCTCACGCCGTCGGACAGCCCGCACGTCTACGACGTGGTGATGATCGCGCCGGACCGCCGGGGCCTGCTGTCCCGGGCGGCCGGTGTGCTGGCGCTCAACTCGTTGCGGGTGCACTCGGCCTCGGTCACGATCCACGACGGGGTGGCGATCACGACGTTCGTCGTCTCACCCCACTTCGGGTCGCCGCCGGCGGCCGAGCTGCTGCGCGAACAGTTCATGCTGGCGTTGGCGGGGGACCTCGACGTCATCGGCGCGTTGGAACGCCGCGACCACGAGAGTGCGACGGTCAACACCACCAGGGCCGGGGACATCCCCGACGCCGTGCCGATCAACGCCCCCGCCCCGCCGCGGATCCTGTGGTTCGAGGGCACCGCGCCGGGCGAGTTCGTCCTGCAGATCCGCAGCACCGACCGCGCCGGACTGCTGGCGCGGCTGACGGCGGTCGTCGAACGCGACGGCGTCGACATCGGCTGGGCCAAGGTCACCACGCTGGGGTCGACGGTCGTGGACGCCTTCGGGCTCGTGGTGCCGGCACTCGCGACCGGTGAGGTGACCCGCGACGTGTCCGAGGCGCGCGCCGAACTGGAGCGCGACCTCTACGCGATGCTGCCGAGCCCGGCGCGACCGAAGGCAGTGCCGGAGGCCAGCTAGCAGGCCGCCAGCTAGGCTAACCACGTGTTCGAATCGCTTTCCGACCGATTGACAGGGGCCCTCTCCGGTCTGCGTGGCAAGGGCCGGCTCACCGACGCCGACATCGACGCCACTGCCCGCGAGATCCGCCTGGCCTTGCTCGAGGCCGACGTCTCCCTGGCCGTGGTGCGCGCCTTCATCGCCCGAGTCAAGGACCGGGCCAAGGGTGCGGAGGTCTCCGGTGCCCTGAACCCGGCGCAGCAGGTCGTCAAGATCGTCAACGACGAACTGATCGGCATCCTCGGCGGCGAGACCCGGACGATCCGCTACGCCAAGACCCCGCCGACGGTCGTCATGCTCGCCGGCCTGCAGGGCTCCGGCAAGACGACGCTGGCCGGCAAGCTCGCCAAGTGGTTCAAGGGGCAGGGACACACCCCGCTGCTGGTGGCGTGCGACCTTCAGCGCCCGGGCGCGGTCAACCAGCTGCAGATCGTCGGCGAGCGCGCCGGTGTGTCGGTGTTCGCGCCCAACCCCGGCGTGTCGCCGGGCGGCGTCGACATCGCGGAGATGAAGGTCGGCGATCCCGTGGCGGTCGCGGCCGCAGGCCTCGCCGAGGCCAAGGCCAAGCACTTCGACGTGGTCATCGTCGACACCGCGGGCCGCCTCGGCATCGACGAGGAGTTGATGGGCCAGGCCGCCGCGATTCGCGACGCGGTCGACCCCGACGAGGTGCTGTTCGTCCTCGACTCGATGATCGGTCAGGACGCGGTGACCACCGCCGAGGCGTTCCGGGAGGGCGTCGGCTTCACCGGCGTGGTGTTGACCAAGCTCGACGGCGACGCTCGCGGTGGTGCCGCGCTGTCGGTGCGGGAGATCACCGGCGTGCCGATCCTCTTCGCCTCCGACGGCGAGAAGCTCGAGGACTTCGACGTCTTCCATCCCGACCGGATGGCGAGCCGCATCCTGGGGATGGGCGACGTCCTGACGCTCATCGAGCAGGCCGAGCAGGTCTTCGACGCCGAGAAGGCCGAGGCCGCCGCGGCGAAGATCGGCTCGGGCGAGCTGACACTCGAGGACTTCCTCGAGCAGATGCTGATGATCCGCAAGATGGGTCCGATCGGCAACCTGCTCGGCATGCTGCCCGGCGCCGGCCAGATGAAGGACGCGCTGGCCGCAGTCGACGATTCCCAGCTCGACCGCGTGCAGGCCATCATCCGTGGCATGACGCCCGCCGAGCGGGCCGACCCGAAGATCATCAACGCCTCGCGGCGGCTGCGGATCGCCAACGGGTCGGGTGTCACGGTGGCCGAGGTCAATTCGCTGGTCGACCGGTTCTTCGACGCCCGCAAGATGATGTCGCAGATGGCCGGGCAGATGGGAATGCCGTTCGCGCGCAAGGGTTCCTCGCGCAAGGCGGCCAAGGGCAAGAACAAGCAGGCCGGCAAGAAGAAGGGTCGCGGGCCCACCCCGCCGAAGACCCCCAACCCGTTGGGCGTCGGCGGCGGGATGCCCGCAGGCTTCCCGGATCTGTCCAACATGCCCAAGGGCCTCGACGAGCTGCCGCCGGGGCTGGCCAATTTCGACCTGTCCAAGCTGAAGTTCCCTGGCCAAAAATAGGTTGTCCCTCCACCTGCGCGGCCGCGGCCTGCCCGACGGCGAGCCCGTCGAATGGTGGGTGGCGCACGGAGTGCTGAGCGCCGAACCGGTCGCCGGTGCCGAGACCGTCGTCGACGGCGGGTGGATCCTTCCGGGTCTGGTCGACGCGCACTGCCACGTCGGGTTGGGTGCGCACGGACCGACCGACTACGACGAGGCGGTCGCGCAGGCCGAGACCGAACGGGGTGTCGGCGCACTGCTGCTGCGCGACGCGGGCTCGCCCGTCGACACCCGTCCCATGGACGAGCGCGAGGATCTGCCGCGCATCATCAGGGCCGGCCGCCACCTGGCCCGGCCCAAGCGCTACATCCCTCGGCTCCCGCTGGACGTCGAGGACGAGTCGCAGCTGCCCGCGGCCGTCGCCGAACAAGCGCGCTGGGGCGACGGCTGGGTGAAGCTGGTGGGGGACTGGATCGACCGCGGCGTCGGCGATCTCGCGCCGCTGTGGTCCGACGACGTCCTGGTCGAGGCCGTCGCCGCGGCGCACGCCGAGGGCGCCCGGGTGACCGCGCACGTGTTCGGTGAGGACGCCCTGCCGGGGTTGATCAACGCAGGCATCGACTGCATCGAGCACGGCACCGGCATCACCGACGACGTCATCGCGATGATGCTCGACAACGGCACCGCGCTGGTGCCGACGCTGATCAACGTCGAGAACTTCCCCGGGATCGCCGACGCCGCAGTCAAGTACCCGACCTACGCCAGGCACATGCGCGACCTGTACGCCTCGTGCTCGGCCCGGGTCGGCGCCGCGCACGACGCCGGGGTGCCGATCTACGCCGGAACCGACGCCGGCGGGACCATTGCCCACGGCCGCATCGCCGACGAGGTCGCCGCCCTGACGACCATCGGCATGAGCGCCACCGACGCGCTCGGCGCGGCCTGCTGGGACGCCAGGGCCTGGCTGGGCCGTCCCGTACTGGAACACGGGGCGTCGGCCGACCTGGTCTGCTACGACCAGGATCCCCGCGTGCCGGGGGTGCTCGACCATCCGGCGCTGATCATGCTGCGGGGACGCGTGTTTCGCTAGTACACGTCACGCACGTAGCGGTGTGTCCTGACGAGGTCGTCGACGTAGGCGTTGGCGGCGGAGTGGTCCATCGCCCCGCAGCGGGACACGATGGCGCGCAGCGTCGCGTCGACGTCCCTGGCCATCCGCGTCTCGTCGCCGCAGACGTAGAGGTGGGCGCCGTCCTGCAGCCAGGCGAACAGGTCCGCGGCATTCTCCGACATGCGATGCTGGACGTACTGTTTCGGCGCGGCGGCGGGCTGGTCGCGGGAGAAGGCGAGGTCGAGTCTGGTCAACGTGCCCGACGCGGCGAAGTCTTGCAGTTCGTCGCGGTAGAGGAAGTCCGCGTCGCGGTGACGGTTGCCGAAGAACAACCACGACCGTCCGCTGGCCCCGGTGACCCGACGCTCCTGCAGGAAGGCGCGAAACGGTGCGACGCCGGTGCCGGGCCCGACCATGACGACCGGGACGTCGTCCGCGGGTAGGCGGAAGGTGTGATTCGGACGCAGATGCAGCCGGAGTCGCTCGGCGCGCTCGGCGAGGAAGGCCGACGCCACCCCGTCGTGGCGGCGGCCGCCGACGTCGTAGCGCACGGTGGCGACCGTCAGGTGCACCCGGTCCGGATGCGCCAGCGGGCTCGAGGCGATCGAATAGTCCCGAGATCGCAACGGCCGCAGGGTGTCCAGGAAGTCGTCGACGGTGATCTCGGTGCGCCGCAGAAGGTCGAGGACGTCCTCGCCGTAGGTGGAGCCGCCCGCGACGAGTGACCGAAGCGCCGGTGACGGCGTGCGGATCTCGAGCCGGCCCGACAGCAGCACCGCCAGCGATTCGTCCTCATCGGCGACGACGTATCCGTGGTCGAGGCCGAAGTGCGTCAGGATCGCGTCGACGAGCTCCGGATCGTTGGTCGCCTGCACGGCGACGGAATCGCCAGCCTGATAAGCGAACTCGTGACCGGCGAGGTCGAGTTCGTAGTGGCGGACCTCACGGTCCGACGTGGGGGCCGTCAAGACCCTGTTGACCACGAGCGGGGCGTCGACGGTGCGGTGGCGGTCCCGCGTCCCAATGGGCTCGGCCGTCGGCGGCGACGCGGCCGGCGCGGTCCGCTCGGCCCCGAGCAGCTTGACCAGATCCGCGATCCACGTCGCGGTGGGCCGGTCGTGAGGACCGTCGACGTCGACGCGGTCGAGCAACCGGGTGGCGCCCAGTCGTTCGAGGCGCGCATCCAGGAGTTTGCCTGCGTTGCAGAAGAATTCGTAGGACGCGTCACCCAGCGCCAGCACCGCGAAGCTCAGGTGGTCCAGCCGTGGGGCGCCGTCCGCGCTGAGCTCCTCCCAGAACAACGTGGCGGAGTCGGGGAACTCGCCGTCGCCGAAGGTCGAGCACGCCACCACGAAGTGTGTCGCCGACCGTAGGTCCTCGGCGCCAACCTGGTTTAGCTCGACGGCCTCGGTCCGAACGCCCAGGGCGGCGACGGCCTCGGCGAATGACATGGCGGCGTCCTCGGCGTTGCCCATGTCGGTGCCGAAGGCGACGAGCAGCGAAGAGTTCTGGCGGCCGGTCACGTTGGCTCCCTGAATCACGGCGCGGCGATGACCGCGCGAACGAACTTAGGGTTACCTTAGTTGACGGTCGACGGCCGTGGGGGCGTCCCTCCGCGCCTACGCGGGCTGCCCGAAACCCCAGTCGAAGAGGTTCACCGCCTGCCCGTAGAGGTCGCCGGTGCCGTACATCAACACCACCAGCAGCCGCCTGCCGTTGCGTTGCGCCGCGGTGACCAACGTCTTCCTGGCCAGGTTGGTGAAGCCGGTCTTCCCCGCGAAGTCACCGGGATACCGGGTGAGCAACTCGTTCTGCGCGTCGAGGGTCTTGCCGGGGAAGGGGGCGGTGGGCGATCCGAAGATCTGGACGATCAACGGGTACTTCAGTGCCTGCCGGTAGATCAGCGCCAAGTCATACGGGGTGGTGACGGTTTCCCACCCCGGACCGTCGAGTCCCGACGGAGACGACACACGGGTGCTGCGGGCGCCCAGGGATTGCGCCTTGGCGTTCATCGCGGCCACCGCCGCCCGCTGCCCGCCCAGCATGTCGGCCAGCATGTTGGCCGCGTCGTTGCCCGAGACCATCAGCAGTCCCGAGAGCAGCTGCGTGGTGGTGTACGCCTGACCCGGCACCAGGCCGACACACGAACACTCGACCTGGGTGTGACTCTGGTTGGCCCGCGCGAAGGAGTTCGGGTTGAGGTGGTCGAGCACCACCATCGCGAGCAGCGGCTTGATGGTGCTGGCCGGAGCGTGCGGTCCGTTCGGGTCACGGCTGCCCAGGATCCTGCCGCTGTCGAGGTCGGCGACCAACCAGGCCTGGGCCGGACCGTCGGGCGGGGCCACCACGGCGCCCGCGGGTGCGCCGTCGGGCAGTGCCGAGGCCAGCGGTGCGCTCAGCACCGACACCAGGGCGAAGACCGTCGCCGCGAACAGTCGTCGCACACCGCGAGCGTAGGGATCCCCGGACTCGTCCAGCGCACGATCGGGTCTCCGTCGCGTCTCG
>Ga0209051_1002748_pt1 | contig 12192 bp, 10 predicted proteins | sample AraplaCvi_mMS_r2_2_FD_184286 | JGI IMG/M metagenome (GOLD analysis project Ga0209051, IMG submission 184286) | Arabidopsis root microbial communities from North Carolina, USA - plate scrape MF_Cvi_mMS_r2 (SPAdes) (version 2) | ecosystem: Host-associated > Plants > Roots > Endosphere | place...
GGCATCATTTCGGGACGCGGTCGCAACATCAACGCCGGATCCTACGACAACTTCATCCAGACGGATGCGGCCATCAACAAGGGCAATTCCGGCGGCCCGCTCTTCAACATGAAGGGCGAGGTCATTGGCATCAACACGGCGATCATTTCGCCGAGCGGCGGATCGATCGGTATCGGTTTCTCGGTGCCGTCGGAGTTGGCTGCAGGCGTCGTCGAACAGTTGCGCGAGTTCGGCGAGACGCGCCGCGGGTGGCTCGGTGTGCGCATTCAGCCGGTTACCGACGATGTTGCTGACAGCCTCGGCCTATCGAGCGCCAAGGGTGCGCTGGTGGCGGGCGTCATCAAGGGTGGTCCCGTTGATGACGGTTCGATCAAGGCTGGCGACGTCATCCTCAAGTTCGACGGCAAGCCGGTCAACGAAATGCGTGATTTGCCGCGCGTGGTGGCGGAAAGCCCTGTCGGCAAGGAAGTCGACGTTGTCGTGCTTCGTGACGGCAAGGAGCAGACCGTGAAGGTGAAGCTCGGCCGCCTGGAGGATAGCGATCAGGCCGCCTCGAACGATGCCGACGCCAACAACAAGGGCGGTGTCATCAATCCGGATCCTGATGAAAACCAGGATATGGATGAGCCTGATGACCAGCAGACCCAACCCATGCCGGATGGCAAGGGCAAGACGGATCAGGCTGCACCCGATGCAACGAATCCGAAGAATGTACTCGGCCTGTCGCTGTCTGAGCTAAGCGCGGAGACCCGGAAAACCTTCGGTATCGCTGAAAGTGTTGATGGCGTGCTTGTCGCTGAGGTCGCAGCCGGCTCTTTGGCGGCGGAAAAGGGCTTGAAGCCTGGTGACGTTATCGTTGAGGTGGCGCAGGAGTTTATGCGCTCGCCAGAGGCCGTCGCCGCGAAGGTGCAGTCGCTGAAGCAGGAAGGCCGGCGGAACGCGCAGATGATGATCGCGTCGGCAAACGGCGACTTACGCTTCGTAGCTGTGCCGATGGAGTAGCGAGACGAGGGCTCGCTCATTCCTCAAGAAGCGACAAATGGCTTCGTCGTCGGAAGTCCGTGCGGCGACGAAGGCAAGCGGCACCAAGTTCTTATGGTGCCGTGCGCCGGCAATTGGCGTTAGCGGATCCCGCATTCCCATTGCTGACGGCTGATCGTGTAAAGAACGTGGCGTTTCAGATGCGGATGCGTGTCCGGAATGCTGGGGTGGTCGAAATCGCGATCAGGTTCATGATGCAAGCCAAGCCGCTGCATGACAGCGGTTGAACGACGGTTGTCGGTTACCGCAAACGAAACGATTTCGCTCGGGTCGAACTCGGTGAAGCCATGGCGCAGTGCGGCCATTCCCGCTTCTGTCGCATATCCGTTGCCCCAGTATCGTTTCGCGAGACGCCAGCCGACCTCGATGGTACCCGCTGGCAGAAACGGTTCGAGTTTGGGTCTCCAGAGGCCGCAGAAACCGATCGGCTCATCGGTTTCCTTCAGGGCTATCGCATAGAAGCCAAGTCCGGTCTTGGCGATACTGTCTCGGATAGTGTCGAGCATCAAATCCGCTTCAACTCGGTCGCGACGGACGGCGAAAAATTCCATCACCTCCGGATCGGAATTGATCTCGTGGAACAGCGGCCGATCGCCGTCGGTCCAGTTGCGCAAAAGCAGGCGATCGGTCGCTAGGATTACCGTCATGGCACTACGAAATCGGTCTTGCGGTAGCCCTGGATATAGAGCAGGGCGCTGAGATCGCCGTGATTGATCTGAATCTTCGCCTGTGCTGCGACGGTCGGTTTGGCGTGCAAAGCGACGCCGGATCCAGCCAATTGAAGCATGCCGAGGTCGTTGGCGCCGTCGCCAACGGCAATGGCGTCGTCGGGAGAAATGCCGAGCCTTTCGGAAATGTCGTTCAGCGCATCGACCTTGGCTTGCTTGCCGAGGATAGGTTCAGAGACGAAGCCGGAAAGAACACCAGCCTCTTCCAGCAGAACATTCGCGCGGTTCTCATCGAAGCCGAGCGTCTTTGCGATGGGGCCGGTGAAGACGGTAAAGCCGCCGGAGACCAGCGCTGTATAATGTCCCTTCGACTTCATGGTGGCGATCAATTCTGGGCCACCTGGAGTGAGCGTGATGCGTCTGGAAATAACGTCGTCGACGACCGAGATCGGTAGCCCTTTCAAGAGCGCAACGCGCTCACGGAGGGCTGGCTCGAAAGCGATCTCGCCGTTCATGGCGCGAGCCGTGATCGCGGCGACCTTCTCCTTTAGCCCCACTTCGGCGGCGAGTTCGTCGATGCATTCCTGGCCAATCATGGTTGAGTCCATATCGGCGATCAGAAGTCTCTTGCGGCGTGTCTCGGCATCCTGGATGACGAGGTCGATGGCAGCTCTGCCGATGACGGCGAGAATGTCGGCCCGAGCGGCTTCGACGTCGGCCCCATCCCTCAGTGCGATATCGCAGGCAATTCCGTCAGCCAGCCAGTAGAGGCCGGAAGCTTTCACTGCATCGGCCGCCTGCTCGGCAATCGACTGCGTGAGAACAGGATTTGACGGATTGGCAACAAGCGTGGCAACGAGGGCCATGATGGAAAACCTTCTGAGCGCAATGAACGCGATCCTGATAACCGGGCCGACCGCCAGCGGCAAGTCCGCGCTCGCGGTCGAATTGGCAAAAGAGCACAGTGGGGTCGTCGTCAACGCCGACAGCATGCAGGTCTACGATACGCTGCGCGTGTTGACCGCGCGGCCATCTGAAGACGATATGCAGGGTATTACCCATTACCTCTACGGTCACGTCCCCGCTAGTCGTGCCTATTCGACAGGGGCGTGGCTGCGCGACGTTACGGATCTGCTCCAGCGTCTCCACGCCGATGGGCGCAAACCGATTTTCGTTGGCGGAACGGGCCTCTATTTCAAAGCGTTGACGGGCGGCCTTTCCGACATGCCTGCGATACCGGAGGACGTGCGCAACAGCCTTCGTTCACGCTTGCAGCAAGAGGGGCCTGACGAACTCTATCGGCAACTGCAAGAGCGCGATCCTGCTGTCGCCGAAGGTCTTCGTCCGCAGGATGGGCAGCGGATCGTGAGGGCGCTCGAGGTTGTCGAGGCGACCGGCCGCTCGATCGGCGATTTTCAGGCGCAAGCGGGACCAGTGATTATCGACCCCTCGGCGGCTCGCAAGATCGTGGTCGAACCGGAGCGTGCCGTCCTTCACCAGCGGATCAACGGGCGATTTGAAAAGATGCTGGAGCAGGGGGCTGAGGGTGAAGTGAAAGCGCTGCTCTCGCTTTCATTGTCGCCTGACATGCCTGTGATGAAAGCCATTGGCGTTTCGCAGATTGCGGCGATGTTGAATGGCGAGCTTACGCGCGACGAGGTTCTGGAGCGGGGCGCTGCGGCGACGCGGCAATATGCCAAGCGACAGATGACCTGGTTTCGCAACCAGATGGACGAAAGCTGGGAGCGCTTGCGGTAGCGTGGTACCGGCTAGTCCTTGTTGTTTAGGCTGCTGAGCGGCTTTTTCAGGATGCTGTCACGGAGGGACATACCGGGTTCACGGCGAATGCTTCCTGCGACAGCTGGACCGTCGCCGGTCCTGGGTGGCGGTTCTCCGCGCATTTCACGTCGTAGGGCTTCTAGGCGGCCATCGATAGACGTTTCCGGCGCTGCAAGAGGCGCGCGCTGAGGAGCGGCAAGAGGCTCTCGCGGGGTGCCTGATCCCGGCAACATGTCGCGACGATATGGTTCGATTGGCGCGAGTGGTGGAGCCGCCAGAGAATGACCCGGCAATGGCGCTGACGGATAAGAGGAGGGTGCTACCGGGCCGTCGTAGTCGTTGTCGTAGTCCTCCTCGTCCTCATAAGGACCGCTTGGTGGCATTGCAGCGGAGTAGCTTTGCTGGAACGCCGAAATATCCGGGCCGCTGGTGGCGCGCATGCGGGTTACGATCTTGCGCAGATCGACGTTGTCAGGATCCTCGTCGCTGACCTTCACATTGGCACCGTTGGCCTTCGGCAAGTAGCGTTCCTCGACGCGCGAGAAGCGCATTCGCATTGGAACGCTGATCGCTTCACCGAAAGCAATCGCCTCGCCGTTGCCGATCGAGGAAATGAAGCTGGTCGTCGAGATCGACGAGTTGGGAATCGCCGAACGGATGATTTCCTGGTCGCGATCATTGGCAAGGCGCATGGCAAACAGCGTCGAGCACTGCGACAAGATCGTCTGATCGAGTTCGCCTGGACGCTGGGTGATGATCCCCAATGACACGCCGTATTTGCGGCCTTCCTTGGCGATGCGGGCGATTGCCTGCCGTGTCGGGAAGAAGCCGAGATTCGGATCCGACGGAATGTAGCGGTGCGCTTCTTCGCAGACGACGAGCATGTGGATGGCACCGTCGCTCCACAATGCGATTTCAAAAGCCATGCGGCAAAGAACCGAAGCGACTGAGTTCACGACCTCGGAGGGGATGCCGGATAGCTGGAAGGTGCAGATCGGCCTATTGTCGCCAGGGATGCGGAAGATTTCCGCCACCGTCTCCATGATTGTGTCGCTGATCGTGTTGCTGGAGAACATGAAGTGGTAGCGCGGATCGTTGATGGCAGCGAGAACGCGCATCTTCAGCGACCGGAGCAGAGGCTTTTCGCTGCGTCCCTCGAGCCTGCCGATGCGTTCGTCGATCAGCGCCAGCAGATCGGCCATGCGATAGGGAACCGGCGTATCCGCGGTAATCGAGCTCTTTTCCGTCGTGCGCCTGACCAGAGAATTGTCGCTGCCGCGGAAGGCGCGCTTTGCCTCCGGCAGCAGGTCGCGCAGAATGTCCACTTCTTCGGGAATAGGCGTTCGACCGCGGAAGACGACTTCCGCGAATTCCTCGAGTTTCATCAACCAGAAAGGCAAGTCGAGCGTGTCGGTATCGATGACAACCGAGTGCTTCGGGAAGGCGGCGGCAAACTCGTTGTGCGGGTCGAGGATCAATACGCGCAGTTTTGGATCGGCTTCGATCGCTTTGTGCAAAAGCAGAGAGACCGCTGTCGACTTGCCAACGCCGGTCGAGCCAACGATGGCGAAATGCTTGGACAGCATCGAGGGAATATGGATGGCGGCATCGATGCTCTCGTCTTGCGTGAGCTTGCCGATGACGGCCGTTGTTCCGCTGCCGGCGTCATAGATGCGCATCAGATCAGTCGAGCGAATGCGGTGAGCGATGGCGCCGAGATAGGGGTAGCGCGAAATGCCGGTCGAGAATTGCTCGCGGCCATCCTCGTCAACGCGAACTTCACCAAGCAATTCGGTTTCGATTTGAAAGTAGTTGTCTTCTCCTTCGCCCCAGCTGTGACCGCCGGTGTTCATGGAGTAGACGAGGGCGACCACCCGGTTTCGACCGACGCTGATCGAAATGAGCCTTCCGACCGACCACAGTTCGGCCAGCTCTGTGCCGCCAGCTTCTGCGACGGCAGCGATCGTGGCGCGAGACCCGCTACACGCAACAACGCGGCCAAGAAACCGGTTACCCGGGGTCTGGTCGTCGCGGCGGTCATGCTCGCCTGCCTTGCCTGCCGTGTGCAAGTCCTTGTTCAGCAAAGGGCTACTCCCTGCGGTAGCAAAGGAGGATATGAGCGAACGTTTAAGAAAGTCTTTTTGCTACAGCCGCGCCAGTCCCGCGCACGTCTGACCGGGACTATGGCATTCGATTTTTTATTGCGGCATGCGTTGACGATGCGAAATTTTCTGTCTATCAATTCGCCCCATGAAAATCGCAGTAGCTCTTATCGTGGTGGGAAGGCGCATGGGCAGGATGGTATAACCATCCGGCGATAGCCACCCATGCGCTAGACGAAGGCTCCCACAGGGGCCTTTTTTTATGTCCGAAAATCGGGCTTCCGGACCACAAAACTCAAATCCCAGCAGTCAAAACGGAAAAGAAACATGACGGGCACGGACAATCAGGCAGCAGGCAATCGGATGACGGGAGCGGAGATCGTCCTCCAGGCGCTGAGGGACAATGGCGTCGAGCACATCTTCGGCTATCCGGGTGGCGCAGTGCTGCCGATCTACGACGAGATCTTCCAGCAGGACGATATCAAGCACATTCTCGTCCGCCATGAGCAGGGCGCCGGCCACGCCGCCGAAGGCTATGCCCGCTCCACAGGCAAGGTCGGTGTCATGCTCGTGACCTCGGGTCCGGGTGCGACAAATGCCGTCACGCCGCTGCAGGACGCCTTGATGGACTCGATCCCGCTCGTTTGCCTGACCGGTCAGGTTCCGACCTCGCTGATCGGTTCGGATGCCTTCCAGGAATGCGATACTGTTGGCATCACGCGCCCCTGCACCAAGCACAACTGGCTGGTCAAGGACGTCAACGATCTGGCCGCGATCATCCACGAAGCCTTCCGCATCGCCCAGTCCGGCCGTCCGGGTCCTGTTGTCGTCGATATTCCGAAGGACGTTCAGTTTGCGACCGGCACCTACACGCCGCCGTCAGCCCATGCGATCCAGAAGAGCTACCAGCCGAAGGTTCAGGGTGATCTCAGCCAGATCCAGGCTGCCATTGAACTGATGGCAAGCGCAAAGCGTCCGGTCATCTATAGCGGTGGCGGCGTTGTCAATTCCGGCCCCGAAGCTACCAAACTGCTGCGCGAGTTGGTCGAACTGACGGATTTCCCGATCACCTCGACGCTGATGGGCCTCGGCGCCTATCCCGCATCGGGCAAGAACTGGCTGAAGATGCTCGGCATGCACGGCTCCTACGAGGCGAACATGGCGATGCATGATTGCGACGTGATGGTCTGCATCGGCGCCCGCTTCGACGACCGTATCACCGGCCGCATCAATGCCTTCTCGCCGAATTCGAAGAAGATCCACATCGACATCGACCCGTCCTCGATCAACAAGAACGTTCGCGTCGATCTTGGGATTCGCGGCGATGTCGGAAGCGTTCTGGAAGATATGGTTCGCCTGTGGCGCGCATTGCCGAAGAAGCCGGAAAAGAGCCAGATCGCCGATTGGTGGGCTGATATCGCTCGCTGGCGCGCACGTAATTCCTTCGCCTACACCAAGAATAACGACGTTATCATGCCGCAATACGCGCTGGAGCGCCTCTATGCGCTGACCAAGGATCGCGACACCTACATCACGACCGAAGTTGGTCAGCACCAGATGTGGGCAGCACAGTTCTACGGCTTCGAGAAGCCGAACCGCTGGATGACCTCAGGCGGTCTCGGCACCATGGGTTACGGTCTGCCAGCAGCGCTTGGCGTGCAGATCGCGCATCCTGATAGCCTCGTCATCGATATCGCCGGCGACGCCTCGATCCAGATGTGCATTCAGGAAATGTCGACGGCGATCCAGTACGAGGCGCCGATCAAGATCTTCATCATGAACAACCAGTATATGGGAATGGTTCGCCAGTGGCAGCAGCTGCTGCACGGCAACCGTCTGTCCAACTCCTACACGGAAGCGATGCCCGACTTCGTCAAGCTCGCCGAGGCCTATGGTGCCGTTGGTCTGCGTTGCGACAAGCCCGATGATCTGGACGGCGCCATCCAGGAAATGATCGACGTGAAGAAGCCGGTCATTTTCGATTGCCGTGTCGCCAATCTCGCCAACTGCTTCCCGATGATCCCCTCGGGCAAGGCTCACAACGAAATGCTGTTGCCGGACGAAGCCACGGACGAGGCGGTCGCCAACGCGATCGACGCCAAGGGCCGTCAGCTCGTTTGATATCAAGGTAGAGGAAACCCACGATCATGAACGCACATCTTCAGCCGACGGGCTCTGCCTACTTCATTTCGCCGGAGACGGCGGCGGCCGAAAGCCACACGCTTTCGGTCCTCGTCGACAACGAGCCCGGCGTCCTTGCCCGCGTCATCGGCTTGTTTTCCGGCCGCGGATACAACATCGAGAGCCTGACCGTCTCCGAGACAGAGCACCAGGCGCATCTGTCGCGCATTACCATCGTGACGCGCGGCACGCCGCACGTGCTCGAACAGATCAAGGCGCAGCTTGAACGCATCGTTCCTGTTCATCGGGTGGTCGATCTGACGGTTCGCGCCCGCGAACTCGGCCAGGAGCGCCCGATCGAGCGCGAAGTGGCGCTCGTCAAGGTCGTCGGCACCGGCGAGACGCGTGCCGAAACACTACGGCTCGCGGACGCCTTCCATGCGAAGGTGGTGGACGCGACCGTCGATCACTTCATTCTCGAGATCACTGGAAAGTCTTCGAAGATCGACCAGTTCGTGTCGATCATGAAGCCCCTTGGCCTGATCGAAGTCTGCCGCACCGGCATTGCCGCCATGAATCGCGGCCAGCAGGGCATGTAAGAAAACAGACGTGCCGGACAGCGTGGCGTCCGGCACTTCCTTCTTCCTTATGCCGCCCATGGATCTGGGCGCCAAACTATTCGGCAGCGATCAAGGCGATATCGGATCCTGCATTCGCCTCCAAAACCTTGGCACGCACAGGCTCTAGCGCCGCAAGGACCTGTTGGCGCAGCCACACGTGGCCGGCGTTGCGGTCGGACGAAGTATGCCATCCAAGCGAGATGTCGTAGGGCGGGATGTCCACCGGTCCGGGGCTGATGGCGAGACCGAACACCGGCGCCCACGCCCGGGCGAAGCTTGCCGGCACGGCGGCGATCACATGCGTGTCGCGAACCAGGATCGGCAGCGTGAAGAGGTGTGGCGTCGTTACCGCTGCACGTCGTTTCAGTCCACGCTCGGCCAGCACTTCATCCACGAGGCGGCAGCGACCGTCCTTGCTGACGATCACCGCCTGTGGGGTCGCGAGAAACGCCTCGAGGTCGATCGTGCCGGAACCACCGGTTGTCTCGGGATTGCTGAGAATGACGTAGCGCTCGGACCAGAGCTTGCGACGTTTGTGGAGTTCGTTGCCGGTCTCCACCTTGCCGATTGCAAGGTCGATCTCGCCGTTGTCCAGCAGATCCGTGGGATAATCCTGGTCGAGCGACCGGATCACGAAATCGACGTGTGGTGCCTGCTCGCGAACGGAAGCGAGCAGCGGCGGCATCAACAGGCTTTCCAGATAGTCAGTCATTCCGAGCGTGAAGGTTCGCTCATCCGTTGCCGGGTCGAACTGCTCGGGCTCGATCAGGCGGGATTGGATCGTGCACAGGATCCCGCTCACGGTTTCCGCGAGTTCCTGCGCCCGTGGCGTCGGTTCGATTCCGCGCGCCGAGCGAACAAACAGCTCGTCGGACAGAAGCGCTCGCAGGCGCCCGAGGTTGTGGCTCAAGGCGGATTGGGAAGTGCCGATGCGCTGTGCCGCCCGCGTGACGTTGCGCTCGCTCATCAGGGCGTCAAACGCAACCAGCAGATTCAGGTCGAACTTTAAGATATGAGCGTGATCGATCGACATCATGATTTCCATCTGTTGGATTTATGGGTGGCCCACAGATATCTATTCCGTCGATCACAATCAACCGAATTAAGGAATGACGCTCATGAAATCTCTCTTTGAAGCCTACGACCTTCGCGGCCAGAAGCTTCGCAACCGCGTGGTCATGGCTCCGATGACCCGCGCCCGGGCGAAGGACGGGATCGCTGACCAGCTGACCCCGCCCGCTACTACCGGCAGCGCGCTGGCGCCGGTCTGATTGTCTCCGAGGGGACGCCGATCTCGCAAGAAGGAACGGGTTTCGCCTTCATCCCTGGCATCTGGTCGGACGAGCAGGTCCGCGGCTGGCGGGGTGTGACTGAGGCCGTGCACGAGGAGGGCGGGAAGATCTTTGCGCAGATCTGGCACGTCGGTCGCATGTCGCACACCTCTCTTCAGCCGGCCGGCCGACAGCCAGTCAGTTCCAGCGCCAAACCGGCGCGCGACGATAAGAGCACGGCCTATGCTTTCAATGAGGACGGCGTTGCCGGCTTCGTCGAAGCGAGCGTACCGCGGCCGCTCGGGACCGACGAGGTTGCGAGGGTTGTAAACGACTTTGCGAATGCCGCGACAAATGCCATTGCCGCCGGATTTGACGGCGTCGAAATCCACGGCGCAAACGGCTATCTGCTTGAGCAGTTTCTCAATCCTGAAATCAACGACCGCGCCGATCGGTATGGGGCGGGCAACGTCGAGGACCGGACGCGCTTCGTGCTCGAGATCGTCGATGCGGTGGTAGCGCGGATTGGCGCGGAGAAGGTCGGCATCAGGCTTTCACCATTCGGCAAGCTGTTCGACATGCCGCATCATCTGTTGATCGAGGAAACCTACCTGCACCTTGCTGCTGCGCTCGCTGAACGCAACCTTGCCTATGTGCACTTGAAGGACCAGGGTCCGGCCAGTGCTCCGGCTCTTTCGAGAGATTTCCTGCGCAAGTTCCGCCAGAGCTACTCCGGTACGCTGATTCTTGCTGGTTCCCTCGACAAGGGTCGCGCCGAAGAGTTTCTGCGGGACGGCTTGATTGATCTTGCCGCCTTTGGTCAGCCGTTCATCGCAAATCCGGATCTGGTAGAACGTCTGCAGGGGGATCTGCCTTTGGCGACGCCCAACCGTGACACCTACTACGGCGGCGGCGCCGAGGGATACACTGACTACCCGGTATACGCGGGTGGCACTGAGGCAAAGGCTGCCTAGTCGCGGCGCCGACCAGCGATTTCCAGGAAATCGCAACGCGACGTCATAGAAAGCCGCTGGATGTCACAGCATCTCCAGCGGCTTTTTTCTTGCTGGAGGCGGGAAGGCAGCATCGAGTGGCGCCCAGTCCTCGTCGGTAATATCGAGCGAAACGGCGTCGCGGTTTTCAGCGGCGCGGGCAGCGCTCGATGTCTTCGGGATAACAATTACACCCTCGCGTTCCAAAAGGAAGGCAAGCGCCACCTGCGCAGGCGTCGCCTGGTATGCCTTGGCAATGCGGATCAGTTCCGGATGATGCAGGATGCGACCCTGTTCGATCGGCGAATAGGCCATGACCGGGATGTGCCGCTCCTGACAAAATGGAAGCAGATCATATTCGACGCCGCGGCGCGACAGATTGTAGAGGACCTGATTGGCGGCGACGTTGTGCCCATGAGGCACATCAAACAGTTCCTCCATATCGCTCTTGTCGAAGTTGGAAACACCCCAAGCTCCGATCTTGCCCGATGCTTTGAGCCCCTCGAACGCTTCGACAGTTTCCGACAAAGGGTGGTCGCCGCGCCAATGCAACAGATAGAGGTCGATCCGATCCGTCCCGAGACGCGACAAGCTGCCTTCACAGGCGTCGATCGTGCCCCGCCGGCTGGCGTTCCAGGGATACACCTTGCTGACAAGAAAGACCTCTTCTCGGCGCCCACGGATTGCCTCGCCGACGATCTTCTCAGCACCGCCATCGGCGTACATTTCCGCCGTATCGATCAGCATCATGCCGAGATCCAGGCCTGCCCGCAGGCTCTCGATTTCCCGCTTTGCCTCCGAGGATCTCTCGCCCATGTTCCAGGTGCCCTGGCCAAGGGCCGGGACCTCCGCACCGTTCGGAAAGCGGATCGTTGGGATGGCGTCGCCTTGCATGATGTCGTTCCCGGTTTAGGAGAAGATTGGACAGATCGATGATCTTTCAACCAATCCTGTCACCATGACAATGGCCGTGTGGAAAGACGAATTTAGGTCACGTACACTGACCTAAATTCAAAGGCCTCGCCGTACCGGACGTGGGCTTCGGGAGGTTCCATGCCGCTGGACACATTTCTTGCCCTGGTGCTGTTTGCATTTGCGACATCCATAACGCCGGGGCCGAACAATATGATGCTGTTCGCATCCGGCGTGAATTTCGGTTTCCGCCGTACCGTTCCGCATATGCTGGGTATCGGGGCAGGGTTCTTTTCACTGCTGATCGGCGTCGGATTCGGGCTCGGGGCACTCCTGCATACGGTGCCGGCGCTCTACATGACGCTGAAGTTTGCCGGTGGCGCCTATCTTGCCTGGATCGCGTGGAAGATTGCGACGTCGCGTTCTATCGGCGAAGGCAAGAGCGGCGCGAGGCCGATGTCCTTTCTGTCTGCGGCCGCCTTCCAGTGGGTCAATCCGAAGGCCTGGGTCATGGCCGTCACAGCAATGGCGACCTATACGATCCCCGACATCTATCTGGCGAGCGTTCTGATCGTCGGCGGCGCGTTTGCAGTGGTCAACGTGCCAAGCGTGTCGACTTGGGCGGGCTTTGGTTCGGCGCTGCGCGATTGGCTGTCAGAGCCGACACGGCTCAAATGGTTCAACAT
>Ga0209051_1002749_pt1 | contig 12191 bp, 13 predicted proteins | sample AraplaCvi_mMS_r2_2_FD_184286 | JGI IMG/M metagenome (GOLD analysis project Ga0209051, IMG submission 184286) | Arabidopsis root microbial communities from North Carolina, USA - plate scrape MF_Cvi_mMS_r2 (SPAdes) (version 2) | ecosystem: Host-associated > Plants > Roots > Endosphere | place...
TGCGCGACCAGTCCGCCGACGGAAAGTCCGCAGATGATCGCCTTCCTGACCGAAAGAAGCTCGAGCAGGCCAGCAAGGTCAGAGGCATGGTCTTCGATCGAATAGGGAACCTGGCCAACGTCAGAAAGTCCGTGCCCACGCTTGTCGTAGACAATGATCCCGTAGTCACCGGCCAGGCGCACGATCACATCCCGCCAGATGCGGAAATCGGTGCCGAGCGAATTGGAAAAGACGATGACCGGCTTGTCGGCGGGGCCGCCGATCAGCTGGTAGTGGATCGCGATGTCGTTGATGCGGGCAAACTGCACGGCTTTCTCCTCCCTACGGCAATCCCGGGCAAGTCGCGGGTCGACTTGATGGAGGGTCTGCGCGGGCCCGGGATCAAATTGGATGTTTAATCTGGTTAGGTAAAATGATATTTCACGGCATTCCGATAACCCGCAAGTTATGAGAACCATGATCGACAACCGGGTCAAGTTTCGTCATCTGCAGACATTTGTCGAGGTCGCGCGCCAGAAAAGCGTCATGAAGGCGGCTGATCTCCTCAATGTCAGCCAACCCGCTGTGACGAAGACGATCCGCGAACTGGAAGAGGTGCTGGGGGTTGCCGTTTTCGAGCGCGATGGCCGCGGCATCAAGATCACCCGTTACGGCGATGTGTTTCTCAGGCATGCGGGCGCAGCACTGACCGCGCTGCGCCAGGGTCTCGATTCGGTCAGTCAGGAGCGCTTCGGGGAGGCGCCGCCAATCCGCATTGGGGCGCTGCCAACGGTGTCGACGCGCATCATGCCGCGAGCGATGGAGCTGTTTCTCAAGGAAAACACCTGGAGCCGCATCAAGATCGTCACGGGCGAGAATGCGGTGCTTCTCGAGCAGCTGCGCGTGGGCGACCTGGACCTTGTCGTCGGCCGGCTTGCCGGGGCCGAGAAAATGGCCGGGTTTTCCTTCGAGCATCTCTATTCGGAAAAGGTGGTGTTCGCCGTTCGGGCGGGTCATCCGCTGCTGAAGACCAGACAATCGCTGTTTTCGAGCCTCAGCGAGTACACGGTGCTGATGCCGACGCGGGCATCAATCATCCGCCCCTTCGTCGAAAGCTTCCTGATCGCCAACGGAGTCGCCAGCCTGCCGAACCAGATCGAAACGGTTTCGGATTCCTTCGGGCGTGCCTTCGTGCGCACGAGCGATGCCATCTGGATCATTTCGACGGGCGTCGTTGCCACCGATATTGCCGATGGGCTGCTTTCGGTCCTGCCGATCGATACGAGCGAGACGCAAGGGCCGGTCGGACTGACAATGCGTACCGATGAAATCCCCTCACTGCCGCTGTCGATCCTGATGCATACCATCCGTGAAGCGGCAACCGAGGCAACCGCAGCCTAGCCGGCCTGTTCCCTGGAATGACCGCGTGTTATCGTGAAACGCGTGCAACTGCGCCGGGGAGCCAGACGATGGGAAGTGCGGCCGCATTACATGGGACATGGCGAATGATTTCCTGGACGCGTCGGGCCGTCGCGACTGGAATGGTCACGAATGCGATGGGACCGGATCCGGTCGGCTATCTCTCCTATCATCCGGATGGGAGGGTGATGGCTGTCGTGGTCAGCCGCGAGCGGCCGGCGATCAAGGGAGAGGTCCCCACTGACGCGGAAAAGGTTGCGCTGTTCGATTCCATGCTCGCCTACGCCGGCACGTACACCTTCGAGAACGGACGCGTCGTGCACCATGTCGATGCAAGCTGGAACCCGGCCTGGGGCGTTAGCGACCTGATCCGTCCGTTTTCCATCGACGGCAACAGGCTGAAGATCAGCGGCGCCCCCGGGGTTGATCCGAAGACTGGCGAGGAAGTTGTCTACGAACTTGAGTTCCGCAAGGTATGATCTCGGATCGGAATGAAAATTCATCTTCAGAACTGAACACCCTTCGCGCTCAGACGCTGCGATGGATAAACTGCTGTTTGCGCAGAAGAAGGATGATGACGTCCTTGGCATGATCCAGGCCGGGGGCAGCACTCGTTCCGCTTTCAATGCAAGAAGACCGATCCCGTTGTTGTACTATCGGCAAGCACAGCCCTGGGGAACACCGACTCCAATGGGCTACGGTTAAGGACCAGCCGCGCCGTCCAAGGCTACCTGGAAGGCGAGAAAAGCACGGACGCAACGCGAAAGAGAGACGCTTCCCAAACCGCACTCAGTTGATTCTGGTTGAAATTTTGTTCTTCCTAAAACAACTGCGCAGTGCAGGGCAGCGCCCGACCGCTCATTCAGTCGCGCATCTGGCCCTGTTTCCGGGGCGAGCAGCGGTGGGACGCATTTACCACCGCCGCTCTCCATGCACCCTTCCGTGGATGTCGGAAGGGATCTAGTAGGGAAGACCGACGTAGTTTTCCGCAAGCGCAGTCGCTGCTGCTCTCGAATGCGTCAGATAGTCGAGTTCGGCTTCCTGAATCCTTTGGTCGAAGTCACCGGCATCGGGAAACCGGTGCATCATTGTTGTCATCCACCAGGAGAACCGTACCGCCTTCCACACCCGAGCAAGCGCTCGCCGGGAATAGGCGTCGATGCCTGCGTTCGAACGATCCTGGTAGTGTTCGAGGAGGCCCGAGAAGAGATAATGCACGTCGCTCGCGGCGAGATTGAGACCTTTTGCACCGGTCGGCGGAACGATGTGGGCGGCATCGCCGACCAGGAACATGCGGCCGAAGCGCATCGGCTCGGCAACGAAGGAACGCAGCGGCGCGATCGACTTCTCGAATGAGGGCGCCGTCTGAAGTGCCTCTGCATGGTGTACTGGGAGCCGATGACGCAGCTCGTCCCAGAACCTGTCATCGCTCCAGTCTTCGATCCTCTCGGTCAGCGCACACTGGATGTAATAGCGACTGCGGTGTGTTGAGCGCATCGAACAAAGCGCGAAGCCTCTGGCATGGTTGGCGTAGATCAGTTCGTGGCTGACGGGGGCAACCTCGGCCAGTATTCCAAGCCAGCCAAAGGGATAGACCTTCTCGACCGTGCGCAGCGATCGCTCCGGCGCCGCCTTGCGGCTGACGCCATGGAAGCCATCGCAGCCGGCGATGAAATCGCAGTCGATCCGATGGGAACTGCCGTCCTTCTCGTAGGTCAGGTAAGGGCTGGCGCCATCGAAATCATGCAGGAGGACATTCGCTGTCTCGTAGATTGTCAGAGCCCCACTTGCCTCGCGCCGCTCCATCAGGTCACGGGTCAGTTCGGTCTGGCCGTAGACCATGACCTTCTTGCCGCCGGTCAGCGCAGATAGATCGATGCGGTGATCGCGTCCGTCGAAGGCAAGGGAGAATCCTTCATGCGGAAGGCCTTCAGCGTGCATGCGGGCGCCGGCCTTCGCCTGGTCGATCAGGCCGACGGTTCCTTCTTCCAATACCCCGGCGCGGACGCGGCCCAGAATGTAGTCTCTTCCGACGCGGTCCACGATGACGTTGTCGATGCCGGCCTCGGTCAAAAGCTGCCCGAGAAGAAGGCCAGACGGGCCCGAGCCGATGATGGCGACCTTCGTGCGCATGCTCTCCTCCCGCACTTGTCTTTCGTCAAATTTTGACGATGCAAGGCGCGGTCAGCAATGGACAATTCCATCATCTGATTGCACTATTCGAACATGATGAGGGGAGGCGGCCGGGATGATGCGGAATATTCCGACCTATGAGCTGTACGGCGAAATGGCAGGCGGAAAGCCGGATTTCTGGCTGCATTGCGAGACCATCGTCTCTCGCAGCAGCCTGCATCACTTTGAAATTCGACCGCATCGCCACGACAGTTTCTTTCAGATCCTGTACATTGCCGGCGGTACGGGAGAAGCGATGTTCCAGGGCCTCTGGCACCCGATCAGGCCGCGATCGGTCATCACGGTTCCTCCTGGCGTCGATCATGGCTTCCGGTTCTCAAGGGATATCGACGGTTTCGTCATCACGGTTTTGAGCTCGCATCTGAAGGCGATCCCTGGCGACCGCAGCCGGCTCGGTGCATGGATGGCATTGCCGCATCTGACTTCGCTTGATCCGGATGACGAGGATGCCGGGCATATCGCCGCCTGCCTGGTGCGGCTCGGGCATGAATTCCCGCATCGGCGGGCTGGGCGCAACGATCTCCTGGAATCCTATCTGACATCGGCCCTGCTTCTGACGGCACGACTTTCTTCCAAAATCCAGGAAGACGATACTGCTGCCGGCGAGAACGAGCGACGTATCGAGGCGCTTCAAGACCTCATCCACCGGCATTTTCGATCGCATGAACCGGCTGCCTTCTATGCCAGGGCGATCGGAATTTCGCCGACGCACCTGAACCGCATCGTGCGCGCTGCGACCGGCCTTGGCACTCACGAGCTGATCGCCCGCAAGCTTCTCGATGAGGCGAAGCGCGAACTCGTCTTCACATCGGGCAGCGTGCAGGAGGTCGCCTATCGGCTTGGCTTCTCCGATCCTGCCTATTTCTCGCGGTTCTTTCTGAAGGAGGCTGGCAGGACCCCGCGCGCCTGGCGCATAGTGGAACGCGCAAGGCTCGGGGTCTAGCGCAGCACCAGGCGCAGCGCCTGTTGCGTCTCCTTCAACAGCGGCAGATACCGTGCCGGCATGTCGGCGGCCGGCACGTGGGCGGCCGGAGCTCCGATATTGATGGCGGCAACGGTCTGGCCCCGGTCATTCTCGACGGGCACCGCAATCGAGCAAAGTCCGATCTCCAGTTCCTGGTCGATCACGGCGAAGCCCTGTTCGCGTACGCGCCGGAACTCGGCAACCAATTCCTCGACATCGGTCTTGGTATTCTTCGTATTCGCCTTGAGCTCGGTGCGGGAAAGAATTGCCCTTGCCTCCGTCTCCGGCAGTGCCGCAAGCAGGACCCGGCCCATCGACGCACAGTAGGCGGGCAGGCGGCTGCCAGGGGTCAGGTTGATCGACATGACGCGACGCTGCGAGGCGCGCGCGATGTAGACAACCTCGGTGTTTTCGAGGACGGATGCAGAGGCGCTCTGGCCTGCCTTTTCGGACAATTGATCAAGATGCGGCTGGATCAGAACGGGCAACGGTGTCGCCGAAAGATACGCATGCCCGAGCCTCAATATCTTTGGCGTCAGGGCGAAGAACTTGCCGTCATAGTCCGCATAGCCGAGTTCGGCGAGCGTCAACAATGACCGCCGCACCGTGGCGCGGTCGAGCCCGGTCAGCTTTGAGGCCTCCGCAATCGACAGGCGCTGGCGCGTCTCCTCGAAGGCCTCGATCACCTTTAGTCCCCGCGCGAACCCGCTGACAAAGTCGCTTTCTCTCATGGCGCCCTCCGTTTGCTTCACTTTGTGCGATATACGAACAAATGTCAAATAGCGCACAAAACATTTGACGGTGGCCGTCGCAAGGCGCTTATTGACCCGCATTCAAAAGCTCACTGCGGGAGGCCATATGGCGAAGATCGTATCGTTAAAGGAAGCTGTCGCTGACAATGTCAGGGATGGCGACACCGTCGCCATGGAGGGCTTCACCCACCTCATTCCCTACGCGGCCGGCCACGAAGTAATCCGTCAGGGCAGGAAGGATCTCTTCCTGATCCGGATGACACCCGATATCATTTACGACCAGCTGATCGGTGTCGGTGCTGCGCGCGGCATGAAATTTTCCTGGGGCGGCAACCCAGGCGTCGGCTCCCTGCACCGCTTTCGCGATGCGGTGGAGAACGAGTGGCCCCGGCCGCTTGAAATCGAAGAGCATAGTCATGCCGCGATGGCCAATGCCTATGAGGCTGGTGCGGCAAACCTGCCCTTTGCGACATTCCGCGGCTACATCGGCGCCGATCTTCCGAAGGTCAATTCCAACATCAGGTCCGTGACATGCCCTTTCACGGGCGAGGTGCTTGCCGCCGTTCCGGCCATTCGGCCCGATGTCACGATCATCCATGCGCTTCGCGCCGATCGTAAGGGCAATGTCCTCCTGGAAGGCATCGTCGGCGTCCAGAAGGAAGCAGTCCTTGCCGCCCGACGCTCGATCGTGACGGTCGAGGAAATCGTCGACGAGCTCGACCCGCCGTCGCCGAACTCCGTCGTGCTGCCAGGCTGGGCTGTCACGTCAGTTGCCCATGTGCCGGGGGGAGCATTTCCGTCCTATGCGCAAGGCTACTACGCCCGCTCGAATGCTTTCTACATCGCATGGGACGAGATCGCGCGTGACCGCGATACCTTCCTGAAATGGATTGATGAAAATGTCCTGCGGGCAAGTCCTGACGATTTTGCCAAGCATGCGAAGAAGGTTGCGTAGGGAGATCCGGGATGAGTGACTTTACCCCCACTGAAATGATGACCATTGCCGCAGCCCGCGCGCTCACAAACGACGACGTCTGCTTTGTAGGCATCGGCGCGCCGTCTGCCGCCTGCAATGTCGCCCGCCTGACGCATGCCCCTGACATCACGTTGATCTACGAGAGCGGCACAGTTGGCACCAAGCCCGACGTTCTGCCGCTTTCGATCGGCGATGGCGAGCTCTGCGACACCGCGCTGTTTACCGTCTCCGTGCCGGAGATGTTTCGCTATTGGCTGCAGGGCGGCCGCATCACGACAGGCTTTCTCGGCGGCGCGCAGATCGACAGGTTCGCCAATCTGAACACCACTGTTGTCGGTCCCTACGATCATCCGAAGGTCCGGTTGCCGGGCGGCGGTGGCGCACCCGAAATTGCCAGCAATTGCGGGCAGATATTCATCACCATGGCGCTTTCCAAGCGTGGTTTCGTCGAGAAGCTCCCGTTCATCACCTCCATGGGCCATGGCGAAGGCGGCAATCACCGCGAGCGTCTGGGGATGAAGACAAAAGGACCGACCCGGGTCATTACCGATCTCTGCATCCTCGAGCCGGATCCGGTGACGAGGGAGCTCACCGTCGTCTCTATCCATCACGGCGTCACTCGCGAACAGATCACCGACAATTGCGGCTGGGCAATCCGCTTTGCAGATCAGGTAATCGAAACGCCTGTGCCGACAGAGACGGAACTCGCAACGCTCCGTGACATCAACGCACGTACCAAGAAGGCCCACCAGGGCAACAAGGAGGCCGCATAAATGGCTGACGCTTTCATTTGTGACTACATCAGGACGCCAATCGGCCGCTTCGGCGGCTCCCTGTCATCGGTTCGCGCCGACGATCTCGGGGCGGCGCCACTGAAGGCACTCACCGAGCGCAACCGGGACGTCGACTGGGAAGCGGTTGATGACGTCATCTTCGGCTGTGCCAACCAGGCGGGCGAGGACAACCGCAACGTCGCCCGCATGTCGCTGTTGCTCTCAGGCCTTCCCATGTCCGTGTCAGGGACGACGATCAACCGGCTCTGCGGCTCGGGCATGGACGCTGTAATCGCCGCCGCCCGGGCGATCCGCGCCGGCGAGGCAGACCTCATGATTGCTGGAGGCGTCGAAAGCATGTCGCGCGCGCCGTTCGTCATGCCGAAGTCTGAGACGGCTTTCTCACGCAACGCCGAGATCTATGACACGACGATTGGCTGGCGTTTCGTCAATCCGCTGATGAAACAGCAATATGGCGTCGATTCCATGCCGGAGACCGGCGAGAATGTCGCGGCCGACTACAAAGTCTCGCGCGAAGACCAGGACGCCTTCGCTGTCCGCAGCCAGGCCAAGGCGGCCGCCGCACAGGCCAGTGGTCGGCTCGCAACAGAAATCACCTCCTTGACCATCCCGCAGCGCAAGGGCGATCCCATTGTCGTCGGCAAGGACGAGCATCCGCGGGCAACCACGATGGAGGCACTCGCGAAACTCTCAACGCCCTTCAGAAAGGAAGGCGGAACGGTCACTGCAGGAAACAGCTCCGGCGTCAATGACGGCGCCGCCGCTCTCTTGATCGCCAGCGAGGCTGCCGCGAAAAGATACGGACTGAGACCGATCGCACGAATTCTCGGCGGAGCCGCCGCCGGCGTCCCACCGCGCATCATGGGCATTGGCCCTGTGCCTGCATCCCAGAAGTTGATGGCCCGTCTTCAAATGAAGCAGGACAAGTTCGACGTCATCGAACTCAACGAAGCCTTCGCCTCGCAAGGCCTTGCCGTGCTCCGGGAATTGGGGATTGCCGATGATGATCCTCGAGTGAACCGCAATGGGGGGGCGATCGCTCTCGGCCATCCGCTCGGAATGAGCGGCGCGCGCATTACCGGCACTGCCGCGCTGGAACTCAAGGAAACCGGCGGACGCTACTCGCTGTCCACAATGTGCATCGGCGTCGGCCAAGGCATTGCGATCGCTCTCGAGCGCGTTTAAGCCCATCGAAACCGGGAACCGGCGTCGAACACGGCGCCGGTCACCAAATCCTCAGTGCCGCATCAAGGCATCAGCTGGCCACCGTTGACCTCGATGATCTGGCCCGTCACGTAGCCTGACAGTGTTGGCGATGCGAGGAAGAGGTAAGCGCCGACGCAGTCCTCCGGCGTCCCGACGAAGCCCATCGGTATCGACTTCCGCTGCAACTCCATCTGTTCGTCATTGGTGTATCGCTCGTGAAAGGGTGTAGCGATAACCCCAGGGGCGACGGCATTGACGCGAATGCGATCCGGGACGAATTCCTTGGCCTGTCCGCGGGTAATGGTGGAAACGAAGCCCTTTGATGCGGCATAGAGCACCGCGCCATTGCCACCGCCATTGCGTGCCGCGATTGAAGTCGTATTGATAATGAAGCCACCCTGCTTCTTCAGCCACGGGTGGGCCGCGCGTGTCGCGGCGAGGACCGAACGGGCGTTCAGATCCATGACTTTCTCATAGTGTTCGTCGGTATATTCGGAGGTTGGTTTGCGGCCGAGCATACCGCCGGCATTGTTCACCAGCCCATCGAGATGGCCGAATGTCCTCGCGGTCTCCTCGACAACGCGCTCCGTTTCGCCCTCTTTCGACACGTCGCCGTGCACGAGGTGCACCGTGCCGCCAGTCGCCCGGATTTCCTCCGCGAGCGCTTCGGCCGGTTCCCGGCTTGCATTGTAATGAATGCCAACCTTCATCTCCTGGGCGGCAAAGGCGCGCGCCAGCGCAGCACCTATGCCGGTCGACGCACCGGTGATCAGCACGGCCCTGCCGGCGAGGTCCGGGATCTTGATGGATGCAAGCAATTGAGCAAGGTTTGCCATGGCAGCGATAGCCTCCGAACATGCAGCGGGATTGATTTGAGCGAGTGGAGACGAGCTTAACAGCCGGAGGCTGACCGGAGCAATGCCGATCCCGCTACGGCGTCATGTCGAGCTCAGGGTAGTGCCGGAAGATCCCATCCTCATTGAAGGCAAGCCTTCGCTTTGAGCCCAGGTAGGCGGCAATCTTGGGGCGGGCGGCGACGGCGTCGTGCAAGGCAATCAGGCCGGGATAGTCACCGTCTTGAGCCTTCATCGCCTTTGGGAAGGCATAACGAAGACCCTCGATCACCTGGAACAGAGACAGGTCGACATAACTCAATTCATCGCCAACAATGTAGCGCGATCCCCCAGGATTCTGTTGCAGCACCTGTTCGAAATACCCGAGGAACTTTGGAATCCGTTCGCCGATGAAGGCTTTCGTGCGGGCCTTTGCCGCATCCTTCTGATCTTCATAATAGAGCGAGGTCGCGATCGGGTGGTGGGTGTCGTGCACTTCCGCCACGAGATCGGTGATCGTGAGCTGCAGGCCGTTCACTATGTAACGCAATGTGTCATTGTCAGGCACAAGGCCAAGCTTCGGGCCGAGATAGAAGAGAATGTTAGCCACATGCGAGACGATCAGGTCGCCATCCCTTAGGAACGGGGGCGCAAACGGAATGTGCGGCTCTCGCTTGCTCTTCATCAGTTCAATCATGGCGCCTGTGCCCATGCTCCGGCCGGACTGGCGTGCAACATCGACATAATCGACGCCGGCTTCTTCCAGCGCCAGGCGAACGAACTCGCCCCGTCCCTGAATTCCATCCCAGTAGTAAAGTTCATAGGCCATCGATGCCCTCCCGGTAGCCATTCCAGTCTGGATCAATCAGTGATGCGAATGGTGCTCGTTGCGCTTGCGCGTTGCGGCTGCCTTTTTCGCGGATGCGGAGCGCTCAGCTGCCGACCGCGATGCGGAGGCAGCGCCCCCCTTGCGTCCACCCCTCTCGGATGACTCGTGGGTATCCTTCTTGCCGCGACCGGATCCCGATTTGTTGCCGCCACCGCTTTCCTTGTTGACAGTCGCCCAGGCCCGACGTTCGGCTTCCTTGGCGGAGACGCCGCGGTCTTCGTAGCCTTCCTCGATATGCTCGGCCTTGCGCTTTTGCTTGTCCGTGTAAGCGGATTTGTCGCCTTGTGGCATGATCGACTCCATGTCTTGAACGAACAGGCAACTTGCTGGCGCACGAAAAGTTCCAGCCATTTGCTGGGGTCGTCAAACCGACACCCCTCCCTGGGGTAGCAGGCTACTTGCGATAATATTTGCGGGAAACAGCGATCATCTTGCTGAGGGTGATGAGCCCGAATGGAGCGGAACGCGTCGCGGGAAAGAACAGTGCGACCATGTTGTCGATCGCATAAACAAGGACAAGAGCCAACGCGAGATAGGCGATAGTTACCACGATGAGTGCGGTCATCTCGGCCTCACATGGGCGCCACGAGGAGGTAGCAACTCGCTACGGCGAGGGAAAGGAGGATAACGTCGAAATAGCTTCTGCTCATGGCGAATACTCCAGTTGCCGCTATGAACAGCGGAACTGGATTTTGGTTCCATCGCCGAAGGCTGCCTCGGCAGATTTTTTGCGAGGTCGGAACAGTACGCACTCATCTGTGGTCTTCCCCCAAGAGGCGCTGCTCGCGCCTCCCCGAAAAATCAATAGAGCAGAAGCAATGCAATCATGTGACGAAGGCGTCACGCATGACGCCTTCTGCTGTCTGAAGTCAAAGGGTTAGGCCGACTTACCGTTGGCAGCCTTCTTCGGCGCAGCCTTTGTGACACTGCGGGTGGCTGGAGCCGTTTTCGGGATGGAGACCGTGCGCTTGCGCGTCTTGACCTCCTTGCCGTCAACCGAAGCCGCCGATCCTTCGAGCGAAAGCCGCTCTGACCGGGCCTGTTCCCAATGAGCGACTTCTCGCCCCGCGGGGTGCCCTTCCTCTTCCCAAAGCGCATAGGCGCGCTTTCTGATCCACTCGTCCCGAGTTTCCGTCATCGCCGATCTCCAGTCAGGGTAAAGCCCGTTGCGTAACTAGATCCTAATATTCAAAGTTCCAGACCACGACGAATGTTTCAAGCTTTTTTTGACACACTGCAAAAAGAAATTGCGCATTGCAGCATCAAGCCGGCTATTTGACCATGCTGTAACCGGATCCACCAACATTTGGTCGCCGGCCCGAGCCGTAAATCTCCCCATTGGCGCCCGATTGAACGTTGCAGCTTAAGCGTTATAGTTCAGCTCAATGTTTTATCTCATATCGACCTACTGGCCTCATATTCTATTCATTGTTTCGCTGGCCATGGGTGCGGCGGCAGCGATCCATGCCGCCATGACCAAGGAAGAGGTCAGGGCCGCGATCGGCTGGGTCGGCGTCATCATCCTTTCGCCAATCGTTGGCGCTGTGCTCTACGCCATCGCCGGCATCAACCGGATCCGGCGGGCGTCGCTCAGCCTCCGGCGTGATGCGCTCATCCCGGAAGCGGACCTCGACGAGCTGGAGAGCTTCGACGCCGATACGGAGATCGTCATCAGTGGCTTTGGGCGCCGTTTTGCAGCCCTGCAGACGCTCGGCGACAGGGTTGCCCGTATTCCACTGGCGACCGGCAACACGATCGACATGCTCGAGACGGGCGACGATTGCTATGCTGCCATGAAAACCGCGATGGAGGCTGCGGAACGAAGCATTCTTCTGGAGACTTATATTTTTGATCGCGACCCGATCGGATTGAGGATTGCCGACGCGCTCATCGCCGCCGTCAAGCGTGGCGTCGAGGTCCGCGTCCTGATCGATGCCGTAGGCGCCCGCTATTCCGTGCCAAGCATCCTCGGCTACCTTGCCGATGGCGGCGTGACCGTCTCGGTATTCAATGGCAACGTGATCATGGGCTTGCGCCTGCCCTATGCGAACCTGCGAACCCACCGCAAGATCCTGATCGTCGACGGGCGTATCGCCTTGACAGGGGGCATGAACATACGGGCCGGATTCACCCGCGAAATGACGGGGGACGATTTCGCCCGCGACACCCATTTCAGCGTGACCGGA
>Ga0209051_1002750_pt1 | contig 12189 bp, 12 predicted proteins | sample AraplaCvi_mMS_r2_2_FD_184286 | JGI IMG/M metagenome (GOLD analysis project Ga0209051, IMG submission 184286) | Arabidopsis root microbial communities from North Carolina, USA - plate scrape MF_Cvi_mMS_r2 (SPAdes) (version 2) | ecosystem: Host-associated > Plants > Roots > Endosphere | place...
CCGACCGTGGAGGCGGCGTGCCTGGCGGCCGCGGTCGGCGTGTAGGTGAAGGTGCCGTTGGCGTTGACGACCACCGTTCCCTTCGTCGGCAGCGCGGAGACGGCGTACGTCAACGGATCTCCGTTGGGGTCGCTCGCGCCGATGGATCCCGCGATGGCGCCGGTGGTCGCGTTGGGGGTGCCCGTGGTAGGCGTCGCCACCGGAATCGCATTCGGCGACCGCAGTGAGATGACGTGCACGACGCCGGCTGCGGGGTCGCTCACGTAGAGCTCCGTGCGGTCGGCGCTCAGGGCCGCGCCCGCGCGTTGGGACACGTCGGTGGTCGGGCGGGTGGCGATGGCATTCAGGGTCGCACCGGTCGAGGCGTCGAATGCGCCGACGCGCCCCGCGGCATCGGTTACCAGCAGCGTGGTGCCGTCGGTGCTGACGGCGACCGAGGCAGTCGGCAGGCCGCCGGCCGAGAAGACGCCGAGCACGGCGCGGGTGCCCGTGCTGATCACCGACACCGTGCCATCCTCGGTGCCGACGTACAACCGCGCGTTGTCGGGGCTCACCGTCAATGCGGTTGCCTTGCTTGCCATTCGCGTCACGACGCTGGCGGTCGTCGAGGTCGGCGCGAAGGTGAGTACCGCGGTGCCGCCGGTAGGCGTGTCGGTGATGACGTAGAGCCGGGCATTGTCTGGACTGGCCGCAATGGCGGTCGGACGGTAGCCGGTCGGCATCGTGGTGGTGGTGGCGATCGTGTTGGTCGAGGTGTTGATGCGCAGCACCTTGGCGGTGCCGTAACTGGTGACGTACACGGAGGTGCCGGTGGGGCTGAGGGTGATCGCGGTGGGCTTGGCAACGGTGATGGTCGCCTTGACCGTTCCGGTCGCCGTGTCGAGGACCTTCAGGGTGTTGCCGGTGGAGCTGGACACATAGAGGCGCGTGCCGTCCTGTTTCACGGCGACGCCGTCGGGCGCACCACCGACGGTCCACGTGCCCACGACCGTCGAGGAGACGGTGTCGATCACCGTGATCGTGCCTGCATCCCGGTTGGTCACGTAGGCACGGGTGTTCGTCGCGGCGACGGCGCCGGCTCCGCCAACGCCTGCGACATCGGTGCGAACGCCTAGTGGCACCTCGCTGATCGGAATCGCTATCTGCACCGGGGCCTTGTTGACGCCGTCGGAGACGGTCACGGTCATTGAGATGGTGTCGCCCTGCGAAGTGGTGCCCGCAAGGATCCGCTGCGCCGACGTGGGGGTGTAGGTGAACGTCGCGGTGGTGGCGTTGAAGACCAGTGTCCCGAGAGTCGGTTTGGTGGTCAGCGCAATCGTGGGCTTCGTACCCTCGGGGTCCGTTGCGACCACCGTCCCCGTCACGACGCCGGTGATCGGGTTCGGCGTCGAGAACGTCGCCTGCGCCGTCGGGGGCTGGTTCACGACGGCCGCGGCGACGACCTGCGTGGCGGCGAGCCGCATGGTGGCCGGTGCGGGTTCGGTCAGTGCGGCGGTGCCGACCTCGCGGCGGGCGGCCGCGAGGAACATCCACGCCAGCGGCGACTCGGCCCATCCCCGTTGCAGCGTGGTCAGCCAGGCGTTGAGTGCCGTGCCTACGACGTTGCTCAGCACGGTCGAGATGACGTTCTGCACGGGAGCGGCGGTGACGGCTGGAGCCGGAGTCTGGGCCGCGGTCAGCGCCGCGGGCGCGATCGTGCTGGATGCGGCGGCACCGCGCGACTGAGGCGCTGACGGCCGTGTCGCGGCAGGAGCCGAACTCCGCGGCTGACCCGACGTCGTCGTCGCCGCCAGGGACGACGACGGCTTGCTGGCTGGTGCCGGTGTCGAGATGCCCTTCGAGCCAGTCGACGGTGCGGCGGCGGATGGTGTGGTCGCCCCGCTTGGCCGCGTGACCTCTTCTAGGTCGGGTTCGTCGGTCTCGGCACCCTGCCCCGCGGACGTCGAGCCGTGGGTAGAGGTCAGCGCGCCCCCGGAGTGGGACACCGTGACGCCCGGCGCGACCTCCACCGTCGTGGCGGAACCGGGCCTGTCGCCGGGGTCGTCGACCGACTCCGCGGCAGGCGCTTTCGGGCCGTTGTTCGCCGCAGGCGTGGCGGAGGTGGCGGTCTGTGGCGCTGCCGCCGTGCCGGTGGTCTCGCCGGAGGCCGTGTTGGTGGTCTGGCTGGCGGACGCGGTCGTCTCACCGGAGAGGTCGGGGCTGGCCCATGCGACTCCCCCCGGAGTCGCCATTGCCGAACCGACACCCAGCGCGACGGCCAGGGCCCCTACTCGTCCGACGAAATTGCTGTACTGCATGACAACCCCCATTGCCCCGAGGGTCCTGCGGTAGCGATCTTCCCCGGGAAGTAATTTACCCAAGCGAAAGTGTACCGCGCCTGGAAAGTTGCTAGGGAATTTACGAGATTTTGCTATAGGAAATTATTGGCTCCGAACCAGCAGCTAAAACCCCCGAAGGGGTGTAGCCGAACGTCACTGATCTTGTTTGCCCCGGAAATCGCGAGGCGGCGTGCGGCGAAACGAGCGAAATCATTGTGACAATCGGGGTAAATGGGACGGATGATGCGGCCGTCGGGTTCGCGGCGGCCGTGGTGGTGGCCCACGCCGCTGCGGGGCGAGCCGTGATCCGGCGGCTCAGCTGGCGGTGAGGTAGACCTTCCGCAGGGTCTCGGTGACGGTCCACACCGTCTCGGCGCCGGCGGCGAGACGCACCACGTCGCCGGGTCCGAGGTGCATGGTCTCGGCGCCCGTGGCGAATTCGACGGTGGCCGCGCCGGAAAGCACGACGAACACCTCGTCGGTCTCGACGTCGTTCATCACCCCTGGCGTCATCTCCCACACCCCGACCTCGAGGCCGCCGAACTCGTCGACCGCCGTCGCGCCGGTCGTCGGGCCGCCGCGCACCGACTGTTCGGCGGGGACGGGTTCGTGGTCGAGTTCGAGCGTCGCGGCGTGTACGACGGTGTTCGGCGTCATCGGATCAGTATGCGTGGACGTCGCCGCATTACGAACCTTGTGCAACTGTCGGTGAAATGTAACAGTGGGAGCATGTCGGACACCCACGTCGTCACCAATCAGGTCCCCACGCTGGAGGGTTACAACCCCGCGACGTCATCCGTGCTCGCCGAGGCCTTGATCCGTGAGGGCGGCCAGTGGGGCGTCGACGAGGTCGCCGAGCTGGGGGCGCTCAGTGGTTCCCAGCAGGCGCAGCGGTGGGGTGAGCTCGCCGATCGTCATCAACCGACACTGCGGACCCATGACCGCTACGGGCACCGCGTCGACGAGGTCGAGTACGACCCCGCCTATCACGAACTGATGAAGGTCGCCGTCGGTCACGGCTTGCATGCGGCCCCGTGGGCCGACGACCGGCCGGGCGCGCACGTCGTCCGCGCCGCCAAGACGTCGGTCTGGACGCCGGAGGCGGGCCACGTCTGCCCGATCTCGATGACCTACGCCGTCGTGCCCGCGCTGCGGCACAACCCCGAACTGTCCGCGGTCTACGAGCCCCTGCTGACCAGCCGGGTGTACGACCCCGAGTTGGCGGTGCCCAGCTCGAAGGCCGGCCTCACCGCCGGCATGTCGATGACCGAGAAGCAGGGCGGCTCCGACGTTCGCGCCGGCACCACGCAGGCGACGCCGAACGGCGACGGCACGTACTCGCTGCGGGGCCACAAGTGGTTCACCTCCGCCCCGATGTCCGACGTGTTCCTGGTGCTGGCGCAGGCACCCAACGGCTTGAGCTGCTTCTTCCTGCCGCGGGTGCTGCCCGACGGGACGCGCAACCGGATGTTCCTGCAGCGGCTCAAGGACAAGCTCGGCAACCACGCCAACGCTTCCAGCGAGGTCGAGTACGACGGCGCCACGGCGTGGCTCGTCGGCGAAGAGGGCCGCGGAGTGCCGACCATCATCGAGATGGTCAACTTGACCCGGCTGGACTGCACGCTCGGCAGCGCGACCAGCATGCGCACCGGCCTGACCCGGGCCATCCACCATGCCCAGCACCGAAAGGCGTTCGGGGAGTACCTGATCGACCAACCCCTGATGCGCAACGTGCTCGCCGACCTCGCCGTCGAGGCCGAAGCCGCCACCATGCTGGCGATGCGGATGGCAGGCGCCACCGACGCGGCAACCCGCGGCGACGAACGCGAGACCCTGCTCCGCCGCATCGGTCTCGCCGCAGGCAAGTACTGGGTCTGCAAGCGCGCCACCCCGCACGCGGCGGAGGCCATGGAGTGCCTCGGCGGCAACGGATACGTCGAGGAGTCGGGCATGCCCCGGCTGTATCGGGAGGCGCCGCTGATGGGCATTTGGGAGGGTTCCGGAAACGTCAGCGCCTTGGACACGTTGCGCGCCATGGCAACCCGGCCCGCGTGCGTCGAGGTGCTGTTCGGCGAGCTGGGTCGCACGGCGGGCCACGACCCGAGGCTGGACGCGCACGTGACGTCGTTGCGCGCCGAACTCGGCGATCTGGAGACCATCCAGTACCGCGGCCGCAAGATCGCCGAGGACATCTCGCTGGCCCTACAGGGCTCGCTACTGGCGCGGTACGGCCACCCGGCGGTGGCGGAGGCGTTCCTCGCCAGCCGACTCGGCGGTCAATGGGGCGGAGCGTTTGGCACGCTGCCGACGGGCCTCGACCTGGCGCCGATCATCGAGCGTGCAATGGTCAAGGGATGACCCGCGCTGCCGAGCAGTCGCAAACCTTCACGAACACTCGGCGTGTCGCGCACCTTTGCGTCTGCTCGCGGGGAGGGGCGACCACCGCATGACACACGCCATCCGGCCCGTCGACTTCGACAACCTCAAGACCATGACCTACGAGGTGACCGACCGCGTCGCCCGAATCACGTTCAACCGCCCCGACAAGGGCAACGCCATCGTCGCCGACACGCCACTGGAACTGTCGGCATTGGTCGAGCGGGCCGACCTCGACCCGAACGTCCACGTCATGCTGATCTCCGGCCGCGGCGCGGGCTTCTGCTCCGGCTTCGACCTGTCCGCCTACGCCGACGGCACGTCGTCGGCAGGCGGCAACCGCGGCTACGAGGGCACGGTGCTCGACGGCAAGACCCAGGCGGTCAACCATCTTCCCGATCAGCCGTGGGACCCGATGGTCGACTACCAGATGATGAGCCGCTTCGTCCGCGGCTTCGCCAGCCTGATGCACGCCGACAAGCCGACGGTGGTCAAGATCCACGGCTATTGCGTGGCTGGCGGCACCGACATCGCCCTGCACGCCGACCAGGTGATCGCCGCCGCCGACGCGAAGATCGGCTACCCGCCGATGCGCGTCTGGGGCGTGCCCGCGGCCGGGCTCTGGGCACACCGCCTCGGCGACCAACGCGCGAAACGCCTTCTCTTCACCGGTGACTGCCTCAGCGGCGCGCAAGCCGCGGAATGGGGACTCGCCGTCGAGGCGCCCGAACCCGAGGACCTCGACGAACGGACCGAGAACCTCGTCGGACGCATCGCGGCCATGCCCGTCAACCAGCTCATCATGGCCAAGCTGGCGCTGAACACCGCGCTGTTCAACCAGGGCGTCGCCACCAGCAGCATGGTCAGCACGGTGTTCGACGGCGTCGCGCGGCACACGCCAGAGGGTCACGCCTTCGTCGCCGAGGCCACCGCCCGCGGCTTCCGCGACGCCGTGAAGTCGCGCGACGAGCCGTTTGGGGACGCCGGCCGCAAGTCCTCGGGCGTCTAGCCGTGCTCACTCGGCTGACGGCAAGGTCCGTCGTGCTGAGCGTGCTGCTCGGTGCCCACCCCGCATGGGCGACCGCGGCCGAATTGATCAGACTCACAGCCGATTTCGGGATCAGGGAGCCGACGCTGCGGGTGGCCCTGACCCGAATGGTCGGCGCCGGTGATCTGGTGCGCTCCGCGGACGGCTACCGGCTCTCGGACCGGTTGCTCGCCAGGCAACGGCGTCAAGACGACGCGCTCGACCCGAAAATCCGCCGGTGGGACGGCACGTGGTCGACCCTGGTGATCACCAGCGTCGGCACCGACGCGAGAACCCGCGCGACACTGCGAACGACGCTGCAGGCCAAGCGCTTCGGCGAGCTTCGTGAGGGCGTGTGGATGCGCCCGGACAATCTCGACCTGCAGCTGACCGACGAGCTCCGAGGGCGGGTGCGGATGCTGAGTGCCCGCGACGACGACCCGGCCGGACTCGTCGCCGGGCTGTGGGATCTGCCCACCTGGGTTGGCGTCGGGCGCCGCCTGCTCGACGACCTGTCCGGCGCCGCGGACGTGCCTGCCAGATTCGTTGCCGCCGCGGCCACGGTTCGACACCTGCTGGCCGACCCCGTGCTGCCCGCGGAGCTGCTGCCCGAGAGCTGGCCGGGGGCCGCGCTGCGGCAGGCCTACCACGACTTCGCCGCCGAACTGGTGGCGCGACGCGACGACACGACACTGATGGAGGCCACGTGACCGACTACACCGGCGGTGTACGAGTGGAACGCAACGGCGCCGTGACGACGGTGATCATGAATCGGCCCGAAGCTCGCAACGCCGTCAACGGGCCCGCCGCTGCGGGCCTCCACGCCGCGTTCGAGGCGTTCGACGCAGACGACGACGCGGCCGTCGCCGTGCTGTGGGGTGACAACGGAACCTTCTGCGCCGGAGCCGATCTCAAGGCTTTCGGGACGCCCGACGCCAATCCGGTGCACCGCACCGGCCCGGGACCGATGGGGCCGTCACGCATGACGCTGTCCAAACCCGTCATCGCCGCGGTCAGCGGGTTCGCAGTGGCCGGCGGACTCGAACTCGCGCTGTGGTGCGATCTTCGGGTGGTCGAGGAGGACGCCGTCTTCGGCGTCTACTGCCGTCGCTGGGGAGTGCCGCTGATCGACGGCGGCACGGTCCGGCTGCCGCGGCTCATCGGGCACGGCCGGGCGATGGACCTCATCCTCACCGGCCGCAGCGTCGACGCACCCGAGGCGCTCGCGATCGGGCTGGCCAACCGGGTCGTGGCGCCCGGTCGGGCGCGAGAGGCCGCCGAGACGCTGGCGGCCGAGCTGGCCGCGCTTCCGCAACAGTGCCTGCGGGCCGACCGGCTCTCCGCGCTCAACCAGTGGGGCATGTCGGAGGCCGACGCGATGGACGTCGAATTCGGCAGCATGTCGAGGGTTGCCGCTGAATCACTCTCGGGGGCAAGGAAATTCGCCGACGGTGCCGGCCGGCACGGGCTCGCTAGCCCTTCCTGATCGAATTCCCCGAGCCCGTGTCGTTGACCTTCGGGTCGCCGTCGGAGTAAGTGACGGTGTTGTTGAGGCCCACGACGCTGAGGCCGTCGACGATCTTGGCGAAGGTCAGCCTGTTGTCGGCGCCGCCGACGTTCACGTTCGAGCACGTGCCCTTCACCGTAAGCGAGTTGTTGGAGCCGCCCACGGTCAGCGACTTGCCGTCGGCGCAGTCGATCTCGGCGGTCGTGCCGACCGAGCCGTAGTTGATGGTGTTGGCGATCTCGACCTGCACACCCGACGAGCCAGCCGTCATCGTCGGCGACGTGCCCGAGTCCGAGCCGCAGCCTGCGAGGCCAATTGCCAACGCGGCCAGCGCGGGGACGAATCGGTAGGACCGTGCGTACATGCCTAGACGGGTACCCGGTCTATGCGGTTGGTCATGCCCAATTCGCGTCCGCGGTCCCAGACCAGCGGCTCGCCCTGGTGATAGAGGACCGTCTGGTCGAATCCGTAGACGGTGATGTCGTTGATCACGTTGTCGACCACGATGACGTTGGCCGAACCCTGGACCGAGACGCCCCAGCACGTGCCGACGGCGGTGATGTTGTTCCCGGTGCCCACCACGATCAGAGTGGAGTCGTTGCAGTCCAACGTCTGGACGACGCCCTGGCCGGTGACGTGGGTGTCGCCGTTCTTGGCCTGGGCGACCGGTGCTGCCGCCACCAGCGTCCCGAGAATGGCGGCCACGCTCAACCCCAGCGACGTGCTCGACGCTCTCCAACCCACGGTGGTCCCCTTCGCGACGCGGCCCCGATCGGCCTTCGCCGACTCTACGTCGCCGAGTGCCGCCCGCGGCAGCACTTCGGTCGTTGTCGCTGGGTAGCGTGTGCTCACTATGGGTGGACGGATGGCACGGAGCGGCGTGGCGATGATCGCCATGACGGCCGCGACGGCGTGCACGCACACCGTCGGCGGCGTCGCCGAACGGGCCCGCCACGCGGTGCCGGATCGGGACCGCAGCTACGGCTACGTCGACGACCGATGCGGGCTGCTGCAGGACGATTCGCTCAAGGAACTGTTGGGTGCCAGCAGCCTGGTCAAGCCCTTCAGCGGGGCCGTCTGCCAATACGTCCTCTCGACCGACTCGGGCGTCGTCGACGTCGTCTTCACCTGGTTCGACAAGGGCAGCATCGACCGTGAACGGGACGTCGCCGTCGCGCACGACGCCCGTCTGACGGACAAGACGGTGGTACGGCACCCGGCCTTTCTGGCCCAGCGCCCCGACACCCCCAACGCGTGTTCGGCCACCGCGGCCGCCGGGTCGGGAGTGCTGACGTGGTGGGTGCAGTTTCGGCAGAGTGCCGGCGACGCGTGCTCGGCCGCCGAAACGTTGCTGACGGCCACCCTGTCGGCCGACTCGTGACCAGGATTCTGCTGTTGCTGGCCACGGGTTGGTCGGTCGTGGCCTGCGGGTCACAGGCGACGACGGCGGCGCCGGCACCGGATTCCGGCCAGACGTTCCGAAGCGCCGAGTGCAACGGGGTTGCCGACGCCGACGTGACGAGGGCCGTCGGCGGAACCCTCTTCACCAGGGTCGTGGTCAACGACGCGGGTTGCTTCTGGCAGGAGAACACCGCGCTCGGCGACGTCGAACTCGGGATGGGCCTCTCGACGTGGTGGTACCGCGGCAGCGACCTCGACACGGAGCGGTCGCTCGAACGCGACACGGGCCGCACCATCACCGAGCTCGAGGTCAACGGCAACAAGGGATTTCAGGCCAGCGACGGCAACGCCTGCAGCGTCTACGTCGCCAAGGGCGGCGACGTCATCACCTGGTCGGTGCAAACCGTCAACCCCGGCAAGCTGCCCGATCTGTGCGCGATCACCGGGGCACTCGCCCAGCTCAGCCAGGACAGAGTGAACTGACTCGCCACGGCCGGCGGGTTACAGTCAGCAGTCCTGGATTGCAGGACGCGCGATGTCTATCCGTCGATCCGAAGGACGCAACCCCCATGGCAGCTCGGTCGGAGTCGACATCCGGCACGGGCAGGACGCGCTCGCCGGGCCGGACCACCAAGCTGAGCCGCGACGCCATCGTGAACGCGGCACTGACGTTCCTGGACCGCGAAGGCTGGGACGCGCTCACCATCAACGCCCTCGCCATGCAGCTCGGCACCAAGGGCCCGTCGCTGTACAACCACGTCGACAGCCTCGAGGACCTGCGCCGGACGGTCCGGATGCGCGTCATCGAAGACATCATCGGGATGCTCAACACGGTGGGGGACGGGCGCACCAGGGACGACGCCGTGGTCGCGATGGCCAGCGCCTACCGCAGCTATGCCCACCACCATCCCGGTCGGTATTCGGCGTTCACCAGGATGCCGCTCGGCGGCGACGACCCGGAGTACACCGCGGCCACGCGTGCCGCGGCGGAGCCGGTGATCGCCGTGTTGGCGTCCTTCGGACTCGAGGGGGAGGACGGCTTCTTCGCGGCGTTGGAGTTCTGGTCGGCGCTGCACGGGTTCGTGCTCCTGGAGATGACGGGAGTGATGGACGCGATCGACACCGACGCCGTCTTCACGGACATGGTGCTGAGGCTGGCGGTCGGCATGGAGAGGCGATGAGCGCTTGCGCGAAGAGCAGACGGCAGCGATGAGGCTCTAGAATCGTCGCCAACGCCCCAGGTGAGCGGCGGGGTTGGCGCGCTTTGACCCAAGCCCTCGCGAACAGGTATCGTGGTCGATCGTGCCTGGCCGTTAGGGCGCTTGGGGCTGTGACGCCTGCAAGCGAGCCTGCACGCCGGGCAAATTCGCATGTCCACGACGCATCGACGAGAATTCGGTGCGCGAGCGTGTGCGACACACCCGGCCGCGGGGTAGCACGGCAGGGCGTAACCGCAGTACACAGTCTTGAGAATGACCTAGCAACAGCAGAGCAGTTACACGAAGCAACACAGGAAGCCGGTACATGCCAACCATCAACCAGCTGGTCCGCAAGGGTCGCCGGGACAAGATCGCCAAGGTCAAGACCGCGGCCCTCAAGGGCAGCCCGCAGCGCCGCGGCGTTTGCACCCGCGTCTACACGACCACCCCGAAGAAGCCGAACTCGGCACTTCGAAAGGTCGCGCGCGTCAAGCTGACCACCGGGGTTGAGGTCACCGCCTACATCCCGGGCGAAGGCCACAACCTTCAGGAGCACTCGATGGTGCTGGTTCGTGGAGGCCGTGTGAAGGACCTTCCCGGTGTGCGCTACAAGATCATTCGCGGTTCGCTCGACACCCAGGGCGTCAAGAGCCGCAAGCAGGCACGGAGCCGCTACGGCGCCAAGAAGGAGAAGAGCTAATGCCGCGCAAGGGGCCCGCACCCAAGCGGCCGCTGGTCAACGATCCGGTCTACGGTTCGCAGCTGGTCACGCAGCTCGTCAACAAGGTTCTGCTGGACGGGAAGAAATCCCTCGCAGAACGCATTGTTTATGGAGCGCTCGAACAGGCTCGTGACAAGACCGGTACCGACCCGGTCGTCACCCTCAAGCGCGCACTCGACAACGTCAAGCCGGCCCTCGAGGTCCGCAGCCGTCGCGTCGGTGGCGCCACCTACCAGGTGCCCGTCGAGGTCCGCCCCGAGCGGTCCACCACGCTGGCCCTGCGCTGGCTGGTGAGCTTCTCCAAGCAACGCCGCGAGAAGACCATGGTCGAACGTCTGGCCAACGAATTGCTCGACGCGAGCAATGGCCTGGGTGCCGCCGTCAAGCGACGCGAGGACACCCACAAGATGGCCGAAGCAAACCGGGCATTCGCGCACTACCGCTGGTGATCGCCACCGGCGGTGGGCGCTAGCCCCTCGTCGGTCGAACATCAACAACCAACAAGCAAGAAAGAGTGGGAAGACGCCGTGGCACAGGACGTGCTCACCGACCTCACCAAGGTCCGCAATATCGGCATCATGGCGCACATCGATGCCGGTAAGACGACGACGACCGAGCGCATCCTCTACTACACCGGTATCAGCTACAAGATCGGTGAGGTGCACGACGGTGCCGCCACGATGGACTGGATGGAGCAGGAGCAGGAGCGGGGTATCACCATTACCTCGGCCGCTACCACCTGCTTCTGGGACGGCAACCAGATCAACATCATCGACACCCCCGGGCACGTCGACTTCACCGTCGAGGTGGAGCGTTCGCTCCGCGTGCTCGACGGCGCAGTCGCCGTCTTCGACGGCAAAGAGGGTGTGGAGCCGCAGTCCGAGCAGGTTTGGCGCCAGGCCGACAAGTACGACGTGCCGCGCATCTGCTTCGTCAACAAGATGGACAAGATCGGCGCGGACTTCTACTTCACCGTCCGCACCATCGAGGAGCGCCTCGGCGCCCGCGCGCTGCCGATCCAGCTCCCCATCGGTTCCGAGGGTGGCTTCGAGGGCATCGTCGACCTGGTCGAGATGAACGCCAAGGTGTGGCGCGGCGAGACCAAGCTCGGTGAGACCTACGAGACCATCGAGATCCCCGAAGAGCTCCAGGAGCAGGCTGCGGAGTACCGCACCAAGCTGCTCGAGACGGTCGCCGAGACCGACGAAGCGCTGCTCGACAAGTACTTCGGTGGCGAAGACCTCACGGTCGCCGAGATCAAGGGCGCGATCCGCAAGATGGTCGTCAACTCCGAGATCTACCCGGTGCTGTGCGGCAGTGCGTTCAAGAACAAGGGCGTCCAGCCCATGCTCGACGCCGTCATCGACTACCTGCCGTCGCCCCTGGACGTCGAGTCCGTGACCGGCCACGTGCCGGGCAAGGAAGACGAACTGGTCACCCGCAAGCCGTCCACCAGCGAGCCGTTCTCGGCACTGGCGTTCAAGGTTGCGACCCACCCGTTCTTCGGCAAGCTGACCTACGTCCGGGTGTACTCCGGCAAGGTCGACTCCGGCGCCCAGGTCATCAACGCGACCAAGGGCAAGAAGGAACGTCTGGGCAAGCTCTTCCAGATGCACTCCAACAAGGAGAACCCGGTCGAG
>Ga0209051_1002751_pt1 | contig 12177 bp, 10 predicted proteins | sample AraplaCvi_mMS_r2_2_FD_184286 | JGI IMG/M metagenome (GOLD analysis project Ga0209051, IMG submission 184286) | Arabidopsis root microbial communities from North Carolina, USA - plate scrape MF_Cvi_mMS_r2 (SPAdes) (version 2) | ecosystem: Host-associated > Plants > Roots > Endosphere | place...
CGAGGCCGTGTCCCCGACCGGGGAGCGCGTCGAGTCCGTCGGCGGGGACGCCCTCTTCGCCGCCCTGGCCGCCAGGGTGGCCGGTGGCAGCCCGATCCTGCTCGCACCGCTCGGCTCGGACGCACCCCCCGAACTGCTGGCCGCCATCCGCTCGGCCGGCTCGGACCCTCGAGATCTGCCCCCGCGCGATCTTCCGTTGATCCGCAACGTGATCCACTACGACGACACCGGCGGCAGGGTGTGGGACCTGGTCCGAGGTGAGGAGCACTTCGAAGCCCTCTCGGTGTTCCCCTCCGACGTGCCCCCGCACGCACTGACCGCCGCCGGGGTGCTCCTGTCGGCGATGGCTCTTCGCCCGCAGCTGGACGTGGCGGCGTGGCTACGCCCCCGGACCGCCGCGACGATCTTCTTCGACCCGCAGGAGGACTACGTGGCCGGCCACGAGGCCGAGCTCGGCGCGGCCGTGGCGGCCTGTGACGTGTTCCTGCCCAGCGAGATCGAAGCCGCCGCGCTCGCCGGCACAGCCGACCTGACCGCCGCCGCGGCCACCTTCCTCCAGCTCGGACCGCGCGCCGTGGTCGTCAAGCGCGCCGAGGCGGGCTGTCTGGTCGCCACCAGGGAGCGCCCCGAACCCGTGGTCGTCCCCGCCGAGACCGTCACCCCGGTCGACAGCACCGGGGCGGGCGACGCGTTCTGCGGAGCCTTCGCCGTCGAGTACCTCCGCAGCGGTGACGCCGTCGGTGCCGCCCGGGTCGCGGCGGCCGTCGCCCGGCTCGCGGTGAGCGGACCGGGTGTCAGCGCCCTGCTGGCCGCGGCCGACTCGAGCAGCGGAGTTCGCCGATGACGCGCGTCACCGTGGTCAACCCCAACACGTCGGTCGAGCTGACCGACGCCATCGTCGCTGCGGCCCAACGGGTCTGCGGTCCTGGCGTGACCGTGCGAGGCGTGCAACCGAGTGACGGGGTGCCCAGCGTGGAGAGCCATGCCGAGGAGGCGATTGCTGCCGTCGGCGTGCTCGACCAGGTACGCACCCACCAGGGCGACACCGACGCCTACGTCGTCGCCTGCTTCGGCGACACCGGGGTGAACGCCGCCCGCGAGGTGGCGACGTGCCCGGTGGTCGGCATGACCGAGGCGGCGTTGCAGACCGCCTGCCTGGTGGCCCACCGATTCGTCGTGATCACCTTGCCCGCGCGCACGGTCGCCCACAGCGACCGGGTGATCCGGGCGCTGGGCCTCGAACATCGCTGCCGGGTGGTCGCCGTCGACGTGCCCGTGGCCGAATTGGTCGGCGGCTCAACCCATCTGCTCGACGCGTTCACCGCCGCCGCCCGCGCTGCGATGTCCGAGGACGGGGCCGAGGCCGTCGTCCTCGGGTGCGCCGGCCTCGCCGACCTGGGCGGTCCGCTGTCCGACGCTCTTGGCGTGCCCGTCGTCGACGGGGTCGCCGCCGCCGTCGGCATCGCCGCAGGCCTGGTGGCGATGGGCCTGAACACCTCGCGCGCCAACACCTTCGCCGCCGTGGAGCTGCCATGAGCGTGCTGTTCCGCCGAGTGCTGGTCTACGACGCCGACGCCGCGACGGGGATGACCGGGCCGGTCGACGTCCTCGTCACCGACGACCGCATCGCCGCCGTCGGCCCGGATCTTGTCACGGCGCCGGGAACACGGATCGTCGAGGGCGGCGGTCGACATCTGTTGTTGCCCGGCCTCGTCAACGCCCACTTCCACTCGCCGGCCAACCACCTCAAGGGCTCGGTGCGAAGCCTCCCGCTCGAGCTGTTCATGCTGTTCGAGTCGCCGTCGGACCCCGCCCTGACGCCGACCCCGCGGGAGGCCTATCTGCGGACCATGTTGGGCGCGGTCGAGATGCTGCAGCGTGGCATCACCTGCGTGCAGGACGACGCGTTCTTGATGCCGTTTCCCGATCCCGAGATCGTCGACGCGGTGGCGTCGGCGTACCGCGACAGTGGAATTCGCGCCTTCCTCGCGCTGGATCAACCCGAGCTGACCGAAGCCGAGAAGCTGCCCTTCGTCGACGAACTCGACGACGCCGCCCGACGTGCCTTCGGTGCGCCGGCCCCCGCGCCGGCGGCCCAACTGCTCGAGGCCTACGACCATCTGATCGGCACCTGGCACGGCGCGGCTGAGGACCGCATCCGCGCCGCGGTGTCCATCTCGGCGCCGCAGCGGGTCAGCCTCGACTACTTCGCCGCACTCGACGACCTGGCTCGGCGCCACGGGTTGCCGCTGTATGCCCACATGCTGGAGACCAAGGTGCAACGCACCCTGATGACCGGGCAACCGCGGTTCGCGGGCCGGTCGCTGGTCGGGTACACCGCCGCCGCGGGTCTCCTCGCGCCGCACACCAACGTGATTCACGCCGTCTGGGTCGACGACGCCGATCTGGACACGATCGCGGCCGCCGGCTCGACGGTGGTGCACAACCCGGTCAGCAACCTGCGGCTCGGCAGTGGGGTGCTGCCATGGCGGGCGATGCTCGACCGCGGCATCCCCGTCGCGCTGGGCACCGACGAGGCCATCTGCGACGACTCGGTCAACGTGTGGACCGTCGCGAAGACCGCCGGGCTGATCCACAACGTCGCCGGTCTCGACAGCGACGACTGGCCCACCGCCGCCGAGGTGTTGACCGCCCTCTGGAGCGGTGGCGCCCGCGCGACGCGCAGGCCCGACGACCTCGGGGTGGTGGCCCCGGGACGGCTCGCCGACCTCGCGCTCGTCGACCTGCATTCGATTGCCTTCACCCCACTCAACGACCTACGGGAGCAACTGGTGCACTGCGAGGACGGCCGAGACGTCGTGCTGACCATGGTGGCGGGTCGCGTCGTCGCCGAGGGTGGCCACGTCACCAGCGTCGACGAGACCGCGTTGCTCGACGAGGCCCGCGAACTGTTCGCCGCGAAACTGCCCCTGATCCAGGCGGCGCGCGGTGAGGCGGCCGCGCTGATGCCCGCCTATCAGCACGTCGTGCGTCGGGCCGCGGCCACCGACGTCGGCTTCAGCCGTTGGTTGGTGCCGTGAATCCGGCCGGCTACTCCTACACCCCGCTCTCGGCGCGTCCGGGCGGCACGTGGCCCAACGGTGCGCGACTCGCCGTCGTCGTCTGCGTCGGCGTCGAGTCCTACCGGTTCGGCTCGGGCCACACCGAGGACGTGATCGCCGACGTGTCCGCGCCGGACCTGGTCAACACCGCCTGGCGGGACTACGGCAACCGCATCGGCGCGTTCCGGTTGTTCGAACTGTGCGCGCGCCTTGGCATTCCGCCGACGGTGCTGCTGAACACTGATGTATACGACGAGGCGCCCGACGTCCTCGAGGCGGCCCGCAAGGTCTCCGCGGAGATCGTCGGCCACGGCCGCTCCAACTCCGACTCGTTGGCGGGTATGGCCCCGGAGGCCGAACGGGCCTATCTGGCCGACGTCGCCGACCGCATCCGCGTCCAGGAGGGGCAGGCGCCCGGCGGCTGGTCCAGTCCGTGGCTCACGCAAACTCCGGCCACCCTTGACCTGTTGGCCGCCACCGGATACGAGTACCTGCTCGATCTACGGTTCGACGACCAACCCGTGTGGCTGCACACCGAATCGGGCCCGCTGCTGGCCATTCCGTACGCCGCCGAGCTCAACGACTCGTCGACGATGGTGGGCCGCAGTGTGCTGGCGCGTGACTTCGCCGACATGATCGACGACGAGTTCGCCGAGCTGCATGCCGCAGCCGCGCACACACCGCTGGTCATGAGCGTGGTGCTGCACTCCTTCATCAGCGGGGTCCCGTTCCGGCTGCGGGCGGTCGGCCGGGCGCTGGAACGCATCGCCGCCACCGAGGGCGTCTGGCTGACCACGCCGCGCCAGATCCACCGCGCGGTCCTCGAGAACCCGGAGACCTTCGGTGAGTGAGGGGACCGAGGGAGCGGTGACACCCGTCGCGGTGGTCGAGGACTTCTCGGTGTCCCTGGTGCGCAACGGCGTTCGCAACCAGGTGCTGCACCACGTCGACCTGCAGATCCGGCCCGGGGAGATCCTCGGCCTGGTCGGTGAATCCGGTTCGGGCAAGAGCGTTCTCGCACTGGGCCTGCTGGGCTTGCTGCCACCGGAGTCGCATCCGGTGACCGAGGGCCGGATCTCCGTCGGCGGGGTCGACCTGCTGCACGCCGGCCGCGACGAGCTCAGGCGCGTCCGACGCGAAGTGCTCGGCGCGATCTTCCAGGACCCGATGACCTCGCTCAACCCGACCATGCGGATCGGCAGGCAGATCGGGGAGGCCACCGGCGACGACGCCGAGTCGGTCCGGCTGCTGGAGACCGTGGGAGTCCGCGACGCCGAACGACGCCTGCGCGTCTATCCACACGAACTCTCCGGTGGTCTGCGGCAGCGGGTGATGGCCGCCATCGCGGTGGCCGACAAGGGCGACGCGACGACCACCCGTCAGCGCCTGATCGTCGCCGACGAACCGACCACGGCCCTCGACGTCACCGTGCAGGCGCAGTTGTTGGACCTGCTGCGCGAACTGCGCGACGACTTCGGTTGCTCGGTGCTGCTGATCACCCACGATCTCGGCGTGGCCGACCAGATTGCCGACCGGCTCGCGGTGCTGCACCACGGCGAACTGGTCGAGGTCGGGGTCGCCGCCGACGTCGTACGCCGACCGCAGCACGACTACACCCGATCGCTGCTCGCGTCACGGCTCACGTTGACCACGCCGCGCGACGAGCGATTCGCCGGCCCGCAGGCCGACGCCGACGCGGCCGTCACGGTGCGCGGGCTGACCAAGACGTTCGGCGTCGGGCGGGGGCGCCGTCGCCACGAGATCACCGCCGTCGACGGCGTCGACCTGGACATCGCCTCCGGTGAGGCGTTGGCGATCGTCGGGGAGAGCGGTTCGGGCAAGTCGACGCTGCTGCGGATCGTCGCCGGGCTGGAGCGGCCCACGTCGGGATCGGTCGAGTTGGCCGGCGACGGCGAACCGCAGATGGTGTTCCAAGACGCGGGCTCGTCGTTGACGCCATGGTTGAGCATCGGCGAGACCCTCGGCGAACGGTTGCGCGGGCTGAAGCTGCCCCGCGACGAGGTGCGTCAGCGGGTCGTCGAGGCGCTGGCCGCGGTGGACCTGCCGCCCGAGGTCGCCAAGGCCCGACCCGGCGAGCTGTCCGGCGGGCAGCGGCAACGGGTGGGACTGGCCCGCGCGACGATGATTCCGCCCGCGGTGCTGCTGTGCGACGAGCCCACCAGTGCGCTGGACGCGTCCCTGGCCAAGAGTGTGCTCGCGCTCATCCGAGATCTGCGGGCGCGCATCGGGATGACGGTCCTGTTCGTCACCCACGACCTGGCCGTCGCGCGCCTCATGGGCGACCGCATCGCGGTGATGCAATCGGGCCGCGTCGTGGAGTTGGGCCCGGCCGAGCAGGTGGTGTCCGAACCCCAGGACCCCTATACCCGCACTCTGCTGGCCGCGGTCCCGGAGATTGCGTCATGACCACACTCTTGCCGCGTTGGCGGCTCAAGCCCGTCGCCATCGGCGGAGCGCATCTGGCCCGGCCGGTGGCCTGGGCGATGGTCGGCCTGCTCGTGGTCGTGACCCTGGTCGCGTTGTTCGCCAGGACACTCGCCCCCTACGATCCGATTCAGCCCGTCGGCGCGCTCAACCTGCCCCCGCTCAGCCCGGGCCATCTGCTCGGCACCGACGGCATCGGCCGGGACCTGTTGTCCCGCACGCTGATCGGCATCCAGGTCAGCTGGCTCAGTGCCCTCGTGGTGGTGGCCAGCGGACTGCTGATCGGCGGCGTCATCGGTCTTATCGCCGGCGCGACCGGGGGCTGGGTGGACTCGCTGCTGCTCATGCGCATCACCGACCTCTTCCTGGCGCTGCCCGGCGCCCTGGTGGCGATCGCCATCGTGGCCGCCCTGGGATCGGGACTCACCAACACCCTCATCGGGGTGGCGCTGGTCTGGTGGCCGTACTACGCCCGCATCGTGCGGGGGGAGGTCAAGTCCCTGGCCGCCCGTCCCCACGTCGAGGCGGCCCGGCTGGCCAAGGCGGGTCGCTGGCGCATCCTCACCAGGCACCTGCTGCCCGGCGTCGTCCCGACGGCGGTGATCACCGCCAGCCTCGACATCGGCAACGTCGTGCTGCTCCTCGCGGCGCTGTCCTTCCTGGGCCTCGGACAGCAGGCGCCCGCACCGGAACTCGGCGCCGACACCGCTCGCACGCTCTCCCAGCTGCTGAGCCAATGGTGGGTGCCCGGCATCCCCGGTATGGCGGTTCTGCTGCTGACCCTGATCGCCAACGTCGGTGGCGACGCCATCCGCAGTCTCATCCCGGTTCGGAGGTAACGGCGATGACGTCCTTCCTCGTCCGCAGGTTCTCGACGGCCGTGCTGATCCTGCTGATCCTGTCCTTCGTCATCTTCCTGCTGCAGTCGGTGTCGCCCGGTGACCCCGCCCGTGCCTACGTCGGGGCCAACGCGTCCAACGAGATGGTGGCCGCCGAACGGCAGCGCTTGGGTCTCGATGATCCGATGCTGCAACAGTTCACGCGGTTCATCGGCGGGCTCTTCACCGGTGACCTCGGTCGGTCGCTGCGCACCCGCCAACCGGTCACCGCCGACCTCGCCACCTACCTGCCGGCCACCGCCGAGCTGGTCGTGATCGCGTTCCTCATCGCGCTGGCGCTGGCCACGCTCTACGCCCTCTCGGGAGCGCTGCGGTGGCCGGGCGCCTCGGTGGGCCGCGGCGTCCTGCTGCTGTTGGCCACCGCGCCGCCGTTCCTGCTCGCGCTCGTCGGGATCATCGTGTTCTTCGGTCAGCTCGGGTGGCTGCCTGCCCGCGGGGTCGGCGACTTTCAGGACCCCGGCCCCTTCGGAATGCAGTTGGTCGACACGCTGATTCACGGGCAGGCCGACGCCGTCGTCGACGCGCTGAAGCATCTCGTCATGCCGGCGGTGGTGCTGTCGATCGCTCCGGCGGTCGCCATCGGCCGGGTGTTCCGGTCGTCCCTGCAGGGCGTTCTGGGCGTCGACTACGTCCGCACCGCGCGCTCGAAGGGCATGAGCGAGACCCGTGTGGTGCTGCATCACGTGGTCCGCAACGCGATCGGCCCGGCGCTGTCGATGGCCGGCCTGCAGCTCGGGTTCATGTTCGCCGGCGTGGTCGTCGTCGAGCAGATCTTCTCCTGGCCCGGCATCGGCAATTACCTCGCCGCGTCCATCCCGGTCGCCGACTTCCCGGCCATCGCCGGTGTGACCCTGGTGCTGGGAGCGATCTACGTCGTGGCCAACGTCGTCGTCGACCTGCTGCAAGCGCTCGCAGACCCCCGCATAGCCGCCGAATGAGAAGGAGCACCGTCATGTCCGAACCAGGAAAGATCGCCCGCCCGGGCATTCGAGGCGTCGTCGCCGCCTGTGCCGCACTCACTCTCGTCGTGGCGGGCTGTAGCTCCGGCACGCCGACCGGTGGCGGCGGAGGCGGGGGAGGCGGCGGGGCTCCCACCGACGGGACCCTGACCGTTGGTCTGCTCGGCGACATCGGTCAACCGCCCGACCCCGACATCTACTACGCGAACAACGGCACCGCGATCATGATCAACGCCTACGAGGGTCTGGTGCAGTACGAGAACGACACCGACACCGTGAAGATCGCCCCGCGCCTTGCCGAGAAGTGGGAAGTCAGTCCCACCAACGACGTCTACACATTCCATCTGCGCAAGGGGGTGACGTTCCACGACGGCACCCCGTTCACCTCCGCCGCGGTCGACGTCGCCTTCAAGCGGCGCATCGCGGTCAAGGGTGGCGCGGCGTACATGGTCCAGGGCGTGAAGAGCGTCACCACCCCGGACGACTACACCGCGGTGATCACCCTCGACAAGCCGAACACCGCGTTCCTGAGCTATCTCGCGTCGCCGTTCGGCCCGAAGATGGAATCGCCACAGGGCCTCAAGGCCAACGCCGGCTCCGACGACGCCCAAACCTATCTGTCCTCACACGATTTGGGCACCGGACCGTACCAGCTGACCACCGCGCAGACCGGCGTGAAGTACGAGATGACCCAGTACGACGGGTACTGGGGTCCGAAGTCGCCGTTCAAGAAGATCGAATTGCCGGTCTACACCGACGAATCGGCCCTGGAGCTCGCATTCGACAACGGTACGGTCGACACCATCGTGGCGGCGCTGCCGTCCTCCAGCCTGGACAAGTACGCCGCCAAGGACGGCGTCGCGAACTACTTCCTCCCGACGCTGCAAGGCGCCCTGGTGACGGTGAACTCGAGTCACGACTTCTTCAAGACTCCCGAGGCGCGGGTGGCGTTCCTCAAGTCGATCGACCAGGCCAAGCTGGTGAACCAGGTGTTGGGCAAGCGATCCGAGGTCGCCACGACGATGTACGCCAAGGGCATGATCCCGGGTGATGCCGATAGACAAGCCATCTCGTACGACGCGAATGCCTTGAAGTCCTACGTCGCGGCCCTGCCTCCCAACGCGCCCAAGACGTTGGTCATCGGGTACGCCAACGGCAACGTCAACGCGCAGTCGATGGCCAACCTGGTGGTGGCCAACCTGCAGACCGACGGAGTCACCGCGACGGCACAGGGGTACGACACCTCGACGGTGTTCGGCTGGATCAACAACCCGCCCTCGGGACCGGATGCCTTCATCGACGGCAACAACGGACCCGACGGCGGTGACCCGTACATGTGGGGTCACGTGTTCTGGGACGCCTCGGGTGGGATCAACTACTTCGGGTGCCAGTCCACGGAGGTCAACGACCTGCTGAACCAGGCCCTGGGCACCGGTGACATGGGCACCTACGTCAAGGCCGGCGATCTGTACGGGCAGACCGGATGCTTCCTGAACCTGTCCCACAACAAGAACTGGGTGGTGGCGCAGAAGTGGCTCACCGGGGTGCCGGAGAGCCAGAACATCGGTGCCAACGAGCTCAACTTCTCGTTGCTCGGCATCGGGGGATGACCGCGGCGGGGAGGAGCGAAGCGACCGGGGGAGTCGGCTCGGACCTCCCGCCGCCGCCGTCACTGTCCCGGCTGGTCTACTCCACGGTCCGGGAGCGGATCATCCTCGGGCAGTATCCCCAGGGGAGTCGCCTGCCCGAGCAGCGAATCGGTGAGGAGCTCAACGTGTCCCGCGTTCCCCTGCGGGAGGCGGTGCCCTGGCTCGAGCGCGACGGCTTCGTGCAGTCGCGTCCGCGCCGGGGCGCCGTCGTCGCGCAGTGGGATGCCAAGGCCATCGACGACCTGTTCGACGTGCGGCTCTCGCTGGAGGTGGGGGCGGCCCGGCTCGCGGCGCGGGAGGTCGGCAACGGCGGGAGGATCGACGCGCTGAACGAGGCGCTGGAGCAGGCGCAGCGGACGGTCTCGGACGGGGATGCCTACGCGATCGCCCGGACCAGCACCGCCTTTCACGAGGCGGTGATCGAGGTGTCGCGCAACGGACTCATGACGGCACTGATGCAGAACATCTCCGGACGCATCACCTGGCTGTTCTACCTCACCAGCGGGCTACCCGCCGACGAGGCGTTCCACGACCACGTGCTGCTGCGGGACGCGATCGCCTCCGGCAACGAGCGGGTGGCCGAGTCGGTGGCCTACGCCCACATCGAACGCGACCGGCTGCCGACGTTCGAGGCAATGCGGGGCCGCCTGGCCTAGACCGAGTGGTGGTCCACGGTCAGTACGATCTTGCCCCGCAGGTGTCCCTCGGCGGCGCGCTCGTGGGCGGCCCTCGCCTCGGCCAAGGGGTAGGTGCCGTCGACGGCGACGCGCACCGTGCCGTCGGCGAGCAGGCGACCGAGTTCGGCGAGTTGCGTTCCGTCCGAACGCACCTGGGTCATCGAGACCGTGACTCCCAGTGTCGCCGCCTCGTCGTGATCGCCGAAGCCGGGGAACACCGGGAACAACGCGCCGCCCCGTCGCAGGGTCGGCAGGAAGCGGCCGGTGGTGGGACCACCGACGGTGTCCACGACGAGGTCGAGATCGGCGACGACCTCCTCGGGCCGAACCTCGGTGTAGTCGACGACGTCGTCGGCGCCGAGCTCGCGCAAGAACGATTCGTGACCGCCCGACGCCACCGCGGTCACGTGGGCGCCCCGCCACGTCGCCAGCTGGAGGGCGAGGTGACCGACGCCGCCCGCGGCGCCGTTGACCAAGACCCGCCGACCCTCCAGCGGCACCGGTCGATGTGGCTGCGGCTGAAGCGGATTCGGGACGTCGTGGCCCACATCGACGAGGAACTGCCAGGCCGTCAGTCCGGACATCGGCACCGCTGCGGCGACGACGTGGCCGACACCCGGCGGCACGAGTGCCACGTCGGTGGCAGGTGCGATGACGTATTCGGCGTAGGCGGCGCTGTCGCCGAAGCTGGGAAATCGCAGCATGCCGAACACGTCGTCTCCGACGGAGAAGCCGTCGACGTCGGGTGCGACGGCGGCCACCACTCCCGACACGTCCGATCCTGGAATGGCGGGCAACGGGATCGACGGCATCATGTCCGCGGGAAGGCTCTGGTGCCGGTAGCCGTCGCGCAGATACCAGTCGGGTGGATTGACGCCCACCGCGCGCACGCGGATCAGCAGCTCGCCCGGACCGATCTCCGGTACCGGCACCGTCTCGTAACGCAGCACCTCGGGACCGCCGAACTCGTGCAACCGGACCGCCTTCATCGTGCTCATCGCGTCACCTTCAGGGTGTCGTCGAGCCAGTCGAACATTCGCTGGTGAAACAACGTCAGTGCGCCTTCATGGCAGTGTTCGCCCGCACCTTCGGCAGAAGTGAAGGCCGCGAACGTCTTCGGTTGGTTCAAAGCGGCGTAGAGCCTGGCCGGCTGGCCCTGAAAGAACTGGTCGTCCTCTGCCTCGCAGACGAGCATGGGACAGGAGACGAGCCCGGCGACCTCGGTGAGGTCGTACCTGGCCGCCTCGTCGAGCAACTCGCGTCCGGTGGCGACGCCGAACACCCACATGGCGTTGGACAGCACCCACCGCTGTGACGTGGGCGCCTGCGACCGGTGGGCGATCAGCGTGTCCATCTCCGCCGCCCGTGCCGTCGAATCGTCCTCGGAGGACGCGGTCTTCGGCATGGCGTCGGCCATGTTCATTACGCCGTCGTAGGCGATGCACGCCGCCAATCGATGCTCGAACGCGGCCGCGCGTGGTGCCAGGTAGCCACCCATGCTCATGCCGATCAAGGCCAGGCGGTCGGGGTCGACGCCCGGCAGGGTGAGTGCGGTGTCGACCACCGGCGTGACGACGGCCTCCCAGTCCGGTCGGAACGTCAGTCCGTGCAGGCGTAGTGCACTGCCCTGGCCGGGGCCCTCGAAGATCAGGCAGTTCCATCCGTAGCGGCGTGCGGCCTCCCCGACGGCGAAGAACATCTCCTCGACCGTCGAGTCGAACCCGCCGTGGGCCAGCAGGGTGGGCCCGGGCTGGTCGCCGCTGACGTGGAGGTAGTAGCCCTCCAGGTGGATGTCCTCGTAGGGGATCCGGACGCGGGCCCAGTGCCGTTGGACGTCGGGGGCGCTGCGGAAGGCCGCGATCGCGCGAGCGGAGGTGTCGGCGACGCGAGGGTCGTGCCGGGGATCGTCACGCAGGAAGAACTCTGCGGTCCGGTAGTAGTTGGAGGCGCGAAGGTAGGCGCTGTTCGCGCTGACCGGGTGCCCAGCCGCCGCGCATGCGTCGGCGGTGTCGGCGACGCGATCGGCCAGCGCTCGCCACTCCCGGTACCACGACTCCCAGTCGCCCGGCGTGATCCGCTCGGCGGCCACGAGGACCTCGCCGACGTCGGCGCCGCCGTACACGGCGTAACCCAGCGCGCGAAGGGTCTCGAATGAGAAGGACTCGTCGGTCTCGAACACGACGTGCATCACGATCTCCCTTATCGCAACGAGATGTTGCGTTAGGCTCACGGTGCCACGTCTCGACACTTAAAGCAACAATTAGGAGCGATAAAGGGTGAACCAGCAGCTCAACCGTGGTGTGCGAACCGGTGGACGGAGCGCGCGGGTGCGCGAGTCGATCCTCGCCGCCACGTTCGACGAGCTCCTCGAATCTGGTTACGCCGCGCTGAGCATGGAGGCGGTGGCCTCGCGGGCCGGTGTGCACAAGACGACGGTCTATCGGCGCTGGCCCACCGTCGACGACCTGCTGCTGGACGCGCTGACG
>Ga0209051_1002755_pt1 | contig 12146 bp, 12 predicted proteins | sample AraplaCvi_mMS_r2_2_FD_184286 | JGI IMG/M metagenome (GOLD analysis project Ga0209051, IMG submission 184286) | Arabidopsis root microbial communities from North Carolina, USA - plate scrape MF_Cvi_mMS_r2 (SPAdes) (version 2) | ecosystem: Host-associated > Plants > Roots > Endosphere | place...
CCACCGGGTCCGCCGGTTGCGCCGGAGCCGCCGAGGCCGCCGGTACCGCCGACGCCCGTGCCACCTGCACCGGTGCCTGCGCCACCTGCGCCGCCGACACCGCCGTTGCCACCTGCAGCGCCGTTGCCGCCGTTGCCGCCCGCCGCCCCGGATCCACCGGTGCCGCCGTTGCCACCGGCTTCGCCGGAACCTCCGGCCCCGCCAGTGCCACCGGTGCCGCCGTTGCCCGCCGCGCCGCCGGAACCGAAGATGCCGCCGCTGCCGCCGTTGCCTCCAGCGCCTGCGGGTCCGCCCGCGGTGCCCGTGCCGCCGACGGTGGTGCCGTTGGCACCAGCTCCGCCAGCTCCGCCTGCGCTGCCCGTGCCGCCGGCCTCTCCGGCCGCACCAACGCCGCCGTTGCCGCCGTTGGCGCCGTTGCCGCCCACGCCAACTCCGCTGGTGCTGACCCCGGCGCCGCCGGCTCCACCGGCTCCGCCATTGGTGGAACCGGTGCCGCCGTTGCCGCCGGGCCCGCCGTTGCCGCCGATGGCCAGGCCGCCGGTGCCCGTGGTGGACGATGCCCCGCCAGCGCCGCCCTCACCGCCGTTGGCTCCGGCGGTGCCGTTGGCGCCGGCCGCGCCGTTACCGCCGGTCGTGATGGGTGCCGTGCCCGCGACGGCGCCGCCTGCGCCGCCGGCGCCACCGGGGTTACCCGTGGTGCCGGGCAGGCCGTTGCCGCCGGTGACGGTGCCCGTGGCGCCCGCGGCGCCTTCGACGCCCGCCGGGCCGCTTGGGGCCGGGTTCACGCCGTTGGCACCGTTCGTGCCGACCGTGGTGCCGTCGGCACCGGTGGTGCCGTTCGCCGCTGTTCCGGTGGCGTTCGTACCCGGGGTCCCTGGTGTTCCTGCGCCGCCGACGCCACCGGCGCCGCCGTTGCTGAACAGGCCCAGTGAGCCGGCGTTTCCGCCGTTTCCTCCGGCCGCTCCGGTGCCGCCGGTGCCGCCGGCTCCGCCGTTGCTGAAGTGGGCCAGCAGCCCGGCGTTGCCGCCGTTGCCGCCGACTGCACCGGCTCCGCCGGTACCGCCGGCTCCGCCAGCGCCGAAGAACAGCCCGCCGTTGCCGCCGTTGCCACCCGCTAGCCCTGCCGCAGCAGACCCGCCGAGGCCGCCGTAACCGAACAACAGTCCGGCGTTGCCCCCGTTCGCGCCGCTACCGGGCGCGGCGTTGGTGCCGTTGGCGACGAAGATGTTGACGATGGGAACCAGGCTGACCAGGCTGATGACGTTGTAGAAGGGCTGGTACGCGACGGGGCCGATGAATGCCGCGGTCAGCGAGTTCGGGGTCGGCACGTTCGACGTCAGCGCGAAGGCGCTGGGGCCGATCAAACTAAAACTGGCGCCGGTGTTGCATCCCGGCGCCAGCGCAAGGCACTGCGCGCTGGACGTGGGGGACAGCGGCGCCGAGATGGCCGGCGCCGCCTGCGCGGTGCCGGGGCCGAACGCCAGCGCCACACCGGCGCCGGCAATCGCGATCCCAGTTGCATAGGGGTAAGCGGAATTCTTCATTTCAAGCTCCTAATCAGGCCCGAAAGGGCCGTGGCACGTTTGGTTGTCAAGACGTCATCCCCGTGGATGGCGTTTGCGGCGAGAGTCGCCGCGACGCCGTCCCCTCCCCCCGGTGTGGCCTAAATCACTGATCGCAAACATACATTCACGTATGCATACATGCAAGTAGCGGAAGGGGCGTAGCGTCGGCTTACTCCACGGACGCGAATGCCCGGTCCGAACGTCGGCGGCTCAGCAATGGAAATTGGGGCTTGTGAGACATTCGCTGGAGATGACGAGACGGAGCACGGGATGACGTGGTGGCGGTATGTCGTGGCGGTGACCGGGGCGGCGACGCAGAAGGACATCGCGAGCGCTACCGGCATCGATCAGTCCAGCATTTCGCGCTGGCAGCGTGGTGCGAACACTCCAAGGGCGGAAGCCGTGGTTGCCTTCGCCCGGGCCTATGACAGGTCGCCGGTCGAGGCGTTGGTGGCTGCGGGTTATCTGTCCAGCGATGAGACCGGCGTGGCGGAGTTGATCACCCTGACCGGCGACGTGCCCGAGGCCTCGGGCGACGAAGTGGGGAGGGGAGTTGGGGTTCGTCCGGCATCAGGCCGGCAGGAGGCCGGGGACCTCGGCGCCTGACCCTCCTGGGGATTGCCGACATCCATCTGCGGGTGCACGAGCTAGGAGAATCCACGGCGCATCCGAATTCGTGCAATAAGTATTGTATGTGCGCATGCACGGAGTAGCATCACGACTCGTCCACGCGCGTAGAAGTTGGATGATGTCGGCAGCTCGGATCGGCGGCCTGATGGTGGAATGCAGATTGCTTGCCGAGCCGGCTGGGTCCGTGCGCCACCGGCGCGTCCAGGGTGCGAAATCTCCCAGGGGGTGCCCGGGATGACGTGGTGGCGGTATGTCGTGGCGGTGACCGGGGCGGCGACGCAGAAGGACATCGCGAGCGCTACCGGCATCGACCAGTCCAGCATCTCGCGCTGGCAGCGTGGTGCGAACACTCCAAGGGCGGAAGCCGTGGTTGCCTTCGCCCGGGCCTATGACAGGTCGCCGGTCGAGGCGTTGGTGGCTGCGGGTTATCTGTCCAGCGACGAGACCGGCGTGGTGGAGTTGACCACCCTGACCGGTGACCTGAGCGGGGCCTCGGTCGACATGCTGCTAGGCGAGCTTAGGCGCCGAATCCTCGCTGCGGCCGCCTCCCAGCAGGGGCAGTCCTGGCCTCCTGGCTGGTCTGCCGATGACCCGGGCGTGCGCCTTCCTCAGGATGACGAGCAACGCAGACATTTCGGGTGATGACAGGTTTTCGGGTCGCACCCGGGACATCACTTGCTTGAGCTCCCACCGCAGGCGCGATCGGTGCGAGCCCGATCGACCCCCGAGGGGGTCGTGGGCCTCGGTGTCCGTGTCGTCGACGGGACGGGCCGGACTAACGCGCCGCGACCGCTTGCGGCCTGCGGCCGAGCCCGACGAGCCCGCGCCACGGCCGCACCGTGAAGGTGAGTCGGAGGCCGAGCACGTGAACGTCGACGTGCCACCCGCGATTACCCGACATGTGCGCGCTCCGTCCAGCGTTGCAGTAGCACCGAAATGGTCAGCACGACGAGGCCCGCGACCGCCAACAGGGCGCCGGCGCCGGCGGGTGCGGTGTAGCCGTATCCCGCCGCGATGACCAGGCCGCCGATCCAGGCGCCTGCGGCGTTGGCGATGTTGAGCGCGGAGTGGTTCAGCGCCGCCGCCAGGGTCTGCGCGCCGTGGGCGACGTCCATCAGTCGGGTCTGCAGCGCCGGCCCGATGGCCGAACCGGAGGCCCCGATGAGGAACAGGCCGAGCAGTGCCGTCCACGGGTTGTGGACGAGCCAGACGAACAGGGCCAGCATCGCGCCGAGGGAGATCAGCGAGGCATACAACGCCCTGACGACCGAGATGTCGGCGATCTTGCCGCCGACCAGGTTGCCGACGACCATGCCGATGCCGAACGTCATCAGACCGAGCGGGACCAGTCCGCGGGACAGGCCGGACACGTCGGTCAGCGTCGTGGCCACGTAGGTGTAGACGGCGAACATGCCGCCGAAGCCGACCATGCCGAGCAGCAGGGCCAGCCACACCTGCGGCCGACGAAGTGCGCTGAGCTCGGTGAGCGCGCTGGTGACGTGCATCGACTTCAGGTCGGGCAGCCAGTGCCAGATGGCGACGAGGGTCACGATGCCGATCACCACGACCAAGCCGAACGCGCTGCGCCAGCCGAAGTGCTGGCCGAGGAAGGATGCCAGCGGCACGCCGAGCACCGTGGCGACGGTCAGGCCGCTCATCACGTGTGCGACGGCCTTGGCGCGGTTCTTCGGGCCCATCAGGTGGGCGGCGACCAGGGCGGCGACACCGAAGAAGGCGCCGTGCGGGATGCCGGAGACGAACCGCGCGGCCATCAAGGTCTCGTAGCTCGGCGCCAGCACGCTGGCCAGGTTGCCGAGCGTGAACAGCCCAATCAGGCCCAGCAGTAGGGCCTTGCGGGGCAGGTGGGCGGTGAGGGACGCGATTACCGGGGCGCCGACGACGACGCCGAGGGCGTACGCGGAGATGACGTGGCCCGCGATGGGTTCGGTGATGCCGAGGCTCGAGGCGATGTCGGGCAGCAGACCCATGGCCACGAACTCGGTGGTTCCGATGGCGAAGCTGCCGATGGCAAGGGCCATCACGGCCAGCCAGCGCACCGACGGTGGCGGCGACACCACGGACATGGGGATGGACGGTCGGTCGAGAGAACGTGTCACCGGGTCAACGGTAGACGTACTTATGCCTTTCATCAAACCGACTTTTGTATTCCAAGACACAAAAGTGGCGGAGCTTACGTCTGTGGGGCATCATCGGTGCATGGCCACCGTGGGCGATGTCTTCGCACTGATCCGAGATCGCAGAGACATCACCCGCACGGAAATCGGCCAGGTCACCGGGCTGTCGCGCACGGCGGTTGCCGCCAGGATCGCGGCCCTGAGCGCCCTCGGCCTGGTGCGCGAACGTGAACAGGCGCCCTCGACGGGTGGCCGGCCCCCGACACTGCTCTCCTTCGACGTCGACGCGGGCATCGTGCTGTCGGCGGCCATCGGCATCAGCCGCACCCGGCTGGCGGTGTGCGACCTCGCCGGTGAGGTGAAGGCGATCACCGACATCGACCAGGAGGTCGCGCTCGGCCCAGACGACCTGATGCCCGACGTGGTCAAGCGCCTCGACGTGATGCTGCAGGACTACCCGGGTGTCCCGGTCTACGGCGTCGGACTGAGCCTGCCGGGCACGGTTGACCGCGCCCGCGGGTGCAGCCGTGATTCACCGATCCTCCGCGGGTGGGACGGCGTCGAGCTGCGGCCGTACTTCGCCGAGCTGCCCCGCCTTGCCAATGCCCCCGTGGTCCTCGACAACGACTCCAACGCAATCGCCGTCGTCGAGGGTCGTGGCCACGACGACGTCCTCGTCGTCAAGGCCTCCAGCGGTCTCGGGGCTGGCATCGTCGCGGGCGGGGTGCTGCAACGCGGCGCCGCGCAGGCCGCCGGCGAGTTCGGCCACACCAAGATCGCTGCCGCAGTTGGCCTTCCGTGCCGCTGCGGCGACACCGGCTGCGTCGAGGCCATCGCAGGCGGTTGGGCCCTCGTGCACGCCCTGCAGCAGCAGGGCCGCTCGGTGCGGAACTTGCGCGACGTCGTCGAGATCGCCCACGGCGGTGACTCCGAGGCGCGCCGGATGATCCGCGACAGCGGACGGTACGTCGGCGAGGTGCTCGCCGCCGCGGTGAACCTGTTGAACCCGGCCGTCGTCGTCGTCGCGGGCGACATGGCGGGTGCCTACGAGATCTTCGTGGCCGGGCTGCGAGAGACGTTGTACGGCAACGCCACTGCACAGGCGACTCGGACCCTCGAGGTGATCCCCGCCGCGTACGGCAGCCAATCGGGAACCGTCGGCGGCGCCGTCATGGTGCTCGACGAGGTGCTCGGCGCGCGGGCAGTCGACGCCCTGGTCGCGGGAGCGCCCCGGGCCTAACCGGCCTTTGCGATGACGTTCTCCGCGAACCACTCCAGGTTGCGGATCTTGTCGTCGAGCGGCTCGGTGTCGTCGCCCATGATGTAGGGGATGCGGAAGCCGACGATGACGTCGGTGACGCCCTTGTCCTCCAACCGCTTCACGCCGTCGAGGGTGAACCCGTCGATGGAGATGACGTGGATCGCGAACTCGTCGGCCAGTCCGATCCGCTCCTCTTCCTCGCGGTACTTCTTGAGCTTGGCCAACAGCGGGTCGAGTTCCTCGGGGTCGCCACCGCCGTGCATCCAGCCGTCGTTGCGCGCGGCCCGTCGCAACGCAGCGTCGGCGTGCCCGCCGACGAGGATCGGCACCGGCTTGGTCGGCGCGGGGGTCATCTTGAAGGCGGGGAAGTCGTAGAACTCGCCGTGATATTCGAAGTACTCGCCCGAGGTGAGGCCACGGATGACGTCGATGCACTCGTCCATCCGCTTGCCGCGCTTGGCATACGGCACGCCCATGATTTCGTAGTCCTCCGGCCACGGGCTGGTGCCGACGCCGAGGCCGAGGCGGTTGTCGAACATCGCGGCCAATGAGCCGGCCTGCTTGGCCACCAGGGCAGGCGGTCGGATCGGCAGCTTGAGCACGAAGATGTTGAAGTGCAGCTTGGTGGTCACCGCCGACAGCGCGCCGATCAGCGCGAACGACTCGACGAACGGCTTGCCGTCCAGGAACTCGCGGTTGCCGTCCTCGGTGTACGGATACTTCGAATCCGACACCTCGGGGTACGCGACGCTGTCCGGAATGGTCATGGCGTGATACCCGGCCTCGTCGGCCGCCTTGGCCAACGGGATCAGGTACTTCGGATCGGTCATGGCTTCCGCATAGGTGAACCGCATGAGTCAAATGTTAGAACACGTTCTAGTTCTGCGGTGTGGAACGGTGCGGCATGATGACCAGCGTGCCCGCACCCTGGCTCACCCGGAACGTGCGCGTGCTGTCGGCAGTTTCGTTTCTGCAGGACACCGCCAGTGAGCTGCTCTACCCGCTGCTGCCGATCTACCTGACGGCCGTGTTGGGCGCGCCACCGGCCGTCGTCGGGGCGATCGAAGGCGTCGCCGAGGGAGCGGCCTCGCTGACCAAGCTGGCCGCCGGGCCACTCGGTGACCGGTTCGCAAGGCGGCCGCTGATTGCGAGCGGGTACGGCATGGCAGCGCTTGGCAAGCTCATGGTGGCCGCCTTCGCCGCCTGGCCGGGTGTGCTCGCAGGCCGCGTGGTCGACCGGCTCGGCAAGGGTCTGCGTGGTGTCCCGAGGGACGCCTTGCTCGTCACCGACGTCGACGTGTCGTTCCGTGGCAGGGTGTTCGGTTTCCACCGGGCGATGGACACCGCCGGCGCCGTGGTGGGACCACTGATCGGCCTCGCCGGTTACGAGCTGCTCGATCATCGAATCGAACCCCTGCTGTGGGTTGCGGTCGTTCCCGCCGTACTCAGCGTCGCACTGGTGTTCCTTGCGAGGGAGCCCCGACGCGCCGTGGCAGTGGCACGGATCGAAGTGTTCGCCCGAGTGCGCGACCTGCCGGGCGGCTACTGGCGAGTGGCTGCGCTACTGGTGGCGTTCGCGCTGGTGAACTTCCCGGATGCACTGCTTCTTCTGCGGCTCAACGAGATCGGCTTCTCGGTCGGCGAGGTGATCCTGGCGTACGTCACCTACAACGCGGTCTACGCGCTCAGCAGCTACCCGGCGGGTCTGCTCGCCGATCGGCTGCCCCGGTCGACGGTGTTCGGCATTGGTCTGGTGTTCTTCGCCATCGGCTACCTGGGGCTCGGGCTGACCCACAATCCCGTCGCCGCCTGGCTGTTGATCGGAGCCTACGGTCTGTTCACCGGGTGCACGGACGGGGTCGGCAAGGCGTGGATTTCCTCGCTGGTGGGCCGCGAGGTTCAGTCCAGCGCTCAAGGAGTGTTCCAGGGGGCAACGGGTTTCGCCGTCATGGCGGCCGGGGTGTGGGCCGGGTTGGCCTGGGGCGCAGACGGTACGGTCCCGCTGCTGGTGTCCGGTGCCGTCGGAGGTGTGTTCGCGGTGGTGGTGCTGGGGATGGGCTTCGGTGGTTACGCGAACGGCGGGGCGCCGACACCGACCACCCCGTAGTTGCCCTGCGGGGTCCGCTCCGTGATGCGCGCCTGGGCGACGCGACCCGCCACGGTGAGCGTGGCCTTCGGCTGCTTGAGTACGTGGTCGGGAAGATCTCCGAAAATCATTCCCTGCCAATGGTATTGACCGTCGATTGGCTCGAGGTGTCCCAAGAGGCGCACCCGGACTGTGTGGTCGGTTTCCCCGACGCGCAAGACGGCGGGGCCGTCGTACGGGTCGCGATCCTGCCCGGCGTCCGAGTCGGCGTCGGCTGGTCGCGCCGACGGCGTGGCCGGGAGGAAGTGGGTACGGGTCCACAGCCGGCGCGCGATCGGACCCATCAAACCGATGTCGGTCAGGAACGCGGCCAGCGGGGCGAACCCGAGCGCCTGCACGTCGTGGTGGTGGGGGCTGGTGCGGGCGACGCGACGAGCCTCCTTGCCGTCCAGCCCAGCTCGTCGATATTGGGCGGCGTTCGTGAACAGATGCCGGAAGAACAGCCCGCCGACGCCGTTGAGATTGGCCACCCACATCCGGCTGAGCCACGGCATCTCGGCGACGCGCTTGCGCGCCCCGTCGCGGGCGAACTGGATGTGCCGAGCCTCCTCGGTGACGTGGATCCGCATGATGCGCTGGACCACCGGTTGCAGATCGGGATCGTCCATCATGTTGCGCTGCAGCGAGTCGAAGATCTCCTCCCCGACCAGCGCCGCCACCCAGAGGAGCGCACCGCGGAAGGTGAGCGGCAGCAGGTTGATGATCATGCGCTGATAGCGCTTCGGGCGCATCGGCTTTCCGCCGACCTTCTCGATGGCCCTGCCGAACATCACCATGTGACGGGTCTCGTCACCCATCTCGGTGAGGGCGTAGTGCGTCGAGCGTGCGGTCGGGTCGGCGTGCATCAGGTCGCGCAGCAGCGCCTGGTTGAGGATGTTCTCGAACCAGATGCCTGCCGAGAGCGTGTTGACGAACTCCTGGCGGGACAGTTCGATTCGTTGTTCGCGAGTCATGGCTTCCCACAACGGAGTTCCGTACAGCGAGACCGACTTCGGCGGCAGGAAGAACTTGTCCGGGTCGAGCGGGGCGTCCCAGTCCACGTCCACGACGGGTTCGTAGTACTTCTTCACCGAGCCACGGAGCAGACGCTCGGAGAACTCCTCGCGCGTCGGAGCGCCACTTGCCTTGACGGAGGCTGTCATCGTTGACGTCCCTTCAGCGAAACCATGCGCCGATATGCTTGGAAACCTAATGACGTGGCGCTCACGATGTCAATACCCCGGGTACCGGATACTTCAGGTGTCGAAAGGCGCCCGCTGATGCGCCGGATCCACGTCATCGGCATCGGTGCCGGCGATCCCGGCTACGTGACCGCCCAAGCCGTCGACGCACTCAACGACGTCGACGTGTTCTTCGCCTCCGACAAGGGCGCGGTGAAGGACGACCTGGTGTCGCTGCGGCGGGAGATCTGCCAGCGGTTCATCCGCGAACCCGGCTATCGCTTCGTCGAGTTGCCCGACCCGAAGCGGTCCAAGGAAACCCCCGACGGTGCCGCCTACCGCCGGGTCGTCGCGGACTGGCACGCCGCCCGGGCCGAACTGTGGGCGCAGGCGCTTCGCGACGAGCTGGCCGATGACGGTGTCGGCGCGTTCCTGGCGTGGGGTGATCCGTCGTTGTACGACAGCACGTTGCGCATCCTCGACATGGTCGCCGATCGCGTCGAGTTCACCTACGACGTCATCCCCGGCATCACCGCGATCCAGGCGCTCACCGCTCGACACCGCATCCCGCTCAACGACGTCGGCGCACCGGTGCTCATCACCACCGGCCGACGGCTCCGCGAGGAGGGGCTCGCCGGCACCGCGGTGGTGATGCTCGACGGCGACTGCGCCTTCCTCGACTGCCCGCCGACGACGAAGATCTGGTGGGGCGCCTACCTCGGCACCCCCGACGAGCTGCTGCTCGCGGGAACCGTCGCCGACGTCGGCGAGCGGATCGCGGCGGTCCGGGCCGAGGCGCGCAACCGGCACGGCTGGATCATGGACACCTATCTGCTGCGGTCCTGACGGCGACGGCCGTGGCAGGATCGGCGCGTGGTTCAGTTTCTGATGCGCGCCGGGCTCACGGGTCTGGCGCTGTGGGTCGTCACCAAGTTCGTCGCGGGCGTCGAGTTCGTCGGCGGTGACTCGACGCTGCAGCGGGTCGGCATCATCTTCGTGGTGGCGGTGATATTCGGCCTCGTCAACGCGTTCGTGAAGCCGATCGTGCAACTGATCTCGCTACCGCTGTACATCGTCACCCTCGGGCTGTTCCACGTCGTCGTCAACGCCCTGATGCTGTGGATCACCTCCCGGATCACCGAGAACACCACGCACTGGGGCCTCTACATCGACGACTTCTGGTGGACGGCCATTTGGGCCGCCATAGTGCTGTCGGTCGTCAGTTGGCTTCTGTCGCTGGTCATTCCGGGCTGAAATCGGCTAGGCGTCGCCGCTCAAGATCACGGCGTACGCTCGGCTCGGTGGCTCCCGAGATGAACCGCCGCACCTTCGTCGGTGCCTCCATCACCGTCGGCGGTGCCGCTGCCGCCGCGTCGGCGCTCAGCGGGTGCGGTGACGACGCCCCACGCGCCGAACAGCAGACCACCAGCGTGGCGATGCGCATCAACGGCGAGGACCGCACGGTCGACGTCGACGTGCGGACGTCGTTGCTCGACATGCTCAGGGAGCGCGTCGGGCTCACCGGCACCAAGAAGGGTTGCGACCAAGGCGCCTGTGGCGCCTGCACCGTGCTGCTCGACGGCAAGCGGGTGAACTCCTGCCTCACGCTGGCGGTCATGCACGATGGTGCCGAGGTGCAGACCATCGAGGGCGTCGCGGACAGTGGTGGACGGGCTGGCCGACTCCATCCGCTGCAACAAGCCTTCGTCGACGCCGACGCCTTCCAGTGCGGATACTGCACCTCTGGCCAGATCATGTCCGGCCTCGGCTGCATCGACGAGGGGCACACCGGGTCCGACGCGGAGATCCGAGAGTGGATGAGCGGCAACATCTGTCGGTGCGGTGCCTATACGAACATCGTCACCGCCGTCGCGACCGCCGCCAAGAACGTCTGACGCCGGTGTACCCCTTCACCTTCACCAAGGCCGTCGACGAGTCCTCGGCGCTGGCCGCGGGCCGGTCGGGCGCCCGGTACATCGCAGGCGGGACCACCCTCGTCGACCTGATGCGGGTGACCGTCGAGCGTCCAGGCTCCGTGGTGGACATCAACGCGCTGCCCTACCGCGGCGTCGACCTCGACGGGAGCGCCCTGCGGATCGGCTCACTGGTGCGGATGGCCGACCTGGCCGCCGACCAACGGGTGCGTCGCCAGTTTCCGGTGATGTCGGAGGCGTTGGAGCTCAGCGCATCCGCACAACTGCGCAACATGGCGTCCATTGGCGGCAACCTCATGCAGCGCCCACGGTGCCTGTACTTCCGCGACGTGTCGGCCAACTGCAACCGGCGCACACCGGGCACCGGGTGCGCGGCGACCGGCGGGCTGAACCGCAACCACGCCATCCTCGGCACCAGCGACCAGTGCGTGGCCACCCACCCGTCGGACCTGGCGGTCGCGCTGGTGGCACTCGACGCGGTCGTCGTGACCCGCGACCCGAGCGGGGACCGACGCATTCCCGTCGCCGACTTCTTCCGCCTGCCCGGCACCACGCCGGATCGAGAACACGACCTCAGGCCGGGTGAGCTCATCGTGGCCGTCGAGGTGCCGACGGGTCCCAGCACCGCCCGGTCGGGCTATCTCAAGATTCGCGACCGGCAGTCCTACGAGTTCGCGGTGACCTCCGCGGCGGTGGCGCTCGACGTCACCGGCGGCACCGTGCGCGACGCCAAGGTCGCCGTCGGGGGCGTGGCCACCGTGCCGTGGCGGCTCCCCGCCGTCGAGCGGGCCCTCGTCGGCCGCCCGGTCTCGCCCGGTCTGTGGCGCGATGCGGCGGCCCGCGCCGCCGACGGCGCAAAACCGCTGTCCGACAACGGATTCAAGGTCGAGTTGGTCCGCCGCGTCGTCGAGCGTCAGCTCGCCACGGTGGCGAGTCTGCCGTGACCTACCCCCAGCGGATGCCGGATCCGCTCGTCGGCGCGCCGCTGTCGCGGGTGGACGGACCACTCAAGGTGACGGGGGCGGCGCACTACGCCGCCGACAACCCGGTGCCGGACTTCCTCCACGCCGTCCTGGTCTGCAGCACCGTCGCATCCGGGGCGGTTCAGGGCGTCGACGCGGGGGAGGCCTCGAAGTCGCCCGGCGTCGTGCGCGTCCTCACCGACTTCCGGGCGTTGACCCTGCCCTACGACATCCGACGCGTCGCCTTCTACGGTCAACCGGTGGCCGTGGTCGTCGGCGACAGCCTCGAGGCCGCCACGCATGGTGCCGCGTTGGTGCGAGTGCGCTATTCGCCGGGCCCGTCCAACACCGAC
>Ga0209051_1002757_pt1 | contig 12133 bp, 7 predicted proteins | sample AraplaCvi_mMS_r2_2_FD_184286 | JGI IMG/M metagenome (GOLD analysis project Ga0209051, IMG submission 184286) | Arabidopsis root microbial communities from North Carolina, USA - plate scrape MF_Cvi_mMS_r2 (SPAdes) (version 2) | ecosystem: Host-associated > Plants > Roots > Endosphere | place: USA...
GCGACGATCTTGCCATTGGCCTGGTTGGTGCGCTGCGAGCCCCAGCCCTTCCACTTGTCCATGTCCGAATAGACATAGGAGGCATAGGCCTTCACGCCGCCGCCGATGTCGCCGCTCTCGATGCGGCCGAACAGGCGCACGGTGTTCTCGCTGCCATAGGTGCCCTCGGCATGGACGCCGAACGTGTCCGACGGATCGCGCGAGAAGAACTCGATCGTGCCGCCCAGATTGTTGGTCGCCTGGGTGCCAATCGAGCCGGCGCCCTGCGCCACGCGGACTTCGCCGACATTCTCGCTGCTGATCGCGCGGCTGATGTGGAGGCCGTTGACGTTGCCATAGCTGGCGTCGCCGAGCGGGATGCCGTCGAGCGTGAAGCCGAGCTGGTTCTGGTTGAACCCGCGGATCGAGACGCGCTGCGCCCATTCATAGGCACCGAACGGATCGGCCGACTGGAAGTTGACGCTGGGCAGCTTCTCGATCGCCTTCAACGGGCTGGTGCCGGCGGCGAGCTCGGCGATGTCGCTGGCCGAGATCTGCTGGACCTGGCGGGTCTCGCCGCGGCCGATCACGACGATCTGGCCCTCTTCACCGCCTTCGTCCGCGGCCGAGGCCGGCGCCACCGGCTGGATATCCTGCGCCATTGCCGTCCCGGAAATCAGAATAGAAGTTCCGGCGAGCAGCCAGATTGCAGCCTTGCGCATGCGTGTTTCCCTGAAAAGATATTGGCGGAGCCCCAATGCCCCGCTGCGCGGCCGCTAGGGATGCTGCGTTGCAACATCGGGTAGTTCGCATGTCATTTGCGCGTCTGCGCAGTTACAGGTTTCGGACAGACGACAAAGCCCAATGCCTGCCGTGGCTTGGCGCCGGCCGCTGTGTCACTACATGTTACGACAAGCACAGGAGGCACCCCTTGTGTTGCATCTTTGCAACACTATCTGGCGGGGCAAGGAACCAACAGGGACGAGCATGAACCTCGAGAAATTCACCGACCGCGCCAAGGGCTTCCTCCAGTCGGCGCAGACCGTCGCGATCCGGATGAACCACCAGCGGATCGCGCCCGAACATATCCTGAAGGCACTGCTCGAGGACGAGCAGGGCATGGCGAGCGGGCTGATCCAGGCCGCGGGCGGCGATGCCAAGCGCGCACTGAGCGAGACCGACCTGGCGCTGTCGAAGATCCCCGCAGTCTCGGGCTCGGGCGCGCAGCAGACGCCGGGCCTCGACAATGACACGGTGCGCGTGCTCGACCAGGCCGAGCAGATCGCGAGCAAGTCCGGCGACAGCTTCGTCACCGTCGAGCGGCTGCTCGTCGCGCTCGCCCTGTCGCTCAACACCGCGGCCGGCAAGGCACTGCAGGCCGCCGGCGCGCGCCCCGAGGCACTGAACGCCGCGATCAACCAGATGCGCGGCGGCCGCACCGCCGATACCGCGGGCGCCGAGGACCGCTACGACGCGCTCAAGAAGTTCGCGCGCGACCTGACCCAGGCGGCGCGGGACGGCAAGCTCGACCCGGTGATCGGCCGCGACGAGGAGATCCGCCGCACCATCCAGATCCTGGCGCGCCGCACCAAGAACAACCCGGTGCTGATCGGCGAGCCGGGCGTCGGCAAGACCGCGATCGCCGAGGGCCTCGCCCTGCGCATCGCCAATGGCGACGTGCCCGACAATCTGAAGGACCGCACACTCATGTCGCTCGACATGGGCTCGCTCATCGCCGGTGCGAAATATCGCGGCGAGTTCGAGGAGCGGCTGAAGGGCGTTCTCGACGAAGTGAAGGGTGCCGAGGGCCAGATCGTCCTGTTCATCGACGAGATGCACACGCTGATCGGCGCGGGCAAGACCGAGGGCGCGATGGACGCCGGCAACCTGCTGAAGCCCGCGCTCGCCCGCGGCGAGCTGCACTGCATCGGTGCGACGACGCTCGATGAATATCGCAAATATGTCGAGAAGGACGCCGCGCTCCAGCGCCGCTTCCAGCCGGTGTTCGTCGGCGAGCCGACGGTCGAGGACACGATCTCGATCCTGCGCGGGATCAAGGAGAAGTACGACCTGCACCACGGCGTGCGGATCAGCGACGGCGCGATCGTCGCCGCCGCGACGCTCTCCAACCGCTACATCACTGATCGCTTCCTGCCCGACAAGGCGATCGACCTGATGGACGAGGCCGCCTCGCGCATCCGCATGGAAGTCGAGTCCAAGCCCGAGGAGATCGAGAATCTCGATCGCCGGATCATGCAGCTCGAGATCGAGCGCGAGGCGCTCCGCAAGGAGACCGATTCGGCGTCGAAGGACCGGCTCGCCTCGCTCGAGAGCGAGCTCGCCAATCTCAAGCAGCAATCGGCCGAGCTGACCACGCGCTGGCAGGCGGAGAAGGACAAGATCAACGCCGAGGCGCAGATCAAGGCGCAGCTCGACGCCGCGCGCGGCGAGCTCGACCAGGCGCAGCGTGCCGGCGATCTCGCGAAGATGGCCGAGCTGAGCTACGGCGCGATCCCGGCGCTGGAGAAGCAGCTGGCCGAGGCGCAGAACACCACCAGGGGCGCGATGCTGCGCGAGGAAGTCACCGCCGACGACATCGCAGCGGTGGTCAGCCGCTGGACCGGCATCCCGGTCGACAAGATGCTCGAGGGCGAGCGCGAGAAACTCCTCGCCATGGAGGAAGTGATCGGCAAGCGGGTGATCGGCCAGGCCGATGCGGTGAAGGCCGTGTCGACCGCAGTGCGCCGCTCGCGTGCCGGCCTGCAGGATCCGAACCGGCCGCTCGGCTCGTTCCTGTTCCTCGGGCCGACGGGCGTCGGCAAGACCGAGCTGACCAAGGCGCTGGCGGAGTTCCTGTTCGACGATCCCAACGCGATGGTGCGCATCGACATGAGCGAGTTCATGGAGAAGCACGCCGTCGCGCGGCTGATCGGCGCCCCTCCCGGCTATGTCGGCTATGAGGAAGGCGGCGTGCTGACCGAGGCGGTGCGGCGACGCCCGTACCAGGTCGTGCTGTTCGACGAAGTGGAGAAGGCGCATGGCGACGTGTTCAACATCCTGCTCCAGGTGCTGGACGACGGGCGCCTGACCGACGGCCAGGGCCGCACGGTCGACTTCTCGAACACGATCGTGATCCTCACCTCGAACCTCGGCTCGCAGTTCCTCACCAATCTGGGCGAGGGGCAGCCGGTCGAAAGTGTCGAGCCGCAGGTGATGGAAGTCGTCCGTGCGCATTTCCGCCCGGAATTCCTCAACCGGCTGGACGAGATCATCCTGTTCCACCGGCTGGGTGCGGAGCACATGGCGCCGATCGTCGACATCCAGGTCGGCCGCGTCGGCAAGCTGCTCAAGGATCGCAAGATCCAGATCGACCTGACCGATGCCGCCCGCGCCTGGCTGGGCCGGGTCGGCTATGATCCGGTCTATGGCGCGCGGCCGCTTAAGCGGGCCGTCCAGCGCTATCTGCAGGATCCGCTCGCCGACATGATCCTGCGCGGCGACGTGAAGGACGGGTCGACGGTGCACATCGACGAAGGCGACGGCGCGCTGAAGCTCAGCGTCGCCTGACGGCGCGAAGGGGTGGCCGCGCGGCTACCCCTTCGTCACGCGTGTTCGGGAATCAGCAGCCGCCCTGCCGCTGACAGCTGCCAACCTGGGCGCGTTCGATATTCTGCCGGTCGAGCTGCCGCTGCTCGGCCCATTGCGCCCGGGTCATGCAGGTCTTCATGGTCTGCAGCCGGCTGCCCAGCACGGGTTCCTTGCGGCAGATGACTTCGTTCGGATCGGGGGTGCCGCCCTTCTTGGGCTTCTCCTGCGCGGAGACCGGCGTGAGGCCGGACAGGGCGACTGCGACCGTGCAGGCGACCAGGGCAGATCGGATCATTGCAACCACTCCTTACAAGTCTGCGAACGCAAGATGGTGCGAACGTGTACCAGTCGAATACTACAGTGAATAGCCGAAGCGTTCCACCCATGGCTCCAGGACCGGCAGCACCGGGCGAAGATGCTCGCGATAGGCCTGCCAGCGCCCGGCCGAGCGCGTGTAGATCGGCTCGGTGACCTGGGAATAGCTGGCGGTGGTGATCAGCCCGCGCGACCGCGCGGTGCGGGTATGGTCGAGCGCCTCCGGCGTCCAGTCGAGGCCCAGCCAGTCGAACAGCGGCCGCACCTCGGCTTCGACATCGGCGACGAGCTGCTCGTAGACGATCCGGTGCGCCGGCATCTCGAACAGCGCCTGCGCCGCTTCCCAGTGCCGGAAGCTCAGATCGTAGAGCTCGGCCGCATCCCCGGGCCGCAGGAAGTTCGACATCGCCCGGTTCAGGCGGAAATTGCTCATCAGGCAGCTGAGCAGCACGTCGCACGGATGGCGCAGCGACAGGATGATGCGCGCTTCCGGAAACAGGCGGCGGATCAGCGGCAGCTTGTAGAGATAGAGCGGCGACTTATCGACCAGCATCTGGCCGGGGGCGAGATCGACGTGCCGCGCGACTTCCTCGAAATAGCGCGCACGCGTCGCTTCGATCGCACCGGCGTCCATTGCCGCGAGCGCATCGAAGCCGCCGATCTCCTGGTCGACCACCAGCAGCGTCGGCTTCTCCTCGAGCACCACCGTCCCGGGATGTCCCATCAGGATCGTGTCGAGCAGCGTGGTGCCCGAGCGCGGAAAGCCGAGCAGAAATACCGGCGTGGTGGTCGCCGGCACGGCGTCCGGGGTCCAGCTGCGCGCCCATTCGGGCGTCATCCGGCCGATCTCGCCGCGCACCTCCGCGCGCAGTTCGGCGGCGCGACCGAGCGGGTCGGACGCGTGGCCGGCATGGCGCCGGCCGGCCTCCTCGATCCATTCAAAGGCCTCGTCGCTGCGCCCGAGGCGATCGAGCAAGGTCGCGCGCAGATGCGCGGTACGCTCGGGCTCGATGTCATCGGGTACCTGGTCGAGGCAGGCCAGCGCCTCCTCGAAGCGCTTCGCGCGGCGATGCTCCAGCGCCGACAGGAAGTTCAGCGTGCCGGCATCGATCGCGTTGGCCGTCGCCAGCTCGACCAGCGGCGCCAGTTCGTCCTCGCGATTGGCGTGCTCGTAATGGATCGCCAGGCCCAGATAGGCGAGATGCTCCTGCGGGCGCCCCGCCAGCACGCGGCGATAGGCGATCTCCGCCTTGTCGGCATCCATCACCAGGCCATATTCGATGGCGAGCTTGAGCTGCACGACCATGTCGTCGCCGTCGCGCGCCGCCGCGGCCTCGAGCGTCTCCAGCGCCTCGGTGTGGCGGCCCAGTTCCTTGAGCAGCACATAGAGTTCGTGCAGCGGGCGGGCATCCGCGGGAAAGTCGCGCGCCGCATCGCGCAACGCCACCTCAGCGGCTTCGGCGCGGCCGGCCGAGCGCAGGGTCAGGGCATGGTTCAGGCGCGTCGGCGCCGCTTGCCGGTCGAGCGCAACCGCCCGTTCGAGCGCGGTGATCGCGCCGTCGAAATCGCCGAGCGCCGACCGCGCATTGCCCAGATTGTTCCAGCTTTCGAAATCGTCGGGCGCACGGGCGAGCACGAAGTCATAGGTCTCGGCAGCCGCGTCGAACCGGCCGAGCTCCTGCGCGACAAAGGCGCGGTAACGGGCGATCCGCAGGCTGGGATCGGCCTGGGCGCGGGCCAGGGTCGCCACTTCGAGCGCGCCCTCGTGATCCTTGAGGTCGATCGCCACGGCAATGCGGTTGCAGGCGATGGTGACGTCGTCGGGGCGCAGGCGATGGGCCTGGTCGAGATGCGTCGCCGCATCGGCGAGCGCCCCGCGCCGCGCACAGAGCATGCCGAGGAAAGCATGGAGCGGCGCGGGATCGTCGGCCTGGCCCAGCCCGGCCTCGACGATCGCCTGGGCGCCGGCAAAGTCGCCGGCCTGCGCGCGCGGCATTGCGGCGGCGAGAATCTCCCGGCTCGTGCGAGCCGTGGTGGAAGCCTGGTTCATCGCCATGGTTATGGTCCGTCAGATACGCCGGATACAAGTAGGGGCGGCCGGCAGTGCCGACCGCCCCCTCGTCACTTCGATCCGGGAAGGATCAGAAGTTGAGCGTTGCACCCACGAACAGATAGCGGCCGAGCGCATCATAGGTCGCGGGGTAGGTGTTGCCGTTGCAGGGACCGGTCGGGCACTGGTTCGAACCGGCGCGGCCGGCGTTGCCCGAGGTTACCAGCGGCGGCTCGAGGTCGAACAGGTTGTTGACGCCCAGTCGGAACGTATAGGCCTTGCCGACATTGAAGGTGCCGGTCAGGTCGATATAGTTGAACGGCTTCAGGCGCGCACCCGGCTGATACACGAAGGGTGCATTGAGCGCCGGATCGCTGCTGCGGGCCTGCGACTGGATCGCACCGACATAGCGCCACTGCGCCGACAGGCCGATGCTCTCATTGGCCTGCCAGCTGGCACGCAGCTTGTGCCGCCACTTCGGCAGCGGCGCACCCGCGTCGGTGGTACCGCCGATGCTGCAGGTCGAGCCGTAATAGCCCGCGCAGTCATAGATCCCGTTCGGCAGGCCGTTGTTGATCTGGTAGCTGTCGAGATAGGTGCCCTGCATGTTGAGCGACAGCTTGCCGAGCGAGCCGAGCCCGATCGAATAGCTGGCGCCGACCTCGATGCCCTTGGTCTGCAGCTCACCGACATTGTTCGGCAGATCCGACACATAACCGCCCGGAGTCAGCCAGAGCGAGCCGGCTGCGTCGCGATGGACCAGGCTGCAGGATGCCGGCGTGAAGGTAGCCGTCGCCTTGGCGCAATCCTGCAGGATCGCATCCTGGCCGAACGAACGGATCGCGTTCTTCACCTTGATGTCGAAATAATCGACGGTGATGGCCAGCTTCGGGATGAAGCTCGGCTGGAACACGAGGCCGAGCGTCTTGGTCGTCGCGATTTCCGGATCGAGGTTCGAGTTGCCGCCGATCAGGCCGTTGTACTGGCCGGCCGGGTTGCCGGTGATGCCCTGCCCCACGGCGATGCCCTGCGCGCGGCAGCCATAGTTGGTTGCCGAGATCGGGCCGATATCGGCGCACGGATCGACCGATCCGTTGAGGCCGACCGTCGGGGACGAGAACAGTTCCTGCAGGTTCGGCGCACGCACCGCGCGGTTGTAGGTGGCGCGGAAGCGGATGTCCGAGACCGGCGCGAAGTCGATGCCGATCTTGTAGGTATCGGTGTCGAACTTGTTGCCCCCGCTCGTCTTGTACGACGAACGGCGATAGCCCGCGTTCAGCGACAGCGAGTCGATGAAGCCGTTCTGCACGATCGGCACCTGGGCTTCGCCGAAGAACTCGAAGACGCGGAAATTGCCCGAGATCGGCAGCGTCGCGCCGCCCTGACCGGTCAGATCGCCGGCCTGGAAGGCGCTGTCGGTCTGCAGGTCGAGCGAGGAACGGCGCCATTCCGCGCCGATGTTCACGCCGATGCCGTCGGCCGCCCAGGGGAACTTCACGCCATATTCGCCGAGATCGCCGGTGAATGAGACGTTCGCCACCTGCTCGGTGGTGTTGCCCTTCTGGAAGCCCGTCGCGCTCAGATAGGCGACCGATGCCGCGCTGGCCTGGCCCGGGCCGCCAAAGACATTGTAGGGCACGCAGTTCGGATCGCTGCCGTCGAGCACCGAGCGGCAGACCGGGTTCACGCCCGGCAGGTTGGGATTGTCGACGACGTCGAGCGCGCGCGCCAGGCGAGCGGCCGAGAATTCGTTCGAATAGACCTGCGAATAGTTGACGCGGCCGTACTGGTAGGAAGCGTCATAGCTCCATGCCGAGGACAGATCGCCCTTCGCACCGATCACACCGCGGAAATTGGTGTGCTGCAGGTCCGCCTGACGGGGACCGCCTTCGGTGTTGCGGCGCAGGAGCTGCATGAAGGCGCGGTTATAGGGCGTGCCCGTGATCGGATCGAAATAGGTCAGCGGTGCCGCACCCGGATTCGGGTTGTACGGCGCAGCGACCGCCAGCGGGAAGTTGCCGAGCGTGCCGTTGATCAGGTTGCCCGGGGCGCAGATCTTCGCACGCTGGACAGCCGACATCAGCGGGTTGTCGCAGTTGACGGTCAGCGTGTTGCCGAAATCGCCCGACGGGGCGATCTGGGCGACAGTGCGGTCGTCCATGAACATGAATTCGAGATAGGGCTTAAAGGCGTCGCTGACGTCGTAGTTGACGAAGGCACCGCCGGTGAAGCGCTCATCCGGACGCTGGAAATAGTTGGTCGGCGCGAAGTTGAAGCGCGTCGTGGTGTTCTCGAAGCCGCCGTTCGGCATGAAGGTGTAGACCGTCGACGACGCGGTGTTGATCGTCGGATCGAACAGGATCGCAGTGCCGTTGCCCGAGGTCAGCGAGCCGCCGCACTGCAGCGCGCCGGTGCCGCCATTCTGGATGGTGCAGGCGCTGTAGTCGCGACGCGACTGGGTGACGGCATTGACCTTGCGGTAGCCGAAATAGGCCATCGCATGGCCGCGATCGCCGAGCGCGGTGCCGAAGGCGATCGTGCCGTCGAAGGTACCGCCGTCGGAGATATTGCCCTTGGGATAGTCGAAGCCCGACTGGCCCGCAGCGGTGCGCGCGTCGAGCAGCTTCGGCGTGACCGTGTTGCGGTTGTTGTGCTGGTAGAGGCTGTACTGGCCGTCGACCCGGAAGCCTTCGAAATCGGTGTCGAGGATGAAGTTGACGACGCCGGCAACGGCGTCCGCGCCGTAGGTCGACGAAGCGCCGCCGGTCAGGACTTCGACGCGCTTCACCATCGCCGCCGGGATGATGTTGATGTCAGCCGCGGAGCCGCTGGTCGGGCTCGGGTCGCCCGGCATCAGGCGCCGGCCGTTGACCAGGGTCAGCGTGCGGCTGGTGCCCAGGCCGCGAAGATCGACGGTCGCGGTGCCGTCCGCGCCGTTCGAGAGCGAGCTCGCCTGGCTGGCCGAAACCGACGGCAGCGAGTTGAGCATGTCTTCGACACGGGTCGTGCCCTGCTGCTTGATGTCCTCGGAGCTGACGACGGTGACCGGGGCGGTGGAAGTCAGGTTCGGCTGCGGAATGCGCGAGCCGGTGACGATGATTTCCTGGCCCTGCGGTTCGTCCTGGGCCGTCGCTGCCGACGGCACCGTGGTGCTGCCGGTGTCCTGCGCCATTGCAGGCATCGCGACAAACGCGCTCGCGAGAGCCAGCGCCGTAAACGCCGTCCCGCCGCGCAGACTGATCTGCGTGTTCTTCATGATGGATCCCTCTGTGTTCCGACGGTTGTACTTGCGTACTCCGCCGCGTTCTCTGCCCGCTTCGCCGCCCATTCGTGTGCAACTCACGTATCAGGACGAGGAAGCTTGGCGGGATCGTGAATTGAGACCCTGTTACTGTAAACTGCGCACGATCATGCTGCGCGCGCTTTCAAGTCTACTGTATCCGAAATACAACATTCACACTATGAATGTTGCGCAATAATGCGAATTTCTGTTTCTTTATGTTGCAGCGCGACACATTCGCGCCTCAATCGGTAACGGGCATTGCCCCTGCCACGAGCAGCGGGTCGATCCGCGCGTCGCGCCACTTCAGGCTCCAGTGGAGATGCGGCCCCGTTGCCCGCCCGGTCATGCCCACCGCGCCGATCGGTTGCCCGCGCCGGACATGCTCGCCCACCCGCACGTCGATGCGCGACAGGTGCATGAAGGCGCTGTTGAGCCCCGCGCCGTGATCGACCATCAGCAGATTGCCCTCCAGCGTGAAGGGCCGGGGCGCGACCAGGATCACCACGCCGTCGGCAGGCGCCAGCACCGTGGTGCCGGTCGGCCGGGCGATGTCGATCCCGGAATGATAGGATCCCGGCTCGCCGCGATAGATGCGCTGCGAGCCGAACAGGGTGGAGATGCGCCCCACCACCGGCCAGAAGAACGGCATCTGGCGCCAGCCGGTCGCATCGGTCTGCATCTTCCGCGCAGCATTGATCTGCGCGAGCTCGCCGGGACGCACCCGATCGAACTCGGGGCGCGGCACCGGATATTTGGGCAGGGTGTTGAGCCGCGAAATGTCCCAGGCGCGCGGCGCGATCGCCAGCAGCTGGCGTTGCTGCGTCCCGTCGCCCAGCGTCGCGACCAGGGTCGCGCTCGGGCCATGGTCGCGATCGAAGGCGATCAGGAAACGGCGGTCCGAGGTTACCGGCACCGATTCCCCATCGAGCGTCAGCAGGCTGGTGCCCCTGGGCGCGGTGCCGATCACCGCGCCGCCCTGGATCAGCTGGCCCTGAAAGGTGAAGGGGCCGGCGACCTTGGGCGCAGCCGGGATCGGCGCGGCAATCGCCTCGGGTACCGGCATGCCGGGCATGGCGGGCAGCTGCGCGCTGCCCAGCAGCGTGAAGCCGAGGATCGCGGCGGGAAGCCGGGCAGCGAGACCCATCAGCCGCGCCCCCTCAACCGCGCATCGCCTGCATTGCCAGCGCGGCGGAGGCATAGGGCTCCTGCCGCTCGACGCTCCAGTAGCGCAGCATCTGCAGCGGCACCTTCTCGCCGCTGACCGCGCAGACGACATGGTCGCCCGGCACCAGCACGCGGAAGCCGTTCGCCATGAAATGGAGACGCGCCGCGCGGGCGGCGGGGTTCGACATCAGCATGACGGCATCCTCGGAACGATCATTCTTCTACAACAGGCTGGGCTGTTCGGGCTTGGGCGCATCATAGGTTTTGCCGGCCGGGCGCTCAACCCGTGCGTCCACCGCACCATCGATGAAGTGCAGCGTCACCGCCCCCGCGCCGCGTGCGCCCTCGGCGGTGCCGATCACCTTCCTGGTGCCGCGCGCCTCGACCCAGGCATAGCCCTTCTCGAGCGGACGATTGGGATGGACCAGCTCGAGATGCCGCCCGATCGCCTCCAGCCGCTGCTTCGCCGCAGCCAGCCGGTGGTCGAGCATCGCCGGGCGCAGTGCACCGGCCGAGCGATCGAGCACGCCGCGCGCCACGGTGACGCGCCGCTCGAGTGCCCGGTCGAGCCGGCCGCCGAGATCGTCCATCTTCTGGCGCTGCGGGCCGAGCAGCGCGTCGCGCCTGGGCAACACGCGGACCAAAGCCGCCAGCCGCTCTCCGGCGCGCTCGTGATAGCGCCGCACGCAGCGCTCGGTGCGGTGCGCCAGCGTCGCGATGGTGTGGCGGACATCGGCAAGCACCGGCACCGCGATCTCCGCCGCAGCGGTGGGGGTCGGCGCGCGCAGGTCGGCGGCATAGTCGCACAGGCTGGTATCGGTCTCGTGGCCGACCGCCGAGATCACCGGGATGCGACAGGCGGCGACGGCGCGCACCACCACTTCCTCGTTGAACGCCCAGAGATCCTCGATCGAGCCGCCGCCCCGCGCGACGATCAGCAGGTCGGGCCGCGGCACGGCACTGCCCTCGCCCAGCGCATCGAAGCCGCGGATCGCATTGGCCACTTCCTGTGCCGCGCCGTCACCCTGCACCTTGACGGGCCAGACCAGCACATGGCTGGGGAAACGATCGGCAAGGCGGTGGAGGATGTCGCGGATCACCGCGCCGGTGGGCGAGGTCACCACGCCGATCACCTTCGGCATGTACGGCAGGGACTGCTTGCGATGGCGGTCGAACAGCCCCTCGCCGGCCAGCTTCGCCTTGAGCTTCTCGAGCAGCGCCATCAGCGCGCCCTCGCCGGCCAGCTCCATCCGCTCGATGACGATCTGGTATTTCGAGCGGCCCGGATAGGTGGTCAGCTTGCCGGTGACGATCACCTCGAGGCCGTCCTGCGGCGCGAACGGGATCGCGCTGGCGGCACCGCGCCAGATCACCCCGTCGATCACCGCATCGGCATCCTTGAGCGCCAGATAGGCATGGCCAGACGCCGCACGCTTCCAGCCCGAGATCTCGCCGCGCAGGCGGACATGGCCGAACTCGCCCTCGACCATTCGCTTGAGGGCAAGAGATAATTCGCTGACCGATAGCGCCGGTGCGTTGTCGCCCGCCACCTGCTCGGCTACGAGCCGCGCTGGCGTATCGAAGAAGGGGTCGCTCATGAATGTCCTGTTGCTTGGCTCGGGCGGCCGCGAACATGCTCTGGCATGGAAGCTCGCGCAATCGCCGCTGCTCGAACGGCTCTACGCCGCCCCGGGCAATCCGGGAATAGCCGAGCACGCCGAAATCGTGGACATTGCGGTGAACGACCACCGCGC
>Ga0209051_1002758_pt1 | contig 12132 bp, 12 predicted proteins | sample AraplaCvi_mMS_r2_2_FD_184286 | JGI IMG/M metagenome (GOLD analysis project Ga0209051, IMG submission 184286) | Arabidopsis root microbial communities from North Carolina, USA - plate scrape MF_Cvi_mMS_r2 (SPAdes) (version 2) | ecosystem: Host-associated > Plants > Roots > Endosphere | place...
CGTGCAGTTCGCCGCGCGCGACCTGGTCGGCGGCGGCGCCCAGCGCGGCGGGTTCGGCGCCGAGGGCGCGCGCCAGGCTGCGCGCGATGCGCAGGGCGGCGACCAGCGCGGCGGCGATGGCGGCGGCGCAGGCGAGGAGCAGCGCGTTGCGCTGGTGCACGAACTGGGCCTCCGCCTCGTCGACCAGGGACTGCGAACGCGCCGCCGTGAACTCCGCGTAGTCCTTCGACGCGCGCACCAGCGCGGCGAGCAGCGGGCGGCACTGCGTGTTCATCTTCCCGATCGCTTCCTCGTGCCGGCCCTCGAGCGCCAGCCGGACGATGTCGAGCGCCACCGGGCCGTAGGACGCCTCCACCTTGTCGATCGCGGCGATCTTCTCGCGCACGGCATCGGGCACGCCGGGCGCGCCGGCCATCGCCTTCAGCCGGGCCAGGCGCTGCTGGACGTCGGCGTGCGCCTGCTGGACGTCCTGCTTCTCCTGGGCCAGGTCCTGCGGGCTGGTGACGAGGACGAGGTTGCGTGCGGCGATCGCGCGGCGATCGACCGCGGTGCGCACCGCGTTCGCCTGCAGCAGGCGGGCATTGATGCCCTGCACGAAGTCGACGAAACGCCGGTTCGCCGAGTCCAGGGCCACGAGGGAGAAGCCGGTCGCGATCAGCAGCAGCACGAGCACGGCGCCGAAGCCGATCGTCAGGCGGGTGCGTACGCGCAGGGTGTCGAAGGTCATGTTCTTCCTTGGTTGGCGCGGAAAACGGATGTCGTTCGGGCCGCGGATCTATCACTTACATCTTGATAGAAATGTTAATGCAACGTCAGGAAGAATCAAAGATATCAAAATGACACGAGCGGCGACACCGTGCAATCCGCCACGTCCGTCGGCCGCCTGAATCAGGATTGCGCCACCAGCCGAAGCACGGCCGAGCGTGCCTGCGCCCAGGCCGCGGCCGCGCCCGCGAGATCGCCCTGGGCGGCCAGCGCCTCGGCGGCGCCCATGCGGTCGCCCAGGGCGGTGCGGCCGAGCGAGCGCAGCACGGATTTCAGGCTGTGCGTCAGGTAGCACAGGGCCTGTGCGTCGCCGCTCGCGCAGGCGGCGTCGCCGGCGGCGACGTCGTGCGGGAACTGCGCCGCGCAGGCCTGGAGGAACTCGCGGTACAGCGCCGCGTCGCCCCCGAATCCGCGCGCGATCACCGTCGCCTCGTCGGCCGGCTCGTCCAGGCCGCGCCCGGTCTCGTCCGGGGCGGCGGGCGTCATGGCGCGGCGCGGCCTCGCGCGGCCACGCGCTCCAGCGCCTGGGCGAGCAGGTCCGGAAGTACCGCCGCCACCGCCTCCTTGCGCACCACGGCCACGCCCTCCAGCGCGTAGTCGAAGGGGGCGCGCTGCTCGTCGTCGAGCGAGGTCACGACGATGAACTCGCCGGCGCCGAACTGCGCCGACGCGCGCAGGGTCGAGATCATCGCCGCGCCGTCGATGCCGGGCAGCAGGATGTCGACCAGCAGCACGTCCGGCTCGTACCTGCCGAACATCGCCAGGCCGGTCACGCCGTCGCTGGCGATCCTCAGCTCGACGTCCGGGAACCGGCGCCGCACCAGCAGGCCGATGAGGTTCTGGTAATGCACCGAGTCCTCGATGAGCAGCACGCGCGGGCGGCGCGTGGGTGCGCCGGGCGCCGCCGGGCCCGGCGGCCCGGGGGGGCGCGGCGCCGGCGCGCCCTGGCGCTCGGCGAGGGCGCGCTCCACGGAGCCGCGCGAGATGCGACGGTGTCCGCCGGGCGTCTTCCAGCCCTCGAGCTCGCCGCGATCGACCATCAGCTGGACGGACCGCACGGCGAGGCCGAGCAGCGCGGCGGCCTCGACGGTGGTCACGACGTCGTCCAGATCCGGATGCGAGGGGGCCTTCATCTCGCGATCTTACCGAATCGATCCTGGCGCAACAGGCCTTTTTTGATAAATATGATTCGGTGCGGCCGAATGTTCCGGATCGGCGGGGCGGGCCGCGCGATGCGGCGCCGGTCAGCTCCCGATGTCCAGCCCGAACATCTTCGCGAACTCGCGGTACTGCTCGAGCGTCATCCGGTCCTTCATCTTCGCGGGCGCGGGCGCGGGCGCGGGGCTGGTCGCGCCGGCGCCGCCGGACGACCGCGCCATGTCGGCCATCTGCATGTCCCAGACCTTGGACACCATGGCCATGAACTCCTTCTTGCTGACCATGCCGTCCTTGTCGGCGTCGATCATGGTCATCTGGAAGTGGCGCAGGCGGTCCTCGCTGCGCGAGTCCTGCGCGTGCGCGGGCAGGGCGATCGAGGCGGCGATCGCGAAGAGAGGAAGGACGGAACGCAGCGGGGTGGCGAAGACGGCTTTCATGAGGGCTCCTTGGGGACGATGGGCCGCGGAAGGAAGGACGCGCGACGAAGGGCCGAGGCCAGCCCCTTCGCGGCACGAGGATCTCGATGGATACGGGGCTCACGTACCGGGCGCCGCGGCGCGCCGCCGCCCGGCCAGACGCGCCTGCGCCCACTGCGCGGCGGCGATCGAGGCACACATCGCGCCGAACGCCGCCCACGCATGGGGCCACAGCATCGGCATGCCCAGCAGGATCAGCCCGTCGTTGCTGCCGGGGATGAGCAGGCTGCCGGCGCCCATCAGCGCGCCGCCGGCGAGGCAGCGCGCGGGGGATCCGGCGGCGCCCGCCGCGGGACGCGGGCGCCCGGCCGAGCGGCCTCCGGCCACGGCGCCGGCGAGCAGGCAGGCGGCGAGCAGCAGGCGCGCGCCCAGGCCCCGCGCCATGCCGCGCGCGAGGTCGGCGAGCGCGTCGGTGTAGGCCCAGGCGCCGACCAGCAGCAGCATCGCGAGGAAGGCGACGCCGATCACCGACGTGGCGGCGTGCGGCGACCAGAGCCGCTCGCGCAGAAGCGCCTTCAGGCCGCCGGTGCCGTTGGCCCGGGCGGCCGCGGCGAGGCGCCACGCGAAGGCGGCGGCCACGCCCCAGGCGAGCGCGGGCGGCGCCGAGGCCACGAACGAGCCCTGCGGCAGGCGCGGCGGCGCGGCCGCGCCGAACAGCGCGGGGGCCGCGAGGCAGCCGAGGTAGAAGCCGGCCGGGGTGAGTGCGTAGGCCCACTCGCCGTTGCCGAAGCGCGCGACCGCCCCGAAGACGCAGGCGCGGTTCACGAAGGCGCCCAGGCCGAGCAGCACGGCGCCCGCGAGCGCCCGGGCGGTGAGCGCGTAGCCCGCGGACAGCGGCGCCGGCGGCGCGAGCCGCTGCGCGAGCAGCAGGCCGCCGCAGACCCACAGCGAGGCCTCGACGAGCGCGAGCAGCCGGGTCGCCCGGCGCTGCCGGACCAGCTGGTCGACGGCGGCCACCGTGCAGGTGGCGCCGCGCTGGATCGCGAATCCCATCACGGCGGCGCACAGGGCCGCCGCCGCGAACGCGAGGCCGCGGATCATGATGTCCATGACGATCTCCGTGCCGTGGGCTCAGCGGTGTTCGACGACGCCTTCGATCGGATCCGTCGGCGCCGTCCACGGCGCGCGCTCGATCATCCGCAGCGTGTCGGCGTAGCCGGCCTCGCGGCGCGCGCGCACGCCGGCCGGCGAGAAGTCGATGTCCTTCGTGCTGTCCTCGCCCTCCAGGCGCGGCGCCACGAGGTGGGCCACGTGCATCGTCGTGCTGCAGCCCCAGGCGGCGAGCTCCCGGCAATGGGCGTCGCTGCGCTTGCCCGCGGGCAGCTCCTGCGCGAGCTCGCGGATGACGTGGCGCAGGCGATGCAGCTGCTTCTGCCGCAGGATGTGGCTGTCCGCGCGGCTGGCGAACTGGATGTCCTTGTGGCGCGCCATCACGTCCCAGATCGAGTCCGGCTCGGGGCCCGTCTGGTGCCAGACGTTGACGGCGAAGATCAGCGAGTCGCGGCGCGGCAGGTCGTCCAGCACGGCTTCGATGGGCGTGTTGGAGTAGATGCCGCCGTCCCAGTAGGCCTGGCCGTCGATGCGCACCGCGGGGAAGGCGGGCGGCAGCGCGCCCGAGGCCATGACGTGGTCGATGCCCAGGCGCTCGCGGCGGCTGTCGAAGTAGCGCATCTGGCCGCTGGCGGCGTGGACGGCGCCGACCGTGAGCCGCATCGGCCCGTCGTTCAGCCGGTCGAGATCGACGAGTTCGCCGAGCGTGGCGCGCAGCGGCGCCGTGCTGTAGTAGGCCGCCTGCTCGATGCCCACGCTGGCGCGCGCGCCGCGCAGGCTGGCGAGGTTGGGCTCGAAGAACGCCGGGATGCCGCGCATCACGGTGGTCATGTTGGCGACCAGGTTCCCCGCGCCCAGCCAGTCGAAGGGGCCGGCGACGAGTCGAGGCGCCTGCACGTGGCGCCAGAAGGCGTCGAGCCGCTCCAGGCGCGCCTCGGGGGCGTTGCCGGCGATCAGGGCGGCGTTGATCGCCCCGATCGACGTGCCGATGACCCAGTCGGGCTCGATGCCGGCGGCGTGGAGCGCCTCGAACACGCCCGTCTGGTAGGCGCCGAGGGCGCCCCCGCCCTGCAGGACGAGGACGACCTGACCTGGCAGGCGGGGCTTGGCGGTGGCTTGCATGCGGCGCACGTTCATGTCGATGTCTCCTTGGCGGGCGGACGAGGCCGCAGGGAGGGGACTGGCCTTCGGCCTGTCCCCGCGTTCGTCGCGGTGGCTCCGTCGCAACACGGGGACAGGCCGAAGGCCAGTCCCCCCGCGCAGCACCGCGTCGGACGGGGGCTCACGCGCTCAGTCGCGTCGCGGCCCCGGGGCCTTACATGACCTGGCGCGCCATCGTCGCCGGCTTGGCGTCGTTGACGAGGTCGGCGATCGTGAGCTCCACCGGCTGCGCGCCGGTGTTCTTCCACCAGTGCCGCGTGCCCAGGTGCTCGCGCGCGACGTCGCCCGCCTTGTGCAGGATGGGCACCGCGCACTTGCTGTTGTTCTCGTAGATCTCGCCGCTGACGACCTGGATCAGCGCCGGCCGGTCCTCGTGGCTGTGCAGGGGCACGATGCCGCCCGGGGCGATCGTCATGTGGCGCAGGCGCAGGCGGCGCTGGTCGAGGTGGACGTTCTCCTGCGCGAGGTCGATCGAGGCGAGCTCGGTGTCCGTGATGCCGACGGGCGCCGTCGGCGCGCCCGCGAGCGCGTTGGCGGCGACCTGGTCGGCCGGGCAGTCGCCGGCGTGCGCCGCGGCGCAGGCCAGCAGCGCGGCGGCGGCGAGCAGAAGGTTGGGCTGGGTTCTCATGGGGGACTCCTGGTGTGCGAAGGCGAAGAGGGGGAGGGATGCCGGCGGCGCCGGGTCCTATTGCGCCGTCCAGCCGCCTTCGATGGGCAGCACGGCGCCGGTGATGGAGGCCGCGTCGTCCGAGCACAGGAATGCGGTGAGCGCCGCGACCTGTTCGACGGTGACGAACTTCTTCGTGGGTTGCGCGGCCAGCAGGACGTCGCGCACCACGGCTTCGGCGGTGATGCCGCGCGCGCGGGCGGTGTCGGGGATCTGCCGCTCCACCAGCGGCGTCAGCACGTAGCCCGGGCAGACCGCGTTGACGGTGATGCCGGCCTGCGCGACCTCGAGCGCCACCGTCTTGGTGAACCCGGCGACGCCGTGCTTGGCGGTGACGTAGGCGGACTTGTAGGGGCTCGCGACGAGCGCGTGCGCCGAGGCGATGTTGACGATGCGCCCGAAGCCGCGCCGCTTCATGGCCGGCAGCGCCAGGCGCGTCGTGTGGAATCCGGCCGTCAGGTTGATCGCGAGGATCGCGTACCAGCGGTCGACGGGGAACTCGTCCACCGGCGCCACGTGCTGGATGCCCGCGTTGTTCACCAGCAGGTCGACGCCGCCGAACTCCGCGATCGCCCGGCCCATCATGGCCTCGATGTCCTCGGCCCGGCCCATGTCGGCGCCGTCGTGGCGCACCTCGACGCCGTGCGCCTCCGCCAGGCCGGCGCGCAGCCGCTCGAGCTCGCGCGGCTCGCCGAAGCCGTTGAGGATCACGTCGGCCCCCTGCGCGGCCAGCGTGCGGGCGATGCCCAGGCCGATGCCCGAGGTCGATCCGGTGACCAGCGCGGTCTTTCCCATGAACATGTGCTTCTCCTTGCCTGGCGCCCCCGGCGGGTTCGTCGACGGCGTGGACGCAAGGTTAGGCACGCGCCCGGCCGCGCGGAAATGGCATCAATTCATGGCCCGATCGGCGCCGGTTATGTGCGGACATGTAAGGTCCGGGGTGGCGTGGGCGACTTCGCGGGCATGGAGCTCTACCAGATCCGCTACTTCCTGGCCGTGGCCGAGACGCTGAACTTCACGCGCGCCTCCGAGCGCTCGTTCGTGTCCCAGCCCGCGCTCACCAAGGCCATCCAGCGACTCGAGGAGACGATCGGCGGGCGCCTGTTCGACCGCACGAAGAACTCGGTGCAGCTGACCAGCCTGGGCAGCGCCATGCTCCCGAACTTCCGCCAGATCTACGAGAGCGCGAACCGCGCGCGCGACGAGGCGCGGCGCCTGACGCGCGAGCGCAAGGAGGCGGTGCGCGTGGGCGTCATGTGCACGATCGACTTCCGCCAGGTGCTGCCGGGCTTCGTCTGCACGCAGGAGGGGCGCACCGAGATCGCGCTCAGCTTCCACGAAGGCAATCTCGAGGGCCTGACGGATGCGCTCGACCAGGGCGACGTGGACATCGGCATCATGTGCTCGCCGTGGGACATCCCGCGGCGCTTCCGCGCAATGCCGCTGTTCCGCGAGGACTACGTCGTGGCGGTCGGCGACGACCATCGCTTCGGCGGGCGCAGCGGCATCGAGCTCGCGGAGCTCGACCGCGAGCGCTACTGCGAGCGCACGCAGTGCGAGTTCTCGACCTACATCGAGCGCCTGCTGGTCGCGCGCGGCATCGATCTCGAGGTCGTGCAGAGTTCGGCCCGCGAGGACTGGATCCAGGCGCTCGTGCGCTCGAACTTCGGCGTCGCGTTCATGCCGGTGTCCATCGCGCGGGCGGCCGGGCTGCACTTCGTGCACACGGTGGACGTGCCGATCGTGCGCGAGGTCAACGTCCTGATCCAGTCGGAGCGGCCCGTCACCGAGGCGCAGCAGGCCGTCATCGACTCGCTGGCGGCGCACGACTGGTCGTCGATGGCCTCGTGAGCGGCGCCGTGGCCGATATACTCGCGCATCGCTTGCCGGTCGAGGCGTCATGTCGGACTTCGCGCTCCAGGTCGAGACCCTCCGCCCGCAGCTGCTGCGCTTCGCGCGCACCCAGCTGCGCAACGAGGCATGGGCGGAGGACGCCGTCTCCGAGAGCGTCCTCGCCGCGCTCGAGCGCCCCGGCGCGTTCGCCGGCCAGTCCCAGCTCAAGTCCTGGCTGATCGGCATCCTCAAGCACAAGCTCGTCGACCAGCTGCGCCGCCACACGCGCGAGGCCACGCTCCTGGTCGGCGAGGACGGCGAGGATCTCGACGACGCGCTCTTCCTGCCGGACGGCCACTGGCGCGAGGCACCCCGGGACTGGGGCGACCCCGACGCCGCGTGCTGCCGCAGCGAGTTCTTCGACGTCCTCCAGGCCTGCTGCGACCACCTGCCGCCCGTGCAGGCGCGCGTCTTCATGATGCGCGAGTGGCTGGAGCTCGATTCGGGCGAGATCTGCGGCCAGCTCACGATCACGCCCGGCAATCTCTGGGTGCTGCTGCACCGCGCCCGCCTGCGCCTGCGGGAGTGCCTGCAGGCGCGCTGGTTCGACGGACTCGCCGAGGGCTGACCGCATGCACAACACGCTCACCTGCCGCCAGGCGGTCCGGCTGATGCTGGAAGACGAGGACCACGAGATCGCGCCCGAGGATCGCGTCGCGCTCCAGGTGCACGTGCGCATCTGCTTCGCCTGCGCGCGCTTCGTCGGCCAGCTCAACTTCATGCGCCGCACGGCGCGCGCCTGGCGCAAGCACTGCGAATCCTGACCGCAAGGTCCTCGGGTGCCACGCAAGGCCGGACGACCTTGCGATAGCGCCGGTGCAGCGTGCGCAGCATGAAACGACGCTGTCTCAAGCCTTTTGGTGTCGGTGCAGCGTCCCGACGCGTTGTCGTGAGCTCGTCGGCCGCTGCGTAGCGGGTTTGGACGCTGCGTAGTGGCAAGCGATGGCCCCCCCTCAAGGCCCCTCACAAAATGCGGGCAGGAAAGCCCGTGCACGGGCCAGCGGCCGCGTCTTCCAGAATGCGGGCGCCCCTGGACGCCTTCGGGGGAAGGAGCGGCCCCATGAATCCCACACGTCCTCTCGCCCTTCTCGTGGCACTGGCCGGCGCCGGCCTGGCGACGATGCCACCGGCGCACGCCGCCACCGGCGGCACGGTGCCCGGCGAGCGCCGCCTCGACGACACCGGCATGACGCTGTGCACGCGCGACTACGCGACGTTGACGGCGGACTGTGCCGGCACGGGCCAGGATGCCGACCAGGGGCGCGACGTCGCGGTGCCCGATGACGCCGACGGTCCCGCCGGCTTCGTCTTCGTGAAGGTCTGCAACAGCGGCGAGGCGGCTGGCCACGGCCGCTGTCCCGCCGACCCGGCGCAGGGCGACGGCCCGGATGCCTGGGGCTGCACCCGCGACCGCGTCACCGGGCTGACCTGGGAGCTCGCGACCGCGGGCAACCGGGGCCGGCGCTACAGCAACCGGGGCGACGGCGGGACGGGCGACGCGTCCGCGCACGTCGCCGCGCTGGTGGCCGCAGCCCGGTGCGGGGGACAGGATTGGCGCCTGCCGACGACGCAGGAGCTGCTGAGCCTGGTGGACTTCCAGGCCCGCGGGGGCCGCAGTCTCGCCCCGACCTGGTTTCCCGACGGGACCGGCGGGCTCTACTGGAGCAGCGACGCCTGGTTCCGGGATCCGACGCTGGCCTGGCTCGTCTCGTACGTCGGTGACGAGGGCGGGTTCGTCGGCAACCATGTCGGGGACCGGAACACGGCGGAGCACCTCCGGCTCGTGCGTCCCGCGCCCGCGCCCGCGCCCGCGCCCGCGCCCGCGCCCGCACCTGCCCCCGCACGCGCGCCTGCGCGGTTCGCGGCCACGGGCGACGTCGTGGCGGACGCCACGTCCCGGCTCGTGTGGATGCGCTGTTCGGTCGGCCAGGCCTTCGACGGCCGCCACTGCGTCGGCCGCGTCCGCTTCTTCGACCTGCCCGACGCGCTTGCCTTCGCCCGCGCACAGGCCGAGCGCACCGGCGAGGCCTGGCGCCTGCCGAACGTCAAGGAGCTGTACTCGCTCGTCGACCTCGCGATCCACAGCCCGGCGATCGACCATGGCACCTTCCCGGACACGCCGCGCGCGCAGTACTGGACGTCCACGAACGACGTCCACGTTCCCGACAACTTCTCCGCGGTGCAGTTCTCCAACGGCGACCTCCTGGACAACGGGTACTGGCAGTCCCGGGCGCTGCGCCTGGTCCGCGACGCACCCTGAGGGAGGTCGGCTGCCTCGGTGCACCGCTCGTCCCAGGGGGTGGTGCGTGGCGCATGCCATCGTCCGACGGGATACCCCGGCCGCAAAGCCGCTCGATCCTGTCGCGAGGGGCGGCTCGCTGCTGAAGCGCGACAGGCGGACGAAGCCGGCGGCGCCCGATGTCGCGGCCGAGCACGAGGGGCCCGATGCCGCGGAGGATCTCGAGCCGCCGGCCCTCGACGAGTGAGCCGGCGCGGCTCAGAGCGGCGCGGTGGGATCGCGCGGCTCGGCCGCCGTCCCGGTGACCCAGGGCCCGTCCTGCCGCGCCAGCGGCTGCCAGCCCGGCGGCGTCCACGGTTCGTCGTCGCAGCCGGGCTCGCGCGTGAAGAACGCGCAGCCGCGCTCGGCGTCGACCTTGGTCGGCACGGCGCCCGGGCGGCCGCAGCGCGCCCCCGAGCGGGCGTTCAGGCCGCGCCACCAGGTGCACGTCCAGCAGGGCCCGATGGGCGCGGTGGTCTCGAGCCAGGCGCGCAGGCCGCCGGGCGTGGCGGGATAGAGGTTGAGCATGCCGGGATCGTGGCAAGCGGCAGGCTCAGGGGGTGCGCCTGGGCGCGCGTCCAGCGGTCGGCCCGAGGCTCGAACACGCTGGAGCGCCCTCCCGGAAGGGGGCCCGAAGGCCCCCCGATCAGAAGCGATAGGTCGCGCCCACCGCCCACGCCCGCCCGGTCGGGTCCGCGTAGCGCCCGTCGTAGCCGACCTGGTTGCCGCCCACGACCTTGAGCGACAGCGGCGGCTTGGTGTTGAAGAGGTTGTTGATGCCGAAGGTCACGCGCAGGTTCTTCGAGGCCTGCCAGCGCGTCTGCCAGTCGGCGACGGTGTACGCCGAGACGTGGCCGGCGTAGGCGACGCCGTCGCCTTCCGAGCCGTCCGGCAGGAGCTGCGACACGGCGAAGGAGTCCGCGCTGAACGCCTGGTCGGCATAGCCCGACTTGTAGTTGATGGTGAGCGTGTGCACGAAGTCGCTGTAGGCCAGGCCGAGCGTCAGGCGCACGACGTCGCGGAAGACGACGTTGTTGTCGCCGCCGAAGCGCCCGAGGTCGGACTGCGTGCCGCCGGGCAGCGTGTAGTCGGCCTTGAGCATGTGCGTGCCGCTCAGGTCGGCCGAGACCTTGCCGAAGGAGGTCCGCGTGTTGAAGTTGATCTCCCAGTCGAGGCCCTGGTAGTCGGCGCTGCCGGCGTTGAAGGGCTTCTGGATCAGGGCGACCGTGGGATAGCCGGCCGGATCCTGGTAGGGGATCACGAACAGGTCGGCCAGCGCCGAGGCGTTGGCGAACGCATACGCCTCGGGCATGCCCGAGAGGATCTGGTTCTTGAGCTTGACGCCCCAGTAGTCGAGGCCGAACGAGAGGGTCTTGGCGGGCTCCCAGCGGCCGCCGAGCGTCCATTGCTTCGAGGTCTCGGCCTTCAGGCCCGCCGAGCCCTTGGCCGGATTGCCCGCCGTGATCAGGTCCCACTGCTGGCCTTCCGTGCCGTTCGCCACGCAGGTGGGGTTGTCCGGGAACGGGCAGACGTAGGTGCCGGAGGTGTTGGTGGCGAAGGCCAGCGGCGCGGCGATCTGGTTGACCGACGGCGCCTTGAAGCCCGTGCCGACGGAGCCGCGCAGCAGCAGGCTGTCGTCCGGCTGCGCGCGGAAGCTCAGCTTGAAGGTCGGGTGGCTGAAGCTGTTGCCCTCGTCTTCCGCGGGCAGCGGCGACAGGTTGTTCGCGACCTGCGTGAACGGCAGGTCGTTGTGCACGCGGTCGTAGCGGTCGAAGCGCACGGAGGCCGTGACGTCCGCCTTCTTTGCCACCGGCATCAGTAGCTCGGCGAACAGGCCGTAGTTCTGGCGCGTGGCCTTCATCGGGACGTAGCCGTAGAAGCCGCCGACGGCGTAGTCGGTCTGGGTGGCCGAGGCCGCGGTGCCGTTGCCGAACTGCGCCAGGTCGCTCGTGTCCTGCTTCACGCTCTGGCGCGTGAAGTCGAAGCCCAGGCCCAGCGAGGACTTGCCGCCCGGCAGGTCGAACAGGTCCTTGGACGCGTGCAGGCTCGCCACGTTCTGCTGGAAGTTCGTCTTCAGGAAGGTGCCGCTCAGCAGCGCCGGATCGAGCGTCTGCCCCGCGACGGGCACGAGCGGGTCGTAGGCGCCCGACGAGATCAGGCCGACGAACTTGTTGAAGTCGAGGTAGCCGCCGGCGAGCTTGTCCTGGTCCTGGTTCGAGGAGAAGGTCAGGTTGGCGCTGTAGTACCAGTCGAACGCGCTGCCCTCGGCGCCCAGCACGAAGTGGCGGGTCACGGTCTCCCAGACGTCCGTGCGGTCGCCGGCCTCCATGGCGCGGTAGCGCATCTGGCCGCCGGTGCTGGTGTCGTCGTTGGCGGTCTGGTAGGGCACGACGTACTTGTTCCAGAGGATGTCGAGCGGCCGGCCCGGCAGGTCGTTCGAGCCCAGGCCCATCGGCTGCGCCGGCGGCGCGAACGCGGCCGTCGTCTGGAACTTCGACCACAGCGCCTCGGCGAACAGCGTGGTGTCCGCGTTGAGCTTGAAATGGTCGTTCACCCATACGCTGTCGCGCTTGGTCGCCGGGATGTCCTGCACCGTCGCCGCATAGTTGGTGCGGCACTTGGTGCCGGAGGCGAACACCGCGGGATCGGTGCCGCAGTTGCCGTTCAGGTCGAAGTACGGGCTG